>Ga0180434_10000571_pt1 | contig 53839 bp, 56 predicted proteins | sample SS_ome_7_FD_132453 | JGI IMG/M metagenome (GOLD analysis project Ga0180434, IMG submission 132453) | Hypersaline lake sediment archaeal communities from the Salton Sea, California, USA - SS_1_D_2 metaG | ecosystem: Environmental > Aquatic > Non-marine Saline and Alkaline > Hypersaline >... | reverse complement strand
CCGCCGGCCGGGAAACCATGGGTCGCGGCCAGCGTGGGAAGACTTTCCGGCGCACCGTCGCCAGTATGCCGACCGCGAAGTTCCGGGACCGCCTGACCGCGATGGCCACCCGCCGCGGGATCGCGGTCATCGGCGTTGATCCCGCCTACACCAGCCGGTGGGGCGATCAGCACTGGCGAAAGCCGTTGCAGCAACAGACTTCCGATCCGGTCACCCGCCATCACGGCGCGGCGGCCGCCATCGGTCGACGTGGACTCGGCAAGCCGATCAGGCGTCGGCCGGCAGGACCCCGCACCCAACAGAGGATGGGCCCGGGCACTCCACCGGCTAGACCTGTGAGGACACCGAGAACACAGGGTGGTGCAAACCGCTCCGGTTCACCGTCACGCCCAGCAGGCACGCCGGTCCGCCGGACAGCGTGCACCACCCGCGGCCAAGACCGTTCGGGCCGAAACCGAGCAGAACTCACTACTGCTCAGTAATCAGGAACGGTTCGCATGTGCCATCAGACCGCTGAGGGCAGGTCCTCCGTCATCTGCCGGTGCGGGGTACGCCGCCGGCACGTGTGCGGGGTCGCGCTCGAGAGGGTTTCGTCGATTTCTTTTTGCCGACCGGGTCCGGTGTCATCAGGTGTACGGCGTGTTCGATGACCAGGTCGAGATCGTTGCCCAATGAGCCGGACAGCCATTGTTCGTTGAGCTGTGTTGTGGCACCGGCATAAATCGCCGCGGCAACTTCGGCGGCGACACGGTCTGATGTGGGATCGTCCCGCTGCCGTACGGCGAAGATGTATTCGCGGAGTTCCTGCTGGGCTGCCGCCCGGAGTCGCACCAGGACCGGATTGGTCGGAGCCGTGGCGAACAGGATTTGGCCATGCCGCGGATCGGCGGCACTGAAGTCGAGAACCGCCCGCATTCCGCTTCGCAAGCGAGCGCGGTCATCGGGCAGATCGGCGGTGGCCGCAGTCAGGAGGCGACGCAGGTCGGCGTAGACCATGTCATAGAGAGCACCCATCAACTCATCGGTATCAGCGAAATTCTCGTAGAAGTAGCGATGGTGCAGCCCGCTCTCGCGACATACCGCCCGCACCGACAACGCAGCCTCGCCGCCGCTTCCGAAAAGTTCAAAGGCAGCGTGTAGTAGCAACGTCTTACGGCCGGCCCGGCGGTCCTCGCGGGACATCCCAGCCCATCTCATGGTGGCCGCCACCCGTCGAGTGTAGCCGGGCTGGCAAACCCGCGGCGGCAGACGCGGGTGTGCCAGCCGTCAGCTGCTCAGTCAGCGCCCAGGATCTGCTCGGCGGTCAGGACGTCTGTGAACGGAAATCAACTCAACGTCTCCTCCGGACTTTCTCTGGCGCTGGGCAGTCGTGCGCCATCGCACCCCAGTTCGCCGGGGTGTTCGTACTGCGTCCCGCGCGACCCGGTGGGGCCGACACCGCGGATGGCGGGGACGCCGCCCACCCGGATGGCTAAGCTGCCCGCTGTGATCTCCCGGATGTCCGAGCTGTTCCTGCGCACGCTGCGCGACGACCCCGCCGACGCTGAAGTTCCCAGCCACAAGCTGCTGATCCGGGCCGGTTACATCCGCCCTATCGGGCCGGGACTGTACAGCTGGCTTCCGCTGGGCCTGCGGGTGTTGCGCAATATCGAGTCCATCGTGCGGGAGGAGATGGTCGCCATCGGCGGCCAGGAGATCCTCTTCCCCGCGTTGCTGCCGCGCGCTCCCTACGAGACCACCAACCGCTGGACGGAGTACGGGGAGGGGGTTTTCCGGCTCAAGGACCGCCGCGATAACGACTATCTGCTGGGCCCCACCCACGAGGAATTGTTCACTCTGACGGTCAAGGGTGAATACAGCTCCTACAAGGACTTTCCGCTACTGCTGTTCCAAATCCAGACTAAATACCGGGACGAGGCCCGGCCCCGGGCCGGCATCCTCCGCGGTCGCGAATTCGTCATGAAGGACTCCTACTCCTTCGACGTCAGTGACGACGGGCTGCGGGAGGTCTATTTGGCGCACCGCGATGCGTATCAGATGATGTTCTCGCGCATGGGCATTCGCTATGTGATCGTTTCCGCGGTGTCAGGCGCGATGGGCGGTAGCGCCTCCGAGGAGTTCCTGGCCGAAAGCGAGGTCGGCGAGGACACCTTCGTGCGCTGCCTGCAATCCGGCTACGCCGCCAACGTCGAGGCGGTGACCACCGCGGCGCCCGAACCGCTGCCGACCGCCGGTCTGGCCGACCCGGAAATACATGACACCGGCGATACCCCCACCATTTCCGCCCTGGTGCAATGGGCGAACGGTGCGGCGCTGCCGCAGTTCGAGGGTCGGCCGGTCACCGGGGCCGACACGTTGAAAAATGTGCTGCTGAAGGTCCGTACCCCCGGCGGAGACTGGGAGCTGCTCGGTATCGGGGTGCCCGGAGATCGCGAGATCGACGACAAGCGTCTCGGCGCGGCACTCGACCCCGCCGACTACGCATTGCTCGACGACGGCGACTTCGCCAGGCACCCGTTCCTGATCAAGGGGTATATCGGACCGAAAGCTCTGTTGGACAATGGGGTTCGATACCTGGTGGATCCCAGGGTGGCGGTCGGGACCTCCTGGATCACCGGAGCCGACGCGGTCGGTCGGCATGTGGTCGGGTTGGTCGCCGGGCGCGATTTCGTGCCCGACGGCACCATCGAGGCGGCCGAGGTGCGCGATGGGGACCCGGCGCCGGATGGAGCGGGACCGCTGGTCAGCGCGCGCGGGATCGAGATCGGTCATATCTTTCAGCTGGGCCGCAAATACACCGACGCGTTCTCGGTCGATGTGCTCGGCGAGGACGGGAAGCCTGTGCGGCTGACCATGGGTTCCTATGGTGTCGGGGTATCACGGCTGGTGGCGGTGATCGCCGAGCAGCATCATGACGAGTGCGGGTTGCGCTGGCCGCCGTCGGTATCGCCGTTCGACGTGCACATCGTCATCGCCAACAAGGATCCCGACGCGCGCGCCGGTGCTGAGGTTCTGGCCGCCGAGTTGGACAGCATGGGTCGAGAGGTGCTCTTCGATGATCGGACGGTGTCACCGGGGGTGAAATTCAAGGACGCCGAGCTGGTGGGCGTGCCGTGGATCGTGGTGGTAGGCCGGGGATGGGCCGACGGTACGGTTGAGTTGCGCAACCGGTTCACCGGGGAGACCCGGCAGATCGCCGCGGATACCGCCGTCGCCGAGATCAGCGCCGCTTTGGACGATCAGCAGTGACGGCGGGCATCATTCGCCCCCGCCTGGAAACGCCTCGGTCACCGGCCACGCCCCGAGCACCTCGCGCCAGAGTGCCGCGCGCACCGCGCACTGGGTCAGTGCGGTGACAGCGAACTCGCGATCCTGCTCGGAGTCGGTCTGCTCCAAGACCGCCCGCCACGCCACCGCACAGTCGTTCTCCATCTGAACCGCGAGCCGGGCCGCTTCGGTAGGGGACTTCACCTCCATCGGTAACTGGTACCCGATGGCGGGAAGCGGCGCGCTCACCGACCGTTCGGTCAGCAGCGACACCGCCTGCTCGCGGCGCCTGCGGTGCTCGGCCAGCGTGGTGGAGACCAGGTAGTTGCGGATCGGAAGGCTGTGCGCCGACACCATGCCATAACCGTAGATGGCGGCATGTTCGGCCGCGATGGCGTCGTACAGCGCCGCCGGCCCACCATCTTCCGGGCGATCCGGGTCGGGTGCGGGTTCGGGTGCAGACGGCGAGGTCATCGCGGCCTCCTGGCGGGAGAGGGGGGCAGCGGGGGCGGTAGGCCCACCGTGTAGGCCGCCGTGCATGCCGCGGCAATGGAACCCATCAGTCCGGCCCGATAACCCGACACCGTGGGGACCAGGTCGGTCGCTTGCCCCGCGGATGTCCGCAGCGCCGTGACGACATCCTGGACGGTCGGCGGCGGGCCCGCAGTGGTCTCGGTATCTGTGGACGGGAGGGCGGTTCCACCACCGGTTTCAGGGGTCGATGTCGGTGTCGGCCTGCCGGCGGCCCGTGCCAACTCCTCCACCAGAGCGGTGGCGTGCCGGGCGCGTTCGGCGGCTACGACATTCAGCGCCGGAACCAGCCACGGCGCCGCGGCCTTCGCCGCCGCTGCGGCGAGATCGGCGAGATCACTGTCCCGACGAGCGGCTTCCAACGCCGCTTCCAGCGGGTCGGGAGTCGGCGGGCCGCCCGGGCCGCACGCTGCCGCGGCGGTGCCGGCGAGGGCCAGGGCGAGCAGCCCTTTACCGCCGCCGGCGAGGACACGGCGTCGGCTCAGCCGCGATGTGGCGGTTCCGTCGGCACCTGAGTTGGGGTGATGCACGTCAACATCCTGCCATTGCCGGCCCCGCTGCTGGCGTATCCTTGGGTGCTGGTTGGAACAACTCAAGACGAGGAGCTCGCCGTGACGCAGCGGCCCGCCGGACTGCCGTCCCCGGAGCAGGTGATCGAGCTACTCGAATCGGAATTCGCACGTGCCGGGTACGAGATCGAGAATGTCGAGATAAGCGACCGCGGCGGCCCCCCGTGTATCAGGATCGTCGCCGACGGCGATCGCCCACCGAATCTGGACGCCGTCGCCGATTTGTCCCGCCTTGCATCGGTTCTGCTGGACGAGGCCGACACCGGCCAGACCCCCTATCTGCTGGAGGTCAGCTCCCCGGGCGTGGACCGCCCGCTGACCGACGAGAAACACTTCCGCCGCAATCGCGGCCGCCGGGTCGAGGTGAAGTTGGACGACGGTGTGGTTCTCACCGGGCGGCTCGGTGCCGCCGCCGGTGGTGTGATCGAGCTGGTCGTCCGTGCCGGAGGCGGCTGGTCCCTCCGCCGCATTCCGCTCACAGATATCCGAAACGCCGTCGTCCAGGTCGACTTCTCGGCACCCAGTGCCGGTGAGCTCAAGCTGATCGGCGGCACAGCCGAAACGGAGGCCGAAGCATGAATATCGACATGGCTGCCCTGCACGCGATCGAGATGGACCGTGGGATCGCGGTCGAGGAACTGCTCGACACCATCAAGTCGGCCCTGCTGACCGCCTACCGGCACAGCGATGGACATCAGCCGGACGCCCGGATCGAGATCGACCGGAAAAGCGGTGTGGTGCGGGTGATGGCCCGTGAGGCCGATGCGGACGGCAACCTCATCAGCGAATGGGACGACACCCCCGAGGGGTTCGGCCGGGTGGCCGCCACCACAGCGCGTCAGGTCATGCTTCAGCGTTTCCGTGACGCGGAGAACGAGCGGGTTTTCGGCGAGTTTTCCGCTCGGGAGGGCGATATCGTCGCCGGTATGGTGCAGCGCGATGCGCAGCAGAACGCCCGGGGAAATGTGGTGGTGCATCTCGGCAGCGAGACCAAGGGATCAGAGGGCACGATCCGGGCCGCCGAGCAGGTACCGGGGGAGAGCTACGACCATGGTGAGCGGCTGCGCTGCTACGTCGTCGGTGTGACCCGCGGGGTGCGTGAGCCCAGAATCGAACTGTCCCGCACCCACCCCAATCTGGTGCGCAAACTGTTCTCGCTGGAAGTCCCGGAGATCGCGGAGGGATCGGTCGAGATCGTCGCGGTGGCCCGGGAGGCCGGCCACCGCTCGAAGATTGCGGTGCGCTCGAAGGTGGCCGGCCTCAACGCCAAGGGGGCCTGTATCGGACCGATGGGTCAGCGGGTTCGTAACGTCATGAGCGAACTGTCCGGCGAGAAGATCGACATCATCGACTTCGACGAGGACCCGGCGCGGTTCGTCGCCAACGCGCTGTCGCCGTCGAAGGTGGTGTCGGTCACCGTCATCGATGCCGTCGCTCGCGCGGCCCGTGTCGTCGTGCCCGACTTCCAGCTCTCGTTGGCCATCGGCAAAGAAGGGCAGAATGCCAGGTTGGCCGCGCGCCTGACCGGCTGGCGCATCGATATCCGCAGTGATGCCGCCGTGCCCGACGGGGCCGCCGACGCACCGCCCGGACCCGCGACCGGTGCCCGCCGTCAACCGTAGGGAGGCTGGTTCGGGACGCCTGAGCGGTGACGTAGACTCGGCGGTGATCCAACGCGAGGGTCCGGCTGTTCCGGTGCGAACTTGTATCGGTTGCCGGAAGCGAGAGTTGGCCGTCGAACTGCTCCGGGTGGTGGCGGTGTGTACGGGGAACGGTCACCACGCCGTCGTCGTTGACACCGCAGGCTGCCAACCGGGCCGGGGGGCGTGGTTGCACCCCGACGATCGTTGTCTGTCGGCGACGATAAGGCGGCGAGCTTTCGGCCGAGCGTTGCGCATCACCGGAACACCGGACCCATCCGCGGTGCTGGAGCATTTCGCAAGGCTCGAGCACCCGGGGAACAGAACAGGTAGCGAAGAACATGAGCACACCGTGAAGTCCCGATGACCATGCGTCATAGCTAAACCCGAGGCGCGGAACACCCACCGCTCGCCTCTAGAAATGGAGATGTAGTGGCAGGCAAGGCCCGCGTACACGAGTTGGCCAAGGAACTCGGTGTCACAAGTAAGGAAGTTCTCGCCCGTCTGAGCGAACAGGGCGAATTCGTCAAGTCGGCGTCGTCGACGGTCGAGGCCCCGGTCGCGCGCCGGTTGCGTGAAACCTTCGGGGGTGGCAAGGCCGCCGAGAAGGCGCCCCAGGCTGCCCCGGACAAAACTCCCGGCAAGGCGCCCGCGAAAGCGGCAGGCGGATCTGCCGACGGCGCGACCGCCCCGGCGGTGACACCGGTCGCGAAACCGGTGTCACCGGCCGTTCCCGTGCCCGCACCTCCGGCGGCCCCCCCGGCACCCACCCCCCCGGTGCCCGCGGCTGCGGCCCCGTCGCCCGCGGCAGCGCCGCCCAAACCCGCTGCCCCCGGCCCGCGGCCCGGTCCGGTGGCGCCCAAACCCGGGCTCCCGCGCCCCCCGCGGGTCGGTAACAACCCGTTCTCGTCGGCGCAACCGGTCGAGCGGCCGGCGCCGCGTCCGCAGGGGCCCCGCCCCGGGCCGGGCGGGCCACGGCCGGGCGCCCCACGGCCCGGCGGCGCCACACCCGGCAATATGCCACCCCGCCCCGGTGGCACCGTCGGCAGGCCCGGCGGTCGACCCGGCGCGCCCCGCCCGGGTGGCGGGCCGCGGCCCGGAGCCGGCCAGGGCGCCCGCCCCGGCGGCGGCAATTACCGCGGCGGCGGCCCCGGTGCCGGTGGCGGCCCGCCTGCCGGTGGGTTCCGCGGGCGTCCCGGCGGAGGCGGTCGGCCCGGTCAGCGCGGTGGTGCGGCGGGCGCCTTCGGCCGGCCCGGTGGAGCACCTCGGCGGGGCCGCAAATCCAAGCGCGCGAAACGTGCCGAGTACGAGAACATGCAGGCCCCCGTCGTCGGTGGCGTGCGGTTACCGCACGGCAACGGTGAGACGGTCAGGCTGGCCCGCGGCGCCTCGCTGAGCGACTTCGCCGACAAGATCAACGCCAACCCGGCCGCGTTGGTCCAGGCGCTGTTCAACCTCGGGGAGATGGTCACCGCCACTCAGTCGGTGGGTGACGAGACCCTGGAACTGCTGGGCAGCGAGATGAACTTCAACGTTCAGGTCGTCTCGCCCGAGGACGAGGACCGCGAACTGCTCGAGTCCTTCGACCTGACCTACGGGGAGGATGAGGGCGGCGAAGATGATCTGGTCATCCGTCCGCCGGTGGTCACCGTGATGGGTCACGTCGACCACGGCAAGACCCGTCTGCTCGACACCATCCGGCGGGCCAATGTCCGCGAGGGGGAGGCCGGCGGCATCACCCAGCACATCGGCGCCTATCAGGTGGCTGTCGAACACGACGGCGTCGAGCGGTTGATCACCTTTATCGACACCCCCGGCCACGAGGCGTTCACCGCCATGCGTGCCCGCGGAGCGAAGGCCACCGATATCGCGATTCTGGTGGTGGCCGCCGATGACGGTGTGATGCCGCAGACGGTGGAGGCGATCAACCACGCGCAGGCAGCGGACGTGCCGATCGTGGTGGCGGTCAACAAGATCGACAAAGAAGGTGCTGATCCGCAGAGGATCCGGTCTCAGCTCACCGAATACGGCCTGGTGGCCGAGGACTTCGGCGGCGAGACCATGTTCGTCGACATCTCGGCGAAGAATGCGCTCAACATTCAGGCGCTGGAGGAGGCGGTGCTGCTGACCGCCGACGCGGCGCTGGACCTGCGGGCCAACCCGGACATGGAGGCCCAGGGGGTGGCGATCGAGGCGCATCTGGACCGCGGTCGCGGCCCGGTGGCCACCGTCCTCATCCAACGCGGCACCTTGCGGGTCGGTGACTCGATCGTCTCCGGGGACGCCTACGGCCGAGTCCGTCGCATGGTCGACGAACACGGCGCGGATATCACCGAGGCGTCTCCGTCGAGGCCGGTGCAGGTCATCGGCTTCACATCGGTGCCCGGTGCCGGCGACAACCTGCTGGTCGTCGACGAAGACCGCATCGCCCGCCAGATCGCCGACCGGCGCAGCGCGCGCAAACGTAACGCATTGGCGGCCCGGGCCCGCAAGCGCATCAGCCTTGAGGATCTGGATTCGGCACTGAAGGAGACCAGTCAGCTCAACCTCATCCTCAAGGGCGATAACGCCGGCACGGTCGAGGCGCTCGAAGAGGCCCTGCTGGGTATCGCGATCGACGATGAGGTGGCGTTGCGGGTCATCGACCGCGGCGTTGGCGGGATCACCGAGACCAACGTCAACCTGGCCTCCGCTTCGGACGCCATCATCATCGGGTTCAACGTTCGTGCGGAGGGTAAGGCGACCGAGCTGGCCAACCGCGAGGGTGTGGAGATCCGCTACTACTCGGTGATCTACCAGGCGATCGACGAGATCGAGAAGGCACTCAAGGGTCTGCTCAAACCGGTCTTCGAAGAGCGCGAACTGGGCCGTGCGGAGATTCGCGCACTGTTCCGGTCCTCCAAGGTCGGCAATATCGCCGGTTGCCTGGTGCAATCGGGGGTGATGCGCCGCAACGCCAAGGCCAGGTTGCTTCGGGACAATGTTGTGGTCGCCGAGAACATCACCGTCGCGTCGCTGCGCCGGGAGAAGGACGATGTCACCGAAGTCCGCGAGGGCTACGAGTGCGGGCTCACGGTGACGTACTCCGATATCAAGGAGGGCGACGTCATCGAGACCTACGAGCTGGTTGAGAAAGAGCGGGTCTAGTGGCTGACCCCGCGCGGGCGAAGCGGCTGGCCAAGCGGATCGCTACCATCGTGGCCTCGGCGATCGAATACGAGATCAAGGATCCGCGGCTGGCCGGCGTGACGATCACCGATGCCAAAGTCACCGGCGACCTCCACGATGCCACGCTGTTTTACACCGTCCTCGGCCGGGACCTGCAGACCGAGCCCGATTACGCCGGCGTCGCCGCCGCGCTGGAGAGCGCAAAGGGTGTGCTGCGCACCAAGGTCGGTGCCGGCACCGGGGTGCGCTACACCCCGACGCTGACATTCGTTCGCGATACCGTGCCCGATGCGGCGCATCGGATGGAGGAACTGCTGGCCCGGGCCCGTGCTGCCGACGCCGACGTGGCCCGGATCCGGGAGACCGCCGCTCCGGCCGGTGATGCGCAGCCTTACCGGGTGCCGGAAGACGGCCGGGATCCCGGTGACGCCAACCGGGCCGACACCTGAGGTCACCGCGACCGGAGGTGCACCGGATGCGGTTGGCCCTGCAGGCCCGCGACCGCCGCCGATCCCGCGGCCTAACGGACCTGCGCACGGCCGCGTGCGATGACCGAGGAACGACTGGCGAGGATGTCCTCGCCAGTTGCCGAGCGCATCCAGGCCTTCGCCGCCTCGGCCTCCATCCAGAGCCCGGCGTTCGTGGTGGCACCGTCGATGCGGTGGTAGGAGGCGAGCAGCGCGCGGACCGCCCTCTGGTTGTTACCGACGATCGAGGCGGCCACCGAACGCGCGCTGGGCAGCAGGTCGGCATGCGCGACAACCTCGGTCACCAGACCCACCCGCAGGGCCTCTTCGGCCGACAGGTAGTCACCGGTGAGGCTCATCCGGCGTGCCATACCGACCCCGACCTTCTGCGGCAGCCGCACGCTCAGTCCCCAGGTGGGCAACAGCCCGACCCGGGCGTGGGTGTCGGCGAACCGGGCTCGCTCGGACGCGATCAGGATGTCGCAGTACAACGCCAATTCCAGGCCGCCGGTGACGGCGGCGCCATTGATGGCACCGATCACGGGTTTACTCATCGGCGGCCACTTCGGCGAGATATCCGGAAGATCGGTGGTATCGCCGAGTTCCTTGAGGTCCAGCCCCGCGCAGAAAACCGGGTCGGCCCCGGTGAGGATCACCACGTCCACGGCCGCGTCCGCCTCGGCATCGCGTAGCGCCGCGAAGAACCGGGTTCGCAGCTCTGAGGACAGGGCGTTGCGGGACCGCGGACGGTTCAGGGTGACCGTCCGGACCCGGTCGGTGGTGTCGATGAGCAGGATATCGCTGGCCATACCGACACCGTAACCGTCGGATCGGAGCCCAAAGGCTCTGGCGCCGAGCGCCGATGGCTGAAAGGCTGATGACATGGCAGGCCGGCGGATGGTCAAACCCAAGACCCTGTTGCTGCTGGGGGCTGCGGTCCTCGTGCTGTCCTCGGCCGTCGCGATTTTTCTCGCCGTCGCCTACAGCCCCAAATCGGGCTACAGCCGGGCCCCGGCCGCACCTGTCACCGAAACCTCGACGTCTCGGTTCCAACCGCCGCCACCGCCGGTGCTCCTGCCGCCGCCCATGCCGCAGGCTCCATCAATGGGCTGACACGGGCAGGATCAGTCGCGAGGACTGCCCGTACCGAAGGGTGTGTGTTGACGCCGCCATTCGATGGCCGCTCAGGGCCGGCTCACCGGTGCCGAGGTTGCGGGCGAACCGGGGGTGCGAGCCCCCGGCGATGAGGACTCGGATCCGTGAACCGGTGCCGAAGTGATGCGCCATCGGGTCCAGTTCCAGCCGCAACGGCCCCGTCGGCGTGGTGCTGAACCGGCAGAAACCATCGCAGACGTTGCGGGACCGGTTGTGCTCGTCGACCTCGCTGATCCGCGCAAACACATCGAAGTGGGGAATGTCGCAGTGATAGTCCAACTCGAGGAGCGGGGAGCCGTACACCCGGATACCGGTGGGCAGTGGCGGACCGGTGAACGTCAGCACATCGGGGCGCGCCGCCAACCCCGTGTCATCCCGATAGCCGGCGCGTCGCGCCAGTAGCCGCCCGCCCACCGACGGGGTGGGGTCGGCGGGGTCGTACCGAAATGTTGCCGGCGCGGAATCCGCGGCCGGTGCACTGACGGCTATTCGCCGGTCTGGTTGCAGGTAGAAGACCTGGAGCTCGGGTGCCGGTGGCCAGTCCGGCAGCTCCATCCAGTCCAGCGGCTCCCGACCGGTCGGCCGGACGCGGACCGGCCCCGGCCGCGGCGGCTGATATCGGCCGGCCAGATGGCCGCCCAGCCAGGACAGCGTTTCAGCGGCCGTGACACCGGTGCCCCGTGTGACCATCTGGTCGTGGGTCCACGGGCCGATTGTCATGGCGACGTCGACGCCGCGGCGGCGCAGGTGCCGAAACTGGTCGATGGTCTGGTCGAGGAATACGTCCTGCCAGCCGGTGAGCAGCAACACCGGCACGGTGCACCGATCCAGTGCCGCCGTCATGCTCATCGGCGCCCAGAACGGGTCGGCACGGTGGGGGTGTGCCAACCAGCTTTCGTACCAAGGCGACCGGTCACCCAGGAGAGCCCGCCCGGTTGCGCCCAGTGGAACCTGTGCCACGGCACGCCGCAGTCGGCGGGCGGCGTTGAGCTGGTGGGTGAGCCGCCTGATCGGACCCCGCTCCTGGTGGGCCATCATATCGGCCCAGCCGAGGAAGTCGTTGAGAGCAAAGGCGCCGGAGCCCCAGGTGGAGGTGTACAAGTCGTGCGGGCCGACGGCGATGACCGCCGCCGCGAGTTCCGGCGGAGGGTCCGACAACAACGCCCACTGGGTGAAGCCGAGGTAGGACAATCCGATGGTGGCGAACGTTCCGGTGAACCACGGCTGTGCGCGCAGCCACCCGACGGTGTCGGCGGCATCACTGACCTCATGGACCATCGGTACGAAGGTGCCACCGGAATCGAAGGTGCCTCGCACGCTCTGAAACAGCACGTGGTAGCCGCGGGCGGCGTAAATCCGGGCGTAGACCAGCGAGAACGGGAAGGCCCGGCCGTACGGGCCGCGCACCAGGATGGTCCCCGCCGGACATTCGGTCAGCGGTCGGTAGTGGTCGGCGCGGAGGTCGACCCCGTCGCGCATAGGCACCGGAAGGCCGCGGTGCACCGCGTAGTCCGTCGTGGGCGCGGGCAGTGCCAGGGCGTGGCTCACCGCACGATCGACAAATCTCGCGTTCGCCACCGCGTCAGGATAGGGAGCGCCAGTAGGCTCGTCGGTTGTGACACCCACCCTCTGGGCGATCAGCGACCTGCACACCGGGCACACCGGCAATAAGCCGGTCACCGAGTCCCTGTACCCGGCCACGCCCGAGGACTGGTTGATCGTCGCCGGCGATGTCGCCGAGCGCACCGATGACATCCGGTGGTCGCTGGACCTGCTGCGGCGCCGGTTCGCCAAAGTCATCTGGGTACCGGGCAACCATGAACTCTGGACCACCGGCAAGGACCCGATGCAGGTCTTCGGCCGGGCCCGTTATGACTATCTGGTGCAGATGTGCGATGAGATGGGAGTTCTGACCCCGGAGCATCCCTATCCGGTCTGGACCGAACGGGGCGGCCCGGCCACCATCGTGCCGATGTTCCTGCTCTACGACTACAGCTTCCTGCCACAGGGCACGAGCACCAAAGCCGAGGGGCTGGCCGTCGCCAAGCAGCACAACGTGGTGTGCACCGACGAGTTCCTGCTGTCCTGCGAGCCGTATGCGACCCGGGACGCATGGTGCCGGGACCGGCTGACCTACACCCGGGCCCGGCTGGAGAACCTCGACTGGATGGTTCCGACCGTCCTGGTCAATCATTTCCCGCTGGTCCGCCAGCCATGCGACATGCTGTTCTACCCGGAATTCTCACTGTGGTGCGGGACGACGCAAACCGCCGACTGGCACACCCGCTACACGGCGCTGTGCTCGGTGTACGGGCATCTGCACATCCCGCGAACAACCTGGTATGACGGTGTGCGATTCGAGGAGGTGTCAGTTGGCTATCCGCGGGAGTGGCGGCGGCGCAAGCCGTATCGCTGGCTGCGTCAGGTGCTCCCGGACCCGGACTACGCTCCCGGCTACCTCAACGAATTCGGCGGCCATTTCATGATCACCCCCGAGATGCGTGCGCAAGCCGAGGCGTTCCGGGACCGGTTGCAAAGTCGGCGTCAATGAGCGGGTACCTGAGTGGTGTGCTCCCTGAGATCGCCGATCTGGTCTATGCCGAGCTGTACGAAGATCCCGCGGATCTCGAGCCGCTGCCGGAGGAGGAGCCGCTGATCGAACGCTCAGTGCCCAAGCGGCGCAACGAGTTCGTCACCGTTCGGCACTGTGCGCGGGTAGCGATGCAGCACCTCGGCCTACCGCCGGCGCCGATTCTCAAGGGTGAGAAGGGTGACCCGCGTTGGCCCGACGGGGTGGTGGGCAGCCTCACCCACACCCAGGGTTACCGCGGTGCCGTGGTGGCGCGGGCCACCGTCGTGCGTTCGGTGGGTATCGACGCAGAACCGCACGACGTGTTGCCGGATAGGGTTCTTGAGGCGATCAGCCTGCCGGCCGAGCGTTATGAGATCGCGGGGCTGCCCGGGGGGCTGCACTGGGACCGAATCCTGTTCTGCGCCAAGGAGGCAACGTACAAAGCGTGGTATCCGATGACGCAGCGATGGCTCGGGTTCGAGGATGCGCACATCACGTTCGGGATCGATTCTTCGGGGACGGCCGGGGAGTTCCTTTCGCGGATCCTGATCGACCCCGCCGCCCGATCCGGTCCACCGCTGCGGGAACTGTCCGGTCGCTGGTCGGTGGCTGGTGGACTGGCGATCACGGCGATCGTGCTGTGACGCCGCCGCAACCGGGGATTGTCGTGGTCGACAAACCAGCGGGTATGACGAGCCACGATGTGGTGTCACGGTGCCGGCGGATCTTCGGAACCCGGAAGGTCGGCCACGCCGGCACCCTGGACCCGATGGCGACCGGAGTACTGGTTGTCGGACTCGAGCGGGCCACCAAGATACTGGGCCTGATCAGCGGGACGTCGAAGTCCTACACCGCGACCATCCGGCTGGGTCGAACGACCACCACTGATGATGCCGAAGGTCAAGTCGTCCAGGATATTTCGGTGCGAGAGGTCACCGATGAGGCGATCGCAGCCGGTATTGCGCGGTTACGGGGGACGATCTTCCAGCGCCCTTCGGCGGTCAGCGCCATCAAAGTCGGAGGTAAGCGTGCCTACACACTGGCCCGCGAGGGCCAGCAGGTGGTGTTGGCCGAGCGCGAGGTGCGGATCGAGCGTTTCGACGTCCTGGCGATCCATCGGAACGGCCCGTTCATCGATGTCGACGTCGAGGTGGACTGCTCGTCGGGCACCTACATTCGCGCCCTGGCCCGCGATCTGGGAGCCGGGCTCCGGGCGGGTGGGTCCGGCGTCGGCGGGCATCTGATCGCGCTACGGCGTACCCGGGTGGGCGGCTACGGTCTCGACCACGCCAGCACGTTGGATGGGCTTGCCGAGCGCCCGGCTCTGAGTTACACCCTCGACGCGGCCTGTCTGCTGGCCTTCCCGCGCCGCGATATCACCGAGGCCCAGGCCGTGGACGCCGCCCACGGCCGCCCACTGCCGGCGCTCGGAGTCGAAGGCGTTCAGGCGGCCACCGACCCGGAAGGGCGGGTGATGGCGCTGCTGGAGGATCGGGGCGGGTGGACCCGGTCTGTCGTTGTCATCCGCCCGGCGACTCTCGCCGACGGCAGAATGCGCCCGGTCGATGAGACTGCCCGCGGTGCCGGCTGTGGCAGCGCCGATGACCCTGATCCTCCGGTGGGATGCAACGATGAGGGCATGTCCCAGACACCGCCCGTCCCCGCTGCCGGCCGTATCCCGATCGAGACCCTCGTCGGTGACTCCGTGGTTCGGGTCGCCGTGGATGCCACAGTGGCCGATGTCGCCGCGGTCATCGCCGAACGCGGTGTCGGAGCGGTCGTCATCGGCGCCGATGAGCGTCCCACCGCCCTGGTCAGCGAACGCGATGTGGTGCGGGTGGTGGCGAGCGGTCAGGATCCGGCTGCGGTGCCGGCCGGTGAGGTGGCGGCGAGAAACCTGGTCTGGTGCGATGCCGGTGACACCGTCGACGAGGCGGCCATCCGGATGACCGACCGCGGTATCCGCCACCTGCTCGTCGGCCGGGACGAGGCTCTGGTCGGGATCGTTTCGGCCCGGGATCTGCTCGGTGTCTACGCGACCGACGCCGGGCGGCCCGACTGAGCGCCGCTCCGTCGTAGGCTTGCCATCGTGCAGCGCTGGCGCGGTCAGGACGATATCCCCACCGACTGGGGTCGTTGTGTGCTGACCATCGGGGTCTTCGACGGCGTGCACCGCGGTCACGCCGAACTCATCGAGCGAGCCGTCAAATCTGCCCGAGCCCTCGGCGTGCCCACGGTTCTGATGACCTTCGACCCGCATCCGATGGAGGTGGTTTTTCCCGGCAGCCATCCCGCACAGCTGACCACCTTGGCCCGGCGGGCCGAGCTGGTCGAGGAACTCGGTATTGACGTGTTCCTGGTGATGCCCTTCACGCCGGATTTTATGAAGCTCACCCCGGAGCGCTACGTCCATGAACTGCTCGTTGAGCGATTGCATGTCCTCGACGTGGTGGTAGGGGAGAACTTCACCTTCGGTAAGAAGGCGGCGGGGACGGTGGCGACCCTGCGCAAGGCCGGGGAACGGCTGGGTTTCGCGGTGGAGTCGGTGTCACTGGTCGCCGAGCAGCACTCCTCTCAGACGGTGACTTTCTCTTCGACCTACATCCGGTCCTGTGTCGACGCCGGTGATGTGGTGGCTGCCGAGGAGGCCCTCGGTCGCCCGCACCGAGTCGAGGGGGTCGTTGTGCGCGGTGACGGCAGGGGCCGCGGGCTGGGCTACCCGACCGCCAACGTCGCCGCGCCGATGTACTCGGCGATCCCGGCCGACGGTGTGTACGCCGGCTGGTTCACCGTGCTCGGTCCGGGCCCGGGGACCGGGCCGGTGGTGCCCGGTGAGCGTTACCCGGCCGCCGTATCGGTGGGCACCAACCCGACGTTTTCCGGGCGCACCCGGACCGTGGAGGCCTTTGTTCTGGACACTTCCGCTGATCTCTACGGTCAGCACGTCGCGGTGGATTTCGTCGCCCGCCTGCGCGGGCAGAGGAAGTTCTCCAGCGTCGATGATCTCATCGCGGCGATGGGCCGGGACACCGCGAAGGCCAGGGCCGTGCTGGCTGCCCAGGACTGAGAGCAACTGATACCATCTGTGGCCGCGTGCGCTGCAGTCCGCGGTGGCCACGTGAAAAACCCTTCGCGGCACTGAGAAAACGGAGTTTGAGCGTGGCGCTGACAGCCGAGCAGAAGAAAGAAATCCTGGGCTCCTACGGCCTTCACGAGACCGACACCGGCTCGCCGGAAGCCCAGGTGGCATTGCTTACCAAACGGATCTCGGACCTGACCGAGCATCTGAAGACCCATAAGCACGACCACCATTCCCGGCGCGGGCTGTTGTTGCTGGTGGGTCGTCGGCGTCGGCTGCTCAAGTACATCGCCCAGGTAGACGTGGCGCGTTATCGTTCGCTGATCGAGCGGCTGGGCCTGCGCCGCTGAGCGCCGCGCGGTCCGATCCGAGCCTGTCACGGTGTAATGTGGGGGCGTTGCCGGCCGGTTTTCGGCTCGCACATCGGGTGGGTTCGCGCATATCCGCGTGATTCACACCCGCGTCTCCCTGGCGGAGCTTCCCTGATCGGGCGGTCTTCGGTAGTGGCTGCCGGGCTGCGGTGCGGGCCGGCCGCTTCGATCGACGGCCGTGGCCGCATCTGGAAGTTCACCTCCGGCTCGGGCTCACCGGGCCGGTACGGCGGCGCGAAACAACCAGTGAATATCCAGAAAGGCCTTACGGACCTACATGTCTGTCGCTGAAATCGACGAAGGCGTCTTCGAAGCCACCGCCACCATCGACAACGGGAGCTTCGGCACCCGCACCGTCCGGTTCGAGACCGGCCGGCTGGCCCAGCAGGCCGCCGGCGCCGTGGTTGCCTACCTCGACGAAGAAACCATGCTGCTGTCGGCGACGACCGCCAGCAGAGCCCCCAAAGAACATTTCGACTTCTTCCCGCTGACCATCGACGTCGAGGAGCGGATGTATGCCGCGGGACGAATCCCCGGCTCGTTCTTCCGTCGTGAGGGCAGGCCCTCCACGGACGCGATCCTCACCTGCCGACTGATCGACCGGCCGCTTCGCCCGACCTTCGTCTCCGGCCTGCGCAACGAGATCCAGGTTGTGGTGACCATCCTGAGCCTGGATCCCAAGGATCTCTACGACGTGCTGGCCATCAACGCCGCATCAGCGTCCACCCAGATCTCCGGCCTGCCCTTCAGCGGCCCGGTCGGCGGTGTTCGGGTCGCCCTGATCAAGGGGCAGTGGGTGGCTTTCCCTACCGTCGAGCAGCTGGAGGAGGCCGTGTTCGACATGGTCGTCGCCGGTCGCGTCGTACAGGACGGCGATGTCGCCATCATGATGGTCGAGGCCGAGGCCACCGATAATGTCATCGACCTGGTCGCCGGCGGCGCCAGCGCCCCCACCGAGAGCGTTGTGGCCGAGGGCCTTGAGGCGGCCAAGCCGTTCATCGCGGCGCTGTGCAAGGCACAGCAGGAACTGGCGGAGCGGGCGGCGAAGCCGGTCGCTGACTATCCGCTGTTCCCGGACTACCAGGAGGACGTGTACGCCGCGGTGGTATCGGCCGCCGGCGATGCGCTGGCGGGAGCGCTGCAGATCGCCGGTAAGACCGAGCGTAACGACCGCACCGATGAGATCAAGGCCGAGGTGCTCGACAAGCTGGGCGAGACTTTCGCCGGCCGGGAGAAGGAGATCGGCGCCGCCTACCGTTCGCTGACCAAGAAACTGGTCCGCCAGCGCATCCTGACCGATCATTTCCGTATCGACGGTCGCGGTATCACCGATATCCGGGCGCTCAGTGCCGAGGTCGCGATCATCCCGCGGGCACACGGGAGTGCGCTCTTCGAGCGCGGCGAGACCCAGATCATGGGCGTCACCACGCTGGATATGGTCAAGATGGCCCAGCAGATCGACTCGCTGGGACCGGAGAGTTCCAAGCGCTATATGCACCACTACAACTTCCCGCCGTATTCCACCGGGGAGACCGGCCGGGTGGGTTCACCCAAGCGGCGTGAGATCGGGCACGGCGCGCTCGCCGAGCGGGCGCTGATGCCGGTACTGCCCAGCGTCGAGGAGTTCCCGTACGCCATCCGGCAGGTGTCGGAAGCGCTGAGTTCCAACGGGTCGACATCGATGGGTTCGGTCTGTGCCTCGACGCTGTCGCTGCTCAACGCCGGTGTTCCGCTTAAGGCGCCGGTCGCCGGTATCGCGATGGGTCTGGTGTCCGACGAGGTCAACGGTGAGACCCGCTATGTCGCGCTGACCGATATCCTCGGCGCCGAGGACGCCTTCGGCGATATGGACTTCAAAGTCGCCGGTACCAAGGATTTCGTCACCGCGCTGCAGTTGGACACCAAACTCGATGGCATTCCCTCGCAGGTGCTCGCCGGCGCTCTGGCCCAGGCCAAGGATGCCCGCACCACCATCCTTGCGGTCATGGCCGAGGCCATCGACGAACCGGATGAGATGAGTCCCTACGCGCCGCGCGTCACCGCGATCAAGGTGCCGGTCGACAAGATCGGTGAAGTGATCGGCCCCAAGGGCAAGATGATCAACTCGATCACCGAGCAGACCGGTGCCTCGATCTCCATCGAAGACGACGGCACGGTGTTCGTCGGCGCCACCGACGGGCCGTCGGCACAGGCGGCGATCGACATGATCAACGCGATCGCCAACCCGCAACTGCCCAAGATCGGGGAGCGGTTCCTCGGCACCGTGGTCAAGACCACCGACTTCGGTGCGTTCGTCTCGCTGCTGCCCGGCCGCGACGGGTTGGTCCACATCTCCAAACTGGGTCGCGGAAAGCGGGTCGCTAAGGTGGAGGATGTGGTCAAACTCGGTGACAAGTTGCGCGTCGAGATCGCCGATATCGACAACCGCGGGAAGATCTCACTGATCCCGGTCGCCGAGGAAGCCGCCGCCGCACCGGTGCCCGCCGATGCGAATGCCGGCGGCTGACGCCGAACGGGAGCGCATCCACTCGGTGAGAAAGACCGACCTTCAGGACCGATCGGCCGTCCGGCGCACCGTGCTGCCGGGCGGCCTACGGGTCGTGACCGAGTTCGTGCCGTCGGTGCGCTCCGCGTCGGTAGGTCTGTGGGTCGACGTCGGGTCACGGGACGAAGGCGCCACCGTTGCCGGCGCTTCGCACTTCCTGGAACATCTGTTGTTCAAGGCCACCCCGACGCGCACATCAGTCGAGATCGCCCAGGCGGTCGATGCCGTCGGCGGGGAACTGAACGCCTTCACCACCAAAGAGCACACCTGCTATTACGCGCATGTGCTCGATGACGACCTGGAAATGGCCGTCGACATGGTCGCCGATGTGGTTCTGAACGGGGTCTGTGCCGCGGCCGACGTCGAGGTGGAGCGCGATGTGGTGCTTGAGGAGATCGCGATGCGCGACGACGATCCCGAGGACACTCTCGGGGACGTCTTCCTGGCGGCCATGTTCGGTAATCACCCGGTGGGCCGGCCGGTGATCGGCACCGTGGAATCGGTGTCGGCGATGACGCGAAACCAACTGCGGTCCTTTCATGTTCGCCGCTACGTCCCCGAGCGGATGATTCTGGCGGTCGCCGGGAATATCGAGCACGATCGCGTCGTGGCGTTCGCGCGGCAGCATTTCGGTGCCCGACTGGTCAAGGGAATCCGGCCGCGGCCGCCCCGTCGGGGTGCCGGCCGACTGGCCGGGCGACCCGGTCTGACGCTGGTGAACCGCGACTCCGAGCAGAGTCATCTCACTCTCGGTGTCCGGGTGCCCGGCCGCAACTGGACGCACCGGTGGGCCCTGATGGTGCTCAACAGCGCAATCGGCGGAGGGTTGAGTTCGCGACTGTTTCAACAGATACGGGAAACCCACGGGCTGGCATACTCCGTCTACTCCGCAATCGATACGTTCTCTGACAGCGGGGCGCTCTCGGTCTACGCGGGCTGTCTGCCGGAGCGTTTCAGCCAGGTGGTCCGACTGACCGCGGAGGTACTCGACTCGGTTGGCCGTGACGGCATCACCGAGGCCGAATGCCGGATCGCCAAGGGGTCGTTACGCGGCGGACTACTTCTGGGACTGGAGGACTCGGCATCCCGGATGAACCGGCTCGGTCGCAGTGAGTTGAACTACGGCGAGTACCGCAGCGTCACCCAGACCCTGCGCAACATCGAACGGGTGACAGTTGACGAGGTCAACGCCGTCGCCCGGCGGGTGCTCGCTGGCCGATTCGGGGCCGCGGTTCTCGGCCCGCACCGAACGAAAAGATCGCTGCCGCAGCAACTTCGCGCGATCGCCGGCTAGTCGACCGTGGCTTTGCTGTTGGCGCGCCGCACATTTCTGATCGGCGCGGCCGCCCTGGCCGCCGGCTGCGGTCCGCGGGGACCGAACGGGTCGCCGCACAACGACGCCGCCGAGCCTATGGTCCAGGATCGGATCGGCCTGCTGGAGGACTCCTACGACGCCACCGTCGGCTTGTACGGAGTCAACCTGGAGGACGGCCGGACGATTTCCCGCCAGGATGATCGCCGGTTCGCGGTGTGCTCGACATTCAAGGCCTATCTGGCGGCCCGGGTGCTTCAACTCGCTCAGCGGGGTGCGCTGGCCCTGACCGATACCGAGTTCATCGATCCTGCGGCATTGGTAACCCATTCGCCGCTGACCGCACCCCGGGCGGGCGGCGCGATGTCGCTGGCAGAGCTGTGCCGGGCCGTGCTGCAACACAGCGACAACACCGCGGCGAACCTGCTGTTGAGCCGGATCGGCGGTCCCACGGCCATCACGGCGTTCGCCCGTTCGATCGGCGATGACCGGACCCGGTTGGACCGCTGGGAGACGGCGTTGAACTCAGCACTGCCCGGCGATCCGCGTGACACCAGCACCCCCCGTGCGATCGGCGGCGGGATCGCCGCACTGCTGACCGGCTCTGTTCTCGACGATGTCCACCGCGGCCAACTCGAACGGTGGATGCGTGGTCACCCAGGCCCGGCGCACAGCATCCGGGCCGGGCTTCCGCCGGGTTGGACCACGGCGGACAAAACCGGGGCCGGCGGATTCGGGAGCACCAATGACATCGGCATCGCCTACGGACCGGCCGGTGAACGAATTCTGCTGTCGATCATGACGCGGACTCGCACCGACGACCCGGACGCACAGTGGCTTCAGCCGTTGATTACCGATGTGACGGCGCTGGTGCTCCCGGAGTTGTCCGGGGTGAGCTGATGATTCAGGCGAGAAGACCCGCCGGATCGGTATAGGGCAGGTCCAGATCGCGCGCGACCTGTTCGCTGAGCAGCCGGCCGTCGTGGGTGGACAGGCCCTTGGCCAGCGCCTGATCGGCCAGGCAGGCGTTCTGCCAGCCCTTGTCGGCCAGCTTGAGCACATAGGGCATGGTCGCGTTGGTCAGGGCGTAGGTGGAGGTGCGGGGCACCGCGCCGGGCATGTTGGCCACGCAGTAGAACACCGTGTCGTGGACCCGGAACGTGGGTTCGTCGTGGGTGGTGGGGCGCGAGTCCTCGAAGCAGCCGCCCTGGTCGATCGCGATATCCACCAGGACGGCGCCCGGCCGCATCTGGGCGACAGTCGAATTGGTGACCAGTTTGGGGGCCTTGGCGCCCGGCACCAGCACCGCCCCGATCACCAGGTCGGCGTCTTTGACCGCAGTCTCCAGATCGAGCCTCGAGGAGTATCGGGTCTCGATGGCACCGCCGTACTCGGCGTCGATCTTGCGCAGCGTGTTGATGTTGAGGTCGAACACGGTCACATGCGCCCCCATACCCCAGGCCACAGCGGCAGCGTTGTCACCGGCCATACCGCCGCCGATGACCACGACCCTGGCCGGTGCGACGCCCGGTACCCCACCCATCAGCACGCCACGGCCGCCCTGGGTGCGCATCAGGTGATAAGCCCCGACCTGTGCTGAGAGCCGGCCGGCGACCTCGCTCATCGGAGCAAGCAGGGGTAAACCGCCATCGGCGCCCTGCACCGTCTCGTAGGCGATCGATGTGGTGCCGGAGGCCAACAGCGCGTCGGTGCACGGGCGCGATGCCGCCAGGTGCAGGTAGGTGAACAACACCTGCCCCCTGCGCATCCGGCTGTACTCCGGCTCGATCGGCTCTTTGACCTTCAGCAGCAGGTCAGCCTGTTCCCACACCTGCTCGGCAGTCTCGATCATCTGCGCGCCGGCAGTCTCGAAGTCGGTGTCGTGGATCGCCGATCCCTCCCCGGCGCCGACCTGGACCAGCACGTCGTGGCCCCGGCGCGCCAGTTCGGAGACCCCTGCCGGGGTGATGGCAACGCGGTACTCGTTGTTCTTGATCTCAGTCGGGATACCGACGCGCACGGGAGGCTCCTGGGTCCGGGAAGTCACTGAATGTTCGCCATCAGTGTGAAGAAGTTTCGGTTCCCCGGCAACGGATCGAAGGTTTTGGCTGTGGGCGGCCTTCCCCGGGGCCCGCGCAGGATGGCTCCCGCTACGCTCTTTTCATGCGAGTCGGCGTGCTGGGTGCCCGGGGCAAGGTTGGTACCGAGATGTGCGCGGCGGTGCGTGCCGCCGATGATCTGCACCTGAGCGCGCAGGTGGATGCCGGGGATGCTTTGAACCTGCTGACCGAAAGCCACACCGAGGCGGTCATCGACTTCACCCACCCCGACGTCGTCATGGGGAATCTGAAATTCCTCATCGACAACGGTATTCACGCCGTCGTCGGCACCACCGGTTTCACGGAGGAACGGGTTGGGCAGATTCGCCAGTGGTTGGCTGCCCGGCCCGGCCCCGGTGTCCTGATTGCCCCGAATTTCGCCATCGGCGCGGTGCTGTCGATGTACTTCGCACAGAAAGCCGCGCCCTACTTCGAATCGGCGGAGGTCATCGAACTGCACCACCCGCAGAAGGCGGACGCCCCGTCGGGCACCGCCGCCCGGACAGCCTCACTCATCGCGCAGGCCCGAAAAGGTATGGCGCCCAACCCCGATGCCACCAGCACCGGACTTCCCGGCGCGCGCGGCGCCGACATCGGCGGTATTCCCGTGCACTCGGTCCGGCTGACCGGCCTGGTCGCCCACCAGGAAGTCCTTTTCGGCACCATGGGGGAAACGCTGACAATTCGGCACGACAGCCTGGATCGCACCTCGTTCGTGCCCGGTGTGCTGCTCGCCGTGCGCCGGATAGCCGGGCGGCCCGGGCTGACCATCGGCCTTGAACCTTTGCTGGATCTGTGACAGCACGCCTGCTGATCGTCTTTCTCTGCCTGGCACTGCTGGTGTACTTCAGCTTGCTGACCCGCACCGCCGTGGCGCTGTTCGGTACGGGGAAACCGGATGCGATCGCGTTGGGTCTCGGGGTGCTGCTGCTGCCGATAGTCGGTGCCTGGGCCGTGCTCGCCACCCTGCGCTCCGGGCTGGCCATGCAGCGGTTGGCCCGGTTGGCTGCCGAGGACGGCGCCGAACTCGATGTCTCCGAGCTGCCGCGGACACCGTCCGGCCGCATCCAGCGCGATGCCGCCGACGCCTTGTTCCGGACAGTCCGTGCCGAAGCCGAGGCCGAACCGAATGATTGGCGAAGGTGGTACCGGGTAGCCCGCGCCTACGACTATGCCGGAGATCGGTCCCGGGCCCGCGAAGCGATGCGGAAGGCGATCGCACTGCAGTCCGAACAACGCGACCGATGAGCCGGACATTGTTTGACGATGACGTTCGGTCATTGTCTGACGGTGACGTTATTGACATGCTGACGCCGTGCCGCGCCTGCTGATCGTGCATCACACTCCCTCACCGCACTGCGCCGAGATGTTCGAGGCGGTGGTGGCGGGAGCAACCGATCCCGACATCATCGGTGTCGAGGTGATGCGACGGCCCGCGCTCACCGTCTCGCCGGTCGAGATGCTGCAGGCCGACGGCTACCTGCTCGGCACACCGGCCAACCTCGGCTATATCAGCGGTGCGCTCAAGCACGCCTTCGACTGCTCCTACTACCAACTGCTCGACAGCACACCGGAGCGACCGTTCGGAGTCTTCCTGCACGGTAATGAAGGCACCGAAGGGGCCCAGCGGGGCCTCGGCGCGATCACGACGGGTCTCGGCTGGCGCCGGGTCGCCGATGACGTCGTGGTGTCCGGCAAGCCCGCCAAGGCGGACCTCGAGGCGTGTTGGAACCTCGGCGCGACGGTCGCGGCCCACGTGATGGGCTGAGAGCCGATCGGGAAGTTGAGGCGTCAAGCCAGCAGGTCCGGGATTGGGGTCTGGGCGCTTCTGGCGCGCACGGCCCGGCGGCGAATCCGGGCACCGTCGGCCGCGACCGGAGCGTAAGAGGACTGCAGTTGTGATGGGAGGTCGGATGTCGTAAGCCTGTGCACAACAGCACGGCTTCCGGGCCGGGAGGAGTCTGACTCGTCGTATTCGTCGAGGTGGCCGGCCGGCAGGTTGAGTGTCGCGAGCAGAGTCGCCAGAGTGACCCGTAGTTGCCGTGCCTCGGTGAGAGCCGGATGGACGTTTCCGCCGGCGGTGATCGCACCAGACTTGACCACAACGTCAGACAGCCGATCGAGATCGTCTACGCACCTGACGATTTCCCGCAACATCACCAACTCGTGATGCTCAAGTTCGTAGCGTTTGAGAACGGCAGACCAGAGGGCTTCCCCTTTGAGGCGTGTTCCCTTTGGCGGGACGAGCACTGTTTCATTCGATTCCACCGAAACACCCCAATCAGAGGCGGATCCCCGGCGCTCTGCCGGTTATGATGCAAGGTTTAAATCTGGGATTCCTTTTTCTTCGGGAGAATCCTCAAAATAAGATTTCTTCTGGAATATTGCTTAGGAAGATTGATTAGGAATATTTCTGAGGGCGCCGTCTCCTTTCCGTGCCGCGACGAGGGCACCGCGAAGCGAGTCCCGGGTCGAGGGGCTGGTCATTTCTGGACCGAGTGACCGTCCGGCCCTACCGTGTGGGGCGCAGGGCTCCGCCGGTAAGGCCGGAGAAACAACCGCAACGCTGAGGAAGTGAGGTCTCATGCCCGGAATCGGAGACTTGGCACTGGGGGCCGCCCCGATTTTCGGGGGCGCTCTGATGGGCGTGATTGCGGGGAACTTGAAAGGCCCCGACTACCGCGCGGCCATCAAGGACGATCTCGATCTGCTGGCCAAGCTCCCACCGGAGAACGCCGAGCTGCGGGCGGCGTTGCAGCGGACCATTGACGAGCGAATCGGTGATCTGGTGGTCACCATGGACAAGAGTCGTGAGCTCAGACAGTCGGCGGTCGGCTACAAGGGCGACTGGCGAGACATCGTCGTCTTCATCTGTGCCGTGCTGTTCACGGTGGTGTGGTGGAACATCGATCACAGCCGAGCCAACTGGATGGTGATGTTCGTCTTCCTCGTGGTGCTCAGCGTAGTGACGGGGCTCTACGCGGCCCGGGAACTTCTGCGCACGGCGCTGCGGCCCTTCCTGCGCGGTGGGCGATCAGCTGTCTGAGTGCTCGCCAAAGAACCTCTCCATGGCCCGCCAGTGCCGTTCGGCGGCGGATCGGTCATAGGTTGCGTTGTCCGGTACGGCGAACCCATGGGCGGCCGCGTACCACTCGATCGCATACCTGACACCGGCCCCGCCGAGCGCCGACTCGAGTGTCGCGGACTGTTCGTCGGTGTAGGACGGGTCGTTCTCCGCGGCGCCCACGTACACCGCCGCCCGCATCCGGTCGGCCAGCAGATGCGGGCTGTCGGGATCGTCGGTGGCCAGTCCGCCGCCGTGGAAGGACATCGCCGCTCCGACCCGATCGGGGACCCGGCCCGCCACCACCAGCGACATCCGTCCGCCCATGCAGTAGCCGGTGATGCCGAACCGTTCCCCGGCGGTCTCGGGCCGGGTCTGGAGGTAGTCGAAGAACGCACCCGCGTCACAAGTGGTCATCTCGGGTGTGATCGCGTTCATCATCGCGAAGATCCGGTTGCGCTCGGCCTTATCGGCGAACACCGCCTTCATGTCGAACGGCGCCCACTGCCCGTTGCGGTAGTAGACGTCGGGCAGCAGGACCGCGTAGCCCAGCGAGGCCAGTCGGGCCGCCATCTCGCGCAGGGCCGGCCGGGCACCGCCGGCATCGGGATACATGACGATCCCGGGCCAGGATCCTGCGCCCGCAGGCGTGCACAGCGTGACCGGGCATCGCCCGTCGGGGGTGGAAATGGTGTCGGTGATGGTCGGCATGGTCAACGTTCTACCGTCCCCGCCTGCCCGTAAGCTGATCTTCGTGCCGATTCCGACCCCCTACGAGGACCTGCTGCGGCGCGTGCTCGAGCAGGGCACGCCCAAGGCCGACCGCACCGGTACCGGCACCCGCAGCCTGTTCGGCCATCAACTGCGCTACGACCTGTCCGCCGGTTTCCCGCTGATCACCACCAAGAAAGTGCATATGAAATCGGTGGTCTACGAGCTGCTGTGGTTCCTGCGCGGGGACTCCAACGTGGAGTGGCTGCAGCGCCACGGTGTCACCATCTGGGACGAATGGGCCTCTGCCACAGGCGACCTCGGCCCGGTCTATGGCGTGCAGTGGAGATCCTGGCCGACACCGTCCGGCGAGCACATCGACCAGATCAGCGCCGCGATCGACCTGTTGCGCACCGACCCGGACTCGCGCCGCATCATCGTCTCGGCGTGGAACGTCGCCGAACTGCCGAAAATGGCTTTGGCGCCGTGTCACGCCTTCTTCCAGTTCTACGTCGCCGACGGCAAACTCAGCTGCCAGCTCTACCAGCGCAGCGCCGACATGTTCCTCGGGGTGCCGTTCAACATCGCCAGCTACGCCCTGCTCACCCACATGATGGCCGCCCAGGCCGGCCTCGAAGTCGGCGACTTCATCTGGACCGGTGGTGACTGCCACGTGTATGACAACCATATCCAGCAGGTCATCGAACAGCTGCGGCGCGATCCGCGGCCCTATCCGGAATTGGTTCTGGCGAAACGGGATTCGATCTTCGACTACACCTACTCCGATATCGAGATCCGCCATTACGACCCGCACCCGGCGATCAAGGCTCCGGTAGCGGTGTGACGATCGGGCTGATCTGGGCTCAGACCACGTCCGGGGTGATCGGTCGCGACGGTGCCATCCCCTGGTCGCTGCCTGAGGACCTGGCCCGATTCAAGAGCCTCACCATGGGCCACACCGTGGTGATGGGCCGCCGCACCTGGGAATCGCTGCCGGCGCGGTTCCGGCCCCTGCCGGGCCGGCGCAACGTTGTCCTCACCCGCAATCCCGGCTACCAGGCCGACGGCGCCGACGTCGTCACCACGATCGAGGCGGCGCTCACCGACCCGGACACCTGGGTGATCGGGGGAGCGGAGGTTTACCACCTGGCGATGCCGTGGGCCGCTCGGTGCGAAGTCACCGAGGTCGACCTCGACCTGCACCTGCGCGACGAGGACGTCCTGGCGCCAATGCTGGATGAGTCCTGGGTCGGCACCGCCGGCGACTGGCAGGACAGCACGTCGGGACTGCGCTACCGGTTTTACCGCTACCTGCGTCCGTGACCCGATTGACCGCCGCCCAGGCCCGGCGGGTCGCGGTCGCCGCCCAGGGCCTGACCGCCCCCAAACCTTCCGGCCCGGTGACCCGGGCGCACCTGCGCCGGCTGATCCGCCGCATCCAGGTGCTGCAGCTGGATTCGGTGTCGGTGGCGGTGCGCGCTCACTACGCCCCGGTGTTCAGCCGCCTCGGGCCCTATGACCGCGAGTTGCTGGACGGCGCGGCGTGGAGCGACACCGCCCGCTCGCCACGCCTGCTGGTGGAGTACTGGGCGCACGAGGCGGCGCTGATGGCGGTGGAGGACTGGCCGCTGATGCGGTGGCGGATGCGCGAGTACGTCCACGGACGCTGGGGCGTGGAGATCGTCAAGAGAAATCCGCGCCTGGTCGACGACGTCATCGCCGCGGTGACCGACATCGGGCCGGCCACCGCCGGACAGATCGAGGCGCACCTGCAAGCCGGTAGCCGGCGCGGCACCCGGGCGGCGAAAAAAGAGATGTGGGACCGCACCGACACCAAGTGGGTGGCCGAGGCGCTGTTCGCCTCCGGGGTGCTGACCACAGCGCGCCGGGTCGGTTTCGCCCGGCACTACGACCTGTCCGAACGGGTCCTGCCGGCCGGCATGCTGGCCCGCGAGGTCGACGACGACGAGGCCGCACGGGAATTGATCCTGCGGGCCGCCGCAGCGCTGGGCGTGGCCACCGAGGCCGATCTGCGGGACTACTTCCGGCTGCGGCCCGGCCAGTCCAAGCCGGCGGTCGCCGAACTGGTCGACGCCGGTGAACTTCGAGAGGTCCAGGTCGAGGGTTGGGCCGCCCCGGCCTACCTGCGCAGCGGCCAGACGGTGCCCCGCACCGACCGGGGAACCGCGCTGCTGTGCCCGTTCGACCCACTGATCTTCTTCCGGCCGCGAGTGCGGCGACTGTTCGGCTTCGAGTACCGCATCGAGATCTACACACCGGCCGCCAAGCGGAAGTACGGCTACTACGTCTGGCCGTTTCTGCTCGACGGGGAACTGGTCGCGCGCGTGGACCTCAAGGCCGACCGGACCGCCGGCGTGCTGAACGTGGTGGGGGCCTTCGCCGAGCCCGAACGCAACCCGGCGCGGGTGGCTTCGGCGCTGGCGGGGAAGTTGCAGACCATGGCGACCTGGCTGGGGCTGAGCCGGGTGAACATGGGCGACCGGGGCGACCTGGCGCGGCATCTGGCCCGCGCTCTCTGACCGCTCGTCCCGGCCCCCGCTACTGTGAGCGCGTGGCCGAGATCGCGCCGCTGCGCGTGCAACTGATCGCCAGGACCGAGTTTCTGGCACCCGCCGACGTGCCCTGGGACACTGACGCCGACGGCGGCGAGGCGCTGGTCGAGTTCGCCGGCCGGGCCTGCTATCAGAGCTGGTCCAAGCCCAACCCGCGCACCGCGACGAACTCCTCCTACCTCAAGCACATCATCGACGTCGGCCATTTCTCGGTGCTCGAGCACGCCTCGGTGAGCTTCTACATCAGCGGCGTCTCGCGCTCCTGCGCCCACGAGCTGACCCGGCACCGGCACTTCTCCTTCTCGCAGCTGTCCCAGCGCTACGTACCCGACGACGACGCCCGGGTGGTGATCCCACCCGGTCTGGAGGACGACCCCGAAGCGCAGCGGATCGTGCTCGCCGCCGCTGACGCGAGCCGCGCCGCCTATCTGGAACTTCTCGCCGGGCTGGAGGCCAAGCTCGCCGAGGCGCCCAACGCCGTCCTGCGGCGCAAACAGGCCCGCCAGGTGGCCCGCGCGGTGCTGCCCAACGACACCGAGACCCGCATCGTGGTGACCGGTAATTACCGGGCCTGGCGGCACTTCATCGCAATGCGCGCCAGTGAGCACGCCGATGTCGAGATCCGCCGCCTGGCCATCAGCTGCCTGCGTGAACTCGCCGCGGTGGCGCCCGCGGTGTTCACCGATTTCGAGATCAGTGCGCTGGCTGACGGCACCGAGGTGGCGACCAGCCCGCTCGCTACGGAGGCCTAGGGGCCAGCGGGTACCCTCAGTGCCCGTGAGCACCAGCGGATTCGATGCCGGCGCGAGGCTGGGTACGGTTCTGACGGCCATGGCGACGCCGTTCGCCGCCGACGGCACGCTTGATGTCACCGCGGCCGCCAGCCTGGCCGCCCGGCTGGTCGACTCCGGTTGTGACGGCCTGGTGCTGTCCGGGACCACTGGCGAGTCGCCGACCACCACCGATGACGAGAAAATCAGCCTGCTCCGTACGGTCCTGGAGGCTGTCGGTGACCGGGCCCGGGTCATCGCCGGGGCCGGAAGCTACGACACCGCGCACAGCACACGGCTTGCGAAAGCCTGCGCAAGCGAGGGCGCGCACGGCCTGCTGGTAGTCACCCCCTACTACTCGCGACCACCGCAGAGCGGGCTGGTGGCGCACTTCGGTGCTGTCGCCGATGCCACCGACCTGCCGGTCGTGCTGTACGACATCCCGCCGCGTTCGCATGTGCCCATCGAGTGGAGCACCCTGCGCACGCTGGCGCGGCACCCCAATATCGTGGCGGTCAAAGATGCCAAGGGTGATCTGCACGGGGCGGCTCAGATCATGGCCGAGACGGGCCTGGCCTACTACTCCGGCGACGACTCGTTGAACCTGCCCTGGCTGGCGGTCGGGGCGGTGGGCTTTGTCAGCGTCTGGGGCCATCTCGCCGCCGCACAGCTGCGGGATATGGTCACCGCCTTCAACTCCGGGGACCTGCCCACCGCCCGGAAAATCGCCGTCGCGCTGGCACCGCTGAACGCCGCTCAGAACCGGTTGGGCGGGGTGACGCTGGTCAAAGCCGGCCTGCGGCTGCAGGGTGTCGACATCGGTGACCCAAGGTTGCCGCAGATGCCGGCGACGGCAGACCAGCTCGATGAGCTGGCTGCCGATCTGCGGGCGGCAGCGGTGCTCGGCGCCGGTTCCACGGACGAGCGGATTCGGCGATGAACGACAACCTCCGGCCCCCCGGTCCGCTGGCGCCCGGTGCGCTCCGGGTCACCGCGCTCGGCGGTATCAGCGAAATCGGCCGGAACATGACCGTTTTCGAGCATCTTGGTCGGCTGCTGATCGTCGATTGCGGTGTGCTCTTCCCCGGACACGACGAACCCGGCGTCGACCTCATCCTGCCGGACTTACGCCACATCGAGGATCGGCTCGACGATATCGAGGCGCTGGTGCTCACCCACGCACACGAGGACCACATCGGCGCGATCCCGTTTCTGCTCAAACTTCGCAGTGACATCCCGGTGGTCGGATCGAAGTTCACCCTCGCACTGGTCGCGGCCAAATGCCGGGAGCACCGGATCAAACCTCAGTTCGTCGAAGTCCATGAGGGGCAACGCAGTACACACGGTGTCTTCGAGTGCGAGTATTTTGCGGTCAACCACTCCATCCCGGATGCGCTGGCCATCGCAATCCACACCGGCGCGGGAACGGTGCTGCATACCGGGGATATCAAACTCGACCAGTTGCCGCTGGACGGGCGGCCCACCGATCTGCCGGGGATGTCGCGTCTCGGCGACGCCGGAGTCGATCTGTTCCTGTGCGATTCCACCAACGCCGATATTCCCGGTGTCGGCCCGTCGGAGAGCGAGGTCGGCCCGACGCTGCACCGGCTGATCCGAAACGCTGAGGGGAAGCGGGTTCTGGTGGCGTGCTTCGCCTCCAATGTCGACCGGGTGCAGCAGATTGTCGATGCCGCGGTGGCGTTGGGGCGTCGAGTGGCGTTCGTGGGCAGGTCGATGGTGCGCAATATGGCTATCGCCAGGGAGTTGGGTTTCCTCACCGTCGATGACTCGGATGTCATCGATATTGCAGCGGCCGAGACGATGCCACCCGGCCGACTCGTGCTGATCACCACCGGCACCCAGGGCGAACCCCTCTCGGCGCTGTCCCGGATGTCGCGGGGCGAGCATCGCAGCATCTCGATCACCGCCGATGATCTGATTATTCTGTCGTCATCCCTGATACCGGGAAACGAGGAGGCGGTGTACGGGGTAATCGACGCACTGTCGAAAGCCGGCGCCCGGGTGGTCACCAACCAACATGCCCGCGTGCATGTCTCAGGCCATGCGCACGCCGGGGAACTGCTGTTTCTCTACAACGCCGTGCGCCCGCGCAATGTGATGCCGGTTCATGGTTACTGGCGGCATCTGCGGGCCAATGCCAAACTGGCCGCCCGAACCGGCGTTCCCGACGACGCGATCATGATGGCCGAGAACGGGGTCAGTATTGACCTGTCGGCGGGCAAGACCATGATCGCCGGTGCCGTTCCGGTAGGCAAGATGTTCGTTGACGGGCTGGTCAGCGGCGATGTCGGCGAGACCACGCTGGGGGAGCGGTTGACCCTGAGCTCCGGTTTCGTGGCTGTGACGGTGGTGCTGCGGCGCGGGACGGGCCGGGCAGCGGCGCCGCCGCATCTGTACTCCCGCGGCTTTTCGGAAGACTCGAAGGCTTTGGAGCCTGCGGCCAGAAAAGTGGAGCAGGAATTGGAATCCCTTGCCGCCGATAACGTTACCGACCCGGTGCGGATCGCCCAGGCGGTGCGTCGCAGCGTCGGGAAATGGGTCGGGGAAGCCTATCGGCGTCAGCCGATGATCGTGCCGACCGTGCTCGAAATATAGCGCCGGTCGGTCTCAGCGTTTGTTGACGAAGCCGGCATCCACCGGCAGTGCCACTCCGGTCACGTAGCGGGCGGCATCCGACACCAGCCACGCCACGGCGTTGGCGACATCCTGCGAATCCAGGTGCTGCACCGGAAGTGCATTGGTCAGATCCGGGCCACCGAAATCTTGTCCGGCCATGCCTTCCAGCCAGGACCGGGTGGCATCATTGTCGATCATCGGTGTATTGACCGCGGACGGATGTACCGAATTCACCCGGATGCTGTAGGGCGCAAGGAAATTGGCGTATGCGCGCATCAGGCCGACCATGCCGTGCTTGGCGGCGGTATACCCGAGCGAGCCGGCGATCGGTGCACCGATGCCCACCAGTCCGGCGACCGAACTCGTCAGTACGACCGCCCCGCCCTCGCCCTGTCTGATCAGTGGCCGCATCGCCACGTCGACGGTCTGATAGGCACCGGTGAGGTTGACGTCGATGACGTCCTGCCAGGCGCCGTCACCGGTCATGGGAGCGATACCGGCGTTCGCGATGACGATATCGAGGCGACCCAGTTCGGCGATACCTTCGCTCAAGGCGGTTTTCAGCTCCGCCCTATCGCGGACGTCGGCATGCCGGGCGACTATGCGACCCCCGCTGCTCTCGATCATTTCCACTGTCGCCTCGAGATCTTCGGACGTGGCCAGCGGGTACGGCACGCTGGCGATCTGCTCGCACAGATCGACCGCGATGATGTCGGCGCCCAGAGCGGCGAGAGTGACCGCGTGCGCGCGTCCCTGCCCGCGCGCCGCCCCGGTGATGAAGGCGACTTTCCCTTCGAGATGCTCCACTGCTAGGCGCGCAGCCGGCCCTTGGCCGGATCGCCGGCCGGAACGGGATTGAGCATCTTGATATCGGGTGAGCCCGTCAGGTGCTCGCCGATCTCGGCGAACAGGGTGCCGATTGCCGGTGCCGTGCCGTGCGCCTTGAGTGCGTCGGCGTCGGCCCACTGCTCGACGAACACGTACGTGTCACCGGAGCGGTGCAGTGCATACAGTTCGCAGCCCGGCTCATCATGTACCGCTTCGACGGCTTTGGTGCAGGCGGCGCCCACTGCGTCAGCGGACTCGGGTTTGGCAGTGAACGAGGCGACGACCACGACGGGCATCTTCATACTCCGATCTGGTGGGCAGGGACCGTATTCTTCGGCGGGTCCATGACGACTGTAGGACGTTCACCGTAGATCAATCAGCAGCCGGGAGGTGCGTGGCGTGGAGCAACGCCGGGATAGGAAGTCGCTGTACATGACGGTCCTGATGACCCCGGATATGGCGAATTTCTCCGGTAACGTCCATGGTGGAACGCTGCTGAAACTGCTTGACCAAGTGGCGTACTCCTGTGCAAGCCGGTACGCCGGCACCTACGTGGTGACATTATCGGTCGACCGGGTTCTGTTTCGCGATGCCATCGAGGTGGGCGAGTTGGTGTCATTCTCGGCATCGGTCAATCACACCGGCCGCACCTCCCTCGAGGTGGGTATCCGGGTGGAGACCGAGAACATAAGGAACGGAACCCGGCGGCACACCAACAGCTGTTATTTCACCATGGTGGCCGTTGACGAGAACGGGACGCCGGTACCCGTGCAACCACTGGTCCCCGGAACGGAGCGGGAACGGGCGTGGTTCGACGCCGCGGTGGCACGCCGCGCCGCGTTGCGGTCCGCATTCGACGATTGATTGCGGTCTGGCAACGGCGCTGTCCGTAACTAGTGTTGCGCATGGTGCCAGTGGGGCCGGTGCGATTAGGGTTGCGCACATGGCGAATAAGACGGCCGCCCGCTCCGGCGCGCGAACGCCCAGGTCAAAAAGTTCTGGTCGAGCTGCCCAACCGCCCAGGCCGGCCCCGCCCCGCCGGAAGGCGCCAGCCAGGACATCGCCAGCCAGGACATCCCCGTCGTTGCCGGCCGCTGCGGCCGCTGCCGGCGGCCGTGCGGTGCGTGCAACCTGGTTGATGATTGCACGTGGCGCCGGGTCGACGGCCCGGTCGGTGGGCCGCGCCGGCGATATCGAGCCCGGCCACCGCCGCGACGGCATCGCCCTCGGCCTGCTCGCGCTGGCCGTTGTGATCGCGGCGGCATGCTGGTTCGACGCCGCCCGGCCGGTGGGCGCCTGGGTCGACTCGGGGTTGCGGACCCTCGTCGGTGCTGCTGTCGTGCTGCTGCCGCTGGTGATCGCCGTGGTCGCGGTGACCCTGATGCGTACCGAGCCCTATCCGGAGGCTCGGCCGAGGCTTGTGTTGGGTTCGGCGATGATCGTGCTGCCCGTGCTCGGTGTGTGGCATCTGTGGACGGGGGCGCCAGCCGATCCGGCTGCGCGCCAGCGGGCCGGTGGGTTTCTCGGCTTCGCCATCGGCGGACCGCTCTCGGACGGGCTGACCGTCTGGATCGCCACACCGCTGCTGATATTCGCGGCCCTGTTCGGTCTCCTGCTTCTCACCGGAACCACGATCCGTGAGGTGCCCGGGATGCTATACACGATGTTCGGCACCCGTGGTGGTCGCGCATACGGCGTCGAGTACGACGAGTTTGACGACGAGTTTGACGAGGAATTTGACGGAGGTTTCGGCGGTGGCGCCGCCGACGACCGCGGTGGCCGTCGTTACGACGTCGTCGGCGACGAGTTCCCGGATGGCTGCTTCGACGATCCGGACGATCCGCGCGCCTCCGGGCCGGACGAGCCGTCGGCCTCGCCCGGTGTCGCCGGCCCGATCGGCACTCCGCAGCAGAACTACCCGCTCGACGATCCGGCCTCCGAGGCGGTCAACGCCACCCGGCCGATCACACCGCGACGTAAGAGGACGGCGGCCCCGAAGCGGGAAACGCCCAAACAGGATCCCGCGGAACTCGACCGCGTGGTGGAGGGTTCCTACACCCTGCCGTCGTTGGAGCTGCTGGTCGTCGGCGACCCCCCGAAGCGGCGCAGCACAGCGAACGAACAGATGGCCGGTGACATCACCTCGGTACTGGAACAGTTCAAAGTGGACGCCGCGGTCACCGGTTGCACGCGGGGGCCGACGGTCACGCGCTACGAGGTAGAGCTGGGCCCGGGCGTAAAAGTCGAGAAAATCACTGCCCTACAACGCAATATCGCTTACGCGGTCGCCACCGAGAGTGTGCGCATGCTGGCGCCGATCCCCGGCAAGTCAGCCGTCGGCATCGAGGTGCCCAACACCGACCGGGAAACGGTGCGGCTGGCCGATGTCCTGACCGCGCCGTCCACCCGCCGCGACCACCACCCGCTGGTGATCGGCTTGGGCAAGGACATCGAGGGCGACTTCATCTCGGCCAACCTGGCCAAGATGCCGCACCTGCTGGTGGCCGGGTCTACCGGCTCGGGAAAGTCGAGTTTCGTGAACTCGATGCTGGTGTCGCTGCTGGCCCGCGCCACCCCGGACGAGGTCCGGATGATCCTCATCGACCCGAAGATGGTGGAGTTGACACCCTACGAGGGCATTCCGCATCTGATCACCCCGATCATCACCCAGCCGAAGAAGGCGGCCGCCGCATTGGCCTGGCTGGTCGAGGAGATGGAGCAGCGTTACCAGGACATGCAGGCCTCCCGAGTGCGCCATATCGACGATTTCAACGCCAAAGTTCGCTCCGGTGAGATCAGCACCCCACTGGGCAGCAAGCGCGAGTACCGGCCCTATCCGTATATCGTCGCCATCGTCGACGAGCTGGCCGATCTGATGATGACCGCACCGCGCGATGTCGAGGAGGCCATCGTCCGAATCACCCAGAAGGCACGCGCCGCCGGTATCCACCTGGTCCTGGCCACGCAGCGCCCCTCCGTTGATGTGGTCACCGGCCTGATCAAGACCAATGTTCCGTCCCGGCTGGCATTCGCCACCTCGTCACTGACCGACAGCCGGGTGATACTCGATCAGCCCGGCGCGGAAAAGCTGATCGGTATGGGTGACGGCCTGTTCCTCCCGATGGGCGCCAACAAGCCGATCCGGTTGCAGGGTGCCTACATCACCGACGACGAGATCAACTCCGTCGTGCAGGCCTGCAAGGACCAGGCCGAGCCCGACTACACCGAAGGTGTCACCAAGGCCAAACCCGCCGGCGACCGCGGCGATGTGGACCCCGATATCGGTGACGATATGGATGTCTTGCTGCAGGCCGTCGAGCTGGTGGTATCCAGTCAGTTCGGCTCGACCTCCATGCTGCAGCGCAAGCTGAGGGTCGGCTTCGCCAAGGCCGGACGGCTGATGGACCTGATGGAGACCCGCGGTATCGTCGGCCCGTCCGAGGGGTCCAAGGCGCGTGAGGTGATGGTCAAACCCGATGAACTGGCGGTAACCCTGGCCTCGATCCGGGGAGGCGGAGCCGACGACGACGGTGACGGCGACGACGACGGGGCATACGGCGATGAATCGGGGTATGCCGACGACTCAGGCGTCCCGGAGGACATCTGAGCCCTCAGAGCATGAGTAGCATTCGGGTGTTGCCCAGGATGTTCGGTTTCACGTAGCTCAGGTCGAGGAACTCGGCCACACCGATGTCGTAGGACCGGCGCATCTCGTCGAATACCTCGGCGGTAACCGGGGTGCCCTCGATCTCGGCAAACCCGTGGCGGTCGAAGAACTCGGTCTCGAAGGTCAGCACGAACAGCCTTTTCAGTTGTAGGTCGCGAGCGACGTCCAACAAACGGTCGACGATCGCATGTCCGATGCCGCGGCCCCTGACCCTGGGATCAACCGCAACGGTCCGCAACTCGCCGAGATCAGACCACAGCACGTGCAGGGCTCCGCAGCCGACCACCTCGTCGCCCATTTCGGCGACCCAGAACTCCTGTACCGCCTCGTACAGTGTGACGAGGTTCTTCTCGAGCAGAATCCGCCCCGCATAGGTGTCGACGAGGCGTTTGATTACCGGTACGTCGGATGTCCTGGCTCGGCGGACGACGATATCCCGGCCCTGCTCTCGATAGGAGCCGTCGACCGACCGCGCCCCGGGGGAGTAGTCGGTCACGGCGATACCTTAGCCGGTGGCGGGCACCTCGTTTTCGCGGTGAGTTCGCCGGACCCGGTGTTGTTCCTGCGTTTCGCCATCTGGCTGTCTCGGCGTCTCCGGCGTTCCTGAGCAGCCAGATCGCGCGGACCGGGGTCCTGCCCGTGGGGCGTCGCACCCGGGTTCGGGCATACCGAACCGATATCCTGTTGGCCGTGACGGGCCAACCAGAGATTCCCCCGACGGTCCGCCGTGAGCGGATGGCGAACGTCCCGAATCTGCTGACCGGCCTACGACTCGTTCTGGTTCCGGTGTTCCTGCTGTTCCTGTTTGCCGGCGACGGACATGAGACCGCGAGCCGGATCACAGCCTTCGGGATCTTTGCAGTGGCCGTCATCACCGATCGGCTCGATGGTGCGCTTGCCCGCAGCTATGGCGCGACCAGTGAATTCGGTAAGCTCGCCGACCCGATCGCGGACAAGATGCTGATCGGCGCCGCGTTGATCGGCCTGTCGATTCTGGGTGACATGCCCTGGTGGGTGACGGTGCTGATCCTGGCCCGGGAGATAGGGGTGACCGTTCTGCGATTTGCTGTGATCAGCCGCGGCGTCATTCCGGCCAGCCGCGGGGGCAAACTGAAGACCCTCGTACAGGCCGTCGCCATCGGGTTGTTCATCCTGCCGCTGAACGACCTGCCGGCACCGTGGACCACCGGCGCGTGGTGGGTGATGGGTGCAGCAATCGTATTGACCGTGGTCACGGGACTGGAGTACGTCATCTCCGCTCTCCGCGGAACCAGCCACCAAAACTGACGGGGTCGGGAACCAACCTCGGCGGTTCCGCGTTGCACCTAAGGCGGCGATAGACGGTGACCGGTCTTCGATGCTGCGATGACTTTGGGAGGACAGCTCCATGGCGGTACTTCTACGTGAGGTGATCGGCGATGTCTTGCGCCGGGAACGTACATCTCAGGGCCGGACGCTGCGCGAGGTATCCGACTCGGCGCGGGTGAGCCTGGGTTACCTATCGGAGGTCGAACGGGGCCGCAAAGAGGCCTCCAGCGAACTTCTGGGTGCGATCTGCACGGCTTTGGACGTCCCGATGTCGCAGGTGTTGTGCGACGCGGGCACCGATCTGGCGAACCGCGAGGATGTCGACCGGAAGAGCGCCGGTTCGCTGTCGATCCCGGGCACCGTGATCGCACATCCCGCGGCGATGGCGGTGGCCTGATCCGCCCCGCGTGCCCGGTTCGGCCGCGAAACGGCCATCCGGGATCGCAGCCAGGCTGTGGCCGCAGGGCCGGACCCGATAAATTGGGCGTACAACACCTCATGCGGCACTCGATTCGAAGGCGGGGCAAGTAGATGGCCAATCCGTTCGTCAAGGCGTGGAAGTACCTGATGGCGTTATTCGGCGCGAAAGTGGACGAATATGCCGACCCGAAGGTACAGATTCAGCAGGCCATCGAAGATGCGCAGCGTCAGCATCAGGCGCTGACCCAGCAGGCCGCACAGGTCATCGGCAATCAGCGTCAGCTGGAGATGCGGCTCAACCGTCAACTCGCTGATATCGAGAAGCTGCAGGCCAACGTCCGCCAGGCGCTTACTCTGGCCGATCAGGCCACCGCCAACGGCGATGCCGCCAAGGCCACCGAGTACACCAATGCCGCCGAGGCTTTTGCTGCGCAGTTGGTGACCGCCGAACAAAGCGTGGAGGACCTCAAGAGTCTCCACGATCAGGCTCTGCAGGCGGCGTCGCAGGCCAAGAAGGCCGTCGAGCAGAACGCCATGGTGCTGCAGACCAAGATCGCCGAGCGCACCAAGCTGCTCAGCCAGCTCGAACAGGCCAAGATGCAGGAAAAAGTCAGTGAATCGCTGCGGTCGATGAGTGACATCGCGGCCCCCGGCACCACGCCGAGTCTGGACGAGGTCCGCGAGAAGATCGAACGCCGTTATGCGAACGCGATGGGCTCGGCCGAGCTGGCCCAGAACTCGGTTCAGGGCAGAATGATGGAGGTCCAGCAGGCCAGCGTGCAGATGGCCGGGCATTCCAGGCTCGAACAGATTCGCGCGTCGATGCGCGGTGAGGCGCTGCCGTCCGGCGGGACGGCCGCTCCTGCGGCCCCGGCCGGAAGCCCCGAGCCCGAGCAGCCGCTCGGTCAGTAGGAAATCCGGTGGAGGAGGCGATCGACCCATGGCTGTGAAGTCCCCGGGACTCGCATCGCGACCAGGTTCGCGTTATTGGCGCTCGACGCTGCAACGGGGTATCGATGCGGTCAGCGAGTACGCCGACGTCGCCGCCCACAAACTCGCTGCCGTATCCGACCCGCGTGCCAGGATGTTGCGCAAGCGGCGCTGGGCGTTGCGCTGGGGGGGCTTCTTTGTCTTCGCCTCGGCATTTTGGGTTTTCGTCACCGGGTTGCTGGCGGTCTGGAGCACCCCGGTCTGGGCATTGCTGATCACCGGCCTGGTCGCGGCCGGGGCGGCTGTACCGGCGACCCTGTGGTTATTGCGTTATCGCTGGTTGCGACGGGAGCCGTTGCCGCCGCGGCGTGAGGTCAGTGGTCGCCGGTTGCCGCCGCAGGGGTCGGTCGCCCGGCCGGCGATATCAGCCCTCGGCGCTTCCGAACGGGGGCTTCATTCGCTGCTCGCCGTGATCGACCGCGGCGCGATGCTTCCCGCCGACGAGTCCCGCGAACTGACCGCCGCCGCCGGACGCTCGGCGGCCGCCATGGCGGCAACGGCCTCGGAGATAGCTGCGATGGAACGCGCTGCCCGCGAGAACCCTGATTCGCGGGTTTACCTGGCGCCGACCATCAATGCGCTGACCACGCAACTGAGCAGTGGGGTCCGGCAGTACAACGAGATGGTCAGCGCGGCCGCCCGGTTGGTGTCGTCAGTGAATGCCGGGGCGGTGCCCGGCTCAGCCGATACCCGGGCAGTGCCCGCGCCGAACTACCAGGAGCGCTATCGCCACGAACTCACCGACGCCACCGAGCAGTTACTCGGATGGGCCCAGGCTTTCGAGGAATTGGGGCCGGTTCAGCGGGTGTGAGTCCGTGCCGGGGCCCTCGAGAATCACAGACTCGGCCTCAGTGCCGGCACCACCGCGCCGGCCACACCGCGGACCAGCGCTTTCGTCATATCCCACAGGTCGAAATAGTCGCGCCACAGCGTGATTCGGCCGTTGTGAACCTCGAAGACACCGCACACCCAGAATTGCACTCGCACCGGGCCGATGATGATCGCGTCCGTGCGTTCGGTGAGTACCGACGAGCCATTGACCGCGATCCGGTGAATCTTGACCTCGAAACCCGCGCGGCCCTCCATCCCGCGGAACAGCCGCATCGCCCGCGCCCGGCCACGAATGGTCGGCAGGCCGACGTTCTGATAAACGAGGTTGTCGTCGAGCACTGCGCCGGCCCCGTCGGTGTCCTGGGCCTGCAGCGATGTCAACAACACCTCGACGGTGTGGGCGTTATCGACATCTGAACCTATGTTCGTGGTCTGCTCAGTCATGCCGACAGCCTAGTCCCGGCCGACAGGGACACCGGGAAGGCTGTGGCAGGGTAGGTCCGGTGCGGGTCGCCGTGGTTGCCGGGCCTGAGGCCGGGCATGCACTCCCCGCCCTTGCGCTCTGCCTTCGACTGCAGAGTGCCGGCGACGAACCTGTGCTGATGACCGGTGCCGGTTGGTTCGACACCGTGCATACCGCCGGTATCGAGACTGCGGAACTGCTCGGTCTCAGTCCTGAGAGATCCGACGACGACAATGACGCCGGTGCGAGAATCCACCAGCGGGCAGCCCGGATGGCGGTGTTGAACCTTCCGGTGTTGCGGAACCTTCAGCCGGATCTGGTGGTCGCCGACGTGATTACGGTCTGCGGTGCGCTGAGTGCCGAATTGCTGGGTGTCCCCTGGGTAGAACTCAGTCCGCATCCGCTCTACCTGCCGTCCCGGGGGTTGCCGCCGATGGGCAGCGGGCTGGCACCGGGGGTCGGTGTGCGGGGTCGGCTGCGGGATGCGGTCATGCGGGCATTCACGGCGCGGTCGGTCCGGGTGGGACAGCGTCAACGGCGCTCGGTGCGCTTGGAAATCGGCCTGCCCGCCGGGGATCCGGGCCCGGCGCGTCGGCTCGTCGCCACCCTCCCCGCGCTGGAGGTGCCCCGACCCGACTGGCCCGCTGAGGCCGTGGTCGTCGGCCCCTTGCATGTCGAGCCCACCGCCGCGGTCCTGCCGATCCCGCCAGGGGACGGACCGGTGGTCCTGGTGGCCCCCTCGACAGCGAGCACCGGCACCGCCGGGGTAGCTGAGCTGTGTCTGCGCCATCTGGTCCCGGGCACGACCCTGCCGTCCGGAGCCCGGTTGGTGGTGTCCCGACTCGCCGGCGCCGATATCGAGGTGCCGCCCTGGGCGACGGTGGGGCTGGGGCGTCAGGACGCGCTGCTGCGCAGTGCCGATGTGGTGATCTGCGGCGGCGGGCACGGCATGTTGTCCAAGACCCTGCTGGCAGGGAAGCCGATGGTGGTCATCCCGGGCGGCGGCGACCAATGGGAGCTGGCGAATCGTGTTGTGCGCCAGGGTAGTGCCAGGCTGGTCCGCCCGGTCGCCGCGGACTCCCTGGTAGCCGCGGTGGGTGAGGTGCTGGCGGATCCGCGTTATCGGGAGGCGGCCCGTCGGGCGGGGGAGAGTGTCGCCACGGTGGCCGATCCGGTGCGGGTGTGCCGGTCGGCGCTGGCCTGATTCTGGCCAGCGGTGGCAGTGGGTAACTTGGGGACGTGCGGCTGACCCAATTCCATGAACTGATCGAGGCGCAATTCGGTCCGGTGCGGGGCGCCTCGCTGTTGGTCGATCATGTGCTGACCCGGCTCGGCGGGCGTACGGCGGTCCAGGCCATTGAGGACGGTACCGATCCCCGGGACGTGTGGCGGGCGCTGTGCGCCGACTTCGACGTGCCGCGAGAGCAGTGGTAGCGCCAGATAAGCGACACGCCGCAGGCCCTTCTTGATATCGAACACATGTTCGTTAGTGTGGGTGGTGCTCGACCGGACCAGATCGGCCCAAGGTGTTTTGTCAGAGGCTCGCTCTAATGTCGCGGCCAACCGACCGAACAACGGTCAGCCGAACACCAGAAACGGAGACACCATGGCGCAGAAAGCCCCCGACCGCGAGAAGGCTCTCGAGCTCGCGATCGCGCAGATTGAGAAGAACCACGGCAAGGGTGCGGTGATGCGCCTCGGCGACGAGGTCCGCCAGCCCATCTCGGTGATCCCGACAGGATCGATCGCCCTGGACGTGGCGCTGGGAATCGGTGGACTGCCACGCGGCCGCGTCATCGAGATTTACGGACCGGAGTCCTCCGGTAAGACCACCGTTGCCCTGCACGCGGTGGCCAATGCCCAGGCTGCCGGCGGTATCGCGGCGTTCATCGACGCCGAACACGCGCTGGACCCCGAGTACGCCAAGACCCTCGGTGTGGACACCGATGCGCTGCTGGTCAGCCAGCCGGACACCGGCGAACAGGCGTTGGAGATCGCCGATATGTTGGTTCGCTCCGGGGCGATCGACATCCTGGTCATTGACTCGGTGGCCGCGCTGGTACCGCGTGCCGAGATCGAGGGGGAGATGGGTGATAGCCATGTCGGTCTGCAGGCTCGGCTGATGAGCCAGGCGCTGCGCAAGATGACCGGCGCGTTGAGCAACTCGGGTACCACCGCGATCTTCATCAACCAGCTTCGGGAGAAAATCGGAGTTATGTTCGGGTCTCCTGAGACGACCACCGGAGGTAAGGCTCTGAAGTTCTACGCCTCGGTTCGTTTGGATGTCCGCCGGATCGAGACGCTCAAGGACGGCACCGACGCGGTGGGTAACCGCACCCGGGTCAAGGTGGTCAAGAACAAGGTGTCGCCGCCGTTCAAACAGGCCGAGTTCGACATTCTCTACGGCAAAGGCATCAGTCGGGAAGGATCGCTCATCGATATGGGTGTCGACCAAGGCTTCATCCGGAAGTCCGGCTCATGGTTCACCTACGAAGGTGAGCAGTTGGGTCAGGGTAAGGAGAACGCCCGTAACTACCTCATGCAGAACCCCGACGTCGCTAACGAGGTTGAGAAGAAGATCAAGGAGAAGCTGGGGATCGGCGCCGTAATGACCGATGAGTTCATCGATGACGTCCTGCCCGCCCCCGTCGACTTCTAAGTCCCGCGAAGAGCAGGCGCACGCCTTGTGTTTGCGCCTGCTCACCGCGCGGGCGCGAACCCGTGCAGAGTTGGCCGGGAGGTTGGCCCAGCGCGGGTACCCCGAGGAGACGGCCCATGCGGTCCTTGGTCGCCTCGAAGGTGTCGGGCTCATCGACGATGAGAGTTTCGCCACTCAGTGGGTGCACTCGCGACAGGCCAACGCCGGAAAAGGGAAGCGGGCCCTTGCTGCCGAGCTTCGCGCCAAAGGTGTCGATGACGACATCGTCTCCGCGGCGTTGGACGGAATCGACGTCGGCGCTGAGCGGACGCGGGCGGAGCAACTGGTGCAACGCAAACTGCGGCGGGAGGGGCTCGGAGATGGCGACGACCAGAAAGTGATGCGCAGGCTGGTCGGCATGCTGGCCCGCCGCGGATACAGCCAGAGTTTGGCCCTCAGCGTCGTCACCGAGGCGCTGGCAGCCGAGCGTGAGCGGCGGCGAGTGTAAATTTCGCTGCGGATCTCTGGCCAGGCCGTACCCCGAAACGGAGCGGTTCAGTCGAGCAGGATAAGCAGAGCCACCAGTATTCCGACGACACCGACTGACAATGCTGATCCGAGGACGAACCACCCTCCCCGGGTTCTCAGCACCGCGAATCCGAGGCGGGTTTCATGGACGTATCGGTTCCGCGATGCGGCGGCAAGCGCCGTGAAGACACCCGCCAGGATTAAGCAGACGCCGACGACGCCCGCGTACTTGGCGTGGACGAGAAGTATGGCGGTGACAGCGAAAACGGTCGCCAGCCCGGCCAGGGTCATCTGACGCTGCAGGTGGTTTCGTTCGAACGGGTACTGATCGCCCCATAGCTTGCCGCCCCGCGTCACGGGCGCTCAGCCTCCCGGTGTCAGAACCAGGACGATAACGCCGAGGCCCACCAGGATGACGGCCATGATGCTCAGCAATGGGGCACCGAAGCCCGGTAACGGCCGGCGTTGCCGTAATGCAAGTTCGGTGGCCCACCAGCGTCGTACGCCGAGCGCACAGCTACCGAGGGCAATGGCGACAAAACTCAGCGCGAGAAGTTGGCTGTCGAACCGGGGATGCTCCAGGAAGAGCCGGTCTATGGCGACGGCGGCCGCGAGCAGAGTGACCGCGAATCGCAACCACGACAGGTAGGTGCGTTCATTGGCCAGGGTGTAGAGCGGATCGGGCTCACGGCCCGAATCGTAGACACTGCGGGGAGAGCGTGATCCGCGCGCCGCCGCGCCGTCGAAGTCCATCACCTCATTGGCGGCCATTGAGTAACGGTAACCGCCCGACTGCGCGTACCGGGCCGGCGTGGGCAGTCTAAGCGCGCCGCCGCGGCCCCGGGGTACCGGGGCGGACGGTCGCGGGCCGGTGGACCGACCGGGAACAGGCGGCGGTGTCAGTCACCCGGTTCCAGCCGGGCTGACGGTGCGCCACCCTGCTCTATGGCCTCGGCCTCAAGCGGTTTGGTCGTGCGTTTTGAGCGGCGGAGTCTTCGCTCTACCCGGGTCGCGGCCGAGGACAGGGCGAAGTTGAGACTGATCATCAGCACGGCGATCACGATCAGTGCCGGTACGTAATTGCCGTAGGAGGAGCCGATCACTGTGCCCTGACGGACCATTTCGACAAAGGTGATCTGATAGCCGATCGCAGTGTCCTTGAGCACCACCACCAACTGCGATATCAGCACCGGCAGCATTGAGGTGATTGCCTGGGGAAGCATGATGGAACGCATGGTCTGTCCCCAGCCGAGGCCAAGGGCCTCGGCGGCCTCGGACTGCCCACGAGGCAGTGCCGCCACGCCGGCCCGCACGATCTCGGCGATGACCGCGCCGTTGTACAGAGTCAGGCCGGTCACGACGCCGGCCAGGGCCAGATACTTCGGTGGGAATGTGTCGTACAGCGCGTAGAGGAAATACGCGAAGATCATCATGATCAGCACTGGGATGGCCCGGAATATCTCGACGACCACCGCGCACGGCCGGCGGATCGCGGCCACCGGTGACAACCTTCCGATGCCGAGCGCGAAGCCCATGATGACAGCCAGGACGATCGACATTGCCGCTGCAGTGAGGGTTCCGGTTATTCCGGGCAGCACGTAGGTACGCCAGAGATCGGCGGTGACGAACGGTTCCCACTTGGCCGCGGTCAACTGACCCTTCTCGATCAACCGCGCCACGATAATCCACCCCAGAACCGCGACGGCGGCCACTGTGGCGGCCGAGATGACCCGGTTGCGGACCCGCGCCCGCGGACCGGGCGCGTCGAAGAGAATCGATGCGCCGGTCATTGCCGCGCCACCGCGAGTCGTTTGCCCAGCCAGCCGAACAACAGGCCCATCGGCAGGGTGAGCAGCGCGAAGCCGACGGCGAAAATGGTTCCGACCGCGAGCAAGGCGGCGGTGTTCTCGATCATCTCCTTCATCAGCAGCGCGGCCTCGGCGACGCCGATCGCCGAGGCTATTGTGGTGTTCTTGATCAGCGCGATCAGCACCGATCCCAGCGGCAGGATCACTGCCCGAAATGCCTGGGGCAACAGGATGATCCGAAGGTTCTGTCCGAAGCTCAGCCCCAATGACCGGGCGGCTTCGGCTTGCCCGAGTGGCACGGTGTTGACACCGGCCCGGACCGTTTCGCAGACGAAAGCCGCCGTATAGACCGCTAACCCGAGCACGGCGAGTCGAAAGTTGCTGTCTGCGATCGATGTCGGTGATCTCGCATCAACCAGAGTCACCCCCAACGTCTGGGCGAGTCCAAACGAGCAGAACAGGATGATCAGCGTGAGGGGGGTGTTGCGAACGACATTGACGTAACCGGTTCCGATCCAGTTCAGCATCGGCACCGGTGCCAGCCGCATCGCGGCGAGCAGGGTCCCGAGTACCAGTGCGCCCACCGCGGAAAAAACGGTGAGCTGGATGGTGATCCAGAAGGCCTCGAATATAAGGCCGCGGTACTCGCTGAAGACCTCCACGCCGACGAACCGTCAGTAGCGGTCGACGGTTGGCGGAGGGGGCGTGGGAATGCCGGCGGGCCCGAGGTTCTTCTCGAAGGCAGCCTGCCAGGCCCCCTCGGCTTCCATCTTCACCAGCGCGTCGTTGATCTTCGTCCGCAACTCGGAATCACCTTTTTTCAGGCCGATACCGTAGCGCTCCTCGGAGAACGGTTTGTCGGCAATCCTGAACGTGCCGGGGGACTGCGCTGCATACCCGGCCAGGATCACTTCGTCAGTGGTGACAGCGTCTACCGCCCCGTTCTTCAGCGCCTCCACACAGGCCGAGTAGGTGTCGTACTGCTGTAGTTGGACTCCGGGATACTTGTCCTTTATCCGCTGTGCCGGTGTGGAACCGGACACCGAGCACAGTTTCTTGTTGTTCTCCAGCGACTCCGGGCCGGTGATATCGGTATTGTCGGCGCGCACCAGCAGGCTCTGGCCGGTGATCAGATAGGGCCCCGCGAAGTCGACCTTCTCCTTGCGGGCATCGGTGATCGAGTAGGTGGCGACGATATAGGACACCTGCCCGTTCGCGATCAGATTCTCCCGTTGCCCGGACGGTGATTCCTTCCACTCGATCTGATCCGTGGTGTAGCCCAGCTCCTTGGCCACGTATTCGGCGACATCGATATCAAATCCACTCATCGAGCCGTCCGGATTCTTCTGTGCGAGACCCGGCTGATCGAACTTCGTCCCGATGACGATCGAATCGCCTTTCGGGCCGCCTCCGCCGCATGCGGTGACCGAGAGCGGCAGCAGTGCGGCCAGCACGGCGGCTCCGATCAGGCGCAGAGGTGCCGAGGGCCTCGAGAAAACGGGCATTGTGTGAGTTCCTTTCGCCCTAGTGGTTGAGGATTTTGCTGAGGAAGTCTTTTGCCCGTTCCGAGCGCGGATTTGCGAAGAAGTCATCGGGGGCGGCGTCCTCGACGATCGCACCCTCAGCCATGAACACCACGCGGTGGGCGGCGCGGCGGGCGAACCCCATCTCATGCGTGACCACCACCATGGTCATACCCTCGGTGGCCAGCGAAGTCATCACCGAGAGCACCTCGTTGATCATCTCCGGATCCAATGCGCTGGTCGGTTCGTCGAACAACATCACCTTTGGTTCCATTGCCAGCGACCTGGCGATGGCGACTCGTTGCTGCTGTCCACCGGAAAGCTGTGCCGGGTATTTGTCTGCCTGGTTGGCCACTCCGACCCGTTCCAGCAGGGTCATCGCCCGTTCCCGCGCCTGCTCCTTTCCGGCTTTGCGCACCTTCACGGGGGCTAGCGTCACGTTCTCCAAGATTGTCTTGTGAGCGAAAAGGTTGAAGGATTGGAACACCATTCCCACCTCGGAACGCAGCCGCGCCAGATCGCGGCCCTCGGCGGGCAGGGCCTCGCCGTCAATGGCGATGGTGCCGGAATCGACAGTCTCCAACCGGTTGATGGTCCTGCAGAGGGTGGATTTACCCGAGCCGGATGGGCCGAGCACCACGATCACCTGACCGCGATCGACGTCGAGGTTGATGTCTTTGAGCACATGAAGGGTCCCGAAGTGCTTATTGACGTCCTTGAGCGAGATCATCGGGACCGCCCCGCCGTCTGCCATGGGCAAACCCTACCCAGCATCGGCGCGCGGCGCGTGTCGTCCGGGTGATCCGGCGCTGCCGGTCGAGGCGGAGCCTCCGTACGATGAACCCGTGACTTCGGTGCTGAAACAGGGGCGGGATGCGAGCGAACAGCCGCGTCCGGGTGACGGCCGCACCTATCAGGTGCGCACCTACGGCTGCCAGATGAATGTCCATGACTCCGAACGACTCGCCGGGCTCCTGGAGGCCGCGGGTTACCGGCGCGCAGGGGCCGGCGCCGAGGCCGATGTGGTGGTTTTCAACACCTGCGCGGTGCGGGAGAACGCCGACAACAAGCTCTACGGCAACCTCAGTCACCTGGTGCCGCGTAAACAGTCAGATCCTGAGATGCAGATCGCCGTCGGCGGATGCCTGGCCCAGAAGGATAGGGATAACGTGCTGGCCCGGGCGCCCTGGGTCGATGTGGTCTTCGGCACGCACAACATCGGCTCGCTGCCGGCGTTGCTCGAACGGGCCCGGCACAATCGCGAAGCTCAGGTCGAGATCGCCGAGGCGCTGCGCGAATTCCCATCGGCTCTGCCCGCGGCGCGCGACTCGGCCTACGCGGCCTGGGTGTCAATCTCGGTCGGGTGTAACAACACGTGCACGTTCTGCATCGTTCCATCGCTGCGGGGCCGGGAACTGGACCGTCGGCCCGCCGACATTCTGGCCGAAGTGCAATCCCTGGTGGACCAGGGTGTTCTCGAGGTGACGTTGCTGGGGCAGAACGTCAACGCCTACGGGGTCAGTTTCGCCGACCCGCGCACCCCACGCGACCGCGGCGCGTTCGCGGCCCTACTGCGGGCCTGCGGCCGTATCGACGGGCTGGAACGGGTCCGGTTCACCTCCCCGCACCCGGCCGAGTTCACCGATGACGTCATCGAGGCGATGGCGCAGACCCCAAACGTGTGTCCGGCCTTGCATATGCCGTTGCAGTCCGGTTCGGACCGGGTGCTCAAGGCGATGCGGAGGTCCTACCGGGCCGAGAAGTACCTCGGCATCCTTGACCGGGTGCGGACCGCGATGCCCCGGGCGGCGATCACCACCGACATCATCGTCGGCTTCCCAGGTGAGACCGAAGATGACTTCGTGGCGACCCTCGACGTGGTTCGCCGGGCCCGTTTCGCGGCTGCGTTCACCTTCCAGTACTCCCGACGGCCCGGCACCCCCGCTGCGGAACTCGACGACCAGATTCCGAAAGCTGTTGTCCAGGAACGCTATCAGCGGCTTATCGATCTTCAGGAGGCCATCTCTCTGGAGGAGAACGCCGCGTTGGTCGGGACCGCCGTCGAACTGCTGGTCACCACCGGGGAGGGACGTAAGGATGCCGCTACCGCTCGGATGACCGGCCGGGCCCGCGATGGCCGGCTCGTGCATTTTGCGCCCGGCGCCGGGGAGGTCCGCCCCGGCGACGTCGTGACGACCACGGTCACCGGCGCCGCACCGCACCATTTGATCGCCGACGCGCCACTACTGTCGTACCGGCGCACCCGCGCCGGCGATGCCGCCGCGGCCGGACAACGTCCGCGCACGGTCGGTTTGGGGTTGCCGCAGGTCGGCGACCCCGCCGCCGAGTTCAAGCCGACAACCACAGGATGTGCGTGATGAGCGGATCACCGGACGAATTCGAGGCCTACCGGGCCGACTTGGAGGCCGCCGAACGCCGGGTAGCGGGGGAAATAGACCCCGGCGCAAGGGCTTTGGTGGTCGCGATCCTGGTATTCGTGCTGCTGGTGTCGTTCATCCTGCCTCATACCGGAGATGCGCGCGGCGTCGATGTGTTGATGGGCGACGATAAGGCGATCAGCGTGGGGATTGCCCTGCCCTCGCGGCTGTTCAGTTGGTTCGCCTTGGTGTTCGGTGTCGGCTTTTCGATGCTGGCCCTGCTGACGCGGCGTTGGACCCTGGCCTGGATCGCGCTGGCCGGCAGCGCACTGGGCAGCGCACTGGGCATGCTGGCGGTCTGGTCACGTCAGACTGCAGCCGCCGAGCACCCCGGCCCGGCGATTGGTCTTATCGTCGGTTGGCTGGTGATGCTGCTGCTGACCTTCCACTGGGCCCGTGTGGTGTGGACACGCACTGCGGTACAACTGGCTGCTGAAGCACAGCGTCGCCAGCAGGCGGTCGAGGATCGCGCGATATCGCTGCTTGATGACCGGGATCACCCTGGCGGCCACAAACGTCCTTCGAGTTCGGACGATTCCTAGGCCAGGCGGTTAGCGTCGTTTGGCGACGGCCTTGGCCGCCGCGTTCGCCCACTCGCGCCATTGCGCCGCGCTGGCACGAGCCTGCTCAGCATCCTTGTCCCGGCCGGCCGCGGCGGCCTTTTCCGCCTGCCGTTCGAACTGTTCTGCACGGGACCGGAACTGCTCGGCGCGCGCCTGTGCCTCGGGGTCGATCCGCCCGGCGTCGGCGGCGTCGCGGATTTTCTTCTCAACCGCCCGGAGTCGACGCTCCAACTCGGCTGATCGATTCCGCGGCGCGTTGCCGATCGCATCCCACTTTCCGGTGATGACACGGAATGCCGCCCGGGCGGTTTCCGGTTTCGACAGATCCAGGTTCTCTGCCTCGGTTAGAAGCCGCTCCTTGGCCTCGGCGTTGGCGGTGAACTCCGCGTCCCGTTCGGCGTTGACTGCCTTGCGGGCATCGAAAAACGTGTCCTGAGCGGCTTTGAAACGCTGCCACAGCGCCTCGTCGGTGTCCTTCGACGTGCGGCCGGCGGACTTCCACTCAGCGAGCAGATTTCGGAAGGCCGATGCGGTGGCGGACCAGTCAGTCGAGACGGACAGTTCCTCGGCGCGCTCGCACAGCCGTTCCTTGGCCGCCTTGATGCCCGCCCGTTCCCGGTCGAGTTCGGCGAAGTGGGCGCCGCGGCGGCGGTTGAAGGCGTCACGTGCGGCGGAGTACCGCTTCCACAGCGCATCATCGGTCTTGCGGTCCAGTCCGGTGACAGTTCGCCACTCGTCGAGGATTGCGTGCATCCTGTTGCCGGCTGCCTTCCACTGGGTGGCGTTGGCGGCCAGGTCTTCGGCTTCGGCGGCCAGGGACTCCTTGCGGGCGCGCTGGGTTGCCCGGTGTTCCTCACGGCGCTCCCGGTCAGCCCGGGCAGTGGCGTCAGCGTGTTCGGCAATGGCGGCGAGCCGCGTCGCCAGCGCGTCCACGTCACCCAGGATGCTAGCCGTGGGAAGGGATTCGGCCAGCGCTGCGGCGCTCGCCCTGATCTTTCGTGGGTCACCGGTGCCGGAGGTCAGCCGGGCCTCCATCAACGTGATCTCAGTGGCAAGGTCATCAAAGCGACGACCGAAGTGATCGAACGCGGCTTCGGTGTCGCCGGCCTGCCAGGATCCGATGACGCGTTCGCCGGCCGAGGTGACCAAGTACACGGTGCCGTCCTCGGCGACCCGACCGAATTTCGACGGGTCATTCGGAGATCGCACCGGTAGGACCGGAGGGTGCGGACGGGGGACCGGCCGAGCAGGGCCCGGTCTCGGAACGGGCTTGGGGGCCTCGTCGATACCTGGCCTGGGGGCCTGGTCGATATCTGCCCTAGGGGCCTGGTCGATATCTGATTCGTCGCCTGTCACAGACCACCTGCCCTCCGCGCGGTGTTCCCGCGCACCTGCCGCGCGAAGCGGCTCCGCTTGCTCGCCGGCCGTCGTCCAGCGGCGGCCACGTGGGTTATTGAACCAGTTCATTGTCCTCCGCGCTCCACGGTTTGGTTATTGCGGTTTGCTCCGGCCGACCCGCTACGGGCACGCTGGCGGCGGAGATCGACAGGACGGTGGGGAGAGGACCGTAAACGTGTCAAAAGCCGATATCGCCGCCCTGTTGGCTTTGTCCGCCGCCTTCTTCATCGGGGTCGGCGATGTCATTCACCAGCGGTCCGCCCACGACGTCACCGACAAACCGGTCGGCTACCTGGAGTTGTTCCTCGAACTGCTCAGGGATCGGCAGTGGTGGCTGGGCAGTGCGGTCTCCGTCCTCGGCTTCGGGTTTCAAGCGGCCGCCCTTGGGCTCGGCTCGGTGCTGCTGGTGCAGGCGTTGCTGGTGACCTCACTGCTCTTCGCACTGCCGATCCAAGCCCGTTCCACCGGTCAGCCGGTCAGCCGGAGCCAGTTCCTCTGGGCGGTGCTGCTTGCCACGTCGGTGGCCGTGATCGTTACGGTCGGGAACCCGACCGCCGGCGACTCCCGCGCCGCTTTCGAGGTCTGGGCTGGGGTGATCGCGGTGATGGGCCCGGCGCTGGCGCTGTGCATCGTGGGCGCCCGGGTGTTCGCGGGCCGACCGACCGCCGCGGTGCTGCTCGGTCTGGTCTCGGGGTCGCTGTGGGGCTTATTCGCCGTATTGATCAAAGGGGTCGTCGAACGTCTCGGTGACGGTGTGGGGGCGGTACTGGCCACCCCGGAGTTGTATGTCGGGATTGCAGTGGCCATCGCGGGCACCGCCTGGCAGCAGTCGGCGTTTCGGGCGGGTTCGTTGTCCTCGTCCCTGCCGACGATGACAGTCGCCGAACCTGTGGTTGCATCGATGCTGGGTATCTTTGTTCTCGGTGAGGCGCTGCGGCCCGGTGAGGATGGCTGGGTGATGCTCATCGCCGCGGTCGCCGCCATGGTGGTTTCCACCGCGGCCCTGGCCCGCCGCGAGGCCGACTCCGTTTCTCCGCCCGTCGCCGCGAAGCCGCCGGACGCCGGCGACTAGCGTTGGGATGTGCTTGCGGCCATTGCTCTGACTCCCACCGCGCCGGTGTTGATCCCGGAACTGGCGGGCACAGCTGCCGCCGAGGTCGATGAGTTGCGCACGGCCGCGATAGCGGCCGCCGGTTCTCTTCCGCAACGGTGGATCGGGGTCGGCGTCGGGCCTGCTGACGAACGGGTCGGACCGGAAAGCCGAGGCACCTTCGCGGGCTACGGAGCCGATGTGCCGGTGGCGTTCTCTGCCGAGGCCAGTCCCCTCATCACCGACCTGCCGCTCTGCGCCCTTTTCGGCGCCTGGCTGCGGGGACAGGCAAACCCGGAGGCGGTGATGCAACTCCGGGTGTATTCCGCCGACCATGACGGCTCCACCGCGGTGGCGCTGGGGGGACGGCTACGGGCCGAGATTGAGGACATCGCGGAACCGGTCGGCGTGCTGGTACTGGCCGACGGTGCTACCGCGCTAACCCCGTCGGCGCCGAGCGGCTACGACGACGCCGCCGTCGCGGCGCAGATCGAGCTCGATACGGCACTGGCCCTCGGAGACGTCGCCGCGCTGGCGCACCTGCCTGCCTCGATCGCCGGGCGGGTTGCCTATCAGGTGCTCGCCGGGCTGGCCGAAGCCGGAACCTGGGATGCCACGGAATTGGGCCGCGGCGCTCCCTACGGTGTCGGATATTTTGCAGGCGTTTGGCGTCCGGCGGGCAGGAGCGAAGCGACTGGGGAATTGGGTCCGGCGGGCAGGAGCGAAGCGACTGGGGGATTGGGTCCGGCGGGCAGGAGCGAAGCGACTGGGGGATTGGGTCCGGCGGGCAGGAGCGAAGCGACTGGGGGATTGGGT
>Ga0180434_10000567_pt1 | contig 54055 bp, 42 predicted proteins | sample SS_ome_7_FD_132453 | JGI IMG/M metagenome (GOLD analysis project Ga0180434, IMG submission 132453) | Hypersaline lake sediment archaeal communities from the Salton Sea, California, USA - SS_1_D_2 metaG | ecosystem: Environmental > Aquatic > Non-marine Saline and Alkaline > Hypersaline >... | reverse complement strand
GAACAGCTATGATATTATCTGCTGCGGCGACAGCATAGCGCTTTATGTAAACGGAACACTTCAAAACAAAGGTGCTCAGGCAGCCCCGCACAGCGGTTATATCTGCCTGCAGAGCGAAGGGTCGCCCATTGAATTTCGCAATATTTATATTGAATCCTGTAAATAGGCTTTAAAGATAACTAAATATGGTGATTGCCAGAAATACAAAAAAGAGTAAAAAATGGAAATTTATAATAGTTGTCTTTTGCCGCTAAATAAAAGTTTATTTTTCTAATAAATAGCAATATAAAGAAACGAAACGGTTTTTTGTGAATATTTTGGATTATTTAAAGAAAGGATTAGAAACTAAATGAAACATAATCAAGAAGATAATAAAAATATAAACCGAAGAACTTTTTTGCGTTCAACCGCAGCGGTTGGCACGGGCTTGTTTTTCGCGCCCTCACTTCTGGCGCAGCAATCTAAAAGTTCAGATGATATTAATATCGCATTACTTGGTGCCGGTGCCCAGGGAAAGGTCTTAGCCACCGATTGTTTAAAGATACCCGGGATACGTTTTAAAGCAGTCTGTGATATCTGGGATTACAATCGAAACTGGCTTTCACGCCGATTGAAAGCGTATCGACACGAGCATAATACCTATACAGATTATGCAGAGATGCTTGCAAACGAGAAAGACCTTGATGCCGTTATTATTGCCACTCCTGATTTCTGGCATGCTGAACAGGCGATTGAATGTCTCAAAGCAGGATTGCACGTCTACTGCGAAAAAGAAATGTCGAATACAGTTGAAGATGCAAAGAGGATGGTTCAGGCAGCAAGAGAATCAGGTAAGCTCATGCAGATCGGACATCAAAGGCGGAGTAATCCGAGATATACATTTTGTTTCGAAAAACTAATCAATGAAGCGAAACTCCTGGGAAGAATTACCACCATTAACGGCCAGTGGAACCGCAGCAAAGCCGCTTGTGAAGACAAAGGCTGGCCTAAAGGCACTGACATAGATACTGCAACCCTTCAAAAATATGGCTTCGAATCAATGCAGCAGTTCCGAAACTGGCGCTGGTACAAAGGACTCGGCGGAGGACCTATCGTCGATCTCGGTTCTCATCAGATTGACATTTATAACTGGTTCCTCGGTGTTCCACCAAAATCTATTATAGCCAGCGGCGGTATTGATTATTGGACACAACACGAGTGGTACGACAATGTAATGGCAATCTATGAATACCAAACAGAAAAAGGGGCTGTTCGAGCTCTATACCAAACCGGTACAACGAACAGCAGTCAGGGTTATTTTGAAGTTTTTATGGGTGATGAAGGAACATTACTCATATCCGAAGCCTCAAATCGAGGTAATATTTATCGCGAAGACTGGGTTCCGGAAACGAAATGGCAGCCTGCAGTAAAAAACGGTTATGTTCTCCAGCAGGAACAAACCCAAGCAGCCTCTGATACAAGCGCCGCTGTTGACGCACGCGAGTCCGTACCGGCTGCACGATACGACCTACCCGTGACAATGGATAAGCCATTCCACCAGCCTCATCTGGAAAACTTCTTCGATGCTATACGCGGAAAAGCAACTCTGAACTGCCCGCCCGAAATAGGCTTCGAATCTGCTGTGACTGTATTGAAAGTCAATGAAGCCGTCGAAGCGGCTAAAAAGCTTGACTTTTCAACACAAGAATTTAAAGTCTAATTCATGAACGGCTTCAAAAATTTGACGAAAAATATATTTACCGTTGCTTTAGTTATCCTTTTATCGATGTCGATGGCAGCATCCGGCTCTGAAAAACTTCAAGGTGATGAAAGTGACGGCAGCCGCGCCGTGCCAGTCCATCTCATTCCCCTGCTGGACGAAGAAGGTAATAAAATCACACCGCTTGATGAAGTGGCTTTCCCTTTCTCTCCGCTAAAAACGTGCGGGGGACCTGACTGCCACAATGTTGACCTGGTCAAAAAAGGATGGCATTTCAATGCTGTTGATAATAATGTATCACCCGGTCGGCCCGGCCAACCATGGATATTTGTCGACCGGCAAACCTGTACCCAGATTCCTCTATCCTATCGACCCTGGCCCGGGACGTTTCATCCTAAGCAGCTCGGCATAACAACCTGGCAATTTACCCACCTGTTTGGAAGGCACTTTCCCGGCGGCGGGCCGGGCGAAATCGACAGTGAAAATCCTGAAGAGATAATGCGTTCGTTTGTTTCAGGAAAACTCGAAGCTAACTGTCTTGCCTGTCATAACGCCCATCCGGGTCAGGACCAGGCCGAATATGCAATCCAGGTTGCCCGCCAGAATTTTCGCTGGGCCGCAACCGGTGCAAGTGAACTGTCCTTGGTTACAGGCTCAGCGGCGAGCATGCCCGAAACATTCGATTACAAAATGCCCGAGGCACTGGACAATCCTGAGCTGCGACCACCAACAGTTATTTATCGTGATAATATCTTCGATTCCAAAAACCAGGTTCTCTTTGACATTACTCGACATGTCCCCAACAAACGCTGTTACTTCTGTCATTCCAATTTTGACCCCTATGCGGGCGAAAAATGGTCCCAAGCCAAAGACGTTCACCTCGCTGCAGGTCTTCAATGTGTGGACTGTCACCGAAACGGCGTTGAACATAACATCACCCGCGGTTACGAAAATGAAAGTGCCGCCTCCGACAACCCTTTGGCCGACACGCTTGCCTGCAGCGGCTGTCATATTCGCGATGAATCTTCGGAAAATCCAATCGCCGGTCGTTTGGGCGCTCCCATTGCAGAACATAAAGGAATCCCTCCAATTCACTTCGACAATCTCACCTGCACCGCATGTCACAGTGGCCCATGGCCTGAAGACACAACCATACGAACAAAAACCTCACGGGCTCACGCCCTGGGAACATTGAATGTCGATAAATCACCCGATGTCCTGCCGCGTATTTTCTATCCGGTTTTTAGTAAACAATCCGGAACATTGGTTCAAGACCCAAGTACTTTAATGACGTTAACGGGTGGCAAGATAGGCCCACACAAATTAATTTGGCCCGCTTTCTGGGGACAACTCCAAGACGAGGCAGTAAAACCCATCAACATACAAATCGTAAAGCCCATTTGTTCTCAGATCATTTCCAATCAAGCAAATAATACCGGTGACTGGTCAGATTTATCAAAAGAACAAATAACTCAAGTTCTTTCTTTGCTTGCCGGCAAAGTCGATGGCAAGCCCGTTTATATCGCAGGCGGCCAATTATTTCAGTTAACCAAAGAAGGTTCCCTTTCCGCCTCTGAGCATCCTTCAGCCCATCCCTACCTTTGGCCTGTAGCTCACGATGTCAGACCTACTGCCCAGTCCCTTGGTATAAACGGCTGTGAAGACTGTCATTCCTTAAGCAGCCCCTTTGTCTTTGGAACCGTTGAGATTGATACACCTGTTGTTTCACAGACGGCTTCTTCAAAAAAGATGATTGGATTTCAGCACATTGACTCTCCATACATGAAAATATTCGCTTTTACATTCATATTCCGTCCATGGTTGAAATCTGTATCGATCGCAGCCGCTGTAATTATTTGTTTAGTCATCCTTGCGTATGCCATCAAGGTTATAAACCATATAACAAAAAAGTTTTATGGTGAAGCGTAATGGATAATACGGCAGACAATATATTTCGAATTATCTCATTCGCTGCATTTACGTTGACGATAGCGGCAGTGGCCTTGCACTTTGTTTTTCATCGTTCGAAAGGCACAAAATCTCCTGAAGTGAAAGAGATTATAAAGTTTAAACTTATATCTTTAAAAACATTTAAAATCCTCATTTTTATTGCTGTATCTTTTTGTATCATTGTATTAATAATTACAGGCTTTTTTCCAAATCTTATTCTGTTTCAAACCATATCCGGCTATTGGCTCATTCTCCATGTGACTATTGCCGTCCCATTCATATTTTGTATGGTATTACTGGCGTTAACGTACGCAGAGCAATTCTCGTCAAAGAAATATCCTTTTTTGGTAAAAGCTACTTTCTGGCTGTTAATACTGTTGGCTTTACCATTAATTTTATCTATAGTACTCAGCATGTTTCCCTTGTTTGGAACCTACGGTCAGGAACTTCTGGCTGAAATTCATCGTTACAGCGCGCTGCTGTTATCCATGATTGCCATTTTACATTGTTATCTTTCGTTTGGATAATCCATAAGCATACATAACGTTAGTAAAGTTATATTTAGGAGATTCAAATCATGAATAACGGATTACTACCGACTTATCTGAAAGCGGCTATGCCGAATCCGCCTGAAAATCGGGCGCCTTGGTACAAAAACACCGCCCCCTCGTATGCGGGTATTTTCCTCTCAGTACCCTTCATGGCCGGAATGGCAGCCGCGCTGCAATACGGCAGCCTATGGGCCGCAGTCGTTGGCCTCTTTCTCGGAGCACTGTTCTGCTTTGTCCTGTATTACATTCCGGCAATCCTCGGTTTAACAACCGGTATGCCGCTCTATGTTGTTGGTTCTTCCACATTTGGCACTCACGGAGGCATTCTAATGCCCGGTCTGCTGATGGGTGTTCTCCAAGTAGGCTGGCACGCTGTCTTTACGTTTTCGGCCGCATCCTTTTTTATGAGTGCCATTGGCTCTGATGCCGCCCCGGGTTCCGCTTCATTTTGGCTCGTTTGCACAATATGGGGATTAATCTTTGCTTTTGTCGGTGCGGTTGGAATCAAGTGGCTCGGATGGCTCTCAAGCTGGCTGCCAGTTTTCCCTTTATTGATTATCATCATAGCCGGTTTATCAAATATCGGAGGGATAAGCGATTTTAATGCATCGATATCAATTCCTCCAACCGCCTCTGCTGTGATTCCGCTGATGGGTCTGGGTGCATTTGCCGCCCTTCAGTCAACCGCTGGTTTTTTTGCAACCGCAGGAGCAGCCGGTGCTGATTTCGCTATGAATAGCCGCAGTAAAAAAGATGTAGTTCTTGGAGGTTTGTTGGGAATCACAATCGCTGCCTTAGTAGCGGGTTTCTTTGCATTAATAACAATAGCCGGTGCGATAGGTAGAAATCCGCAAATCGCTACCTTGCCGGGAATTGAGCCATTCATCGCTTCTATAAGCGAAGTGGGTGGAATCGTTTCAAAAGTGATGTTCTGGGTTTTTGTTATTGCCTGTATATGTCCTACGGGCTTTTGCGCTTTCCTGGCAGCAAATTCCTTTTCTACAATGTTCCCCAAGCTGCCCCGAAAAGGGCTTGCCATGGGGGCAGGCGTAATCGGAGTTATCCTTGCAGCTACGGGAGTTGCAAATAATCTGGTAGCTTTCTTCTTGATTATCGGTGCATCGTTTGGACCAATTATTGGCGCGATGACTGCCGATTACCTTAGAAACGGCAAATGGTCGGGGCCCCGGAAAGGCATTAATCTGGCTGGGTATATTGCCTGGGCCGTGGGATTTTTAGTTGGCATTCTGGGCAAGATTCCGGCAATCGGTTTCTCCTATGGCTTAGCTACTTTAATGTCATTTATCGTCGGTTTCGCTGTATATCTTATTTTAGCGGAGCTTGGACTCGAACCCGAAACCGTCGATTTAAGCCCAAATCAATAAGACAAGCGTTGTGTTGTGTCAATTTGACAGTAATGTTAAAATAAAATATAATGGTTCAAAATAAATACTGCCTATGACAATAATAATGAGGTAAAGAGATAATTATGAGCAAACATAAAACCTATGTCCAAATCATTTTAAGCATTCTCTTGTGTTCGTTTTCACTCGTTTCTTCGTGTAAAAAATCCCCTGAAGACAACTCAACCGGACAGCCGGAACAATCAAACCCTGAACAAACCACTACCGAAAAACAAAAAAACAATACGGCACAATCACAAATGATACCCCTTGAAACAAAGCTGCCGAAGCCTATGTTTGTCGGTACCCCTACCAACATCCAGGGAGTTTCAAACATCGAAGAGCCTCGTCCGAAGGGAACGCCGCGGCCTACTTTTTATGTCCCTGAGGGAACAACAAATGTGGCTCTCGGCAAAAGCGTCACCGCTTCGGATGAATACCCTATCATTGGTTCGCTGGATTTGATTACGGATGGTGATAAAGAAGCTATGGAAGGAAGTTATGTTGAACTGGCCCCTTTCAAACAGCACATCACAATTGACCTGGGACAGCAATGCGAAATATACGCCGTTATAGTATGGCACTATCATAAGCAGGCTCGGGTTTATTTCGACGTGATTGTGCAGCTGGCAAATGACCCTGACTTCCTCATGGATGTCAAAACGATTTTTAATAACGACACTGACAATTCATCACAAACGGGAGTCGGTCAGCAAAAACATTATATCGAAACCTCGGAAGGTAAACTTATTGATGGAAAAGGTCATAGAGCCCGTTATGTGCGGCTGTATAGTAACGGCAGTAACGCCAATGAGTTGAATCACTATATCGAGGTAGAAGTATTCGGCAAACCCGTAAAATGACACAGTTTCAAAGATGTTTTGTCTTTGTACTTATCGCGGTTGTTCTTGCTTTATCGCTGCGAGTACCCAAACTTCAAATGCGCCCTATGCACACCGATGAAGCAGTTCATGCCATGAAGTTCGGCCAGCTTCTCGAACAAAATTCATACACCTATAACCCGCAAGAATACCACGGTCCGACCCTAAATTTTTTAACATTAATCCCCGCCTGGTTGTCTTCGCAACACGAGATTAGCGAAGTCAATGAATTCACCTTGCGTATTGTTCCCGTTATAAGTGGTGTGTTATTAATTATTTTGATGTTGCTTTTATTCGATGGTCTGGGACCGATGGCCGTCGGTTTTGCTGCTGTTCTTATCGCGGTATCTCCGGCCTTTGTGTTCTACAGCCGTTATTATATTCAAGAGATGTTGTTAGCCTGCTTCACTTTCGGTATCATTGCTTGCGGTTACCGCTACTTAAAATCCCAGCACCTCATCTGGGCCTTACTTACCGGACTGTTCATCGGTTTGGCTCACGCGACGAAGGAAACCTGTATTATTGTTTTTAGCGCGATAATATTTTCGTTTATCCTCGTTTTACTTTTCCACAGAAAAAGTCTTTTTCCTTTAGAAACGATTAATAAAAAGAAAATATACTTTCATGGATTCTGTTGCCTCATCACCGGCCTGCTCATTTCCGTTTTGTTTTATTCATCGTTCTTTACAAATCCACAAGGCATCCTGGATTCTTTCACAACGTATGCCTCTTATTTTCACAAAGCCTCCACCGGCCATACCCACATTCACCCATGGTATTATTATCTCAAGATGCTCACTCGTTTTCAGGTAGATGTCGGGCCTGTTTGGAGTGAGGCCTTTGTAATCATATTAGCTCTTTTCGGATTTCTCTACTTATTTAGTAAAAAATATATGCGCCCCTTCGATGTATTGCTGGTTCGTTTTATCGCTCTCTATACACTGATAATGACCCTTATTTATGCGGCCATACCTTACAAAACACCCTGGCTAATGCTGGGCTTTTATCATGGTATGATATTAATGGCTGCTGTGGGTATGGTCATCTTTAATAAAATGGCAATTAATGTATGGCGTAAAGTTTTTATTCGGGTTACCATAAGCATCGGAATTATATTTCTTTGTTTTCAATCATATATCGCAAATTTCCATGTCTACACCGATCCGATTTATCCCTATGCCTATGCTCATACCAGCATTGACGTTTTCACTATTACCGATAAAATCAAAAAAGCCGCCGCTTCACACCCGGAAAAACAGAACATCTATATACAAATCATATTTCCTAATCATAACTACTGGCCCCTTCCATGGTATCTCCGCGATTTTAAATATGTTGCTTACCAAAATAAAGTCGATCCGGAATTGTACCCCGCGCCGCTAATCATCTCCTCACCCGAATTGGAAAGTGAGCTTGTAAAAAAGTTATATGATTACCCTTCACCTGGAAATAAAGATCTATATATGCCTTTTTTTCTTGAACGTTTGCAGCTCCGCCCCGGTGTTCCAGTAATCGGTTTTATAGAAAAGGACCTTAATGAAAGCGTGCAGGAGCATAGTCCGTAACAGGTGGATAATCAGAGGCTTTTTATGTCTGAAGAATCGCGGGACATTCATAAATTCAGATTTCAAAATGATTCAATCTCTGATCTACACAATTTTTCTCACGAAGCAATGGCAACCACGTTTGAAATCTCCATTCAAAGTGAAGACAGGGATTATGCCAATAAAGCAGCCATTGCTGGCTTTGATGAGTTGGATAAACTTGAGCAGCAGTTAAGCAGATATATAGAAAATAGTGACATATCCAGAGTCAATAACTTAACACAAGGCCGAACTACAAGGATAGGATTATCCGCTTTCGATTGTTTATCCACAGCAAAGGATATTCATAATCAGACAAGTGGAGCTTTTGATGTTACAATTGGTTCTTTATATGATTGCTGGATCGATGAAAATAAAGAAATCAAAAAACCTATCGATGAAGCCATTTCTATTGCAAAAAGATATACAGGAACTAACTTGTTAGAACTTGACGAGACCGACTTTTCGGTAAAACTTGTATCCGAGAAAGTATGCCTTGACCTCGGCGGCATCGGCAAAGGTTATGCAGTGGATCAGATTGCTCAACTTCTTTATGACTGGAGCATCGACAAGGCCTTAATTCATGGTGGCTATAGTACTATAGTCGCCCTCAATCCACCGGACGGCAGGAAAGGCTGGCCGGTAACTATATCCAATCCCCAACAGCCTTCAGAAATACTTGCTCGGTTTGATTTAGCGAATTGTGCTCTTGGCATATCGGGCCTGCAAAAGGGTAGACATATCATTGACCCTCGAACAGCCAGACCTGTTCATGCAACCCTTGCGGCCTGGGCTTTAGCAGAAAGAGCCGCAGAGGCCGATGCTCTTTCCACAGCGTTTATGGTGATGAATCATCAGGAGATTGAAAAATTCTGTCAGGATAACCCCACGGTTCTATCTGCTATTATAAGGGAACATTCACTTGAAAAGATTTATTATTTCGGTCGATGGGACCAAATGGGTTTAGATAAGAAATAAACTAAATGGTCAAGCTGATTATTATCTGTTTATTCTTTCAATAATTTTTTTATCATCCTTATCTCAGAGTACAATTGCCAAAAGCTCCGCCAAAGAGAAAATCTGCTGTCCTTATCACACGTCCACTCAACCGGAAATTCCTTAATTGTAAAACCTTCCTTTAATGCCCTGCAGATTATCTCCACGTCAAACATAAAACCATCTGAAATACACCAACCGTATAGTCTCCGCGCAACATCCCCTCGATATATCTTAAAGCCGCATTGCGTATCCGTTAATTCAGACGGAATATTCAGGTACATCGCCATTAACTTTCGAAAGACCGCTGAATAAATTCTTCTGTGAATATTTTGGGGCGTATCAATTTTACTCTTGTCGAGCTTCCTTGAACCATTGGCTATATCACATTTACCGCTTTTTATCATCTCCATCCCGATCAGAATGTTTTCATAAGGTATGCAGCAACCGCTGTCTGCAAACATCACAAACTGTCCTTCAGAGGATGTAATACCCTCTTTCACAGCACAACCTTTACCCTTATGTTCTGGTAAACAAATAGTACGAACCCGATTCTCCGGCTTCGTTTCATACTCGCTAATTATCTTTGCTGTACCGTCCGTACTTCCGTCATCAACAATGATGATTTCTCCGCTAATATCCCTGTTGTCAAAGAAACTCAACGCGGATTCAATATCCTGCTTTATCTTACTTCTTTCGTTAAAAACCGGTATAATAATCGATAAATCCATATTCGCCTTGATTCCAACATTGGTTTTCCGTAAGTGCTTATTATATCTTATCATATCGCTTTATATAATCTCAAATTTTAACAAATCTTTAAAATGGTATTCTCTTTTTTTTTGTTGTTTTAACCATACAAATATGTATAATTTTGTTTCCATGAATCTTTTTTTGGCAGGTGTAAATTAGGGGGTAAAAACTTATTTTCGGAGCGAGCATATATGGCACTCAATCGAAAACTAAAAATGGGAATGGTTGGAGGCGGTCCGGGGGCATTTATCGGAGAAGTTCATAGAAAAGCAGTAGCTATGGACGGTCAAATTGAACTCGTTGCAGGGGCATTTGACATTAATCCGCGAAAATCTAAGCAGATGGGAAAGCAGCTTTATCTGAATTCAAAACGGGTTTACCGAGATTACCACCAAATGATGGACAATGAAGTAAAATTACCGGAAGGAGAGAGAATTGATTTCGTCACAATTACTACACCTAATAACTGGCATTTTCCCATCGCCAGAGATTTTCTCCAAGCCGGTTTCAATGTTATGTGTGAAAAGCCCATAACCTTCACAACCCAGGAAGCAAGACAACTTCAGCAAATTGTCAAAAAATCCCGAAAAGTTTTTGGTCTTATGCACAACTACACCGGTTACCCCATGGTCAAGCTTGCAAAAGATATGGTAAAAAAGGGTGACCTTGGCGCGATTCGAAAAATTGTTGTCCAGTATCCGCAGGGATGGCTCGCGAGCCTGCTGGAGAAAACCGGACAACAACAGGCGTCCTGGCGGACCGACCCAAAACAAAGCGGTGCCTCCTGCTGTATAGGGGATATCGGAACCCATGCTGAGAATCTGGCAGAATACATTACGGGTTTGAAAATGACCCATATTTGTGCTGACCTGACGACTTTTGTAAAGGGACGAAAACTTGAAGACGACGGCAATTGCCTGATTCGTTATACCAAAGGAGCTAAAGGCGTCCTTCATTCCAGCCAGATTTCCATCGGAGAAGAAAACGGATTGGCCATCTGGGTCTACGGTGAGCTTAAAGCCTTGGAATGGCACCAGGAGCATCCGAATTATCTTTATGTTAAAGTTCCCGACGGCCCGGTTCAGGTATGGCGAAGAGGAAACGACTACATAGGCGAAATAAGCCCCGCCGCGGCCCGGGCGACACGCCTGCCATTCGGACATCCGGAAGCATTCTTTGAGGCAATGGCTAATGTTTATCAAAACTTTGTTGATACCATACGAGCCAGAATGAACAGGACAAAACCGGACCCTCTGGCTCTGGACTTTCCAAATGTGGACGATGGTCTTAGAGGCATGCTCTTCATCGATACGGTATTAGCCAGCGCAAAAAGCAAACAGAAGTGGACAAAAATGAAAAAATAAAATCGAATAGACATAGCTAATTAGAGCCCGGTTTCAAGCGATAGATTTGTTTTAAGGAGATAAAAAATGGCAAGACCTGTAACACTTTTTACCGGACAGTGGGCTGATTTGCCGCTCGAAGAATTAGCAACAAAAGCTTCCAAATGGGGTTATGACGGCCTTGAACTCGCCTGTTGGGGAGACCATATGGAAGTAGATAAAGCAGCTTCTGATAACGATTACTGCAAAAAACAGCTTCAACTTTTGAAAAAGAATAATCTAAAACTATTTACTATTAGTCATCATCTTGCCGGCCAACTGGTCTGCGACTTGAACAATGACAGCCGCAGCGATGGTTTTGCACCAGCCGATTGCGCAGGGGATCCAGAGAAGAAAAGAACCTGGGCTGTTGAAACAATGAAAAACACTGCAAAGGCGGCTAAAAACCTCGGTCTTAAAATTGTTGTTGGTTTTACCGGCTCATCGATTTGGCATCTCCTTTACAGCTTCCCCCCTGTTACCGATGAAATGATTGAAGAGGGATTTCAGTACTTTGCGAAGATGTGGAAACCCATACTGGATGTCTTCAAAGATTGTGGTGTCAAATTTGCTCTTGAGGTTCACCCCACCGAAATTGCTTTTGATATTGTTACGGCGAAACGTACTCTCGAAGCCATCGAAAATCATCCTCATTTCGGTTTTAATTTTGACCCAAGCCATTTGCATTGGCAGATGGTTGACCCGGTCCGGTTTCTTAAAGAATTCCCTGACCGTATCTTTCACGTTCATATGAAAGATGCGGCATTGCAATTGGATGGTTACAGCGGAATCTTGAGCAGTCATCTGAATTTCGGTCATCCGCAAAGGGGCTGGGATTTTCGTTCACTCGGACATGGGGGAGTCAACTTCGAAGAGATTATACGAACCCTAAACGACATCGGTTACAACGGCCCGCTCTCAGTGGAATGGGAGGACAGCCGCATGGACCGAGAGCACGGTGCCAGGGAAGCCTGCGAATTCGTTAAAAAGGTTGACTTCAAACCTTCAGGCGTCGCATTTGACGCTGCCTTTGACAAATAAATTATATATTGAAAGGTTAATATTGTGATGAAAAGAAATAATTTAAGTCGGCGTAAATTTCTCAAAACCGCTGCCGGCACAGCCCTTGGTGCCGTCAGTTTCCCGTATGTTATTCCATCCTCAGCGCTTGGAAAAGCGGGCACAATATCCCCAAGCAATCGTATTACTGCCGGTATGGTGGGTTGGGGCATGCAGGGACCGGGAAATACGGCCTCTTTTCTCAGCGAGAACGATTGCCAGGTAGTAGCCATGTGCGACCTCGACGAAGGCCCTCTGGCGGAAGGAGTACGCACGATTAACCAGCGAAATGGCAATCAGGACTGCACCGCCTATCATGATTTTCGGGACATGTTCGCTCGCGAAGACATCGATGTGGTCATGTTAGCCGTGCCGGACCATTGGCATGCCATTCTGGCTGTCGCCGCAGCCAAAGCTGGCAAGGATATCTATGGTGAAAAACCCTTGGCACATACATATTTTGAACAGCAGATGATTTGCCGGGCTGTCAAACAGTATGGACGTGTCTGGCAAACAGGCAGCTGGCAGCGCTCAGAAGGGAATTTTCGCTTTGCCTGTGAATTAGTTCGTAATGGTTACATTGGTGATGTTAAAGAAGTTCACGTCGGTTTACCGTCAGGTCATCATGATTTTAGCGGCCGGGCTTCCGAAACCACATTTATAGAACCGCCCCAGGAACTAGACTATGACTTCTGGTTGGGTCCTGCGCCCTATGCACCTTATTGTCCAGCTCGAGTGCATATGAATTGGCGCTGGAATATGGATTATGGCGGGGGGCAGTTATTGGATTGGATTGGACACCATCTTGATATTGCACATTGGGGGCTGGATTTGGATCATACAGGTCCTATCGAAATTGAAGCACAAGGCGATTTTCCAACAGAAGGCATATACAACAGCCCAACGAAATACCGCGTTTATACAAAGTATGCCAATGGTATTAAAATAACAATTGCCGGCGGGCATAGTGACATTAGGTCAGGGACTAAGTGGCTCGGAGCTGACGGCTGGATACATGTCGATAGAGGCTTTTTGGATGCCAGCAACAAAAAATTGCTGAATGAAACAATCAAACCGTCTCAGATTAACTTATTCCGTTCTCCGGGACATACTCGTAATTTCCTCGATTGTGTCAAAAGCCGGGCAACTACCTTAACCCCGGTCGAAACAGCACATCGCAGCGCTGCGCCTGGTCACCTGGCCTATATTTCGATGTATCTTGGTCGTAAGATATATTTTGACCCGGACAAAGAACAAATTCTAAATGACCCTCGAGCAGAGCAGCTTATAGCTGCCGCTCCGATGAGAAGCCCATGGCATCTTTAATGGATATTTTGACTATATGCAAAGACGAAAGGTGTAAATTATGGCTCTAAAAAATAAATTCTTCATAATCCTGCTGGTATTAATTCAATCCCTCTTGATAACGTCAGCCTTGGCTGAAGAAATTGACACCAGCAATATAGAAAAAATAAGGTCAGCAATGCCAACAACATATATTGCTGAACCCAAAAAGCCTCGAAAGCTGCTCGTATTCTATTTATGCAAAGGATACAAACACGAATGTATCCCTTATTGGAATAGGACTCTGGAAATTATGGGCAAAAAAACAGGAGCTTTTGAGACGGTCTTCAGTGATGAAATGTCTTCCTTCGAACCTGAAAGCCTCCAGCAGTTTGATGCTGTATGTTTCAACAACAACACCGAAATTAAATTCCCTCAGGAACTTCGAGAAAGCCTTATGGATTTCATCAAATCAGGCAAGGGAATCGTAGGTATTCACGCCGCGACCGACAGTTTCTACGACTGGCCCGAAGCCGCTCATATGTTCGGCGGACAATTCTGCGGGCATCCTTGGACGGCGGATGGAACCTGGGCCGTTAAAATCGATGACCCAGAGCATCCGCTTATGGCAGCCTTCAACGGTGAATATTTCAATATCAGCGACGAAATCTATCGAACCATACCGCCCTATTATTCTCGTACCGCACAACGAATACTGATGTCCCTGGATATGTCTGATGAGGATACTGCAAACGCTGAAGGAATGGAACCATACGACAAAGATATAGCAATAAGTTGGGTAAAATCCGTTGGCAAGGGAAGACTTTTTTATTGCTCACTCGGTCACAATAATCACATCACATGGAACCCAGCAGTCCTTATGCATTATTTGGCCGGAATTCAATTTGCTTTGGGCGATTATCCTGTCGATACCACTACCAGCCTTGATGTTCTATTAGAAAAACTATCCGAATATGAGTATGATGTAAGACAGGCACCGTTATACAAAACCGATGAATACCTAAGAAATGTCGTCTATTTCCCCGAGGAATTAAAACGTTATGAGAAACATTTTATTTCTTTCCTGCAATCTGATGCAACTCTGGTTGGTAAATATCATATCTGTCGAAAACTTGCCCAAATGGGTACAGATGAATCCGTTCCTGTTCTGGGCCAAATGCTTACACACGAAGACACCTCCGACATGGCACGCTATGCGTTAGAGTCAATACCTTCTGCCGCTGCTGACCAGGCCTTGCTCGAAGCTTTGAAAAAAACAACCGGCAAAATAAGAATCGGAATAATTAACACTCTAGGACAGCGCCGAAGTAAAAAAGCCGTCAACAATTTAAAACAATTCATAAATAATTCGGACAATGCAACTGCTGTTGCCGCGGTGGCTGCCCTGGGACAGATTGCGACACATCAGGCTGCTGAAGTATTGATTCAAGAACTTGATGCATCGAACGCCGATTTAAGATTCTGGATTTTAGATACCTATTTAAAGTGTGCTCATGCAATGGCTGACCGGGGAGAAAATGCGCAAGCTTTTGAGATGTTTAAGAAATTGTATCAGCCTGAACAAACAACCACAATCCGAGTTGCGTCTCTTCGCGGCATGACCTACTCATCCCCGGACAAAGCAAATCAACTCATTATTGAAGCTGCTGAATCAGACGATTTGACGATGAAAACAGCCGCTATTCAAATTATCGGCGAACATTCAGAGATTAAAGACATCGAGCCGATCGTTTCCATGTTTGATGATTTTGCTCCCCTACAAAAGATACAGTTCCTCAGTGCCATGGCTAATCGCTCTGAAACCTCTTTTCTACCACAGACCATTGAAGCAGCTAAAAGCAGCGAAGAATCTGTACGTTTAGCCGCCTACCGGGCTCTGGCAAAATTGGGAGATGCATCAACCGTTTCCATTCTCGTCAACGCAGCGGCCTCTTCGAGAGGCAACGAACGAAATGTTGCCAGAGAAAGTCTTTACTCGCTGAAAGATAAAAGGGTAAACAATGAAATTGTTCAGCAAATAACCAAAGCTGAGCCAAAAACTAAAGTTGAGCTTATTCGAAGCGTTTCGCAGCGTCAAATCAAAAATAGCTCGGAAATACTTTTAAAAACAGCAAAAGATTCGGATAGAAATGTCAGAATTGAATCCTATAGATCTCTACAAGACATAGCAGGTTTTGAGCAGCTTCCTGAACTACTTGAGTTGATTATGGACATCGAAAACGCTTCAGAGCTAAACGAAGCCGTCAGAGCTATTGCTTACGCTTCTCAGTCAGAACCTGAAAAAAGCATTGACTTGGTGCTTGCAAAACTTGATTCAACTCAAGAAAAGGAAAAAAGAACCGTCCTGATGAAAATACTCGGAAACATCCCCAATGAAAAGTCACTGGTGGTTCTGCGGAATTCTCTAAATGATGAAGATGAAGAAATAAAAGCCGCATCCATCCGTGCCCTTTCTGAGTGGCCGAATGCCCAGCCTTTAAATGATTTGATAGACATAGCAGAACATTCAGAGAACCGGCTCCATCGAGCGTTGGCGCTACGCGGCGCTGTAAGACTCATCGGACTTGACGAGGCACGCTCGAATCAGCAGAACACTGAACTCTTTAAAATAGTTATGGAGCTGGCTTCAAACACGAATGAAAAGAAAATGATTCTTTCAGCACTATCAAGAGTACACTGCATCGAGGCGTTGGAACTGGCCGGCCAATATCTAAATGACTCTGAGACAAAGGAAGAAGCGTCTGTCGCAGTACTGAGAATCGCTCGACGCACTGCTGATGAACATCCCCAGCGCGTGGCTGAATATTTACGCACCATACACGATATTTCGGACAACGAAAATATTATTGAATGGTCTGAAAGAATGTTGGAAGAATTGAAATAAAACATGGTTCAAATATCGGGAGAAAAAAATGAAAGCAAAATTTTTACTTTCAGCACTTATTTGTTTCATGTTTCTGTTTGGTTGCAGCAGTACTCATAATTCCTCGACGAATAAAGGATTCGCTCACGACATGAACGCACCTCGGCCCCCTGTAGTCAACCCGGGCGAGACGCCCTCTGATCCACCGTCTCATGCAGTCGTGCTCTTTAATGGAACCGACCTTTCTGAATGGGTTTCTGGAGAAGGCGGACCTGCCGAGTGGATTGTAAGGGACGGCTATATGCAGGTAAATGGAACCGGGGCTATTAGGACCAAAAAGAATTTCGGAAGTTGCCGCCTCCATATAGAATGGGCGACTCCGGAAAAAGTTGAAGGAGAGGGACAGGGACGAGGCAACAGCGGCGTCTATTTTATGAGTCTTTATGAAGTGCAGATCCTCGATTCCTATAACAACGATACATATCCGGACGGCCAGGCCGCCGCAATATATGGACGGAAACCTCCTTTATTTAATGCCTCCAAACCTCCAAGCCAGTGGCAAACCTACGACATCATTTTCCATCGTCCCATTTTCAAGAACGGAAAAGTCGTCAAAAGAGCTTCATTTACGGTCTTGCATAACGGCGTCCTCGTCCAAGACCATTTCAAATTACCTGGCGGAACAGGCTGGATTGATGAACACACAGTCGCCGATTACGAACCTCATCTTGATAAACTACCTTTGCTGCTTCAGGATCATGGTAATCCTATCCGCTTTAGAAACATCTGGCTGGTCGAGTTAGAAAATTAATTTAGATTTGTACGAGGTCTATTATGGATAACAAAAGAATATCCCGCCGTAAATTTATCGGTTCTGCTGCCGCAGTTGCTGCAGTGACGTCAATCCAAACCTCTTCTATATCTAAAGAATCTGCTGCATCAAGGGATAAATTTAAATTAAAATATGCCCCGCATCTCGGGATGTTTCGCCATCACGCAGGTAATGATCTCATTGACCAGCTAAAGTTTATGGCCGATGAAGGCTTCACTGCCATGGAAGATAACGGCATGATGGAGAAACCAAAAGATATACAGGAAAAAATCGCCCGAACAATGTCTCAACTGGAAATGACTATGGGTGTCTTTGTCGGCTGTGCACACTGGGGTGAAAAAACTTTTGTTACTAAAGATAAATCTATAACCGAAATGCTCATAAACCAAATGAAGCAGGCCGTCGAGGTCTCAAAAAGAGTCAATGCAAAATGGTGTACCGTCCTGCTGGACTCTTATGATGACAGCCTTGAATGGGACTACCAGACAGCTAACGCCATAGAAAACTTAAAACGATGTGCCGAAATCTGCGAACCCAGCGGCCTCGTCATGGTTTTGGAAGCCCTTAATCCCTGGACCGATCATCCGGGCCTGTTTCTTACAAAGATCTCGCAAGGGTACCAGATTTGCCGTGCTGTCAACAGCCCCTCTTGCAAGCTTCTTGACGACCTTTACCACCAGCAGATAACTGAAGGAAATCTAATACCTAACATAGATATGGCCTGGAGCGAAATTGGTTACTTCCAAGTCGGCGACAATCCCGGCCGTAAAGAACCAACGACAGGAGAAATTAATTATCGTAATATATTTAAGCATATATACAAAAAAGGTTTCAAAGGCGTCATAGGTATGGAGCACGGCAACAGCAAACCGGGTAAAGAAGGCGAAAGAGCTGTTATCGAAGCCTATCGTCTTAGTGATGATTTCTAAATTCATAAATTCAGAATGAAAAGGAGGCGTGAATGAAAGAAAAAAATAAAATTTCCCGAAGAGATTTCATTAAGACGTCCGCCGCAATCAGCGCTGCTGCAGTTCTCTCCGGCAAAGAAAAACTCTTCGCTTCCGGCTCCGATAAAATTCGCGTCGGTGTGATCGGCTGCGGCGACCACGGCACAAGTGACGTTATAAGTTGTGCAAGATCAGCTGAAAACGTCGAGATTACAGCAATGGCCGACGTTTTTGAAGACCGCATCAACTCTTCACTTCAAAGACTGAATAAGGAAGTCCCGGATAATATGAAGGTCACGGATGATACATGCTTCCTTGGTTTTGACGCATATAAGAAAGTTCTTGCCTGCGATGTTGATATGGTTATGCTGCTTACACCTCCTCATTTTCGTCCCGAACATCTGGCTGCAGCTGTTGAAGCGGGAAAACACGTATTCATGGAAAAACCCGGCTGTGTCGATCCTGTCGGTGTTCGCGCTCTTATAGCCTCCTCAGAAATCGCCGAACAGAAAGGCCTTTCAATTGTTGCCGGTACCCAGCGCCGTCACCAAAATCAATATTTAGAAATAATGAAGAGGATTCATAACGGGGAAATCGGAGAAATCGTAGCCGCACAATGTTATTGGCTCTGGGGTGAATCCGACTGGCATTTAAACAAAAGACAGTCCGGCTGGTCTGACTTGGAATGGCAAATCCGAAGCTGGCCTTACTTCACCTGGCTTTCCGGTGACCACATCGTCGAACAGCATGTCCACAATATTGACGTTGTCAACTGGGCTATGGGAACCCATCCGGTTCAATGCCTTGGTGTAGGTGGACGCCAGGCACGCACCGGACCTGAATATGGTAATATTTATGACCATTTTACAGTCGAATTCGAGTATCCGAACGGCGTACGGGTAGCAAGTATGTGCAGTCAGATTCAGGGAACCACCAACAGAGAAGACGAAAGAATCGTTGGGACTAAAGGAGTAGCCTTCGGACATGGAGTTATCGAAGGAAAGAATCCCTATCAATATGACGGCGAGCACAACAGTCCCTACGTTCAGGAGATGGCGGACCTCGTAAAAAGCATACGAAACAGCGAACCTGTCAATGAAGGTAAAAATGTTGCTGAAAGTACTATGACCGCAATCATGGGTCGAATAAGTGCATACACCGGCCGAGCTGTAAGCTGGGACTGGGTTATGAACGCATCCAAACTTGATATGTCCCCACCGGCTTATGACTTTGATACAGATTTACCTGTTAGACCTATAGCAATACCGGGAAAAACAAAACTTATATAAAAAAAGGAAACAATAATGAATAATAAGAAAAACAATAATATGAGTCGCAGAGAGTTTGTCAAAGCTTCCGCTGCAATGGGCGCTGCTGCAATTTTCTCCGGCAAAGAAAGACTCTTTGCCGCCGGTTCAGACAAGCTTCGTGTCGGTCTTATCGGTTGCGGCGGACGGGGCACCGGAGCTGCTATGGATTGTGTACGCTCCTCACCTAATGTTGAAATCGTGGCGTTGGGAGATGTATTCAAAGACCGTCTGGCCCATTCGCTCACACAACTGAGTGAAAATCTTGATGATAAGGTATCTGTGACTCGTGATACCAGCTTTACCGGCTTCGATGCTTACGAAAAAGTCTTGGCTTGCGATATAGACATGGTCATTTTAGCATGCCCGCCGCACTTTCGGCCCAGGCACTTGAAAGCCGCTGTTGAAGCGGGAAAGCACGTATTTATGGAAAAACCCGTCGCTGTCGACCCTGTCGGATTTCACTCAGTAATAGCTTCTTCGGATATTGCACAAGAAAAAGGATTGGCAATCGTCGCAGGCACCCAGCGAAGACATCAAAATCACTATCGCGAAACGATGAAAAGAATTCATAACGGCGACATAGGTGAACCCATATCTGGACAATGCTATTTTAATGTCGGCGGCTGGGACGGCCCGAATGGAAAACCGGAAAACATGTCGGATATGGAATATCAGATTAGATATTGGTTCCACTTTACCTGGCTATCCGGTGATGAAATAGTAGAACAGCATGTCCATAACATCGACGTGATTAACTGGGCTATGGGCTCACACCCCACCAAGACTCTGGGCATAGGCGGGCGTCAGGTTCGCAGCGGCGATGGCAACATTTATGACCATTTTACCGTCGAATTTGAATATCCAAACGGTGCTCGTGTTATGAGCATGTGCCGACATATGGAAGGCTGCGCCAATAATGTATGCGAAAGAGTTATGGGGACCAATGGTATTGCATATACAGATGATGCGGTCGGCTTGATTGAAGGACCGAATGCTTATAAACACAGCGGCCAGGCGCATAATCCGTACGTTACCGAACATGCCGATTTAATAGAAAGTATTCGTAGCAACCAACCTGTAAATGAAGGACGTCAGGTTGCTGAAAGTACATTAACGGCTATAATGGGCAGGATGAGTGCCTATACCGGACGGGCAATAAGTTGGGACTGGATTGTAAATGCCTCTAAGCTTGACCTCTCACCACCAGCCTATAATTTTGATATCAACTTGCCGGTAAGACCTATTCCCATACCCGGAAAAACTAAGCTAATTTAATTTAATTCTTTTTTCATTTCATAGGAAAGGTAGGTAATAAATATGAACGAAAAGAACAAACCAAGTAAAAAAACCGGTAAAATATCACGCCGGGATTTTCTTGGTTCAACCGCTTTTGCTGCTACAGCATTCACTATTGTTCCCCGACATGTTCTCGGAGGTGCCAGTTATACACCCCCGAGTGAAAAACTGAACGTTGCCGGCATTGGTGTTGGTGGTATGGGAGCGGTTAATATTGACAAAGTTGCGGGTATACGCAGAGATGATGAAGGAAACGTTGTTAGTAAAACCGATGGTGAAAATATTGTTGCCCTGTGCGATGTAGATGAAGAATTAGCTGCTGATATTTTCAATAATTATCCAAGGGCAAAAAAGCACACCGATTTTCGAAAAATGCTCGAAAAGCAAAAGGATATCGACGCGGTGGTCATCGGTACACCTGACCATACTCATGCGGTTATCGCCATGATGGCAATGAAAATGGGAAAGCACGTTTATTGCCAGAAACCGCTCACGCGAACTGTCTATGAAGCCCGGATGCTTACCGAAACCGCCAGAGAGCAGAACGTAGCAACACAGATGGGTAATCAGGGAAATTCCGGTGAAGGTGTTCGCCTTGTTTGTGAATGGATTTGGGACGGTGCAATAGGACCGGTTCACGAGGTTCACGCCTGGACCGACAGGCCCGTCTGGCCCCAGGGTATTCCACGTCCAAAAGAAACCCCACCTGTACCTTCATCTCTTGATTGGGACCTCTGGATAGGACCGGCACCAATGAGACCCTATCATCCGACCTATCATCCGTTTAGCTGGCGGGCGTGGTGGGATTTTGGTACTGGGGCTTTAGGTGATATGGCCTGTCATATACTCGATCCTGTTTTTTCCGCTTTGAAGTTAAAATATCCAACGAGTGTCGAAGCGAGCTGCTCAACTTATGTTCCCATTGGAACAATGTGGGAGAAAGAGGAAGAATTTGAATCCTACCCCAGGGCATCAGTAGTACACTATACTTTCCCACCCCGTGAAGGTATGCCTGAACTTAAACTGCATTGGTATGACGGCGGGCTTATGCCGCAAACACCGGATGAATTCGAACCAAGAAGAAAATTAAATGAAAATGGAGCTCTCTTCGTAGGCGAAAAAGGTTTATTGCTTTCAGGGACATATGGAGGAGGTCCACGTATTGTTCCGGAATCTAAAATGAGAGCATATAAGCGTCCTCCCAAGACATTGGAAAGGATTAAAGGTGGAGCAGACGGCCACGAACGGAAGTGGATCGAGGCCTGCAAAGGAGCAAAGCCTGCAGGTTCAAATTTCGAATATTCCGGACCTATGACTGAAACAGTTGTAATGGGTAACCTTGCTGTTCGTTATCCCCATAAAAAGCTCGAATGGGACGGTGAAAACATGAGGTTTACGAATTTTCCTGAAGCTAATGAATATGTTAATCCGCCTTACAGGCAGGGTTGGAGCTTATAAAATAAAATTATGAATAAAAACAATAAAATAAAAGTACTTGTTGTTGGCTGCGGACACATGGGCGCTTCCCATGCAAGAGCGTATCATTCTATACAGGGTTTTGAAGTTGCAGCGATCGTGGCCCCAACGCCGACACGAAGAACTCCGCTCGCAAAAGAGCTCGGGGCTGTTCCCGAATCTGATAACTTCGATGATGCCTTAAAAGCAACATCACCACAGGCTGTTTCAATTAACTCATATACAGACACCCATGCTGAATACGTTATAAAAAGCCTGAAGGCCGGACTTCATGTTTTTGTTGAAAAACCTATTGCCGAAACTGTTGAACAGGCCAAAAAGATTGCCGACCTCGCTAAAGAAAAAAATCTAAAAGTAGTGGTCGGTTACATTCTCCGTCACCACCCTGCCTGGATGAAGTTTATTGAAATCGCTCAAAACCTGGGAAAACCATTAGTGATGAGAATGAACTTAAATCAGCAAAGTTGTGCCGAACACTGGCAGGTCCATAAGAACCTCATGCTTTCAACTTCCCCTATCGTCGACTGCGGCGTTCATTATGTTGACGTTATGTGTCAGATGACACGCTCGAAACCCGTCCAAGTACAGGCCATTGGCGCCCGCCTGAGTGACGAAATCGCCGAATCTATGTACAACTACGGCCAGCTTCAAGTTGTATTCGAAGACGATTCGGTCGGCTGGTATGAAGCGGGCTGGGGACCCATGATGAGCGAAACGGCCTTTTTCGTTAAAGACTGCATTGGACCAAAAGGATCTGTCAGTATTATGGAAGCTACATCCGACTCAGCCAATATCGATAGACATACTCAAACAAACGCCCTGCTCAAACACGATGCCCGGCTCGATTCAGATGGTAAATTCAAGAACAAGGACATTATTATCAGCACCAGTGATGAACCAGACCACCAGAAATTATGTGATCGTGAGCAACAGTTTTTTTTGAAAGCAATTCGTGAGGATTTAGACCTGTCAGAACACCTGGATGATGCGGTAAATAGTTTACGCATCGTCTTGGCTGCGGATAAGTCGATAAAGACCGGACAAGTAATAAAACTTTAAAAACTATAAATGGTAGGAGAAAAAAATGATCAGCTTAAAACATTTATTAGTAACAATCGTTTGTATTATTTCTCTTTGCTTTGTTAATCTTACACTCGCCGAGCATCTTCCAATCCAAAGTCACCCTGCCACAGATGTATATGATGGATGGCGCCTTGGTACGCAGGCCTGGACATTTCATCTCTCCACATTGTACGATGCCATCGACAATACAGCCTCCCTTGGCTTAGACTGGATAGAAGCTTACCCGGGACAACGGCTAAATCAAGAAAATCCTGATATAAACTTCGACCACAATATGCCGATTGAATACCGAAAACAGGTAAAGGAAAGATTGAAACAGGCCGGGATAACGCTTGTTAACTATGGAGTAGTAGATCTTTCTGACGATGAGGATGAATGCCGGAAAGTATTCGAGTTCGCAAAAGATATGGGAATCGAAACCATCGTTTCTGAACCTGCAGAAGAAAACTTCGAAATGATAGATAAACTATGCAACGAGTACCAAATCAATATGGCTATTCATAATCATCCCTTTCCTTCACATTATTCGAATCCGGAAACAGCCCTGAAAGCATGCAGTGGATACAGCAAGCGAATTGGCGTATGTGCCGACACCGGCCATTGGCCGCGCTCAGGTCACAGACCTCTCGAAGCTCTAAAAATGCTTGAGGGCAGAATTATATCATTGCATTTCAAGGACCTTAACGAATTTGGAAAAGTTCAGGCTCACGATGTCCCCTGGGGTACGGGTATATGTGATGTAAAAGGAATGCTTGAGGAGTTGCACCAGCAAGGCTTCGAAGGCGTCTTTTCCATCGAATACGAATATAACTGGGGTAAATCAATTCCTGAAATTCGTCAATGCGTGAAATACTTTAATGATGTAGCCGGACAATTAAAACCGTCCGGTTGGCAAAACCTCTTTGAAAAAGACCTTTCCAATGCCATCTTCGAACCCGGAAGCTGGAACATGGAAGACGGCGTGCTCACGTGTATGAAAGGTCCCGATATCTGGACTAAGCAGCGTTATGGCAATTTTATACTCGATTTGGAATTCAAAGTGGAAAAAGGCGGAAACAGCGGTGTTTTCATCCGAACCGGCAGCATCGAAAACTGGCTCCACACCGGTATTGAGGTTCAGATTCATGATTCAACAAACGGCACACCTCGCGGCATGTCCGGCGCAATCTATGACTGCCTGGCACCCAAAAAGAACATGATGAAATCGCAGCAGTGGAACCGCTACACCATCACCTGCAAAGACAATAAAATTTACGTCGTTTTCAATGGTGAGCAGATTATCGACATGAACCTGAATCGATGGACCCAGGCCCATAAAAACCCTGATGGCTCGAAGAACAAATTCAATACAGCCTACAAGGATATGCCCCGTGAAGGCCACATCGGCCTTCAATACCACGGTGATCAAGTGTGGTATAGAAACATTAAAATTAAACCAATAGATTGAAAATCTGTTTATATATTGTTTTTTTTACTCTACCGATTTTAATTCTATCAGCAAAAAAAGATGCAGATTGAAATCGAAAGAATAAAACAAACATCACCAAAAACATAATCGTATCAAACGTTCTGTGTGTGACTTTTATCAATATCGGACGTAGTCTTTTTCTTGCTTTTTTAAGATAAAAAAGCCCAACGTAAGTGATAATCATTTCATAAGGAAAAACACCTTATTTGAATCCACTTGTATCCTCCTTCACAAGAATCCAGAATATCTATTCTACTTACCCGTCACAGCGGACTTTTCTAAGACAAGTCCGATTTTGATATAGTCGATGTAGTACTGATAAAGCAAGCAATGCTATCGGCTTACAAACACATAAAAGTTGCTTTTGAAGGACTCGGCTGTGAACAACCTATTTGCAGAATTCAGAAACATCGAGCAAAAGATACGCCATCTGACGCTGATCGCAGAAGAGGTCGATGACGGTATAATCGTTGTAGATAACAAGGGAATCATTCGCTTCGTAAACATAGCAATCGCCCGGATGCACGGATATACTTCAGGAAAATCTCTGATTGGTAAGCCTGTCAATGTTCTGCATACCAAAGAACAAATGTCAAAAGAAATATATCCTCTGATTGACCAGGTCAAACATCGCGGACAGATTTCAGGCTCAGCGGGACATAAAAGAAACGACGGCTCTGTCTTCCCCACGAAAACAAAAATGATTTTACTGAAGTACGAAGAAAACAAGATAGTTGGTCTTGTTATCTTCGTTAAAAATCTTACGGCGGAAAAGGAACTGGGAAACTCGTTGACAAAAAAAGATTGCGAATTAGCAACTGCTCAAAATCTGCTAAAGGAACAGACAACCGAAAATTTGAAAACTGAAGAGTCGCTTAAAAAGCAAATCTGCGATTTAAACTCTACCAACGAGCATCTTCAAAAAGAAATTAACCGTCACAAGCAAAACGAAGAACAGGTGAAAGAATACTACAAGCAGCTCGAGGAGCAAATTGATCAGATAACCGCAGAATCTGCTGCAAGCAAAGAACAGTTACAGCGGCAGGCCACTCAAAGTCGTCAAACCGAAAAAGAATTAGAGGGACAAATATCCGAGTTAACCGCTTCTAACAAAAACCTCAAGGACCAGGTTACCTCATTAAACAATAAGGTTGAGAAGCTCATCTTACATGATCACCAGCAAAAAGCCAAGCTGGCAGAAGCAGACGAGCGACTGAAACAGACCATTGCTGAACATCAACAGGAAGAAGAAAAACTAAACACTGAATTAGAATCAATAAAACGGCAATTCCTTGAAACATCAGACGCACATCAGCAGTCTGAACAAACACTGAATGAAATCCGACTCTGCCTGGAAGGTAAAACTTCCGAGTTAAATAAGGTTCGAGAACAATTTGAACAAAAGGAAAACGAATGGCAGCAAAGAATTCATCAGCTTGAAAAACAAGAAGTTGAACTCAACAAGAGAATAAAGGAAACAGACGAACAACTGCATCAAAAAGAATATGATGTTAAGGATGTTAAAACCCAACTGGACCAGCACATCGCCGAACGTCAACAGGTCGAACAACAATTGAACGATTATCAAACCCGATTGGAAGACAAACAAGCGGAATTAGCGGATTTAAGCGCGCAGATAAATAAAAAAGATAGCGAACACCAAAACGAAGTGCTTCAACTGCAACAGACCATTGAGCAAGAAAAGTCAAGCTCATCCGCTTTCAACAAAGAATTGCGGCAGGAAAAAGAAAAACATAAGGCTTTGCAAGAAAACGTTGACCAAAAAGAAGCTGAGTTAAAGGCCGTTTCCGAACAGTTGAACCGGCAACTGGACATACAAAAAAAAGCACAGCAGGACGCAGAAGAAAATAAAGCAAATCTTGAAAACCAGGTTAAGGAATTATCAACCGCCAATCAAAAGCTCCAGCAAGAGGTTAATGACAGTAAGGAAGCTGAACAGTCGCTCAAAGACCAAATTAAACAAAGAACCGCAGACAATAAAAACCTTGAAAAGCAAATCAACGAAAAACAGCAGACAATCAATCACCTCGAACAAACGATTGAGGAATATAAAGAAAAACTATCAGAAGCCAACAAACATGTTAAACAACAAAATGCTGAACTGTCAACTGCCCGAGAGCAAATTGAACAAAAAGTTGCTGAAAGTCAAAACGCAAAGGATAAACTTAAAGAATACCAAACACAACTGCAAACGAAGGAAAATGAATTAGCTGCAGCTTACGAAAGACTTGAACAAGAAACTACCGGACGTAAAGAACTTCAAGAAAAACTGGCTGAACAGAAAACAAAAATACATAACCTCAACGAATTACAAAATCAAATTAGCAGTCTTGAACAGATAAAAGACGAACAACAGAAGACTCTATCCGAAGTTCATAAGCAACTCGAAAAACAGAAAACCGAAAACGAACAACAGCAGCAGAAACTCGAAGAATCACATAAACAGAAACAAGAAAAGGAAGCAGATTTAGTAAAAGCCAACGAACTGCTTCAAAAACACTCTAATGAAAAAGAACTCTTGGAAAAACATATTACGGAGCAACAGGGACAACTAATTCAGGCCGAGGAGAAATTACAACAACACACAGCGAAACGCCAGAAGCTGGCTGAAAGGCTGAATAAATACCGTACCAGGCTCAGACGACAGGCAGATGAGTTATCTGCAAGCACTGAAAAAATTCAGCAATTGCACAAAAGTCACGATGAAATTGAGCTCCTCAAACAGCAGCTTGACCATAACAAGGCTGAATTATCTGAAGCCAATAGAAAAAATGAATTACAAAACGCTGAACTATCAAACACCAAAGAAGAGCTCGAGCAACAAGCGAAAGAACTTAACGGTTTAAAAGAACAGCTTCAACAGCAAATTTCTGCGCGCAGTCGGGCAGAGGAACAGCAGCGCCATTATCAAACTCAAGTCGACAAGCAGAACGATGCCCTATCGGCCGCTGGTGAAAAACTAAAAGAGCAAGCTGATAAAAATCAACAGCTTCAGGAACAATTGAATAAGATCTACAGCGAACTTGATGAAAAGAACTCCGAATTAAGCAAAATCACAGAGCAACTCGAAAACAAAATTTCAGACCACAAACAGTTGGAAGAATGCATCGCTCAAAAAGAAACTGAAATAGCCGCAGTCACAGAAAAGTGTGAACAAGAAACCGAAAAACGACAAAGGACAGAACAAAAACTGCTTGAATTACAATCAATTATAGAACAAAAGAATGCTGAACTTTCAGCAGTGAATGATTTGACGAATCAGGAAAAAACAAAGCATGATGAGACAATCAGGCGGCTTGAGCAACAAGCAGTTGAACTTTCAACGGTTAGGGAAGACCTGCAAAAAGAAACACAAAAACGAAAGAAGCTTCAATCACATCTTGAGAAAATAAAACTCGACAACGAGCAACTGCAGAATCAACTTGCCCAACAAGAGCAAGCTCAGAACCAGTTCGAAGAATCACGTAATAAACTACAGGAAAAGATAAAAACGCTATCAAGTGACAATGAACAAATAAAACAGAAAAATGCCGGTAATCAACAGAGAATCCAACAGCTTAAGGAATACATCGAGAGCCAAAAGACACAGTTATCCGAATCCAGTCAAAAAGCCGAAGAGCAAGCCGCAGAATTTGAAAAAAACGAAGAGCAACGTAAAGAACATATCAGAAACCTCGAGGAAACTGTCGAGCAGCTTAAATATGAATTGGCAACATCAAATGAACAATTGCAACTGAATATAAACAAGCGCCGGCAGGCGGAAGAACAGTTACAGGAACATTGTCAAAGTCTTGAATGTCATGCTGATGAGCTGTCGGCTCTTAAAGAACAACTGAAAACAGAAACAACTGAAAAAACACAGCTTCAAAAACAGCTTACAGAACTCAACAACAGCTATGAAAAAAAGAGCTCAGAACTCGAACAAATGAACCAACAACTCGAAAAGGAAATTTCTGAGCGAAAGGAGTTGGCGACGGCTAAAGAACAGCTTAACGAAAAGGCTAATGAATTCCAGAACCGAATCGCTCAACTCGAACAGATTGCGGAAGATAAAACGAATAAGGAATCAGAGGCCTATGAGCAGTTAAAAGCTCAGATAACCAAACGCAACAAGTTAGAAGAACGACTGAAAGAACATCACAAACGGCTTCAACAGCAAACCGAAGAACTATCAGCACGTGCAGAAAAGATTCAGCAGTTAAGTCAAAACCAGCAAGAAATCAAGCATCTCAGACATCAAATTGAAACATTGAATGAGGAATTGTCTGAAACCAACAAGCAGCTTGAACAACAGTCCGTTGAAAACAACCAGACACAAGAGCAACTCAAAGAATATCAAACTCAACTGGAGCAAAAAGATACCCAACTGGCCAACGCCAATGGACAATTGAAGCAGGAGCAACAGGAACACCATCAACTTCAGTCACAACTTCAGGAACAGCAAGAGCAGTTAACCAAGTCCAATGAGCATCTGCAGCAGCTAAGCCGTCAGTTAGATTCAGCACATCAACAATTAGAACAGCAGAAAAATGAACAGAAGCAGATACAAGATGATTTAGAGGAATCTTCAAAGAAGCTTGAAGAAAAGCAAAACGAACTCAACAGCGCCAAAGAACAACTTCAAAAATTCAACAGTCAGCTTGAACAGAAGACGTCAGAACTGAATGCTGTCAATGAACAGCTCTTGAATGAGCGAGGCGAGCGGCAGCATGAGACTAAACAGCTTACCCAGCAGCTCGAAGAACAAACCGCAGCCTTAGCAACAGCAAATGAAAAATTGCACCAGCAGCACGACCATTATAACAAGTTAGAAAATCAGCTTGAAAGATACTGCTCTTCACTTGAGCAGCAAACCAATGAGTTTCTCGATATCAATGAAAAATTACAACAACAGACAACACAATGCAAAGAACTCGAAAAGAGCGTAGCGGACTTAACCCTGGAATTGAATGACGCTTATGCACAAAAGAAACAACGAGAAGTTGAATCTCAGAACGATGATGAAACAGATGAATATAACGTACAAACGGAGGAGTGTGATCCGCAAAAAGGACCTTTTGACCCTGAAGAGCTCAAATCATTGGCTGAGACGGCAAGAAGTTTATCAAAAAAACCCAAAGGCTCATAAAGAAGAACATACTTTATAGGTAACCTAGTCTTACAAAGCCATTCGATATGTTAGAAGGTTATATACAACTCCTTCTGCAAGATTATTCAGACCATCGTGTAATAACAAATTGGGCCTGCGGGTCCGTGATATCAGCCTTTAAAAGCGCCAGGTCGCCATGAACACCCGCATTATTGTCGATCTTCACATATTCTCCCACAAGCGCACCATAAAATTCCGCGTTATTTTTAACTTCTATATGTGCTTTCGGAGCATAAACGGTACCGTAAAAGTCTGAGTTATTCTGCCAGTTAAATGACACTGACTGGTCAGCTGTTGAGAAGACCTGACAGTTTGATGGTGTTTGTGTATAGTTATTAATGGTTCCGTTATTGGAGACCTCGAAATCCTTGCCGACATACAGCTTAAGCATAGAATTTTCGGAAATTTGAATCGCCGCATTGTTTCCAACTTTCACATCTTCGGTAATATACAGGGTTACATTGCCGTTTATGGTTAATAGCTCGTTGTTACTCAAATCAATTTTATTATATGTTCCACTTGTATTGATTGCTCCCGAAGCCATCTCCCCTATATAGGGCAAGTCAGGTGCGGTGATCAAAACTAATTCTTTCTGATTGCCGGATGCATACAATTCTCCAGTGACATCCGCATTATTGCCGAGATTAACAACATCTTGAACATCCCCATCCGGGCCAACGAATACGTCTCCATCAACATAGGCATTATTATTAATTTCTATTGCGCCGTCTTCAGTGCTGTTTGTCCCAAGGTTAATAGAACATTTATTTGAGTCGCCATAAGGACCCAAGTCTGAATTATAACCATCGATATATGCGTTATTTTTTATGAATAAGCCGTTTTCACCAAAAAAGGAATCCTTAAAAAGTCCGGATTGTACCTCAAGAGCGGCTCTAACGTCTTTTTGAATCCAACCGGCATTTCCAACAGACTGTATATAATAATTGCCGTCCTCTTCCACGACGGAATAGCTGTATTTTGAGTCTGAACCGAGCATATCCACGTTCGTTGCCTGCGGAAGGTTTTCCTGGTCAAAGCTCTGCTGCTCGATGAGCTGATTCATTTGGTAGACGGCGGTCGTCAGACCTGCATCGGCTGCCGAGCGAGCCATGATTTCTTTAGTGGTTCTTATCGACTGCAATTCTGCTTGGTACGAAAGCATCATAAAACCTGCGCTGATGGTCATCAGTATCATCAGAATAGAAACAGTGATTGGCAGTGCAAGGCCTTTTCTGACCTTTAACTTCTTTTTAGTATTTTGACACTTCGCCTGTCTTCTCATAATCAAATCTCCCTATACAGCTAATTGTGCATAAAGGCAGCGGAGGTTATAATTTTATTGTCCTGGCCATCATCCAGCTCCAGGCTCATTTGAGCTGTGTTCCCATTGAAGATGAAAGAACATGAAGCGACGTCGGAGCAGACGGTTTGAGTAGAAAGAACTTCTTCGGATTCTATGTCGATCGTGTCAAGTCTTAAGTCACTGTCATCAAGGTAAAACAGGGCATACCTGTCCGGTATTTGAGACTGATCGTTTTGAAAGTAAGTCATTCGTATCCAGGTCCCGTCCTCATCGACTTGTGTGCTGCTGCTGATTGATTTTCTTGCAATGGAGTCGAAAATCTTTTGGGCTACAATCCCGTCAGTAATGACACCGGCATGAACTTTTGAGTACATATGCTGAAAGCCCTTATTGCTGTCGACTAAAACAACCCCCAACGTGAGCATGATGATGGACAGAATTGCGGCCGCAGCTATCAACTCCACAAGCGTTAAACCCTTACAATTTTTTGATACTTTACTTCGCATTGTAATAAATCCAATTCAACTCAATCATTTTTGATTGTTGTCAACGCAACAAAGCGATTCAGGACAGGGTTATTACTACCCTCTTCTTCCTCTTCAATTTGTCCGTGTCCTTCCCAGGAAATGATAACATTCAGAGCGATCAGGTCATCCTGAAGGTTATTATATGAAAGGGTTGCGTAATAGGTAATATCATCGACCTGAACGGAATACATATCATGCAGAGTAAAATCGTCAGGTTCTTCGGCTCCGATTTCAGAATATTCGATGACCAGAGGTGAATTCGGGAAAAGCTGGTCCAACGTCTCCGGATCAAAGGTAAGGTGGCTTGGAGAACCTCTCCAGCTTTCCAAAAGCAGCTGGCAGGCCCGAACTGCAGTGAGGTTGAGGTCGGCTTTACGGGCACTCACAGCCGTTGTATATCTCAGTGACATCGTACCCAAGACAGCAACTACCACGATGATAGACGCTATCATAACCTCGGGCAGAGAAAAACCCTCTCGATAACTTCCTTTCTTCGTCCTTCTCATCATTATGAAAATCCAACTTCCAAAGCTTTGTTAGAATTCTTTTGCCCTATTTAAAGTGTAAGTAAAAAAAAAGGAGAAAGCAAAAAAGTAGAGGGAATTTTTGCTTTTTATAGGTTTTTTTATTCTGTTGCACAAAACATCAATACAACGTCCTAAAAAAAGTTCCAGTGAGACTTATAATCACAACGTCTTAAAATTCCCAACCTTTATTTTTCTTGCAAAATCAACTGATGACTGGTAAAATCACCGGTTCTTAAGGCGGCGTGGCCAAGTGGTCTAAGGCGACGGTTTGCAAAACCGTTATTCGTCGGTTCGAATCCGACCGCCGCCTTTAGCTCTTTACACAAAAACAGGCCGGTAATAAGGTATACAATCGACCTATACCCGTTTTTTCATAAACTTGGTCGATGAGGACGTCAGAGGTATATGCCTTAGACAAAGAATTAAAGCATATCTCTAGAGTGACGTCATTATTTTCCAGTTCTGCTTACAATAAGCAGACTTGATATCTGCTTAATTGTATATATAATCCAAATCTATTAACACCCAAGGCTGTGATATTCAATAAGCCCAAATGCAAAAGCGGTCATCATAATAAACATATAAATCCAATTGGAGTGGGTATGAAATGAAATTACACATACTAACTGCGGTTTTGGTTATAATTTTTAATCTATCCTGCAAAGCAACGAGCACCTCTAGCAAAGAAGGAAAGGAATATATACATTTACAGGATTCATTAAAATCTATACGCTTGTCTTCACAGGAATATGCTTATTCAAGACTTTCAGCAACGATTTCTTGCTTATCGGTTTAGGCACATAATCGTCGCAACCGGCGGCAAAACATTTCTCGTCATCACCCTTCATAGCATTTGCTGTTAACGCAACGATAGGAATAGTCGATCCATGCTTTCGAAGTGCTTCGGTAGCTTCGTAGCCATTAACATTGGGCATTTGAATATCCATAAAAATCAAATCAAAGGACTCATCAAGAGCTTTTTTTACAGCCTGTTCGCCATCTTCAGCTATTTCAACTTCAAAACCCATCTTTTGAAGTATTAACTTGAGCAATTCCTGGTTACTTTTCGTATCTTCGGCCACTAATATCCTACCTGAGAAACGAGCATCTTTACTTTCAGACGCTTCCTCGTGATCCCACTCTTTCGCATTATGCCTGTCAAGAACCGGTTGTTCTGCAACAGCAACACCGGCGGGAATGCAAATCGAAAATACCGAACCCTGTCCTTCTTCACTGCAAACATGGACTTTCCCCCCTAACAAATTAACAAGCCGTTTGGTTATGGCAAGCCCAAGGCCGGTACCGCCGAATTTACGATTGGTACTTTCATCACCTTGTGTGAATGATTCAAAAATTCTTTTTTGCTTCTCTGCGGGTATTCCAATTCCTGAATCTTCAACATCAAAACGTATATAGGGCTTATTATGATCCTGTACCAGGGAAACCTTAAGACAAATATACCCCTGCGTGGTAAACTTTATCGCATTATTAACCAGATTAATCAGACATTGACGCAAGCGGCAAGCATCGGTGCGAATGTTGGCAGGTACTCCCTGTTCCTCCCTGACCTGAAACTCGAGGTCTTTTTCTATGGCCTTTGGTCTCATCATAGACTCAATGTTATTGAGTATGTGTGCCAGGGAGCACTCCATAAATTCGGTCTTGAGTTTACCGGCTTCGATTTTAGAGAAATCGAGAATATCATTGATGACGGTTAAAAGACTCTCAGCTGAATCCCGAATCAAAGAAACGCTTTTATGCTGCTGTTCCGTCAACTCTTCAGCCATCAGGATATCAGCAAATCCGATAATGGCATTCATCGGTGTTCGGATTTCATGACTCATATTCGCAAGAAACTGACTTTTTGCCATATTCGCCGCTTCGGATTGAACCGCCATATCCTCGGCTTTTTGCATCGCTTTTTGGAGTTGAGCGTTGGCTTCTTCAATTTCATTCCTGCTTTTTTCAATTTCCTTCATCATCTCTTCAGCAGCTTCCCGAGCTTTGACGGATTTTTCAACCTGACTTTCGAGTTCCGATTCCACCTTTTCCCGTTCAACAATCTCTCTGTTTAAATTTTGAATGGAGGTAGTACTACGTTTGAGATTTTTCAGCATCTCGTTAAAAGATGCAGCAAGCCGGCCGATTTCATCTTTTGAATCAATTATTATTTCTGAGTTTAAATCCCCGCCGCCAACTCTTTCGACGGCTTCGGTCAACAAAATAAGCGGCTTTGAAACATGATGGGAAACATATAAGCCGATAAGCATGGCAAGCAGGACAAGAACCACAGATATCACTGCCAAAAATTTTAACAACCACAACGCCTGAGCAAATTCCTTTCCGGTTAATTCATGCTTCACCAAAATGAACCATCCCACTCCGCTACTATTAACATTATATTTTGAATGGGCATGAGCGAAAAGTTTATTGGGTTTATGGTCTTCATTAGCAATTAAGAAAAATGACTGAGCAGATGAATTAGGTTCTTTGTTAATCTTTTCGGCAATTTCGGTTTGCAGGGGCTCAAGAAATGAGTAACTCTCGGTCGAATAAATAATTCGCTTGTCCTGTGTTAGCAGCATAAATTCGGCGTTCATGTACTCTCTCTCGAGGAGTGTAATAATTTCCTGAATATTGTAAACAACCTTGATTACCCCTAACATTTTGCCATCGTTATCATTAACTCGTATACAAAAATCAATCGAGTGAATCCCGGCACTTTCGTCATAATGAATAGCCGAAACATACAAGCCATCTTTAGCAGCTTGCTGCCACCATTCTTCATCGGCCTGATAATAGTCAGTTGTCTTTCCAGTCTGGGCTACATTGACACCATGCTTATTTGTTACAAATAGTTCACCAAAAAGCGGATAGCCGTACTGTTCCTCATAAAAGCTCTGCTTTTCGGCTATTTCTTCCGACAAATTACATATCATTATCTCATTCATAAATGGTGTTACTTCATTGGATGCAGTTGAACGCCATTCGTGGTCTTTTTGCTGAATGTATACATCTATATCGGGAATATCCTTGAATTGAATGTTGGATTCTATTAGGGCATCACGAAGCAAAGTGTCCCGCGCATACTCCTGGAATATGTGCATTCTGTTTTGAACTATCTTATCGATGAATCGCAAAATAGTGCCGGCCAGCTCCGAAGATTCCTCTCCAATATTTTCCTGTAACTGCTGACGGCTTTCATTGATGGTGATGTATCCGGCCACGGCTGCCAGAATGGCGATAGTGATAAATCCTAACGATATTTTTTGGCTTATACGCACTAACTAATCCCTCTTTATATCCCTCAAAAGCATTATTTTATCCCATCGATTTGATATCGGCTTGAACGTAAAGCCGCTTAATGACAAGGATTTAAAAGAAATAGCATTCGTTTGAAAATTGATTTTCTATCAAGATATTCTAATCGGCCTGCATTCTATTCACTCACTTTAACACTATCTGATTCAGTTCATCGTTGTTATAGGACCCGACAGGTCAATTCAGGAATATTTGCACTTGCATAAATCGCGGTGAAAACGGATAATTTCTTAGCTTATTTATAAGGAGTAGTTATGAAGATTGCGTATTTCGACTGTTTTGCGGGCGCGGGTGGCGATATGATATGCGCGGCGATGCTTGATGCCGGGCTTGATGCGGATTTTCTCAAAGAGCAGATAGGCACGCTCGGTCTGAAAAATCTCAAGATAAATATTGAAAGTGCTAAGCGCTGCGGAATAAAGGGTTTACGTTTTATTCCGGAAGCAGAAAAACAGCATCATCACCGGAACCTGGAACAAATCACCCAGATTATCAAAAAGAGCGGAATTGCGGAGCAGGCGAAAGAACTGGCGATTAAGATTTTTAACAGGCTCGCGGAGGTGGAGGCGAAAATCCATGGCACGAAGCCGGAGGAAATTCATTTTCATGAGGTCGGTGCCATCGATTCGATTGTGGATATTGTTTCCGCTTCGGTTGGGATTGTAAGCTTAGATATAAAAAAGGTTTACAGCTCGCCGTTAAGTGTGGGCGGCGGTACGGTCAAGTGTGTTCACGGGGTACTTCCGGTTCCGGCGCCGGCCACGGCGGAGCTTATCAAGGGGGTTCCGGTGATGAGCGGGCCGAAGCAGGTTGAGCTTCTGACGCCAACAGCGGCGGCGATACTGACAACAGTTGTGGATGAGTTCGGCCCCCTGCCTTTAACTCGTGTTGAATCAATAGGTTACGGGGTCGGGACGATGGATTTGGAAGATTTTCCGAACGTGCTGAGGCTGTTTATCGGTGAATCCGAAGGGGGTGGTACGGTCGATACGGTGTGCCTTTTGGAGACGAATATCGACGATACGAGCGGGGAGTTGATCGGGGCGGTGACCTCTCAATTGTTCGAAAAAGGGGCTTTAGACGTGTATACGACGCATATTTCGATGAAGCAGAACCGCCCTGCCGTGAAAATATCGGTGATTTGCGAGATAAAGGATGCGGGGCGGCTGGAAAAGGTGCTGTTCGAGCAGGCGGGGACGTTCGGGATAAGGCGGCAGGTTATCAGCCGCAGCAAGCTGGAGAGGGAGTTTGTTGTGGTGAAGACGGAATATGGGCGTTTACGGGTCAAAATCGGGCTTTTGGAGGGAAAAATCGTTACCTATAAGCCGGAGTTTTCGGAGTGTCTGGAGGCTTCAAAGAGGTATAATGTACCTGTTAAGTCGGTTATGGATGCGGCTGTAAGTGCTTTTAAGAAAAGGAGATAGGGTCGGCGTTTCGGGGTTTTTTGAGGAGTTCAGCGGGCGGTTTATTTAAAGAGTTATCCTATCCGGTAATAGTGCATTACAGCCGCGGACGCGTTTTCGTAAGTCTGTACTATATAAAGGCTTATGCTATTTTAAAGAAATGGTAAGAATTATTATTGAACAGGGGTTGAAGTAGCCGATTAGTATAGTTAGGCAATAAAATTGGCTTATTTTTTAGCCGTGGTGAGCTTTCGGAGTGCTGCGTAAAAGCACTCCGGGAGCTATTTTTTTTGGTTTTAAACGTGTGAAAAGACGCGTTTTTGGGCGATAAACGGGGGTTTGTGAATGTGTTCACGAAGTCGGTTTTTGGGCTGAAAATAGGGGTGGTCCGGTTCGTCTTTGATGTAAGTTCTTGCTATAAAGTCGGTTATGGAGAATGTGGAAGAAGAAGGGAAAAGAAGGAAGATGGAGGATAGAAGATAGAAGATGGAAGAAAGAAGTTGGAAGATGGGGTGTAAAAGTTGGAAAAAGTGAAATCAGAATTGGAAGGATTTTGCGGAAAAATGGGGAAATTTCAGGAAAAGTATAATATACTATAACAAAAACAGGTATAATATATTATAACAGGTCAGAGGACAGAAGCCAGAGGTCAGAAGTCGGAGGCCAGAAAGGGATTTTCGATTTTCAAATTTCGATTTGGGATTTGGTTTTTAGACATGGGATTTAGGCGGGTTGTCACGGTTATAATTTTTGCCACAGAGGACACAGAGGTCACTGAGGGTCAGCTTCACGCGGGCGATGACGCCCTGTCAGGTCTTTGCTTTAATCTGTACTCTAAGCGAGCTTATGCGCTCAGCTTATCGCTCAGCCCTTAGCTGCTATGCAGCCGTGTGTGAAGCTTCATGAAAGTTCTATCTCCTTTGTTGTGAGGGCATGGAGGACGGCTGGCGAGAGACGGGAGAGGGGAGAGGTCAGAAGCCAGAAGCCAGAGGTCAGAGGTCAGAAGTCAGAGGTCAGAAGATAGAATAAGGAAAAATTAAAAAGTAAAAAGTAAAAAGGAAAAATGAAAAATAGTGTATCAGGTTATCAGAGGACCAGTGGGTAGGAAATCAGGAAAATCAGGATATCGGGAAAAGAAACTAAAGAAGATTGGTTCGCAAAAAACTGTCTGTCGGGTAAAATAATTTAACGGGTGCCTTTAATTTATTCTTGCCACCTGCTTCTTCCTACGCTTAAGTACTATAACAGTTATAACAAGGATTAATCCTGCAATGACAAAACACCCGATTCCGATAGCTTTAAGAATCAATGCTGGTATTAGCATGCACGCACATGTTGCATATTTTCCCACAATAGTCGGTTTAATCCCAGCGGAGTAATCATCACGACTATCGATTTCCAAAACTATCGTATATTTTCTATCACCCTCAAGTCTTCTGCCAGACAAAATATACCACCTGTCTGCCCACTTCCAGTCGCTGCGATTGAATTTATCTGACGTTGTTGTGTTGCCCTTATCATCAATAAAAGACACCCTTCCGGCAAGGCCATTAAAATCATCAGATTTTAATACTTCGCCCTCCGATTGAAGTTCAAGAATAACGCCAAGATGAACTATGCTTGCATATTCGAAAGAAGCCGTATACTTACCACCATCTGATAAATCAAGTGGTATCGAAAACAGCTCCGTCTCTGCAATAGCTTTACACTTATCACGCCACTTCTCTGCGTTAAACAACTGCAAACACCCAAAAATTAAAAGGAATGCGACGACTATTCCCACTAATATTTGGACTATTATGATCTTATGTTTCATGCTTTTTTCAGCATTTCCTATATGAACTATTAAAGATATATTACAGTCACCAGCATAGTATAGATAGAGGTCTATATTGTCAAGTTGTGGTCGAAAGAATGTTTTTTTCAAAAATAGTTGTTGAGATATAAAGTAAATAATGTTATGTTTTTTTTCGGAAACATCTATGTGTGATGTTTTAAAAGATGGATTTAATTATTTTAAGGGGGCAAAGGAGAATCATTATGGATATCTCTGCTTTTAAATCGTTCTTGCTGTGGTGCATGATTGTGAACGCGGCCGTGTTGCTTTTAACGTCTATGATGCTGGTTTTTTTCGGTGACTTTTCCTACCGAATGAACCACAAATTCTTTTCAATCTCCAGGCAGGAGTTTAACGTAATTTGTGTCAGCTTTTTGGCGTTATACAAGATCGTTTTCCTGACTTTCAATCTCGTCCCTTACATTGCCCTTGTGATTATAGGATAATGGCTTGGGTAGATTTTAGGTGCTGTGTTTTTGGTGGTTTGAGTTAAGAAAAAAAGTGGGCCATTATGGAAAACTTAATTAAAGAACTGGAAAAGGAAATATTATATCATAATCCAAGTTTCAGAAATCTTTTGGGTACAGGATTATCGAAAGATGAAATTGATTTACATCTAAATAAGCTGCCTTTTAAAATTAGTGATGATATCTATTATTTATACGAATGGATAAATGGAACTGATTATAAAGCAGAGATACTACCGAGTGGATATTTGCTCTCACTTGAAGAGGCTGTGAATCAGTTTGAAACGATCTATGCTATGAAAGAGGAATTACAAGAAATCTTTTATGAGCAGTACTTCGATTGTTTTCGCTTCTTAAGTGATATGTCTGATAGCGGTTACTCATTTGGTTCTTTAGAGCCGCCATGTAATGGGCAAATTATTGGTTTAGGAATCCATCATAATTCAGAAATTGCTTTTAAGAATTTATCTGATCTATTAGAGACGGCAATTATTTGCTACCAACGAGGAGTGTATAGAAAAGATGATATTCATGATTTTGAGCTATATTTCAAAATAGGAAAAGAGCTTAATCCGGATTTAAAATATTGGTCTTGGGAATAATAGGGACAGTCACCTGTCCTTCAATAAAAAAATCCGGTGGGATGTTGCCATCGATAATTATTGGTGGGATATTCCTTGGATTTATTACGCTGGTGGATTTCAAAAGACTTTTTGTACAATGAAACAGGAATTTAAGGTGGATACACTAGGAAATGCGTATGTAAGGAAAGACAATTCAGGTTGGTTTATAATTATCATGGTTGGGTTTCTCAAGGTTACTAATTGACAGTGCTCAATAAATTATAAAACTATAAAAATGAAAATATGGTGAATTATGAAATCGATGAAGATAAAATTTTGTATAACAAGTTGCTTATTATTGCTTGAGATACAGGTATTTGCTAACACGGACAATAAGCATTTAGATGCTTTGCAAATGGAATTCATACAGGACCACAACATTATACAAACCTTGGACCAACAAAAAGATCTGGACAGATTAGAGCTGGTCGCGGTAGAAATCGAGACAGCGTGGTTTATTAAGGATAAGGAGCGCTATGGATATTTAATGCTTGAGCTATGTAATGCTTTTGCATCTTCTGATTTCGGAGATGATAGACAGTATGAGTTGGCGAGACGATATTCTTCAATCGCTTTAAAGAAGTCAGCGATGCTTGAAGAGAGTGAGCAGATACCGTTGGAAACTGAGCTGAAGCTACTACTGCACGTACAAGATTCATTTGATTTTGAGGAAGTGAAGGACAGTAACGATTGGTCTTATGCACGCGCAGAAATGGCTGAGCTTTATTTTCATGGATGGGAACGGCTGGAAAACGCTATCGATAAAAATTGGGACCCTAATGACCCTAACCTCAAACCTCTCTCTCGCCCTCCTGGAATTAAAAGATGGGCGTCAGGGATGTCACCTAATGCCATTGAAGATCCTATCCTTAGAGCTGAATATGAAATATCCCTTGAAAGGTATCGGCAAGAAGCAATGTATCATAATAAACAGTACGGCTTAAGGGACCTGAAAAAATATTTATTACCATATATTCAAGAAAATCTTATTAGATTATATTCTGGCTCATCATTTGATTATTCTAATTTAGAGACACAAGTTTTACAGTCTGATTTAAAAGCTCTTGTGGACAGTAATGATGTAAAGGAAATGATTTTAAATGGTGTCCAAGACAGACTAATTAAAATTGAGTCTGAAACCAAAACCAAAGGTGGTCTTGGCAGTGGGAAGACAATGTCAGAATATATAAAACAGAGAGAACTCGATTAAATTCGTGACAGACAATAAGCAATGCTTCAAAAGCGTTAACGTAAAATGGGGTTTATTTTTCATTTATTTATTAACGCTTTTTTTGATAATAAAATATGCATGAATTCTGTCAGATATTTGTATTGGTGGTTTATTCAGGAGAAAACATTATAATTGGTTGCAAGAATTGAAAAAAAATGAGCGTTTTAGTGATGTTAAGTGATGATATATGCTTTCCCTGCTTTAGATTCCAAGACAAGCCTAAAAACTCAAAGAAATTATCACAAGAAGCCTTAAAAAACATTTTTTTGTGGGCTGGAGAAAGGGCCTCTAAACTACCCGACATTAAATTCCTTGTTGGGAATGAAGAGCCTCTGGACACATCTATTTCTTCTGTTTTAGAGGATTTCAGTGAGCAGATAGTTGTTCCTCTTCTTCCCATCGGTAAACAGGAAGAGCTTGTAATCCCCTTTTCAATAGAACAAACAGTAGTTGCTGAGAACCTGCATAGTCTAGTTGATCTTGCTGATGAGATTAAAAAACGTCCCGCTATACTCCATATAGAAAAAAAAGAATTTGAAAACTTGAAATCGCAATTTGCGACATCAAGTTCAGGGTGGGGAGGAAGACGTAAATTACCTTACGCCTTCACCGAGCACGGCGCAATTATGGCTGCCAGTGTATTAAACTCCAAACGGGCCGTTGCTGTGAGTATCTATGTTGTTCGAGCCTTCCTTCAACTACGTCAGATTTTAATACCCTACAAGGAACTTAAACCAAGACTTGAGCAACTTGAAAAAAGGCTGCGGGCCCATGATGAGCAAATTGCCGCTTTAGCCGCAATTCAGCAGTTAATCTCGGCAATCGAAGAGAAGCCTAAATCACAGATAGGCTATCTTACGGAAGCGAAGGGGCACAGGAAAAAAGTCAAAAAGAGGAAAAGAAAGAAGAGAAAAACAAAAGGCAGAAAGAAATAGAATGATGTGTGTCTCGGCGGTGAAAAGTTGGACATTGATTCCTCGCCGCCAGCCGCTGATATTTTTCCTCTTCTTTGATGCCGGAAAGTTTGTCTTAAATTGTGCTAAAAAGCAATAATTTTATCTTTTTTGCTTGATTGGATTTTTGATTAGAGGTATAATTGTATCGGTTTTTTTGAGGAAAAATCATGCGAGTCTGGGTGCAAAATGGTAAATATTATTCAACGTGGGGGTAATTGTATGTTCTGATTTTTTAAGGAGAAAGAGAGATGAGAAATAGAATAAGTATTTTTGCCATGTCAGTTTTAAGTGTTTTCACTTTTAGTTTGACAAACGTAAAAGCTTTAACAATTTTTGATAATGGACAATACAATTTAATCGATTATACGATTGCAGATAACATTGAAATATATAATAGCACTCAAGGAGAGAGTACCAAGGTTGATATAAGCGGAAGTGTAGGTCAGTGGGATTATAGTAATGGTTATACTCTTGAGGGTGGCTATGTTGATGTTTATGATAGTAGTGAGGTTTGGCTTTCTGGAGCGGATATAGAGGGAGGGATAAATGCCTATGATAATAGTTCTGTGTATATTACCGATTGCGATTTATTTCGCTTAATCCCTCCAGATCCTCCCGTATATCTTAAGGGTAGTGTAAACTCGACAATATATATGAGCGGAGGACGTGTAGAACAATTACAAAGTGACGGTTTTGTCGAAATTACCGAAGGTAGTGTTGGTAGTTTTTATTCAACCTTACAATCATATGTTAACGGTGTTCTGAATATGAGCGGCGGTACTATATATGGAGATGGAGTGGATGATGGATTAAGAATCGGTGGGACGGCTTATGTATCCGGAGGAACAATAGGTCGGATGGATAATTATGGTGAGCTTTATGTTACAGGCGGAACTTTTGACTATCTTTTTGCTAGCAGAGAAACATTAATTTCAGGCGGTGAATTTGGATTTATAGCGGCTCTAGGTGAAACTATTATAGCAGGTGGTCAATTTTACGAAATAGAACTTTGGGATACCTTAATCATAAGAGGTTCTGAATTTTCTATTGATGGAACACCGGTAAAAGACGGCACATTTATTTTCGATGGTGAAACTGATGATGTTGAAATTTCTTGCATATTAGCTAGCAATGAAAGTTTTAGTCAAACAATACAGGGATATGAAAATTCTATGATTATTCTTGAGGCTGTCCCTGAACCCAGCACCATAGCGCTTTTAAGCCTTGGCATATTGTTTATAAGAAAAAGAAGATGATTTTTAGAAAGGAAAAGAGAGATGAGAAAGAATCTTATTACATTTATGGTTTGTTTAATTATATTGATGAATGTTGCTTCGGCGGACCTCATCAGGGGGATTGATATCGATTTTGTAACCATCGGTAATGCTGGTAATCCTGGTGATACGAGAATAGATTATCCTGATAGCGCAGAACCATACGGTTGCGGTGCAGTTGATTATATCTACAAAATCGGCAAATTTGAGATAACCAATGGCCAGTGGGATGCGTTTGTCTCAGCGGCAGGCACACCGACCGGCAATCCGAGCACTGCTTATGATGAAAGTAGCCACTGGACCGGCACGGATGTTCCAACCACTATGAGCTGGTATGAAGCAGCACAGTTCTGCAATTATCTTACAAGCGGCGACAAGAGTCAGGGTGCGTATCTGTTCAGCGGCAATAACAACAACCCTGGTGATTTTCTTGGCATCGACCGTGACACCGCTATCTCGGCATACGATATAATATATGTGATACCCACAGAAGATGAATGGTATAAGGCCGCTTACTATACCGGCAGTGGTTATTCAACTTATGCCAATGGCACAAATGATGCTCCAATCGAAGATGTTGACTCTAATTTTGATTATGAATCTGGCTGCCAACCATGGACTGTTGGCACCGGAACAATGGAACAGAACGGTACGTTTGATATGATGGGCAATGTTTATGAGTGGAACGAAGCAACTTATGGTGGCGACCGTGGCCATCGTGGTAGCTCGTACAACAACAATGAGAACTACCTCAGGTCGTCCACCAGGGACAACACCTATCCCTACAACGAGGCTCCCATTCTTGGCTTTCGTGTCGCCTCCATTCCCGAACCCTCTACGCTCTTGCTTCTTGGCTTGGGTGCGGTGATGTTGAGAAGGAAACGCTAATCATCTTATTCACAATCTGAATAAGATGAAATTTTTTGCGCACGACAACAATTATCCAAGAAACAAACCAGGCTCAACAGAAAAGTAATCACTTAATTTATTTATATGCTCCTTGCTAAGCTGTCGTTCACCATTTAAAAGCTTCGGGCCAAGGGTACGATGCCCCAGAACACGACCAAGTTCTGAGCCACTCATGCTGTTTTCAGAAACCAAATGCTTAAGTATCTCAAGAGGACTGTATTTTCTTGTTTTGAGTCGCTCATCCTCGTACGTTTTAATGTTGCTTGATAGAACTTGAAGATAATCCGCTTGTTCTCTAGTTAAGTTTTCACGAGACGCCAAATCAGCAGCGATTGCAAGCGCTTGGCGATAGTGGCTCTTTGAACGGATTGGTCGCAACATAAATAACTCTTTCTGTAATTTCAAAAAACTAGAGGGAATAGGCTTCGCTTTATTTTGTCTTGTCATAAGGCTCATAGTGATTTTTTCCATTTATTCTTGTCATATTCTTTATGGGTTAAAGCAACTTCAATTACTACTATTTGTCCTTGATAATTAATGGCTGTTACTAATCGATATTTATTTCCACCAATGTTAAATATTACAAACGTTCGACCATAACGCCTAAACAGGTCAGCCGTCCCATAAGTTTGTCTAACCTGAGCAAAATTACGCCATGTCGCAGCCTCCACAGTTTGGATCCACTTTTCAAGGGGGCTTTTCGCCCTTTTATGCTTTGTCCAAAACTCTTGTAATAATAGCTTCCCTACTATATCCACGTATACATTATGTATACAGTTCGGCAAAAAGTCAAATAAAAAACAAAATATTTCCTAAAATAATCCAAATAAATTTGACAGATTTTAAAACAAGGACGAAAAATCCGCAAAATCCTCATTTTCTCACCCCCAGCCCATTATTTTCTCCATATACTCAATGTCTTTAAAGTTTTTCTTAAAAAATAAATTTTACCAAATTAACCTACATATTTTTTTAGCCTGACACCCTATTTAGCCCAAAAAATATTTCCTTAACACAGCGATATGAACTCTATTTGGCCGTTCATTATTTTAGCCCCCTTCTACTAAGATTGTTCAATATTGCTGCGCAATGCCTCGGGGGGATTCCTCACTCCGTTCAGAATGACGGTGTCGTGGTGGAGGATTAATTAAGTTCGGTGCCCAGATCCGTTCGACTTTGTCCGCCGTTGGCGGACACCGCTCAGGATGACGCGTTTAAGCGAGTGAAAAATTAAAAAGGTAAAATGAAAAAAGACATATTTAAACTATCGAAGATTGCCGCGCTGCGCTCGCAATGACAGGCTGTTTTATATTGCCGCGGTGGTCCCCTGTTGCACCCCATGTAAGCGGCTTCTCGGGGATTACTTCGTTAATTCGCAATGACAACTTATTTTATTCTTGCGCGATGACCCTATCGTTAAAATTTAATATTATTGTTGGGTTTGGGTTGAATCAATGGGGGTTTATTGGTAGTATAATAAGGTCAAAAGACGCTTTTTGATGAAAAAAGTGAATAAATTTGTAAAATTATGCCGATTTACATATGTTAAGGTTTTGTTAGGATGCATGACGTGGAAACCATACGAGTGATTTTTCCGGAAGCATTTCGAGGGGATTTCGCGTTCTATCCAATCATCATTATCGCGGTGAGCGTAATTATTCTTTTGATACTGGGTCTGTGGAGAGGAATCAAGACTTATGTCGCGGGTATGCAGGACGAAATTTCGGACAGCGACTCAAAGGGTTTAATCCGGGCTTTGTGTATTCTTCAGATGGTGTGCCTGTTGTCCATCGCGGTGTCCGTGTTTGTTCACAAGCATCCGCATGTGCGGCCCGGCGGCATGGAATGGGAGGTCGGGTTCGGATTCTTTTTTGCGCTGGCGATGCTGATATTTATGATCGGGCCGGCCGTCTTGCAAAAAGTGGATTATGTTTTGTTTCTTGTTGGAGAGATACCGGCATTTCTGTACGGGTTAACAAACGGCAGGAACTTTCGGCCGGGCTGCAGGGTGGTGCAGACCGTGCAGAAGCACAGCCGCACGCCGGGGCCGCGGGCGAAAGAAATTCATCCTCAGGCGCACGGGGATTATATCGATTATGTGGTCGATAAGTTCAGACGCGTGGTTGCCGTGGGGTCCGACGCGGTTACCGTTCTTACCCGACGCGGTAAAGTGCTGCGGTTAAAGGCGAGCGACCCGATGCTGAGGAAGGCCGGGCTGATAGAATCACTTCACTATTACAATAAATTCCCACCGAAGGATGTGCTGTAAACGACGCGTTGAACTGCGTTTTCCGTCACCGTTAATCTTCTCCTCTTTAACTATGCGCTTCGGTGAAAAAACATTGGGAGCGCTGGGACTCGAACCCAGGACCTACGGCTTAAAAGGCCGTTGCTCTGCCGACTGAGCTACACTCCCTAACAATTTTGTTTTCGCTGTTTTATTATACCGCTAAACGGGCTAAATGGACAAAATAAATTGCCGCCCGGGTAAAGGTCAGGCAGTTTATCCCTTAGAATATCATTTTGCAAGAAAAAAGGGGTAATTTCAAGGAATAAGCGGCAAGTTCGAGCAAACAATTGACAAGATGGGGATTAGGGGGTATTATGCCCGCTTTGCTAATTAGTGGAGAACGATTATATGATAGATGTAACGTTGATAACGGGCGATGGGATAGGGCCGGAGATTGCCGAGGCGACGCGAAGATGCATCGACGCGACCGGAGCCGGTATAAACTGGGAGGTTGCTGAGGCGGGAGTCGAGGTGATGGAGCGTGAGGGGACGCCGCTGCCTGAGCGGACGATAGAGCTTGTGAAGAAGAATCATTCGACGATCAAGGCGCCGATAACGACGCCGGTGGGGACGGGGTATCGAAGTATCAACGTGCATCTGAGGCAGACGTTTGATTTGTACGCGTGTTTGCGGCCGTGCAAGAGCTATCCCGGGGTGCGGAGCCGGTATTCCGATATCGATTTAATTGTGGTTCGGGAGAATACCGAGGATTTGTATGCGGGGGTGGAGTTCGAAGAGGGCAAGGATGATACGGCGGAGCTTATCGAGTGGATCAACAAGCACAATGAAAGGAAGATACGTGCGGATTCGGGGATAAGCATCAAGCCGATATCGATAATGGGAACGGACCGGATTGTGAGGTTTGCGTTCGAATATGCGCGGAAGCTGGGACGAAAAAAAGTGACCAGCGTGCATAAGGCAAATATTATGAAATATTCGGACGGGCTGTGGCTGGACGTCAGCCGCGAGGTCGCGAAGGATTTTCCGGATATCGAGTTCGAGGACCGTATCGTTGACAACATGTGTATGCAGCTTATTCAAAAGCCTGAGCTTTATGATGTGATTGTGCTGCCGAATCTTTACGGTGACATTATCAGTGATTTGTGTGCCGGCCTGGTCGGGGGGCTGGGCGTTGCGCCGGGCGCCAACATCGGTAACAACGCGGCGATCTTCGAGGCGACCCACGGCAGCGCGCCGAAGTACAAGGGTAAAAACAAGGTCAACCCGACGGCACTGATACTCAGCGGGGTGATGCTGCTGAGGCACCTGGGAAAGATGGAGGAGGCGGACAAGCTCGAAGCGGCGGTAGCGGCGGTCATCGCCGAAGGCAAGAACGTAACCTACGATATGAAGGAAGACCGCAACGACCCGACGGCGGTGGGGACGAGCGAGATGGCGGATGCGATTATTGAAAAAATCAAAAGATAAAAACAGCTTCTTCAATGGAATGCTGGGTTTTAAATGTTCAAGCGGTTAACAGGGTCTGAATGTTGGACCAGGACTACTACCGAAAATTGATTTCGGGCAAGATAGGAGGGATAGGATTTATTGTCCGCTTTTTGCTGCGGATTATAAGCTTATTTTATGCCGTCGTCGTGGTGGTGAGGAACTATTTGTATGATATCGGGTGGCTGAAAATTCATCGGGCCGGACGACCGGTTATCTGCGTGGGCAATATCACCGCGGGGGGGACCGGGAAAACGCCTCTTGTGATATGGCTCTGCCATTTGCTTTCGGAAAAGAAAAAGACGGTTGTTCTGACTCGCGGCTATAAGTCTTCAAAAAATGATGAAAGCAGCAAGGTCTATCTTGATGAACCTCAGATGTTGAAAGAAAGCTGTCCAAATGTTGAAGTGATTGTCAATTCCGACCGCGTCGCGGGTGCAGCGGAAGGTATCAATAAATATGAAGCGGAAATATTCGTGATGGACGACGGATTTCAGCACCGGAGGCTGTACAGGGACATCGACATCGTGACAATCGACGCAACGGAACCTTTCGGATTCGGCAGGCTTCTGCCGGCGGGACTGCTGCGTGAGCCAGTGAAAGGACTGCGAAGGGCTGACGCGGCTGTTCTTACACGGACGGACCAGGTCGATGAAAGCCAACTAAGCAAGATTGAAAAACAAATAATGAAGATGAACAAAGAACTTGCGGTTGCGAGAACGGTGCACAGGGTGGTGAGTGCGAAACGTATTGAGGAAGAAGGAATCAAGCTCGATCAACTTAAGGGCAAGCGAGTCTTTGCTTTTTGCGGGATTGGAAACCCGGGTTCCTTTATGACGACCCTAAGCAATTTGGGTGCCGAGGTTGCGGGTGAAAAAATTTATAACGACCACTATCATTATGGACATGCGGATATACGTGAACTTCTGGGTCTGGCGGAGAGGACAAATGCAGGATTAATCTTAACGACACAAAAAGACTTCTCGAAAATAGATTTGAAACGTTATACACTAAGAGACGAGGACAGGAGACGATTTGTGTATATAGAGATTGAATTGTGCTTTAAAAGCGGAGAAGAAAAAATAAGAGGATTGATTGAAAAGTTATTGGGTGTTAAAATTTAGCTTTTCAAAGGCTTTAGACAGGGCTTTATAAAGAAATATGTACGAACAACTGCTAAAAACCGTAACACATCTGGGCTCGCCGAAGGTGCTCGTGGCGGGTGATTTTATGCTGGATGTGTATACGTACGGTGATGCGCTGCGAATAAGCCCGGAGGCCCCGGTGCCGGTGCTGAAGGTGACGAAAACCGAACACAGCTGCGGCGGAGCAGCGTCGGTTGTCAATGATCTTGCAGCGCTGGGTGCGGTGCCCTTCTGTATCGGGGTGATTGGTGAGGACGGCAACGGGCAAATTCTCAAGGAAAAACTAATTGAAATTGGTGCGAACATCGAGGGGTTGGTTTCGGTTCACGGCCGCCCTACCATCAGCAAACAGCGGTTAATCGGTCTCGCCCAGCACCGACATCAGCAACAGTTGTTCAGGATGGATAATGAGTGTACGGAGCTTATGCCGGAGGATATCTATCAGGAGCTGCTGCTGTGCTATAAGGATGCCCTGAAAGAGGCGGATGTTGTCTGTCTTCAGGATTACAACAAGGGACTGCTAACCGAAGCTACCTGTCAGGATATGATTGACCTGGCCAAAGAGGGTGGTAAGAAAGTGCTTGTGGATCCCCCGCTGGGGGGTAATTACTCCAAATTTAGAGGCGCTACCATCATGACACCCAATCGCCAGGAGGCCGGGATCGAGGTCGGCTTCGAGATTAAAAAAGTGGAGGATGCCGAAAAAGCCGCGGATGCACTGATCAAGAAACTGGAACTCGATGCCATCATCATAACCATGGACAAAGAAGGTATTTATTTAAAAACTAATGACACAAATGAAATTATTCCGACCCGGCCCCGTAGTGTTTACGATGTCACCGGTGCGGGCGATATCGTTCTGGCGATGCTCGCGGTTGCGCTGGCCGGTGATTGTGACTATAAAACGGCCGCTCAGTTGTGTAACATTGCAGGCGGTATCGAGGTTGAGAAGTTCGGTGTTGCAACCGTCAGTATTGATGAGATAATCAACGAAATTATCAGCGAGAACCGCGGCAAAGACGGAAAGATTCGAGATGTTGAGTCCCTTACCAGCGAGCTGGACTGGCACAGAAAACAACACGAGACGATTGTTTTTACGAACGGCTGCTTCGACGTGGTGCATCGCGGTCATATCGAATTTTTGCGTTTTTCTAAACAGCAGGGAGACGTCCTTGTCATAGGTCTGAACAGCGACAGCTCCATCAAAATGATTAAAGGAAAGGACAGACCGATTAACAACCAGGATGACAGGGCTTCGGTGCTGGCGGCGATGGAAGCGGTTGATTATGTCACTTTCTTCGAGGAGCCGGACCCTTTGAACCTGATTGAGAAGGTCAAACCCGACATTTTGGTCAAGGGTCAGGACTGGGCCGAGAAGGGAGTCGTCGGACGTGAGTTCGTCGAATCCTACGGCGGCAAAGTGGTTCTAGCTCCGCTCGTTGAGGGTAAAAGCTCAACGTCCGTTATCAAAAAACTAAAGAAGCTGTGGAAAAAATAATGGCAAACGATATAAAAAAACACGTGCAGGCGATTATCAAAGCCCATGAAGATGCGGTTACTGAATTTAAGACCGACGCCGCGGATACGATTAGAGGTATCGTTGAAGTGATTACGAAATGCCTGCAACACGGCGGGTGCATATTTACCTGCGGCAACGGCGGCTCGGCGGCTGATGCACAGCATATCGCGGCGGAGCTGGTCGGGCGATTTGAGCAGGACCGCAGGGGACTGGCCGCGGTTGCACTCACTACGGATTCGTCCATCTTGACATCGGTTTCGAATGACTACGGATATAACCACCTTTTTTATAAACAAGTCGAGGCCCTCGTTAAGAAAGGTGACCTTTTATGGGCCATCTCGACCAGCGGCTCTTCGGAGAACATTATCTCCGCGTCAAAGCTGGCGAAGGAAAAAGGAGCGACGCTGCTGGCCTTTACCGGCAAAAAAAACAGTCCATTGGAAGCGATGGCGGATGTCTGTCTTTGTACGGGAAATGATTCAACGGCACGCAGCCAGGAAATACATCAACTGGCTTACCATATCATCTGTTATCTGGTGGAACAGAACTTTTGTTAATCAATAAGAACGAGGAACAATGGCGGAAAAAGCAATATTTTTAGATCGTGATGACACCCTGATTGAAGACCCCGGATACATCAGTGACCCGGACCAAGTTCAACTGATTGATGGCATCCCCGAGGCATTGAGCCAGCTCAGGTCCCTGGGATACAAACTGATATTGACTTCGAATCAGTCCGGGGTAGCACGAGGCATTGTCACCGAAGACGTATTGAGCACCATTCACGAACGTCTTGAACAATTGTTGGCTGAGAAAGGTGCGTACCTGGACAATATTTATTATTGTCCGTATCACCCGGACGGGGTCATCAAAAAATACCGTCGAGAGAGCGACTTGAGAAAACCGAGCCCGGGGATGCTTCTTAAAGCCGCCGAGGATATGGATATCGACCTGAAGGAATCATGGGCCATCGGCGACAGCGCCCGCGACATCGAAGCAGGCCTGCGGGCGGGATGCAGAACCATTTTGATTGAATCGACCTCCGAAAAACACGGACTAAGGGACGACGAGACAAAGGCCGATTTTAAAGCCGTTAATATGCGGGAAGCGGTCAATATCATCAAAAAGCACCTGCGAACGAGCGATGAGGACACCCTTGAACATGCAGAAACGGAACACATAGCGGTTGAGGAAGAACAACCCGAACCGCAGGTCACTGAGGAACCCGAAACACCGGTTACACAAATGACCCCGCCAACAGACCGTCCTTTGCAGGACAGCGAACTTTCAGAGCAAGAGCTGTTACGGAATATTCTCGAGCAGTTGAAGAATATGCAGCGTCAGGAGATGTTCGGTGAGTTCTCCATTATGAAATTCTTAGCGGGTATGATTCAAATCATCGTTCTGTTTTGCCTTCTGTTATGCGTGTGGCTTATAATGAGCCCGACACGAGAGGATAGTGCAATCTTTATCACGCTCGGGTTTGCGATGGTTCTGCAAATGATGTCTCTGACGTTCTATATTATCCAGGGACGAAAATAAATCTTTACGAACGATTAAGGCAGTTATTGGCAAAACAACCAGAGGTTCTTTAACAGAACTTTCTTTTTTTTATCCGGATGCAGAACAACAATGAAAAAATTTTGGTCTGGCTGCCATCGCCGCTGGGCGACGGGATTCTCTGCACTCCCGCCCTGCGCGCCCTTAGAGAACATTTCCCAACCGCCGGCATTACATTCTATGGAAAACATATAGTCAGGGAGGTATTAACGCCCTGCCGCTTTAATGATGACTGGATTGAACAGAAACGTAATAACCCTTTTTCCATCGCTGCGAGGCTTAGAAAAAAGAAGTTCGACCAGGCCGTACTCTTTAAAAATTCATTTGCCTCGGCTCTGGCCGTTTTCCTTGCCGGTATCGAGCAGCGCATCGGATACGCCCGTGACGGCCGCGGATTTCTGCTGACCGAAAAACTGCGCCCCCCTAAACTGGCCAATCGCGCATTCAAGCCGTTTCCTATGATTGATTACTATTTAGCCATCGCCTCCTGGCTGGGTTCGGATATAGCAGACAGAACATTGACATTGGAGTTCTTACCTAAGGATAAAGAATTTCTATTTCAAAAAATGCCGGAAATTAAAAAAGAGAACGGACCTGTTGTCATTATGGTTCCCGGAGGAGCCTTCGGACCCAGTAAATGCTGGCCGAGTGAGCGATTTTCAGCAACTGCTGACAGACTCGTTTCCGCTTACAATGCCAAGATTGTTATTTCAGTCGCTCCGCTGCCGGCCGAGACGAAAATTGCGGAAGAAATTTCGAATCAATCCAAAAGCACGGTTATGAATACAGCCGAAAGGTCCTTAAACATCGGCCAGTTAAAGGCTCTTTACTCGCTGGCCGACCTGGTTATCTGCAACGATACCGGACCACGGCATATTGCAATCGCTTTTGATAGAAAGGTCATCACGCTGTTCGGACCGAATGACCCGGCCTGGACGGATACAGGCCACGGCAAAGAGATTCAAATTGTCGGCAAGGCCCCTTGTGCCCCCTGTGCCAAACCGTTCTGCGGACAAAAAGAACATACCTGTATGGAGTCAATAACCGTTGAAGAGGTATGCACCGCAGCAGCGAAATTACTCGAAGGAAAAGTTTAATATTTTCTATGACAAAAAAATCAAAACAAAGCAAAGAAGATTCGTCATCGAATTTTTATATTAAGCCCGATTATGAAGATGCTCTCAAACAAAAGGGTTTAACTTCAATCGAGGAAATCTTCACCTTCGTAGGTGCAAAGAACCTGGTTAAAGAGAACCTGGCCCCCTCCCGAAGCCGAATCCAATTCGAGGCAGGCAATCCGGCCATAACATTTTACTTAAAGCGCTATGACAAACCGCCGCGGCTATTGCAGCTCAAGAACTGGCTTACCCATCGTAAGAAAGCAAGTTTTGCTTATTTTGATTTCGAGCCGGCTGAAAGCCTGCGAAACGCCGGAATTAATACACCGCAAACGATTGCTTTCGGCGATGAATGGGGGATTCTTTTCGAAACACGAAGCTTCTGTATTGTCAAAGAGATTGCAGGAGCCGATGCCATTGAAAGGAAGCTACCGGACTGTTTCTATCAGGCCCGTACAGCCGGGAATTTTCAATTAAGGAGAGACTTTATTCGAAGGCTGGCACAGTTTATCAAAAAATTCCACCAGACCGGATACCGTCACCGCGATCTTTATTTTTCACATATATTTTACAATAATAATGAATTTTATTT
>Ga0180434_10000566_pt1 | contig 54083 bp, 46 predicted proteins | sample SS_ome_7_FD_132453 | JGI IMG/M metagenome (GOLD analysis project Ga0180434, IMG submission 132453) | Hypersaline lake sediment archaeal communities from the Salton Sea, California, USA - SS_1_D_2 metaG | ecosystem: Environmental > Aquatic > Non-marine Saline and Alkaline > Hypersaline >... | reverse complement strand
TCGTTTCCGCGAGCGGCTGATGATCTCTATCCGTGATGGGCAAGGCAGTGTGATCGGTTTTGGGGCCAGGACGCTCGATCCCGAGGGCGTGCCCAAGTATATCAATTCTCCCCAGACCGATCTGTTCAACAAGAGCGAGATCCTCTATGGGCTTGATCTGGCGCGACGCGCGATCCGGCGCGACGATCGCGTCGTCATCGTCGAGGGGTACATGGACGTGATGCAGGCGCATCAAGCCGGTTTCGACAACGTGGTGGCCCAGATGGGCACCGCGCTCACGGAGCCGCAGCTCAAGCAGCTCCAACGCTACACCCAGCGGATGGTGCTGGCGCTCGATCCTGACGCGGCAGGCGTGCAGGCGACGCTGCGCGGTGTCGAGGTGGCGCGCGAGGCGCTGGAAAAGGAGTGGGAACCCGTCTTTGACCCGCGAGGGCTGGTGGGATACGAGGCTCGTCTGGGAGCAGAGATGCGCATCCTGCGGCTTCCTGGTAGCCAAGATCCGGACGATCTGATCCGCCAGGACGCGCAGCGTTGGGCCGCGCTGGTCGAGGAGGCCGTCCCGGTGGTGGACTTTTACCTCCAGGTGTTGCTGGAGGGCGTCGATCTGGAGGACACCAAGGTCAAGGCGCGCGTAGTGGACAAGCTGCTTCCGGTGCTGCGGGCGGTGGCGAATCCGGTGGAGCGGGAGGATTATGTTCAAAAGATCGCCAGGGCGCTGCGGGTGGACGCGCGGGCGGTGTTGACTCAACTGAAAGGTTCTGAGCATCAGGCCGCGCGCCGCCAGCGCGGCGTGCCCCGCGCTCCCGGTGCATCACCGCCGTCGAGACGGGACGTGGATGCCGATCTCGAGAGCCACTGTCTGTCGGTGCTCCTGCGGCGGCCGGGACTTTTCTTGCAGGTCAATGAGGCGCTCCAGGAGAGCCGTCTGGAGCCTCTACGGGGGCGAGATTTTCAGAACGTGGGTCTTCGAACCATCCTGGAAACGTGGGAGGCGCTCTTGGCGACCGAACGATCTGTGTCTGCTGAGGCGTTACGCGAGGCGCTGCCCGTCGAGTTGCACGCGCAGTTAGAGGATTTGATCGCGCCCGATGAGGTTGAACTTGCTGACGAGCAACTGGTGCGAGACGTTATCATCACATTGTTGCGATTGCGAAAGCGCCATCTCCAACGCATAGGTCAGGAATTGAATTTGCTGGACATTGAGGCCCAGGAGACAGGAGACATACGAGCGGGACAATATGATGAGGCGAAGCTGGCGTATACCGAGACCTTACTGCGCACGCAGCAGGCGTTGGCGCAGCGATGGGGACGGGTGGGTTATACCTAATGACGAGGAAACCGATGACCGAGGAAAGCGAATTCACATCCATGGAATCAGCCGATGACGAGGCAGAACAGGGGCAAACCTCCTCTGATGATGATAATGATCTCGATGAGGTGTTGAGATCGGCGTTCGATATGGTGCTGGTAGAAGTAGCGGGCGAATTCGCCGATGATTGGGATGACGTGGATCTCTCCGATGACGAGGATGAACCCTCCCCTGACGAACTGGAAGAGATCGAGGAAGACGTTGATGACACCATACACGAGGCGCTGATCGAGGCTACCGATGACCCGGTGCGGATGTATCTCCTGGAGATCGGACGGGTGCCGCTTCTTGAGCATCACGAGGAGACGTGGCTTTCTACCTTGCGAGAGACAGGGACGTATCTCAAGAACTTGCAGGCTCGTCTGAGTGAGGAGAACGGGCGACCGCCGACCGGTCAGGAGACTCTGACCGCGATTCTGGATTTGCTTCGCGAGACGTGGTTAGCCGTGCACCGGCATTGTAATCAATTGGATATATCTCCTCCTACCCAAACCGCGCTGGTGGACGAGGTCAGGGCATTGCATCACGTACTTTTGCCCGATAGGTCTTCGTACCTCTACGATTTTTTGGAACAGGCCGGCTGGTCGGACCTGGGGAGCGAGACGCCGGTGGCACTCATCGGCCCTCTCTTTGAGGTTTTGACCCTGCTCTATTTGTTGCCCGACTCGACGCTGGAGGTAGTCCGCGAAAAGTGGCGTGGGCGGAAATGGTTTCCCACCCTGCGCAAGCTCGAACACGCGATACCGAACGAAGAGGAGATCGCAGCCACGTGGTCTGTGGTGGAGATGCGCGTGGAGGAAGCTCAACAGCTTTTGGCCCAGGCCAATCTCAGGCTGGTGGTCAGCGTGGCCAAGAGATACACCGGGCGTGGGATTTCATTTCTCGACTTGATCCAGGAGGGAAACATCGGGCTGCTGCGGGCAGTCCGCAAATTTGACCCCACCAAGGGGTTCAGGTTTTCGACCTACGCGACCTGGTGGATCCGACAGGCGATCAGCCGGGCCGTCGCCGACCAGGCTCGCACGATTCGAATCCCGGTGCATATGGTGGAAAAGATCAACCGGTTGATCCGCCTCAAGCGGCAGATGGCACAGGACCTGGGAAGAGAAGCCTCGATGGAGGAACTGGCGCTGGAGTCGGATATGCTGGACGCGGAGGAGAAAAAGGCTATCCGTTCGGCGCAGATGGCGGAAGAGGCGCTGCCGCTGGCATTGAGGCACCGGTTGAATAGCGCCGTGGTCGAAGTGCGGCGTATCCTGCGCATCTCGAAGGAGCCGATGTCGTTAGAGATGCCGGTGGGGTCGGAGAACGACGGCGTGCTGGGCGAGCTGATTGAGGACGAGATGGTGGCGGGACCGGTTGACGCGGCTGCCGATCAACTGCTCAAAGAGCACGTGCGTTCCTCCCTCGATTCGCTCAGCGAGCGGGAGCGCGCGGTGTTGGAGATGCGCTTTGGGTTGATCGATGGAGAAACCCACACCCTGGAGGAGGTCGGGCAGGCCTTCGACGTGACGCGCGAGCGGGTGCGGCAGATCGAATCGAAAGCGCTCCGCAAGTTGCGCTACCCCGGCCACGGCCACGAGCTGCGAGATTTCCTCGCCTGAATTTGTCGGTCGAATTTGCTGTTCGACCTCTTACTCAGGTGACAGCACAGTGAGCAGTGCCTCGTCAAAGAAGGCGGCGTGGTACACCTGCGCGAATTGTGACTCGGCGAACATGCAGACCGTCACCTGACCCGCTTCTCCCACGTTCACCTCCGGCGACAAGAGCACGATCACGCCATCCTCTTGGTTGACGACCTGCTCGGTTCCCCACTGCGCCTCTTCGCACCCCTCAGCGCCATTCGGATCCACGCCGGCCTTCAGGATGTAGCCTCCACTTGTGTCGTTGACGAATCCTATCGCCAGCACCTGAAACTGTACCCGCTTGCCTGGTTCCACCTCTACTGTCTGAAACACCCAGGCCCTCAGCTTGACCCAGGGAGTGGTATCGATCTGAAGCGTCGAACCGCTGATCTCCTGGCGTAGATCGTCGGCCCGATGGAAGCGCGGAGCGGCGAAGGAGGAGTTGGCGTCGAACGTGTCGCCCGGCTTCCAGTTGACAAATCCTCCTGTCTGCCAGCCAGGGATCGAGTTTTCCCTGAGGTTATCAAAGGTGGGATTTTCGAGCAGCACCGTGGCCGGCGTGGGCGGCGGTACCGTAGTCAGCGTAGGAGACGGCACGGATTCAGAGGCCAGCTCAGGGGTGGGCGACTCGGTCGGCGTGCTGGCGGTGCTGGGGGTGTGGGTGGGTTGGAGGGTGGGGCTGGGAGCCGGCGTCCACGTGGGAGGGATCGTGGCGGTCGGTGTGATCGTTGCTGTCGGGGTCGAGACAGGCGTGATGACCGCGGCCTGCTGTCTCAGAGACCGGAGCACCACGTTCCCCATCACGCACAGGACGATCACGTCAATCAACGCCAGCGCTGCCACGATGACTAATTTTTTTCGGGGCATGGCAAATCCTCAGTTGTTCGTCGTTAGCTGACAATCGCTTCAACCACTAGCTATTGACAGACTCAGGCGCTCTTTGTCGGCATGTATTTCGCCAGCTTCCCCGCCAGGTTCGAAAGCGGCAGGCTTTGCAGCCATATCCGGCCCGGCCCGGTCAACGTCGCCAGGAAAAGCCCCTCACCGGAGAAAAGGACGTTCTTCAATCCCTTGACCGTGGTGATGTCATAGTTGACCGTCGGCTCGAACAGGGCGATGTGGCCGGGGTCCACCTGCATCGTTTCCCCTGTAGCCAGCGTGTATTCTCGCGCCTCGCCTGGGATCTCGAGGAATGCGGTGCCCGGCCCGGTGATCTTTTGCAGGATAAAGCCCTCACCGCCAAAGAGGCCCGCTCCCAGTTTCTTGCGAAAATGCATCTCCAGCGTGACCGAGCTTTCGGCGCACATAAAGGCGTCTTTCTGGCAGATGAGGCTCTGGCCGGGCTGGAGTTGAAAGTCGAGCACCTTGCCCGGCGCTTCGGGCGTAAAGACGATCATCCCCTCGCCGCTTCTGCAGGTGTAGGTGGTCATAAAGAGCGATTCGCCCGCCAGCTTTCGCCCCAGGCCGGCCATCAGCCCGCCCTTTGTGCCGGTTTTCATCTCAATGTCGCCGCGCATCCAGGCCATCCCGCCCGACTCGGTAAAGACGGATTCTCCCTGGCTCAGGTACACGTCAACCGCTTCCAGCAACGTCCCGTTAATTTCGTACCGCATCGTCTCTCTCCTTGGTGATAAATTTGTAGGCGATTGGGCTGCGTAGGTCTCGTCACAGTTGTGTGGTGTGAGATTATAGTATGTATTTCGCTTGGTGGCAAGTTGGCGCTTTGACATCTCGTCTTTTTCGTTGTATACTGCCTCCCATTCAGAGACGAGGTCCCAGGATGTGCGTCGTGTTCGCGACGTGTTTTCTCAGCCCGCCTGCTCCTGCGCAGCCAGATTCCTGGCCTGGATAGGCGCGTTGAGCGTAGGCCACGTTAGTGATGCACGCTAAGGATGCAAGCCGACCAGCCCTCTAGATCGTGTGGGGGCTGTTTTTTGTATGAGCGGGTGAGAGCAGCGATGACCATTCAAGAACTCACTGACGAGATGAATCGCTTCGTGACAGCGATGGGCTGGTATGACGAGGATTCACCGTTGCCACAGACACCGCGTAACATTGCCATCTCGCTTTCGCTGGAGGCAGCCGAAGTGCTGGAGCATTTCCAATGGCGCGAGCGAGCCGACAAGGAGGCATTGGCGGGGGAACTGGCCGATGTGGCGCTCTATCTGCTCCAACTGGCTTATCTGACCGGCATAGATCTGGAACAGGCGATCCTCGATAAACTGGCGATCAATTACAAGCGGGAGTGGCCCGAGAGGTAAGTGCGTGAAGATCCTAGCCGTCAGCGACCGCGTGGTCGAAGGTATCTACAGTTCGCAGATCTGCGAGCGATTTGGCGACGTGGAGATGGTGCTTTCGTGCGGCGATCTATCGTATTCCTACCTGGAGTACATCGTGTCGATGTTGAACGTACCTTGTTTGTTCGTGCACGGCAACCACGACCAGCCCATGCACACGGCGGATGGGCGCACGCTCACCAAGCCGGGCGGTTGGGTCAATTTGGATGGAAGGACCGTGCAGGTTAAAGGAATTCTCTTGGCGGGATTGGAAGGCTCGATCCGCTACAAGCCCAGAGCGCCTTTCCAGTACACGGAGGGCGAGATGGTCTCCAAAGTCTGGCGCTTGGTGCCGGCCCTGCTCATGAATCGCGTGCTCCACGGACGGTACCTGGACATCCTCATCGCGCACTCGCCGCCCCTGGGCATCCACGACGGCGACGATCGGCCTCATCGTGGTTTCAAGGCATTCCTGGGGTTGATGGCTCGTTTCCGGCCCCGCTATCTGTTCCACGGACACAAGCACGTCTACGGGCCGGAACCTTCGCGAACCCGTTATCGAGATACCCAAGTCATCAATGTGTACCCTTTCCGCGTGATCGAGTATTGATGCACGGGTGTGAGACTTGAGCAAAATTAGGAGGAGCAATGGCTAAAAAAGTCACTTCCCGCAGCGAGGACTATTCTCGTTGGTACACCGACGTCATACAGATGGCCGACCTGGCCGATTACGCTCCCGTCAAGGGCTGTATGATTATCAAGCCCCACGGCTATGCCCTGTGGGAGAACATCAAGGCCGGGCTTGACCAGCGTTTCAAGGCGACCGGCCACGTCAACGCTTACTTTCCGCTCTTTATCCCGATGAGCTTTTTTGAGAAGGAGGCCGACCACGTCGAGGGTTTTTCGCCCGAGTTGGCCGTCGTCACTCATGGCGGCGGCAAGGAGTTGGAGGAGCCGTTGGCTGTGCGCCCCACCTCAGAGACGATCATCGGACATATGTACGCCAAGTGGATCCAATCTTATCGCGATCTGCCTGTATTGATCAATCAGTGGGGCAACGTGGTACGCTGGGAGATGCGCACCCGTCCTTTCCTCCGCACGACCGAGTTCCTGTGGCAGGAGGGGCACACGGCCCACGCCACCGCCGAGGAGGCGGAGGAAGAGACGCGGCGGATGCTCGAGGTCTATGCCGATTTTGCCATCGAGGACGCGGCTATCCCCGTCATCCGCGGCCGCAAGAGCGATAGCGATAAATTCGCCGGGGCGGTGACCAGTTATACCATCGAGGCGATGATGGGCGACTACAAGGCGCTCCAGTCGGGCACCAGTCATTTTCTCGGGCAGAACTTTGCCAGGGCGTTCGATATCCAGTTTCTCGATCAGAACAACGAACTTCAGCACGTTTGGACAACCAGTTGGGGCCTCAGCACGCGCATGGTGGGAGCGGTGGTGATGGTGCACGGTGACGACCAGGGATTGATCCTGCCACCGAGGCTGGCCCCTGTCCAGATCGTCGTCGTTCCCATCTGGAAGAACGACGATGAGCGGTCCCGTGTGCTTGAGGTCGTCGCCCAGATCGAAGCGAGGTTGGGCGACATGCGGGTGAAGGTGGACGACCGCGAGGAGTATTCGCCGGGTTGGAAGTTCAACGAGTGGGAGATGCGGGGCGTGCCACTGCGCATCGAGATCGGCCCTCGCGACGTAAAGCAAGGCCACGTGATGCTGGCCCGGCGCGATGTGTGGGGCCGCGACGGAAAAAGCACTGTACCTATGGGAGAAGGGTTGGCGGGAGCGATCCAGGAGATGTTGACCACGATCCAGGACAATCTCTACCAGCGCGCGCTCGACTTTCGTGAGAGTCACACCTACGATCCCAGGGACTATGCCGAGTTCAAGGAAGCGGTATCCGAAGGCTTTGCTTATTCCTGGTGGTGCGGAGACGCGGACTGCGAGGCGCGGATCCAGGAGGAAACCAAAGCCACACTGCGCTGCATCCCACTGGAGCAGGAACCTGGCACAGGAACGTGCATCCGTTGTGGAGAACATGCCAGCGAGCGAGCCATCTTTGGGCGAGCTTATTGACGTCGGTACATTGGCAAACCGGTACATTGGTAGATTGTACTGGTAACGGCGACAACCAATGTACCGATCTACTGACCTACCAATTTAGGAGATAGAATGAAACATAGTACCATCGCTATTGCTATGTTGCTGTTAAGCAGCCTCATCACAGCCTGTGCAACCCCTAATCCGACCGTCACCCTCGATCCGCCTAGATTCACCCCATCGCCGTCACCCACGCTGGATCCCATCAGCACGGCTGCCCCGACCCCGACCGCTACCCCGACGCCGCTCCCGCCCAAGGAATTCACAATCTGCCAGGCGTTTGAACCGAACACGCTCTTCATCTACGGTCGTCCATCGCGCGCTGCTCGCAACGTGCTGGCGGGCATCTATGACGGCCCGATTGATACCCGCACGTATCAGTTCCAGCCCGTGATTCTGGAAAAGATTCCCAGTTTAGCCGATGGAGACGCCGTCCAGCGAACGGTGCAGGTGGGGGAGGGCGACAAGGTCGTGGACGTCAACGGCCAGTTGGTGGACTTGCTCCCCGGCGTCACGGTCATCAACGCCGCTGGTCAGGAGGTGACGTTTGAGGAGGGGGGAGTGATCACGACGACGCAGATGGTGGTCACCTTTAGACTGCGGGCCGGCATCACCTGGGCGGATGGGCAGCCACTGACCGCCGACGATTCGCGCTATTCCTTCGAGCTGGCCGACGAGTTTGAAAGCCCCGTCCAGCAGTTGCGCAAGGATCTCACGCAGAGTTACGAGGTCGTGGATGAGCGCACTGTCGTCTGGACGGGCGTTCCAGGCTATCGCGACTCGTTTTACTTTTTGAATTTTTATCACCCATTGCCCCGGCACGTCTGGGGACAGGCCGCCGCCGAGCAGCTACTCAATACGGAGATTGCGCAGCGCAAACCACTGGGTTGGGGCCCTTTTGTCATCGAGGAGTGGGTGGCGGGCGACCACATCACTCTGGTGCGCAACCCGCGTTATTTTCGCGCGTCGGAAGGGGCCGCTGCGCTTATGCCTCATCTCGATCGCGTCATCTTTCGCTTCGTCCCCGATCTACAGCAGGCGCTCGATTGGCTCGTGGCGGGCGAGTGCGACCTCATCACCCAGGACGTGATCGAGAACGGGGATATCGCGCCGCTTCTGGAGGCTGCCAACGCCGGCTCGGTGCAGTTGATCTCGTCCCCCAGCAGCGAGTGGGAGCATCTGGACTTTGGCATTGCTCCGGCCGAGTGGGTGCGTCGTCCGGACTTTTTCGGAGATGCGCGGGCGCGCCAGGCGATCGCCCAGTGCGTCGACCGGGGGCGGATCGCCAGTGAGGCGTTTCCTTACAGCGGAGCCGCTGTGGCCCATAGTTACATCGCATCCGAGCATCCGCTCTACGCGGGCGATCAGGTGCGGCGCTGGGACTATAATCCTGCCAGTGGTCAGGCATTGTTGGACGAGGCGGGTTGGCGGGACGAGGATGGGGATGGTATGCGAGAGGCTCACGACGTGGCGGGCGTTGTGAGTGGTACGCCTTTCACTGTCACCCTCCTCACGACCGCCGGGGACCTCGCGCGCGAGCGAACGGCGCACATCCTGACCGAGAATCTGGCAGCCTGTGGTATTGGACTGGCGGTGGAGTATCTCCCGCCCGAGGAGTTCTACGCCGACGGGCCAGACGGCCTAGTTTTCGGCCGTCAGTTCGACCTGGCGCTTTTTTCCTGGTTGAACGATCTCGATGCGCCGTGTGGGCTCTATCTCTCCGCCGAGATCCCCCGATCGGAGAACTGGTGGGCCGCGAGCAACGACGCCGGTTATGCCAGCGTTGACTACGATGCGGCCTGTCAGTCGGCGTTGGACGCGCTACCTGGCATGGAAGCGTACACAAGTTTCCATCGCGAGGCACAGCGCATCTTTTCTAACGACCTGCCCGTGTTGCCGCTCTACTTTGTGCCCAAGCTGGTCGCCGCGCGCCCGGAGGTGAGCGGTGTGGTCCTGGACCCCAGCGAGTACCTCGAGTTGTGGAATATCGAGGCGTTTGACGTGACGCGGACTGCGGGGCAGTGATGGCTTTTCAGGATACGTACCGGTTGAGCGTTCACGCCGTCATCACCAACGACGAGCAGCAGGTTTTGCAGCTCAAAGCGACCTACGATGGTGGGGGATGGGGGCTTCCGGGCGGATCGCTTGAACCGGGCGAAACGGTCCACGAGACGCTCGTTCGAGAGTGCCTGGAAGAACTGGGGTGCGAGGTCGAGGTTTGCTACATGAGTGGGATGTACTATCACCGAGCTTATAATTCACACGTCTGCATTTTTCGCTGCCGTCTGGCGGCCTCGTCGCTCGGTGCCGAGATACAGTTGAGTCCAGAGCACTCTGAATACCGTTACTTTGCGCTTGATGAACTGAGCGCCGTTCAACGTCAGCGGGTGGAGGATTGTTTGAACTTTGATGGGCAGGTGAAGAGCGCGTCTTTTTGATTGCTTATCTGTTGCTGTCCTGTAAATCCGCGTTCTAGAACACGGATCGGGGGACAGTAACGGATCGGGAGTGCTTGATGACCGAGCTGCTCTACAAAGAACTGACTGGGGAAATCCTCGGATCATATTACACTGTATACAACGGTCTGTCCCGTACTTATCCAGAGTTCATTCACGAAAATGCACTGGTGAAGGTGATAGGGGATAAGGGAGTGCACTACCGACGGCAGCCAGAGTACCAGATTATGTACAAGGAACGGCTGGTCGGCGTACAACAACTCGACATTTTACTTGTGGATGAAAGAGTGGTCATTGAGTGTAAAGTAGCGCCCCGGTTGAAAGGAATCCACAAAGCGCAGCTCTTCTCGTATATGAAAACAGTCGGAGCACGGGTGGGGCTGTTGCTCAACTTTGGCGGGCCAGAGCCAGAGTTCGACCGATTGTACTTTGACCCGGAACGGCAGGCGGAGTACGAGCCTGGATTCCGATCCCTGGACGAATTGCCGGAAGGATTGCTCTGTCCTGAAGCGACAGGTGAAGTATTGGGCGGGGCGGTTGAAGTGCACCGTACCTTGGGGCCTGGCTTTATTCATCGCGTCTATGCCAATGCTTGCTACCAAGAGTACCGATTGCGCGGTGTGGGCGCCGAACCACGTCGAGAATACCAGGTCATCTTTCAGGGAGAAAGTATTGGTTCCTTGAAATTTAACCACTTTGTGATCGAAGGTACAGTCATGCATTTCCCCCTAACCCTCCGTGATGTGAACGACTTGAACACGAACAACCTCAAAGATTGGATGCGCTACCAAGGCATCTGTTTGGGCATACTGACCAACTTTTACGACACGGCTATTCATCCCGTATTCATCCGCACATGATCCGACATCGTTCCCCCATCCGTATTCTTGCCCGCGTGGTAAAAGCCGGTCATGCCGAGGGCGAGGCGTTGGTATCGCCCGAACCCATCGGCTTCCTTGGCGGAGTGGACCCAGATACCGGCACAGTCATCGAAGCCGGCCATCCACTCGAAGGCCAATGCGTGGCCGGGCGTGTGCTGGTCTTTCCCACAGGCAAAGGCAGCACCGTCGGCTCCTACACACTCTATCGGCTGGCGCGCTCGCAGTTGGCCCCGGCGGCGATCGTCAACGCCCAGGCTGACCCGGTCGTGGCCGTGGGAGCGATCATTGCCGAGATTCCGATGGTGGACCAGGTGGACATCGCTCGTATTCACACCGGGGATTGGGTGCAGGTGCAGGATCAGAAAATCACCATCTGGCGGGGGGGAAAAGATACTTCAGGCGGAAGGGGTGGGATTCGAACCCACGGTGGCCTATAAAGACCACAACGGTTTTCGAGACCGCCCCGATCGTCCACTCCGGCACCCTTCCGACAGCGGTATTATAGCACAAGCTGGGTGATGCGCAATACTTTCTCGGAATCGATTGACCTTCCTTCATAACCGTGCTATACTGTTCCCGATAGAGATCAGGCGCGTGGGAGGTGGGCAGGATGGAATCAGTAGAGCTTCTGACGCCGCAGCAGGTCCGTTCTCTGGTGGAAATGGCGGAACGGGCGCAGCGAGAACTGAGCCGCGTCGCAGGCTATGAGGTGGCCTACGACTCCACTGCGTTGCAACTCCTGGATGAATGGATCGACCGCCACCTACGGGAATCCTCCGATCCCTCGAAAAAGATGCGCCTGTTGTGGGCCTGTTTTCTGGGCGAGATGTTCCGCCGCCGTCACGGGGGCGAGTGGGTGCTCCAGGGATACGACGAAGGAAAACGGCTGGCTGTGCTGTGCCCGACGGCGAGTGGCGGCCGGTACGCAGTGGATGTCTCGGGTCAGATCGACCGTCGCATCGTCCACGGCATAGCCCAGTCGCTAACGTACTTCTATCTTATTACCAGCATCAAGTTGAAGGAATGATGACGTTGGTACATTGGCAGGTCTCCTGATCGATCTACCAATGCACCAACTCTCTAATCCGCCAGATCGGCATCCGCGGCGATTTTGCCTTTTGAAGCAAAGTCGTCCGGGTTTTTATGGATCTCTGGCGCTGCGACGTGTTGCTCCACCAACTCAACCGTGTTGGCAACGCCTAGCTGCTCGAACAGAAAGCCGAACTGCTCTTCCAACGCCTGCCCGATTTCCTCGCGCACATCCGCAAGTATGTCCCAGACCTCCTGTTTGAAAGCCCCAAAGCCCCGCTTGCGATTCTTGTAGATGAACTGTTCCTCGGTCTGCCCTTCCTTCCACTGAGAGACGTGGACCTCTTTGACGTGAGCGTATATCTGTTGTCGCAGATCGTCGGGAAACCGGGGGTGTTCGTAAATGATGTTCTGGAAGCCGGTCGCCAGGTGGACTTCACAGGCGTCTACTTCGGCGAATTTGTGGAATGCATCCGACGGCAAGGTGCTGGCCCCGTGTTGTACGGCTCCGCCCATCCCATACTCGTCCCGCGAGACGTTCGATAGCCGCTTGAGCGTGTCAAAGTCGATCTTGACCTGCGCCAGCGAGCCGTCGGGCAACACGACGCCGCCGTGGGAGGTGCCGGTCTGGATGCTGAGCTTGCTCAACCCCTCCATTCCCTGCGGCAGTTCGCTGTTGTAGCCGTCCATAAACCCGCGTAGTTCCTCCTCGGTGCTGTTTTTCCCGCCCACCTCGCCGATCTCACCCCCAACCGAGACGGCAATCCCGGACGGCTCTAGTTCGCGGATAAGTTTCGTGAACCGGGCGCACAGTTCAAAGTTAAGTCGCTGCTGCTCGGTGATCGTCGGTTGGCTCAGATCCACCAGCGTCGAGGTATCAATGTCAATGTTGTAGAAACCGGCCTGGATAGCTTTTTTGATCAGGTCGTTAATGGCATCCAATTCAGTGGTCGGCTCTTGAGCGTACTTTTTGGCGTTCACCTGGAAGTGATCGCCCTGGATAAACAGGGGGCCTCGGTAGCCCTCCCGGATGGCCGCCGCGATGACGACGCTGGCGTATTCCGCTGGCGGCTGATCGGTATAGCCGATCTCGGAGCGCGCGATCTCAAAGATCATCGCTCCCACTTGGCGGGCCAGCGCGGCGCGAAAGACGGCGCGCGCCATGTCGTAGGCCATGCCGCGCAAGTTCATCGCCGGCGCCGTCCAGTTGGCCCCGGCCTCCCCGCGACCACGTGCGCGGTAGAGAGTGTGGATGCTCGCCGGACGGATACCTAACGCCTGACCCGTTTCCCAGATCAGCCAGCGAGCTGCGGCTTGCACCTCGCCCTCGGCAAAGACCGCGTTGTAGATCAACTTGTCCAACACCGGACCTCGCAGTGCGACCTCATCTACGATCGTGACCGTGCCATCCTCCACGCGGACGATGTTTTCCAACGTGTTCAACAGTTCTTGTTTGTTTTGATAAATCATCTCTTTCTCCAGAATCTAACGGTTGCCTCGTTCACTCTGTTATTTTATTATTGTCAGCCGATGATATTTTGTGGCTGATCATACTCCCAATCCTCGCGCCAATTAGCTCGCAAGCCAGTATGGCGATCATCAAGACGAGTCCTCCACCTAGCCATACGCCAATAATCGCGCCGATTGCCGCGCCAACTATTCCACCGCTTGCAACGTCAACTGTCCTGTGGGCCATCCCCATAGCTAATCCAATGATCGCCCAGATAAGCATCCCGTCAATTATCCTGCCACTGACCCTGGAGATCGCCTCAAAGACTGCCCCGGCAAGCGCCCCGACGATCACGCCAACCACTGCACGCATCACGAGACTTTGCCGATCTGCAACACTATCTTTGGGTCGGATGTCTCTCATCACCTGACCTGTCTTGTAGTCTACTCCTTCTTTTGCGCCCTGATGGGGGATTCCAGCAAGCCGGTGAATTCCATCGGGAAGATGAACCTTGGCGCCGGGCTGGTTCCCAGTTACTTTATGGTCTCCAAGTACTCCATAGTATTGAAGACCCACCTCGCGCGCCGACTCCGCTCTGCCGGTTCATCCTGTCTGGAACTTTGATTAGTGTTTCAATCTATTCGCGATATACCGATCCCCCAATGTACCGGCGCTATGCCGGTCTCCGCAGGCGACGGACTATGATCAACAGGAACACCAGCCCCACGCCCAGGACGCCGGTCCCCAGCGCGCCGATGCCCGTGTCTGGCGTTCTTTCACTGCTTGACCTCGGTGTGGCCGTCGGGCGGCTGGTTGCTGTCGGTTCGTCCGTCGGGGTAGCGTCAACCGCCGCAACTTCTCTGCCCGCCTCGGTGGACGTCGCGACCGGAGTCGCTGTAGGGGCCTTTGTTGGCATCGCCGTAGGGGCGGCTGTAGGAGCCGGTGTGTTTGTGGCCGTGGGCGGGACGGCAGCCGTCGCTGTCTCGTCTGCTGCTATCGCCATCGCGGTATTGGTGGCGAAGGTGACTTCATTTTGAGCCTGAATGTCGCCTCGCATTCCGGGGAGGACGACCAGCATCACCACGGCAAAAACGATAACGCTCACCAAAAGCACCCCGCCCAGCGCTGCCACGAGCATGGTGAATTGACGATTCGTCCCCTCTTCCTCTACCAGTTCTTCCTCTTCCTCCTCCAGAAATTCGTCTGATAGAAATTCATCCGGCATAAACTCTTCATAGTCTTCCATTTCTTACCTCCTTGGATCGCCCTTTTTCATGCGGCGCCTGTTTGTTGGATTGGCGAACGTGCTTAGCGCAAAACCTCCAGGTTTGCCAGAGGAACAAAGACCGGCTCTGCCTGATTCAGATCGACTTCCGCGCCGCGTACTCTGGCCCCCGTCTCAATCCGGTGGGCGTGGGTCGGGAGAGCCACTACGGTGCCCACCGCGCCTATCAGGGGTGCGCGTACAACTCGTACCTGCATGCCCACTTCTAGCGGCGACCTGACCTGCGCCTGGGTTGGCGGCGTACTCCCAGACGGCAGGGGAATGATAATCTCCGGCCGCGTGATGCCTCCACGTGGGCGAACTCGTCCACTGATCGAGGCTTCCCGCCCCTCGTTCGTCGCAAGCAGGCGAAAGATCGGCTCCGACATGGGCACTTCTCCGATGCCTTCGGTGACGACGACGGGGAAAAGCACTCCTTTCATCAAGGGCAGCATCTCTGGCGCCAGCCCCCCGGTGACAATTCCTCGCACCTGAAGTTCTTGTGCTCGCTCGAGCACGGCCTCGTTCAATTTTGTTCCACCGATGAGGATGGTTCCATGGCAGGAGGAATCAATGGACCTGGCTCGCAGTGGTTGGTCTGGGCTTTTCACCATACACTTGAGCACACCAAAACTTTCTCTACCCGCTCCCCACACTCCCTGGATGATAGCTCCCATCGTCTCGATGGTCACACCGTAATTTCTCAGCACGTCGCTCACTGTGCCGTCGATGTAGGCGCGCAGCTCAAATCGGGTCGGTTGCGCTTCGATGAGAATGCGTCCACTGCCGCTGGCGGTCACCACGCCATTCAGGGGGGATTTGACGGAACGGCCAAGTGGGCCGCTCAACGCAGCGATCGTCTGGCCTCGCCGTACCTCGTCGCCCAGGCGGACGCGCAGGTGCCGCCCAAGCTGCGAGGTCGGGATGCCTAACAGACGCGCCGCCGGCACGATGTGAAAATCGCCGAGCAGGTTCGTGCGCGCCACGACCTGCGTGGGATCGACGGGATCGCCGACGTTCACCAGGACTTGACCGGGGATGGGCAACACTCGCTCGCGGTATATCCTGGTTAAAGGAGTGACTTGAGTTTCAGAAGGATAGTACATAGTTGCTAACCACTAGCTACTGACCACTGATCACTAATTACCCTCCCACGTCCCACAACCATTGTTGCACCTGCGCCTGGCTTTGTTGAGGGTCGCTCGATAGGGCCAGGGGGCGTCCGCGGGCGTCAATGATCAGGCCCACCAGCCCGCCGCTTACCTGCCGTTTGCCGGATTTTCCCGGTCCGCCGAGACCCACGTCAAAGCCGCGCCGGGGATGTAGCTCCAGCACCGCCTGCTGGCCAGGGGGGAGGGGCAATACTTCCAGATCGCCGTAATTGACCTCGACGCTAAAAGTGCTGTCGTCGTCATAGGTCACCTGGACCCTGAGGACGGTGTCGCCGGGACGCGCCTCGCCGATGGGTGTGATCACCGTCGCCAGGTTGATAAAGCCCCCGCCATCCAGCGCCTCCACTGCGGCCAGCGGTTTTACCGCCGCGACGTTCCCCAGGGCCGGCGCCAATCCATGGGCGTCCAGCACGAGCGTGGTGATCCCGATCGGTTCCAATCCGTCCAGCACGATCAGGGCGGCCTGGCCAGGGTGCGGTGCGTGCGCCAACACGCCCCCGCTGACCACGATCGTGTCGAAAAGCGGCAGGAGGTGGGAATAGGGCTGTGCAACGCCGGGTCTCCAGCCTGGACGGGCGATCTGCAGCGTGGTGCGGATCGCTTCGCGCGTCAGGGCTTGTTCCAGCCACAGTTCGCGTGGTTCCTGGGGGATGCTGGTCGGATGCATGGCCCGGTTGATGAAAAATCCGCGCGCCTCGTTGCCGTCCATTGGTTCGGGCAGCCAGCGCGTGATCGTCTCGGTTCCTTGCTTTTGCAGCAGTCGCTCCCCCCCGAAGGCGACGCCTAGGTCGCCGCGCACGGTCAGGAATAACTGACCGTCAAAGACGGCGGCCACCGTTGTGCTGGCAGCGCCCACATCTACGCCCAATATGCCGCTCGATGGCGTCGCTTTGCTTCCCTTCACAATGTCGGGCGGTTCGCCCAGGTGCCAGAGATACTGCATCAACCGGCCAAAGGCGCGGGCGGTGGGCGTGATCGGCGCCGGACTCCAGTTGCTCACGGTGTCGATGCCGGGCAGTTCTCCCATCTTTTGCTGCACGTAAAGCGCGTCCAGTTCCTCCTGGGCGTTGAGCAGATTTTCTCCCTCGAGGGTGGGGAGGACGTTGTCTGCGACGCGCAACTCGGCTTCCTCGCCCACAATTTCCGTCACCTGGCGGCGCAGTTGGGAATTGCCCGCGTAGAGCACCAGGGGGCGCACCTCCGGTTCCATCATCGAGCAGGCCAGGGTGGTCGATTCCACCAGTTCGAGCACCGGCCTGTCGGCGCCGCCCTCTGTCCCTCCGGCGATGCAGACGACGTCGGGCGCGTTGTCGCGGATCGCGCGCACGTGCTCCTTGTCGCTCGAGGTGCCTCGCTTCCCGCCGTCCAGGATCGCCCGGATCTGCGAGTAGGTGCCGGCGGCGGCACGCTCGGCGCTGGCAATGCTCAGGTCTTGCACCAGGCCGCCCAGCACAACCTGTAGTGGCTGGCTGGCGCTGATGGTCGCCGCGAACACGTCCACTCCCTGCCGGTTCGACAGTTCGGGAGAGATCAGATTGGCGCTTCCATCGAGGAAACGCCGGCCCGTGACGGCCGAGATCTGCTCGATGGCGTGACGGATGCCGGCGGCCACGTCGGACCAGGGATGTCTCGTTGTGGTGAGGGCCTCACCCTGCGCCACGAAGCGATATTGTCCGTTTACCTGATCGAGTAGCATGGCCTTGGTCATTACGGCACCGCAGTCGGCCACCAGAATCGAGCCAATACGTTGCTCTTGTGCCATCGTTATCTCTTGTCCGTTCCTAACCTGTCACGGGAAAATCAAGCCAGCGACAAAATTGACAATGTATTGAACGCGGCCAATAAAGATCGAGAGTGAGGCCGTCAGCGCCCCGGCAAAGGCGACGCCGAAAGCAACGATCAGGAATACGCGCCCGATCCATCCTATGGCGCGGACCAGACGGGTCCACATCCCCGCCAACCCCGATCGTTTGCTGGTCGTAAAATTAAAAGCCATCAATGTGCAGACGGTACCGACGATGATCATTACACCATCCAACAGCCCAAATCGAAAAGACGCTACAGAGGCCGCGCTCAAGGCGCGGCCCGTCGCCTCGACCTGTGGAATGATGGCGCCCAGCAGAGCGCCGCTCAACGCCACCGCCGTCCCGACGCCGATGAGATAGGCGATGGAAAAGTTCCCGATGTAGGCCTGCCTGGGAAAGCCCTTGAAAAATAGCAGGATGCCCAATACCAGAGGGATCACCAGAAGTGGATCGCCTCGCAGGTTGAGCAGCATCATGTCATAAAGTACGTCGCGAAGTACAACGCCGAAGGAATAGCCTATCAGCGCGCCGACAAAGAGATGCAGGGCGAGTCGGTAGAGGGGGTTATCCCACAGCATGTAGCTGAGGATCAAAAAGGTCAGCACCACACCAACGATGTCGGGCGTCGTCATTTTTCTCTCCCGCGAAAGCCGCCGATAGTGTGAAGGATCGCGCCAATGATCATCAGGCCGACCATGACAAGATGCCCTGCCGCCAGAGTGTCGAGTCGCTGGGTAGCCTGTCCTCTTGCCCTGTGAAGTCTCTCGTAGGCGGCGGCTCCACTCAACCCGTGAACCGCTCCCTCTAGTTGCCCCGCGCTGGCGTCCAGGTAGGGGCTGGCAGCGGATTCCAGGATCGCGCTCACACCCGCCACGATGGGAGGTGTGCCCGGACGGGCGTCTGCCTGCTCGACCCACCAACGCAGCGGCGCGGGCTGGGCGGTCAACACGAGAAGCAATCTGGGATGCGAATCTGCCTCGGCTAGCAGTTGAGAGACGCCTGTGGCGCCGCCAGGCCGGTAATTATCCGAAACACCGTACTGTGTCTCTGTGTATGTTCCTCTGGATTCGACGATGCCGCTCAATAGCCTCGCTGCCACCGTTAATCCCTCTGGGCGCGTGCTGACGGCGGAGATGTGGGCGCCCTGGTCGAGTACATGTCGCAGGATCGGTTCTGCCACCAGATTGAGTTCATCCGCCTCCGCTGGTCCATACTCGAAAGCAACCAGGACGGTGTCTCCTGCGCTCACATCCTGGATGGCGTCGTGCACGTTCTGCAAGCGTTGGAAACCGATTCTCCCACTCGCCTCGGGGGACCCGGCGGGCCTGGTCAGAGTCGGCACATCGTTCACCATCCACGGCGCCAGCAACACGCCCACCACGACCAGGAGCGCGGCCAGTACCAGCAGACGCTGCGCCAGCTCACCGATACGCACACGCCGCTGGCGCGTCTCTGGTTGCGGCTCTTCGACTGGCTGGAACAGGAGGCCCTGGAGCAACTGCGCCCGCGCCAGGCTCGCTTCACTCGATTCGGCTGGCAATGTGCGCGCCTGGATGGGGAGCGTCTCGATCGCAGAGGCCGGAGAGAGCAGCCCGCGCAGCCCTTTCAACAAGCCCTCGGTCTCTTTCGGCTCCTCCTCGATGGCGGCCTCGTCTGCGACGGGACGGGGACGTAGCGCCTCTAGCCAGCCGGGGATCTCGGCGTGCACCAGATCCTCTGCCAGTTCGGCGGGCAATGGCAGGACGATGGGGACCTCTTCCTCCGGCGTTCCCAGCTCTTGCAGCCAATCGGGAATCTCGGCGGGTTCAGGCGCAAGGTCTGCGAACAGTGCTTCCTCGTCGGTCTCCCCCTCCTGGGCCTCTGGAGGAGGTATCTCTCCCAATCGATCGGGCGTTTCTGGCTCGGGGGCAAAGATTTCCTCTGGTGCGGCTTCGACGGTAGGCGGCGGAGCCTCGGTGGGTTCCACGTCCACGGGTTCCATCTCCCTCAGCCAGTCTGGCACGTCGACCAGGCCAGCTTCGGGTTCTTCGGGGAAAGCCTCTTCCGGCGCGGCTGTGTCTATCGGTGCTGGAAACTCGGCAGGCTCCGCGCCAGGTTCATCTGGGAGGGGCATTTCTCTCAGCCAATCGGGAACTTCTGGTTCGGGGATTTCAGCCTCGGGAGGGGCCTCTTCCGGCGCGGCTTCGGCTGCCGGGGAGGGCATCTCTCTCAGCCAGTCGGGCACTTCTGGTTCGGGTGCGAGTTCTGCAGGAAAGGCTTCTTCGTCCGGTTCAGCTTCGGCTGCCGGAGGTTCCATTTCCTCCAACCAATCGGGGACTTGTTCTGATTCAGGCGCAGGTTCTACAGGAGGGACTGTTGGCTCTCGCAGCCAATCAGGGAGTTCGGCCGGCTCGGTAGGCTCTGCTACACTCTCGGGTTCCTCCGCGGTTGGGGTCCGAAGCTGCGCCATCCAATCTTCCGCCGGTTCCTGTTCGGGCTCGGGTTCCTCGAATAGCTCTTCCTCCGCGATTGGGGTCCGCAGCCGCGCCATCCAATCCTCTTCCGGTTCCTGCTCCGGCTCAGGCTCCTCGAACGGTTCTTCCTCCGCGGTTGGGGTCCGCAGCCGCGCCATCCAATCTTCTTCTGGTTCCTGCTCTGGCTCGGGTTCCTCGAATGGCTCTTCCTCCACGGTTGGAGTCCGAAGCTGTGCCATCCAATCTTCTTCTGGTTCTTGCTCTGGCTCGGGTTCCTCGAACGGCTCTTCCTCCACGGTTGGGGTCCGAAGCTGGGCCATCCAATCTTCCGCCGGTTCTTGCTCTGGCTCGGGTTCCTCGAATAGCTCTTCTTCGGTCGTGGGGGGGCGGAGTTGCGACAACCAATCTTCTGCCGCTTCTGTCTCGACCGGCGGCTCTCCTTCTCTCTCCGCTGGCGTGATCGAGGGAGGTTCCTGGGGCTGAGCGACCATCGGGGTCAAGCGGGCGCCGCATTTTTCGCACTCGACCTCGTCCGCAGGGTTCATCGCGCCGCACATGGGACAACGCAACCCGGCAGGCTGAAGCGGTTCGCCGCACTGGCTGCAGAAGCGGTTCCCATCTGGATTGGCCGCGCCGCACGCAGAACACTGAATCATTGCACTATCACTCAGAACTCGCTATGGGGCCGGTCGCTCCCCATCAAAACTCGCAGGGCCGTGATGACCGTGCCCAGCGCGACCCCCAATAACAGGCCGCGCATCCCGGCCATCCCCGGCACGTTGATAATCCAATCTCGGATGTCGGCCAGCCACTCAAAGCCGATGAGGGGCGTGCTGCCCAGGAGTACCACGGCCACGATCAAGATAAAGAGCAAGGACCCCACGCTGCGCCGCGCGCGCATCAATCGGAGCGCAGCCAATGCCAGTGCAAAGACGACCAGCGCGGCCAGTGACGCCCCCAAGGGTCCGATGATACCGTCGAATATGATCTGATCGAGCGTCTCTTGAATTGGAATGTCCTGGCCTTGACGCTGTTCGAGAATCTCTAGAATTGGGGGGAGCATGCCTGCCAGCATAGCGAGCAGCAGCACCAGGCTATACAATCCGCCCTGTCGCAGGCGAGGTATTCGCCCCCCGTGAACGCGCAACAGGTTGAACAGGCCGTAGAAAAAGGCAAAAGCGGCTAGGATGACGGCCCATTTGATCAGATGGTCGCGATTGTCGGCCCAGGCCGAGTTCGGAAACAGGTACCCGGCCAGCACGACCAGACCCGTGACTGTCGCGATGAGGGTGGGTATCCACTGCTTGACGAGACGGCTCATCGGATTCCTCTAGTACCCTAAAAATGCCAAAACGGCCATGACCACGATGATCAACACCAGGATCACGCGCAGGATGTCTTGAGCCACCAGGCTGGCCAGATAGCGCCGCTTCCCGGTCAAAAGAGCGCCAATGGCGAACAGTTCTTCGCCCACGGCCAGGCGGTCGGTGGCGGGATATAGCGCGCCGAGAGCCTGAGGGGCGGCAGCGGCGGCGAACTGGAGCAGATCGCGCCGGGCGCCGGCGTCGGTGATGAGCGCGACCTCGGAGCCAAAATCGCCGACGGTCACGTTGGCCGTCACGCCTTCGGCTGCGACGATGTGGGCAGCCCCGGCGGCGTACGCCACCGGCGAGGGGGCGACGAAACGTACCTGGGCCGGATTGTACAGCTCGGTGAGTTCCTGCCGATCGTATGCTCTGCGCAGGGCGTCCTGGGCCAGCGGGAGCAGTGTGGGGTGGCCCACGGTGATAATGGGCGGGACATCGTAGGAGATGGCGGCGTCGGCCAGCGCCTCGACCATCTGGAGCCCCGCCAGCGACGTGACGGCATCCTCGCCGCTCAACCCGCCGCTGCCCAGCGCGATGTGGAGGGGTTTGCCGCTTTCGGCGGCGCGTTCGACCTCGTCTCGCAAGCCCCGAAAGGCGGGCAGCGGGCGCACCTTTGGGCGTGGACCTTTCCTGCCGCGCAGGATCAGCAGTGCCGCCAATACCAGGGCGCTGAGGGCCAGCAGGATAGGTGCTCCTAGACCAGAGCCAAAGAGATCGCCCACTCCTACTCCTCCTCTCCTTCGAGGTGCATCTTTAACTGCTCCAGGTATGCGGGATCGTTCAGTAAAATCGCGACTCGCTCAACCGTCGTTTCGTTCGCGATGCCGTTGAGCAATGGCTGGGCGATGAGGAGCGCCTGGCCGCCCAGTAACCCAAACGGTCGGGCAATCTCGAGGAGCGACAGCATCACCGGTGAGAGATTCAGTGCCTCGATGCGTCTGGCCCATCCCTTGACCCACGCCTGTTGCTCTGCCTCACTGCTCACGCCAGGACCTTAATCGCTAGTATACCAAAGATACGAAGGAAGCGCCAACTTTGCTCAGTGATGATTGGGTGCAACGAGCTTAGTATAGCACGATTTTGGAGGCGTGTAAAGTTGTCCGCACGTGCCCGATCAGCTTGCGAGCCGTCCGTCCAGGGCGATGTCGCCGGCGATCTCTTGCATGGCTTTCAGCACCACGCCGACGTGTTCCCAAAGCTCGACGCCCAGGTCGTCGGCTGCCCGCTCGATCTCTTCCCGGTCGACTGCTGCTGCGAAGGCTTTATCTTTCCACTTTTTGCGCACGGATTTGATTTTCACGTCCCGGATGTCTTTGGAAGGGCGCACGAGCGAGACGGCCACTATGAGACCGGTGAGTTCATCGACGGCGTGCAGCGCCTTGGCCATCAGGGTGTCGCGGGGAACTCCCGTTTCCCCATGAGAGAGTACCGTGTTGGCGATCTCCTCCGAGTACCCTTTCTCGAGCAAGATGCGCCCGCCGGAGTGCGGGTGTTCGTCGGGGAACTGGTCATAGTCAAAGTCGTGCACCAGGCCGATAGCGCCCCACAGCTCGACGTCCTCGCCAAAGCGGTGAGCGTAGGCGCGCATCGCGGATTCGACGGCCCGCATGTGATGGATGTGGTTCTCAGCGCATCCATATTCCTGGATCAGAGCCAGGGCTTCTTCGCGCGTGATCGTGTCTTTCACAAGACCTCCTTTGCATATCTAGCCATTATAGGACGACCTGCCGCAGCGGGGCGGGCATGAACGTCAGGATAAAGATCGCCAGCATCACGAATCCCAGGGCGACTCGTCGCCTGTCGAGCTTGGTGGCGTCGTCGAGTGGCGGGGGGTGGCGCGGGTTGAGGAACAGGTTCAAAAAGCCCCACATCAGCCAGAACCCCCCGGCCTCGTTCCCGTTCATCATCAACCATGTTCCCCAGCCTACCATCGCGGCGATGACGAGGTAGCCCAGCTTCCCGGCCCGATGGCCCAGCAGCGCGTAACTGGTGTGTCCGCCGTCCAGTTGCCCCACCGGGATCAGGTTGATCATGGTGACCAGCAGCCCGGCCCAGCCCGCGAAAGCGACCGGATGGAGCCAGACGTCCCGGCCATTGCTGGGAAGTATCTCTCCGAAAACCAGATATTTGAGCCCCATGTAGAGCAGCGAATTGCCTTCTTGCAAGATCACTTCTTCGCCCGGGGGAGGCGCCCCAACGCTGGAGAGCGACAGCCCCAGAATCAACAGGGGAATGGCGACGATCAGGCCGCCCAGGGGACCGGCGATGCCGATGTCGAACAGTGTCTTGCGGTTGCGCATCGGCGCTTGTTGTACAATGACCGCCCCCATCGTTCCCAAGAAACTGGGGATAACAATGCCAGGAAGTACAATGTGGGGGAGCGGGATAAAGTACGGTAAGCTGACCGGCGAACCGTGCCGCCGGGCAACAAAGTAATGGCACAACTCGTGGGTCAGCAGGATAGCCATCAGTGTACCTGCGAAGGGAATGCCCCAGTGTAGATGGGTCAACACCATGAGTTGATCTTCGCGGCTCTCGAGACCTTCGATCAAGCCAGCGTATCCCAACATGCTTGTAGTACCGATGAAGAGCACGCTCAGAAGTGTCGCCAGGAACAATACCGCGTTGAGCCACGGACGGGGCGGTTTGCGCTCCAGCGTGCCCCGGGCAGCGAGCACCTCGTGGCCTCCGCCGGGCCGGTCGCGGAGCAGGGCGGTGTACCCATAGCTGGCGAAACGCTGGGTCATGCGTTCAAAGGCACTCTCTGTGTCGCCGATCACCTGCCCCCGAAAGGCGATCACTGCTTCGGGAGATTCTACGATCTCGTACTCTTCGACGCGCATCAGGTCTGTGAGTTGCTGCCGCAGCCGCTCGAGAGTGGCTGGCTGCGCGGACGGTGTAGCTTCCATGCGTTTGTCTCCTTGAAATAGTCCGGTTGAGTTACAGAGCCAGGCCGCCCGCCTCGACCCAGGCCCACAAGTCCGCCAGGCTCCCTTGTCCGACCGGCGTGATGTCTGGCGTTGGCGGCGGCTCGTCTGGTCCGGCGATCCAGTAGGTAGAGATGCCGACCTCGGCCGCCATTGAGATGTCTTTTTCCCAGTTGTCGCCCACCATCAGGCACTCGTCGGGTTGGAGGGCTAACCGGTCCAGGATTTCGCGGTAGTAGGCGGGGTGGGATTTGGTGGCGTGCATGATCTCGTAAGTGGTCACCATCGCATAGTCGAACTCGGTCACGGGCACGCCGGCCCACTCGATCCGCTGTTCGATGGCCGTGCGGGGGAAAAACGGGTTGGTCGCGATCACCACCTGAAGGCCGCGCTCAAAGGCCCACTCGACTAGCAGGCGAGCCTCCGGCAATTGCTGGGTCAGCGATCTCAGTTTGGGGAACTCGGTGGCGTAAAACTGCTCAAAGAGCGGTTCCAACGTCGCCCGCTCGTACCCTAGCGCCGGGAAGAAGGCGGCTGCAAACGCTTCCTGATTGGTGAGGCCGTCGCCATCGTTGGCATCCATCACCATCGTGGCGTTCAGTAGCTCAGCGATCAGACGTTCGGGTGGAATCAGATGCGCCATGGAACGGGTGAGCGCCTGAAAGTAGACGGAGATAAAGTCGTCCATCGGATTGCCCAGCAGGGTGTCGTCGAGATCGAAGAGAATGGCTTTGAGCATTGTGTTAATCTTTTGTCTCCGGCGCTTCAAAGAGCATCGCGACTTCCGGGTGGCAGTGGCCGCAGCCGACGTACGGGTCGTCCACCTCGACATGGTACTCGGTGCAGACGGCGTAGACCTCGACGCGGTAAACGAGCCCGAAGAAGCGCCGGACTACTTGCGCTTCCAGCACCATGTGGGGGCAGGCGTTGGCGCGTAAGATGCCCGGCACCGGGCAGCGGGCGCATAGTTTGGGCTCCCACGGCTCCGAGCGCGGGTTGCGCTTGATGAGGCGGCACTCCTGGGTGGAGCGTCCGCGGAAAAAGTCTTCGTAGTAGTAAGGGCAGTCGGTACCGGCAGGGGTATGCATTTAGCTCCTAGCTATCCAAACCTGTTTACCAATCCACCAGCGCTATACCCGCGTCACGTACTCGCCGGTGCGGGTATCCACGCGGATCACATCCCCTTTCTCGACGAAAAGCGGCACCTGTACCTCTAACCCGGTCTCCAACGTCACGCTCTTCAGCGTGTTGCTGGCCGTGTCTCCGGCGATAGCCATCTCCGACTCGATCACTTCCATATCAACCGTCGTCGGCAGCTCCAGTTCTATCGGCTCGCTCTCGTAGGTCGAAAGCACCAAATCCATTCCCTCTTTGAGATATTGAGCCTCCTCTTCGAGCGCAAAAGCCGACAGAGCCAATTGCTCATAGGTCCCCGTGTCCATAAAGTGATACAGGTCGCCATCAAAATACAGGTATTGCACGCCCCGCCGCTCGACGTGGACGTCCTCCACCTTGTCGCCGGAAGTAAAGGTGTTCTGGAGGGTCGTGCCGGTACGGAGGTTGCGCAGCGTGGTGCGGATGTATGCCTTGCCTCGCCCTGGTTTGTGATGATCGTACTTGAGCACTTTGTACAACTCGCCGTCCAGCATCAAAGTGGTCCCTTTGCGCAGTTCATTGACGTCAATCATTATCTGTCTCCTCTTGAAATCGTTTTCTTTCGTTATCCTTGATTGTACCACGCCGCGACAGGCTTGACAAACAAAAACCCCTGGCCCTCACTCAGGAGAGCCAGGGGTTTTTACCCGTCTATTGTCATCCGCGCAGTATGCCCCAGATCTCTTTCAGCGTGGGCCGCTTGCCGTAGATGAGCAGGCCCACGCGGAACAGCTTGGCTCCCATCCACAACGCCGCCGGGATCGAAATCAGCAGCGCGACGATGCTGCCTGCCACGTCTACCCAGGGCACCTCCGCCAGCGGCAGTCGCAACAGCATCATCGTGGGCGCGGTGAGGGGAAAAAAGCTCAATACGCGGGGCAGGAGGGCATTGGGGCTGGCAAAGAGAAGTCCACTGAGCATATAGGGGATGGCGGCGAAGAAGGAAAAGACCCCCGCCAGTTGTTGACTCTCCTGCATCGTCGCGCCCAATGCCCCCACGCTCGCCATCAGAATGGCGTACAGGGTATAGCCGAGCACATAATAGACCATCCCAAAGATCAGGACGCGTATTGGAATGGTGACTGCCCCGACGATGGCCAGCAGAGCCACCGCGCCCCCACTAAAGGCCGCCGCGCTGATCAGCCAGATCAGCACCTGGGTCAGTCCTAATGCCCCCAGACCGGCGACTTTTCCTGCCATCAACTCCATGGGCCGCACCGAGGAGACGACGATCTCGACAACCCGGCTCTCCTTCTCCTCGGCTACACTCTGCAACAGATAGCCCGACGAGGTAAAGATGGTGATCACCAGAAAGATAGCCAGGATGTAGGGCACGACGAAGGTGAAAACGAATCCCCAGGGACCCTCGCCCTGCGCCTCCCCGCCGGAAGAGATCACCCGAGGCTCCGCGTCCAACGGGTCGGCGGCCCGCTCTCGTAGCGTCGCATCCACCTGGTCGGCCAGCAGGTGATCTACGAAGAAGGCTCGCACCGTCGAAGAATCGCCGACCACGGCCACGTCGAACCCGCTTCCTAAACTCACCACCGTCACCCGGCCTGTCTCCAGGTAATCCTCCCCGATCAACAGCACCCGCGAGACTTGCTCAGATTTCAGGGCCGCCTCTGCCTCTGTTTCGTTCTCGTACAGGATAAAGTCCCCCCGGTATGCTGGCAGGATGGGGGAGAAATACCCCGACTCGTCCACCACGCCGATCGCCTTTTCGCCGACCTCGAACTGTCTTTCGAAAAATTCGCCCAGTTGACGGGCCTGTCCCGAGAAGAACGTGCCCACCATCAGCACCAAGATCCCCAGCAAGGGGATGCTTGCCGTCATGATGATGAACCCCGCCCGTCGCACGTTGGTCAGGTACTCGTGGCGGGCGACCACCCAAATTCTGTGCCAGTCCATATACTCACTCCTCCTCGCCGCTCACCACGGCCACGAATATCTCTTCCAGCGGCACCGGTGCCACCTCGAAAGCCTGCACCTCCACGCCGCGCTCCAGTAGGGCGCGCAGCACCTCCTGGGGGCTGGATCCTTCTGTCAGGGTCAGGTTGAACGCCCCGTCGTCCAACTCCACATCCGTCACGCCGGGCAGGTCCGTGGGGACTTGAGGGGCGCGAATCCGAACGGTGTTGGGAGCATACTGCTGCTTGATCTCTGCCAGAGGGCCGTAGAGCACCGCCTGCCCCTTGCTGATCAGGAGAATCCGGTCGCATAGCGCCTCCACCCGGTTCATCTGGTGCGTGCTGAGGATGATGGTCTTGCCCGCCTCGTGCAGTTCGGCGACGAAATCCTTGAGCCGCTCCGCGTTGACCGGGTCCAATCCCTGGAACGGCTCGTCCAAAAAGATCACCTCGGGGTCGTGAACCAGGCTGGCGACGAACTGGAGTCGCTGTTGCATCCCCTGGCTCAAGTCCCGCACCTTGCGTCCGGCCCACTCCTCCAGCCTGATGCGCTCCAGCAGGCTCGCCGCCCGTTCCCGCGCTGTGGAGCGAGGAACTCCCTTCAGCTCGGCCAGGTAGACCAACGTATCGAGCACCTTGAGGTTGCGGTAAAGCCCCCGTTCCTCCGGCAGGTAGCCCACCCGATCCTTCGCCTGGCCTGGGGGCCTGTCCAGAACCGCAACGCTTCCCTCGTCGGGCTGGAGGATGTCCATGATGACGCGGATGGTGGTGGTTTTCCCCGCGCCATTTGGCCCCAGGAGGCCAAAGAGCTCCCCGCGCTCCACCTGGAAGGAGAGATGATCCACCGCCACCACGTCTCCATATCGTTTTACCAAATTTTGCACTTGGATGATCATGTCTTTTCCTCTCAATGAGCTTGTTATCTACACAGCGGCTCAATTGTACACCGCGATTGAGGTGGAGGCAAGGTTTGGCCCGACTCTCCACGCGGATGCTGCCTACGGTCCATTCCGCATCACGAGCGGCAGATAGAAAGTGTGTGGCATCACGACGACGATCTTGGCGACCTCCTGCTGGCTCGAACAAGCATTCGTCGCGCTCAATGTGACTGTGTAGCTCTGCCGCGTCGCCGTGAGTGGGAAGGTGTGGGTGACAGGGGTGCCGATAGCCGTGTCGCCATCGCCAAAAGTCCATCCATACGTGACCGGCGTGCTGGCATAAGGCGGCTCATAGGCGGCGGTGAAGGTGACGACGTCGCCCATCTCTGGGTAGCGCGGCGACCAGTCGTGATCGACGGATCTCATCGGCTCGCAACCGTGCTCAAAGGTGAGCGCACGTTGAGGTAATTGTAGCACAGCCTCTTGTACCCACAGGATCTGGGTGATCGCGTCGGAGAGCCACTCGGTGCCGGTGACGTGAAACGTTCTGGTAATGGCATGCTCGACGCCGGATGCGACATCCCTCACATCCCAGATCAGCGAGTTCGTCGTGGTGGTGACATCGCCAACGTTATTGGCGTCGTAGCTCGTCAGCGCCAGCGCGTTGCCCCAGGTTTCGGTCAGCGCCAGGGTGACGGTCTCGGAGAAGGGCGCGCTCACAGTATCCACGACGACCACTGTGTCATCAGAGCGGACGACATGCGGCCCTTCGACGGGAGTCTGTTCCTCGCCGTTGACCCAGACAGCCTGATTCCACGTGGGCATCGGGCTGATGCAGAAAAATTCGAGGTCGATCTCGACGCTGCCTGTGTAGGGGACGTCGTACTGGACCAACAGCGCGCCCCGTAGTGGCTGCGGCTTTCGGCTCTCGGTGTAATTGCAGGTGAAGGTGACGGTGATCCCCTGATCACCGGTAGCAAGAACGCCCGTGATGGGAGCGACGGACACCCAGTTCAGCCAATCGGTGTTCCAACAATAATCCTGCGCCGCCTGCACCGCCGCCAGTCCATCGATCTCGCCCCAGCCGGTAGCGTGGTTGGGCACGTCCCCCGGTCCTTCGCCACCGCAGTCGGAGCTGTAGGGAAGCGGCGTGGCGGTCTGCTCGATGAGCGTCTCGGTGGTCGCGTAATCGCCTACCAGGCAGGGCGCGGCCTGCCACATCAGGGCGATCAGTCCGGCCACGTGCGGTGCTGCCATCGAGGTCCCACTGGAGGTGGAATAGGCCGTGTCACTCCAATTGACGCTGGAGCGGATATTGACGCCCGGCGCCAGCACCTGTGGCTTGAGGTTGGGGTAGCCGCGTGGATTGATCGTGTCCGGGCTATCCGTGGGACCCCAGTTGGAGTGAGCGGCGTACTGGCCGTTGCTCCGGCCCGTGGAGCCAACGCCGGTCACGTTGCCGTAGCGGGCCGGATTCGTCACCGTGTTGCATCCCGGCGGTTGGGGGTAGCCGCAATTGGAGGCGTTACCGTTGGAGAATACCGGGTAGATGCCCGCCGCGTGCCAGCTATCCACCGCGCCCTGGAGCCAGCCGTCGTAACTCGTCTCGCAGTCGCCCCAGGAGTTGTTGACCACGTGCGGGCGCGCGTCGGGATTGGGCGAATCGGGATCGCCGATGGGGTACGGTGCGACGATCCACTGGGCACAGGTCAAGATCGCCTCGTCGGGACATTCAGAGGTACCGCAGGCGTCGCACGCGATCCACCGGGCGCCCGGCGCCATACCGATCTGATTGTTCCCGCCATCGTCGCCGACGATGATGCCCATCGTGTGGCTGCCGTGGCGGTGGCTGTCGAATGGAGTGACGCTGCCGCTTTCCGGGTCGAGCCAGTTGTAATCGTGGTCGAAATTCCCGCCACTCAGATTGCCCCGATAGTGGTCAACCAGGGCCTGGTGAGTATAGCGAACGCCGGTGTCGATGCCGGCCACAACGATGTCCTCGCCTGTGAAACCCAGTTCCCAGACCGTATCCGCCTGGACGTGGCTGATGTTGCTCTCAATGGCCATTGGATTGGATAACAAAGGCTCGTGTTCCATAGATTCGATCACGTGCATGGTGCGCCCCGCCCGCAGCGCCTTGATTTCGGCAAAGTTCATCAAGCCGTCAAAGGTCTGCTTGCCCGACGACTCGACCAGGATGACGTTGTCGATCCAGAAGGGGTGATACGCCACGTCCTGAGCTTCCAGGTAAGCGCGCACCTGGGCCTGCGAGCGTTCCGCCGCCTCTCGTAGAGCCGGTACCACGAATCGACCTCGTTCCTTCCAGCTCATTCCGAAAGCCGGGGCAAGATCGGGCCGCTCGTGAAAGTAGATCAGATAGTCAACCGAGCCTCTAGTCTTGAACTCGTTCAGGAGTTCCGGCTCTACCTGGATGTCCGTCTCGGGCTGTGACCCCTGGCGCGACGGGAGCGTCGTGCGCGTCGAGCCTGACGGCGGCAACTCGCCGATCCAGTACGTCAGGGTATAAGGGCCAGTATTCGTGATGGTAAAGTAGCTGGTGACGGTGCTGGTGGCGATGGTCGAAACGTTTAGGACGGTAGGGGCCACGGTGACACTGGTCAAGTTCCCTGCTATGTTTACGTTCCCAGATTCAGTGTGTTGGGTGGATGCTGTGCCTTTGTTCATCCCAAAGAACGCGAGCAGTATCGTGAGCGCCAGTGCCGCGGGGATGAATCTAAAGTGCAGGATCTTCATGGGTCTCTTTTCGAGTCTTGGACAAAGGGATGTGTTTTCTGCACGGCCATCGTCTGTAGTTCGGCGAGCGCCTCCCGTGCGGTCTTGCGCTCTGCGGGAGTCAGCGGCAGGGCGGCAAACTCGTCCTCGTCGAGTACCAGCGTCTCGCCATTGGGCGCAACCCATAGGTCGAGCGCCAGATCCTCGGCGGCTACCTCGCGAGCGTCAATGCGAGCCGGGCGGGTGATGTTGCAGTACCAGCCTTTCAAACGCCCGTCGGCAGCGCGGATCTCAAAGATGTTGTACCAGCGGTTGGCGTAATGGTATTCTGTCCAACGGTCGCCGGGTTCGAGAAGAACGTAGCCCGTGTCCATCGCGGCTCGATCCCAGAAGGTGCGCACCACGATGGCGTGGTCGTCACGTCGGAGCACCCGGCCGGGATAAGAAAAGACCTGGCGTCCGGTATGGTCGAGTTTGAGCGTCGTGATCGGTTCCATCGGCTGCAGTAAGCGTTCAGGGTATAGCGCCGGCTGAGTGCCCTGGAGCATAGCGAAAGGGTGTATCGAAGCCAAGCGGCTCTCGGAAGCCAAATTGCCCCGAAAAGACCCGCTTGGTTTCGATACGCTTCTCCGCTGGCGCTGCGAAGCTACTCAACCGGCGCTCCTATGTCAATGGCTAAACGGTTATCGGCTGCATTCTACCGGAATTCCGGTGTAAGCGCAAGGCGGGGGCTTTGCTGCGATCACTTGCCACTTATCTCTTGTGATGGTATAGTTTCCATACCGCGCTATGGAGGGCGCGGCTACCCAACTTAATGCTTGTGGAGGAACTGTGACCGCAATTCCAGAAAAACCAACGATTTCAGCTCGGGAGGTGCTCCCGCCTCTGATTATCGGCGCTCTGGGCACCGCTTCAGTCATCGTGTACTATTTTGTCAATCCTCGTCTCCAGATTTTGGACGTGGTGTTGCTGCTCGTCGTGGTCGCGTTCGCTACCCTGGGCGCTATGCAGAACATCATCCGTGGATTTATGAGCCTCTTTGCGCTGTACTTTGCCACCGGGTTAGCGGCTACCTTCTACCAACCCGTCTTTCCTTACATCCACTCCATCCTGAAGAGCATAGGGATGAGGGTGGCCTCGGCTGGGAATGTGGATTACGACGCGCTGGCTTTCTCCTTCGGTTTGCTGGCAGTAGTTATGTGGATCGCGCTGGAGGCTATCGCTCGGCTCTCTCTGCCCGACTCGAGCCTGCCCGCGCTGGGCATCTTTGATACCCTGGGAGGCGCGTTCGTCTACCTGATCGTTGGCATTCTAACTGCCGCTCTCATGTTCAATACCTTTGGCTATAGCACGAGAGGATGGGACGCGCACTACCGAGCGCGACTGCGCCCGCAATTCAATCAAGTGGTCGAGTTTTATTACACGACCCAGGCGTTCTGGTTCTCCGCGCCGCCCTTGATTTACATGTACGATCTAAACCGATAACGTGAACGCGAAACATCTTTCTACCCTGGAACTCCCCAAGATCCTGGATCGGCTGGCGACGTTTGCCAGCTTTTCTGCCGGAGCGGAGCTAGCTCTGGCGCTCACACCGGCGACCAGCCTGCAAGAAATACGCTGGCGACTGGAGACGACGAGCGAGGCCCGCACTCTTTTCGAGGTCAAGCCCGAAACTTCGCTCGGTGGCGCGCACGACATCCGCCCGCTGGCGGAGGATGCCGAACACGGAAGGGTGCTGCCGCCCGCCGACTTGCTCGACGTGCGCGATACTCTCGTCGCCGCGCGCACGCTCCACCGCACGCTGAACCGGCTGGAGAGCCAGTTCCCTCGCCTGGCTTACGTGGCCGCCCGCATTCGGGTCGGCTCGTGTGGGACGATCATCGCCGAGATCGACCGTTGCCTGGATGAGCGTGGGAACGTGCGCGACGACGCCTCGCCCGAGCTGGCGCGCATCCGCCGCGAGGTGAACATCGCCCACACCCGCATTCAGGACAAACTCCATCACCTGATCACCTCATCTGGCAGCGCCCAGTACTTGCAAGAGACGCTCGTCACGCAGCGCGAGGGCCGCTACGTCGTTCCCCTCAAGGCCCAGTTTAAAGATCGCCTCCAGGGCATCGTCCACGATCGCTCCGCCTCTGGGGTGACGCTCTTTGTCGAACCGCTGTCCATCGTCAAACTGAACAACGCCTGGCGCGAACTCCAGTTTGAGGAACAGCAGGAGGTAAATCGCATCCTGGCCCACCTTTCGAACCTCGTCGCCGAACGTGCGGACGAGATCGAAGAGACCGTGGAGGCGCTGGCCGAACTGGACCTGGCCTTCGCCAAGGCGAGATACGCCGACACTCTCGGGGCCGTTGCTCCCGAACTCATCCCCCCGAATGGGGAGGAAAGAGGTGGGGACATCCGTCTCGTCGGCGCGCGCCACCCCCTGCTCGACCCGCAGAGCGTGGTGCCGATTGACGTTGTCCTGGACGACGATGTGCAGGTGTTGGTCATCACCGGCCCCAACACCGGCGGAAAGACCGTCAGTTTGAAGACGGTGGGGTTGCTGACGCTGATGGCCCAGGCGGGGCTGCACATCCCGGCTGAACCCGGGTCGGCCCTCTCTCCGTTCAAGATGGTATATGCCGACATCGGCGACGAGCAATCGATCGAGCAGAATCTCTCAACCTTTTCCTCTCACCTGACGAACATCGTCTCGTTTCTCGAACAGGCCGACGAGCGCAGCCTGGTACTGCTCGACGAGCTGGGCGCCGGCACCGACCCGGCGGAGGGAGCAGCGCTGGCCCGGGCTCTGCTGGATCACTTCCGCGAGCGTGGGGCGACTGCCTTTGTTGCCACCCATTACCCCGAACTCAAGACGTACGCCCAGCTCACCCCCGGCGTGCGCAACGGTTGCGTCGAGTTCGACGCCGAGACGCTCAGCCCGACCTACAAGCTGACCATCGGGCTGCCGGGTCGCTCGAACGCGCTCGCCATCGCCCAGCGGCTGCGGTTGCCAGAGGAGATCGTCGAGGCAGCGCGCCAGATGGTCTCTCCGGAAGACCTGCGCACCGAGGATATGCTGGACGACATTCACCGCTTGCGCATTCAGGCGGCCCAGGAGCGCGACGCCGCCCACGCCGCTCGCATCCAGGCCGAGGAGACGATGCGCGAACTGCGCAAGCGGCTGGCGACGATCGATCAGGAACGCCAGGAAATCCTGGGGCAGGCTCGCGAGGATGCAGAGACGGAGTTGGAGGCGCTGCGAGCCGAGATACGCGCGCTGCGAGGTCGCCTTCAGGCCTCGGCCTCGCCGCTGGAGGCGGTGGCGGCCATCGAGGAACAGGTCGAAACGCTGGAGGCCCAGGTACCCCAACCCGCTCCCCTGGAACCCCCTATACCTGAAAGCACCGCGTCTATCTGCCCTGGCAACGTCGTCTGGGTGCACCCGCTGAATGCGGAGGGCGAAGTGCTGGAGATAAACGGCGAGGACGCCGAGGTGCAAGTGGGCCGGGTGCGTACCCGCGTGAGCCTGTCGGCCCTGGAATTGCGCGCCGAAACCCCCTCTCCCCGTGGGGAAGGGCCGGGGCGAGGGCCGGAGAGATCTATCCAGGTCAGCGCCGCCTCCTCTCCGGGCACGCGCCTCGACCTGCGCGGTTGTCTCGTCGAAGAGGCGCTCCAGCAGCTAGACCGTCACCTGGATCAGGCGATGCGGGCCAGGTTGCCGCAGATGTCCATCATCCACGGCAAGGGCACGGGCGCTCTCCGGCAGGCGGTGCGCAACTTTTTGGCCGACCATCCTCTCGTCAGCGCCTACGAAGCTGGCGGTCCCAGGGAGGGAGGGGATGGGGTCACTATCGCGAATCTGGTGGCAAGGTAAAAGCGCAAGACGACCTGTTTATCCTCTAGCTCTTTCGATCTCGTTGACAGACGCTCCCTGGTATGATAGAATGCCTCGCGTTGGGTTCGTCTCTGGTGATCGCGAGCTTGGCAAAGGCCTGCTGTGAAAGTCGTCATCCAAATTCCCTGCTACAATGAAGAAGCCGTTCTCCCTCAGACGGTGCGCGATCTACCTCGCGCGCTGCCGGGAGTGGACGAGATCGAGGTGCTCGTGGTGGACGACGGCAGCACCGACCGCACGGTCGAGGTAGCGCGGGAGTTGGGGGTCCATCACCTCGTCCGCCTGAAGCAAAACCAGGGATTGGCTTATGCGTTCGTGGCCGGGCTGGAGGTGGCCCTGCGGGTCGGCGCTGACATCATTGTCAACACCGACGCCGACAACCAGTATCGGGGGGAAGAGATCGGCAAACTGATTGAACCGATCCTGGAAGGGCGGGCCGACATCGTCGTCGGCGACCGAGGGGTGGCAGTGCTGGAACATTTCTCGCCGCTCAAGCAGTTGCTGCAACGTCTGGGAAGTTGGGTGGTGGAGCGGGCGGCCGGCATCCCAATCCCCGACGCTACCAGTGGCTTTCGCGCCCTCACCCGAGAGGCTGCGCTGCGGCTCACCGTTCTCAGCGATTATACGTACACGCTCGAGACGCTCATCCAGGCCGGGGTGCGCCGCATGGCCGTGGTCTACGTCCCGATACGCACCAATCCCCAGACCCGCCAGTCGCGTCTGATACGGAACATTCCCTCTTTCCTGACCCTCTCGGCGGTCACGATCCTCCGCTTTTACATCATGTACCGTCCTCTGCGGGTGTTTCTGAGTCTGGGGGGAGTGATGATCGCCGGGGGGATTGCTCTGGGGCTGCGCTTTATCTACTTTTTCCTTACGGCCCAGGGAACGGGAAAGGTACAATCCCTGATCCTGGCGGCGATTCTGACCATCGTCGGCTTCCAGGTCTGCCTGATCGGCCTGATAGCCGACCTGGTGCGCCTGAACCGCAAGATGTTGGAGGAGGCGCTGCATCGAGTGCGGCGAATGGAGTTGAACGCTGAGTACAAAAAAGTGGATCATTCTCAAAAAAGCCCTTGAAATCGGACTGGTTTTGTGTTATCATTGCCTTGTGTTACGAATCATCCTAACAAGCAAAATGTGATATGTATCCTGATAGCGAGATCCTCTTTGCCCCTCAGTGCATTCCAGAATTGCGCAACCTGCGCGGACCCGAATGGGCCAAATTGGTCGACCACGTTGCCTCGCTGCCCGATGGTCACGAAGATGTGCTGGGCTTTTCGTTGATGATCATTGAGCTGTCCAGTTGTCTCACGTGCGATCTGGACAGCTACCGCGCTACATTGGGCTGCTGTACGTGCGCGCAGCGATCTGTATCCGGCTTCAAAGGCTCCGACGAAAAGCTCATCCGCCTGTTCGAGGAAAAGCGCGAACAGGTGCGTGAATACCTCGCGTCCGATGAGATCCCCGATGCCGTAGCCGCACTGGTCAAATCAGACTGAATCACACTATCCCCCTGCTGAACACTTTGCTTTGTGGAAAAGGTGGGGTATAATCGCCGCGTAATGCGCAAACTGACCTTTGCTTTGGCTATTCTAGCTTTGTTGATTTTGTCTGCCTGTCGCTCTCCTTTTGCCGATCTGATGTTTGTTTACACAGGAGAGGACAGGTTGCCGGGCCAGATGCGCGGGTTAGCCCAACTGGCGGCCAATGCACTTCATCCTCGGCCACGCACAGCTCCCGACGCGCCGATGGCTCACGCGGGTGTCAATCCCTTTGGAATCAATGTCTTTCTCAACCAGGAGGTGGAGGAATGGAAGCGCGAGCAGTCGCTACAAATGATCGCCGACGCGGGCTTTCATTGGATCCGCCAGGAGTTCCCCTGGGAGGATATCGAAATCTCCGGTAAGGGGGATTTCTGGGATCACAAATGGGACCAAGACGCCTGGGAAAAGTACGACAACATCGTGGACTTGACCGAAAAGTGCGGCCTGGAGATCGTCCCCCGATTGAGCAATCCGCCTGCCTGGACCCGCGCGCTGACCGACACTATCGGCGCCAAGGCCCCCCCTGACGATCTGGCCGACTGGGGCGACTATGTCCACACCGTCGTCTCTCGCTATCGAGGGCGGGTGCGCTACTACCAACTATGGAACGAACCCAACATTTACGACGAGTGGGGGGAGCAGCCCGTCGATCCAGAGGGATACACCCAATTACTGTGTGAGGGGTACCGCCGCGCCAAGGAGGTCGACCCGGATGTGGTCATCATCAGCGGCGCGCTGGCTCCCACCATCTCGCTCCATCCGGGACCTGGGGCGGCGCTGGGCCTGAGCGACTTTATTTTTCTCCAACGTATGTACGATGCCGGCGCCGCCGATTGCTTTGACATCCTCGCTGTCAATGATTACATGCTCTGGTCTGGCCCCACCGATCACCGCATGCGCCCGCTGACCATCAACTTTTCCCGTCCCATCTACATCCGCGACATTATGGTCGCCAACGGGGACGCGCACAAACCTATCTGGATCAGCGAGATGAACTCGAACGCCGTGCCGAACGACCCGGACATCCAGGGAGTGGGGGCTTACGGTCAGGTGACGCTGGAACAGCAGGCTCGCTATGCTCCCCTGGCCTACCAGCGCGTGATGGAGGAATGGCCCTGGGCCGGCGTGGTCAACTTTTGGTTCTTCAAGCGCGCCGACGACCGGGAGCGCAACCAGGCCATGTATTACTTCCGCATGGTCGAGCCGGACTTTACTCCCATGCCGGTCTATGAGGCGATGCGGGAATACACGGCGGATCTCACGCCGACCCTCTATCCCGGCGTCCATCAGGAGGATCACTGGGCGCTGGAGTACGTCAGTCTGGGCGGAGATTGGGAGATGGTGCGCGACGAGACCGCGACGCTGGGAGCTTACCGTCAGGCGGCTATGCCCGGTGCAACTTTACGCTTTACGTTTGAGGGTGCATCTTTGACGTTGACGCCTGGCCCTGGCGCTGGCGAGATCGAAGTGAGCATGGATGGAAAACCGCCTCGCCGCATCTCGCTCGATGGGCAACCGGTGCGATTGGTGCAGGATTGGCGAAAAAAGCGCCACGAGATCGCACTGACCGTCGCCGCAGGAGTAGTCGGCGTGGACGCAATCACGGTCACTTATCCTTGGTATCCATCTTTCTGGCTTGTCCTGGGCTTGCTCGGTCTGGGACTTGTCCTAGCCTGGTACCTGATCCGCGTCCCACGCCGACGATGAAAACAGACCCATCCCCGTTAGGCAATACACAATACGCAATACGCCTCACGCTTCTCGCTATCCTGCTGCTCGCCGCCTTCCTCCGCTTCTACCGCCTCGACGCCCAATCCTTCTGGAACGACGAGGGGAATTCGGCCCGCATCGCCGAGCGGACGCTCGATCTGATCGTGGAGGGGGCCGCGGGCGACATCCACCCGCCGGGCTATTACCTGTTGCTTCATTACTGGCGGGCGCTGTTCGGCCAGAGTGAGTTTGCGCTTCGTTCCCTCTCTGTTGTAGCAGGGCTGACATTGGTGGTGTTTACCTATCTGCTGGGCCGTCGTCTCTTTGGCAAGATGACCGGGGTGATCGCGACCTTCCTGGGAGCGATCTCTCCTTTTGCGATTTACTACTCGCAGGAAGCGCGGATGTACGCTTTCCTGGCTGCTCTCGCCGCCGCTTCCGCCTTTGCAAATTGCCGATTACAGATTGCCGAGCGTAGATCGTGGGGCGCAGCTCTCGTCGCCTATGTATTTACCTGTGCGGCTGGCCTCTATACTCACTATGCTTTTTCCTTTATACTGCTCACTCACAACTTGTTTTTTCTTCTGAGGTGGTTGGCGACGGGGCGTCGCTCGCCGCTGCGCTGGCGCTCCGCAGTGGCCTGGTTTGCCGCACAAATGGCCATCTTGATCCTGTTCCTCCCCTGGGTGCCCACCGCACTGCGCCAGGTCAGCAGTTGGCCCTCGGCGCGCTGGAGCTACACACTGGCATCTGCCCTGCTGGAGATTCTCCGGAGCCTGACTGTAGGCATTACCATCGGCGCACAGGAATCAATGGCGGTGCTGATTGGGGCAGCAGTGTTCCTGTTGATCGGCCTTTTGCCGCGGCGCAGGGAAACGAATTCAGAGAGTGATTGCGTAGCATTGCCAGTCATCGGTATTGTCCTCTACCTGGTTCTCCCCATCATTCTCATCTTTGCCTTCGATCTTTACAAACCGGCCTATCTCAAATTTATGCTCGTGGCGCTGTCTCCTTTCCATATTCTCATCGCTCGTGGTATCGAAAATCTCGCCCAAGTTGTAAGAGGTGTGCTACGCCCGGCCTTTGTCATCCTCGTGGTTGTGCTTTCCATCCTCGCCGTCTACCCGTCGCTGCACAATCTCTACTTTGATCCCGCCTACGCTCGCGATGACTATCGCCAGCTTGCCGCTGACATCCAGAGTTCCAGGTGTTCAAGAGATGCCGTCATTCTCAACGCTCCCAATCAATGGGAGGTCTTAACATATTACTATCCCGACCAGGACGTCTATCCGGCCCCTTACCGGCCCGATCCGGTCAAGATCGAGACGTTCTTGTCGCCGCTTCTGGAGCGGTATCGGCGGCTCTTTGTCCTCTACTGGGGCGATGCCGAATCCGATCCCCGCCGTCTCGTCGAGACCTGGCTGGCGACTCACGCTTACAAGGTGGGCGACCGCTGGTATGGCGATGTGCGTCTGGCGACCTACGGGGTGGCCTCGCTTCCAGAGGAGCCTGACGTCGCGCTTGATGCCCGCTTCGGTGAGAATATCCGTCTGCAAGGCTACGCACTGGATAACACTGTCTTCAGTCCTGGCGGCATTGTGCCCGTGACGTTGTTCTGGGAAGCACAGGCTCCCCTCACCGAACGGTACAAAGTCACCGTCCAACTACTCGATGGCGAGGGGCATCTCGTAGCTCAGATTGACACTGAACCTAGAGACGGCCTGGCGCCGACCACCTCCTGGCAACCGAATCGGACTCTGGCCGACCGGTATGGTCTGCTCCTGCCATCTGACTCGCTGTCTGGTCGTTGTTCCCTCATCGTTGCTCTTTACCACCTGGTCAACGGCGAGCGGTTGTCCGTGGCGATCGACGGCGAGTTGGTGGGCAGTCATCTCCCCTTGGGTGATGTGGCCCTCGAACCGTGATCGCGATAAGGATAGAAAGGGAGCGGATTTGTCTTTGAAAAAGAAACCCGCCACTCCCGCCTCGATCATTTTCGCCAGATAGTAGTTCCGGTCGTGAGCCGTCAGCACCAGCGTCTCCGTTTCTGGGCAATGATTCCGCACCCAGCGCGCGATCTCGGCGGGTCGCGGGCCAGGCATGCGCAGTTCGAGCAGCAAGAGCTGGGGGTGCAATTGGGCGGTCAATTGCATCGCTTCTGCGCCACCCGTTGCCTCCCCCACGACTCGGACATCAGGCGCTTTTTCCAGGATGGCGCGGATACCTGCACGGGTGGCAGGGTAATCGTCGGCCAGCAACACGCGGATGGTCTCGTCAGGTTTACCCATTTTCTTCCCTTTTGCCAGAAACGCGCGAGCGCCGGGCAGGCCGCGCTCCACACGCGCGCCATATCCGGCGTCCTGGTTCATTGAATGAGTCTGTTCCTAGTTCTTGCGGGAGGGGGGAGCGGCGGCTACCATAGCGGCCGCCAGTATATCTTGATTCCTCCGAGCTGTCAATCCGACGGCGTACAATCTTGCAGACCTGCGTTTGCTTCAGTTATCCTTCCGTGTTATACTAGGCGCAAAATACGGAGCTACGTTGATCCTGATCCTATGAACCATTCGTCCATCAAAACATCCGTCCGTCCGCTCAATCATCGGCCAGCCCATACCTGGCCGCATTCTCCCTTTCCCTTATTTCCTTGTATCCTTTTCTACTCTTTTCTATTGCTCGGACTGCTCGTCGGATGCAGGCCACAGCAATCCGTCGGCGACGATGCGCCTGGAGCCATTCAAACCATCGAAAACAAAGGCTCCGACACGTTAGTCAACCTGGCGGTGAGATGGGCCGATGCGTACATGGCCCTGCACCCAGAGATCCGCTTCTCTGTCACGGGCGGCGGGTCGGGTACCGGAATCACGGCCATGATCAACGGCACGGTAGATATCGCCAACGCCTCGCGGAAGATGAAGCCGGAGGAGATCGCCGCCGCCGAGGCGAACGGCATCACGCCGGTCGAGTTCGTCGTCGCTCGCGACGCCATCGCCGTCGTGGTCCATCCCTCCAACCCGGTGGACGGTCTGACCTTGCAGCAGATCTCGGACATGTACACGGGCCAGATCGCCAACTGGCGCGAGGTGGGCGGCGAGGATCGTCCCATCGTCCTCCTTTCCCGCGAATCAAACTCGGGGACCTACGTCTACTTCTTGGAAAACGTGGTCCGTCTGGGCGATAAGGAGAGCGAACTGCTCTTTTTTCCAGACACGTTGCTGATGCCCTCGTCCGAAGGGATCAGCACCGAGGTGCGCCAGAACCCCAACGCCATCGGCTACGACGGCCTGGGTTACGTGACGCCTGATCAGAAGGTGGTCGCCGTGGCCCGCGACGCCGACAGTCCTCACGTCTTGCCCTCCGTCGAGACGGCCAACGACGGTACGTACCCCATCTCGCGCCCGCTCCAGATGTACACCGCTGGTAAACCGACCGAGAAGATCCAGGCCTACCTGGATTGGATACGGGGCGAGGAGGGGCAGGCGATCGTGCTCGAACTGGGCTTTGTGCCGCTACAGTAGTGCATAAACAAGAGAAGTGGATATGGTGATGAATCAAAAGGATGCCCCAACAAATCCCCGACGCCGCTGGCTCGAGTTCACCATCGAAGCGCTCATTCGAGTGTTGGGTTTCTCGACCATCGGCTTTGTGGCGCTCATTTTCTTTTTCCTGCTGCGAGAGGGTCTGCCCGCTTTTTTCGAAACGCCGCTGGTAAACTTGTTCGGCACGCACTGGTACCCCACCTTCGACCTGTTCGGCACGCTGCCGCTGATCCTCGGCTCGGCATTGGTGACGGTGACGGCCATCGCCATCGCCCTGCCGCTGGGGGTGGCGACGGCGGTCTTTGTGCGCGAGGTCGCGCCGAACTGGGCGCGCGAAATCCTCAAGCCGATGATCGAGGTGTTGGCCGGTATCCCCTCGGTGGTGCTGGGATTTTTCGGCATGACGCTCGTCGCCCCCTGCATCCGAGAGACCCTGGGCACGCCGACCGGGCTGACCGCCTTCACCGGCGCGCTCATCCTGGCCTACATGTCGCTGCCCACGATCATCAGCGTGGCCGAGGACGCCCTCGACGCGGTGCCCAAGTCCTATCGCGACGCGGGCCTGGCGATGGGCGCCACCCAGTGGCAGACGATCTGGCGCGTGGTCGTGCCGGCCGCTCGATCGGGCATTGTCACGGCGGTAATGCTGGGCCTGGGGCGCGCTATCGGCGAGACGATGGCGGTGATGATGGTGACAGGTAACGCAGCTCGCATGCCTATCACCCTCGACTCGCTCTTCCGCCCCGCCCGCACCATGACGGCGACCATCGCCGCAGAGATGGGCGAGGTGGCGCAAGGGAGCGTCCATTACCATGTGCTCTTTGGCATCGGCATCATCCTTTTCCTGCTGACCTTTATCATCAACCTGACCGCCGCCTTGACCATCTTTAAGAAACAGCGCAAGGGAGGGCTGCGCTGATGGATCGTTACCAGGCACAACGAATCGGATTTGCCCTGTTGGCTCTGGCCTCTCTGGTAGTGGTGGTCCCCATTCTGCTCCTCATCGGCATCGTCGTGGCGCAAGGCATCGGTGCGATCCACTGGGAGTTTCTCGTGGCTATGCCCCGCGACGGGATGCGGGCCGGGGGCATCTTTCCCACCATCGTCGGCACGCTGCTGCTGACGCTGGGGACATCGCTGGTCGCCATCCCGGTGGGCGTGGGTGGGGCGATCTATCTGGCTGAATACGCCCGCGACACCCTGCTCACGCGGGCCATCCGGCTGGCCATCATCAATCTGGCCGGCATCCCGTCGGTGGTGTACGGGCTGTTCGGCTACGGGATGTTTGTGCTTTTCCTGCAATTTGGGACCTCTATCGTGGCCGGTTCGCTGACGCTCGCCATCATGACGCTGCCCATCGTCATCAGTACCGCCGAGGAGGCGCTGCGCGCCGTGCCGACCGAGTTCCGCACCGTCAGCGCCAGCCTGGGCGGGACTCAGTGGCAGGGCATCCGCCGGATCGTGCTGCCCCAGGCGTTGCCCGGCATCATCACCGGCGTCATCCTGGGCTTGCTGCGGGCGGCCGGAGAGACGGCGCCTATCCTCTTCACCGTGGCCGCCTTTTTCCTGCCGCGCCTGCCTCACTCTCCCTTCGATCCGACGATGGCGCTGCCCTACCATCTCTACGTCATCAGCACCCAGGTGCCGGGCATGCCGCTGGAGATCCAGTACGGCACGGCGTTGGTGCTGCTGGCGCTGGTGCTTTCGATGAACGTCGTGGCGACAATTATCCGCAGTTATTACCGGCGACGGCGGCAGTGGTAAGTTCGGGAGCGTGAAGCGTGGAGCGTGAGCCTAAAATTCGTATCGAAAACGTCAATTATTCCTACGACGGTAAACCGGCCTTGCACGACGTGACGCTCGATGTATCGGCGAACGCCATCACCGTCTTTTTTGGTCCGGCCGGCGGCGGCAAGACGACGCTGCTGCGGCTCATCAACCGATTAAACGATCTGGTAGAGGGAACACAGATGTCTGGGCGCGTTCTTTTGGATGGGCAGGATATCTATGTACCGGGGTTCGACGTTCCCGCCCTGCGACGACAGGTGGGCATGGTCTTTGCCCTACCATTGCCTTTGCCTGGCACTGTCCGTGAAAATGTCATCTACGGACCTCAACTCGCTGGCATTCGAGATCGGTCCGAGTTGGACGAAATTCTCACCCGCAGTCTCACTCAGGCGGCTCTGTGGAACGAAGTGAAGGATCGGCTCGACGATCCGGCCCGTTCACTCTCAGGCGGTCAACAGCAGCGGCTCTGCATCGCTCGCAGCCTGGCGCTGGAACCCGAGATTCTACTCCTCGATGAGCCTACCTCCGGTCTGGATCCCATCTCCACCGGCAAGGTAGAGGAAAGCCTTTTCGAACTGAAGCAACGCTACACCATCATTATCGTCCCGCACAGTATCCAGCAAGCAGGAAGACTGGCCGATCACGCCGCCTTCTTCTTGATGGGGGAATTGATCGAATATCGGCCCGGCAAAGAGATCTTTACTACACCCCGCGATCAGCGCACGGAGGATTACGTCACCGGTCGGTTTGGATAAACAATATGAACTGCCAAACTCTTCTGATACGTCATTCCGAGATTCCTCGACTCCCTTCGGTCGCTCGGAATGAAGGGGCTGAGAAGTGAACAGTGTCAATTGTGTTTGGTCTTGCAGGTGAACCCGTAAAAAGAGGTGATCTCATGAGCCAGCAAAAGATTCTGGTGGTGGACGACGACGTACGGTTGCAGCGTATGATGAACCTGATCCTGCGGCGGGCGGGATACCAGGTCATCGCGGCGATGTCTGGGAAAGAAAGCGTGGATAAAGTCCGCACAGAGAAACCAGACCTGGTTTTGATGGATGTCATGATGCCGGATATGGATGGCTTTGAGGCCACCCAGCACATTCGCCGATTGCCCGAAGGTCGTCGCCTGCCCATCATTTACCTCTCCGCCAAGGGCGAGGTGGGAGCAAAGGTGAAGGGCCTGCTTGAAGGGGGAGACGACTATATCACCAAGCCGGTGAGTACGCACCTGTTACTGGCTCGTATTGAGTCTCACCTGCAATCGGCGGCGCCTACTCGGAGTCGGTTGATCACTCTATTCGGCAGCAAAGCCAGCGTCGGCGCCACCACGCTGGTGGTCAATCTGGCTCTCGCTCTGCGCGAGGTTTCGCAGCGGGATGTTCTTTTGGTGGACTGGCAACGTCCTCTTGGGAATGTGGCGCGCTTTCTGGGTCTGTCAGAGACGCCCGCGCTGGCGCCTCTTCTTGCCCATCTCGATGAGCTGAACGAGCCGTTGTTTGCCGACCTGATGCAGGAATACTCACCCGGTATCTGGTTTCTTCCTGGAGCGATAGACTCAAGCTGCGCCGAGAAAATGAACAGAAAAGCTCTGGACCAAATATTGAAAGCGGCTTTGAGTAGGGCGGGCTATGTTCTCGTGGATGCTGGCTCTTTTTCCTCCTGGGAAACCCCACCCCTGGCTGGCAAAGAGGAAGGGGTCAATCTGTGCGTGTTGACGCCTGAAACTATAGCCATCGAGCAGACGATTCGGATCGCCAAGGCGGTCAATGCAATGGAACACGATTTTTGGTTGATCCTGAACCAACACAGTCCTCGGGACGTTACCCCCGAAAAGGTCGAATCGCGCCTGGGAACCACGCTCAAGGGCTGCGTGCCGAAGGAAAGAAAATCGGCTCGCGCTCTGGAGGAAGGACGCCCTCTGTATGCGTCCGACCCGATGTTGGATTTTTCCTGCGCCGTGCGGGACATTGCTACCCGCATACACGAGGCCCTGACAAGATGAAAAAATTTATCATCGCTCTCGCTCAAATGGACGTTTCCATCGGCCGGCCAGAGGTAAACCTGGCCCGAGCGCAGGATTTCGCCGCGCAAGCCCACGAAGCTGGCGCGGACCTGCTCCTGCTGCCCGAGCTGTGGCTCTACGGCTACGACCTGGAGCGAGCCGAGGAGCGAGCTGCACCGTTGGGAGAGGGCGGCTTTGCTCACATGGCCGCATTGGCCCGCGAGTTTGGCCTCTATCTGGCGGGATCGACCGTGGAGCGGCACGCGGAAGGTGTCTCCAACACCGCCGCCTTTTACGCGCCCGACGGCGACCTTTTGGGAAGCTACCGCAAAGTTCACCTTTTCCGCATGATGCAGGAGCCTCGCTACCTGATCCCCGGCGAGCACGCCACGCTCTGCCCCACGCCCTGGGGGCCGGTGGGCCTGGCGATCTGCTATGACATGCGCTTCCCCGAACTCTTGCGCGCGTTGGCGCTGGCCGGAGCGGTTCTCATTCTGGCGCCAGCCCAGTGGCCGACGCCGCGCCTCGAGGCCTGGCTGATCCTGGCCCGCGCCCGCGCCATCGAGAACGAACTGTTCGTCGCTGCCTGCAACCGGGTAGGTGACGACGGCGAGACCGATTTTTCCGGCCACTCGTGTGTCGTGGACCCCTGGGGGCGCGCGCTGGTGGAAGGAGATCACCAGGAGCGATTGTTGATCGCCCAGGCCGACCTGCGGGAGGTCCGCAAGGCCCGCCGCTATCTCACCGTCTACGAAGATCGCCGTCCCGACGCCTACCGCGTCGAACCGGCGATGGGCGACGAATCGTGAATTACGACTCTTTTCTCCAAACCGCCATCGCCATCGCCCGCGAGGCTGGCGACATGGTGCGCAAAGACTTCCCCCGCGCCGCGCTCGATCGCGTCGACTTCAAGGGCGCGGTCAATCCCGTCACCGAGACCGACACCGCCGCCGAAGAGCGGATCGTCGGTCGCCTGCGGGACGCTTTCCCGGACCACCGCATCCTGGCCGAGGAGGGAGGCGGCGACGAGTGGCGCGCGCCCGGCCCGCCCATCTGGCTGATCGATCCCCTGGATGGCACCAACAACTTTGCCCACGGCTTTCCCCACGTCGGCGTCTCGCTGGCGCTGCTGGTGGAGGGGCGGCCCGTCGTCGGCGTGAGCCGCGACCCGCTGCGCGACGAAACCTTCACCGTGACCGCTGGCGGCGGCGCATTTCTCAACGACCGGCCCATCCGCGTCTCTGCCGTCGAGCGGCTGACGGACGGGTTTCTGGCTACGGGCTTTCCCTACGACCGCCGCACCGCCCCCGATAACAACACCGAGCGGCTCGACCATTTCCTGCGCCGCAGCCAGGGCGTGCGCCGGGCGGGGGCCGCCGTGCTCGACCTGGCATATGTCGCCTGCGGGCGGCTCGACGGATTTTGGGAGATCCGTCTCAAGTCGTGGGACGTGGCGGCGGGGGTGCTTATGGTGCGAGAGGCGGGCGGAAGAGCGACCAATTTTGAGAATGGCTTCGATTGTCTCTCCGGCGAGTTTATCGTCGCCTCCAACGGCCACATCCACGACGAGATGCTGCGCGTCATCCGCGAGGGGGCCGCCGCGCCGCGCCCCGATGGATGAGATGACAAATATCACACGCCAATCAACGCCTTTCTCACTGGCGCAAATGGTCCGTTTGTGTCACAATGAACAGCTGGGGCAGTTTCCCTTTTGATTAAACGGTGGTAAAATAGACGCGCCCAATCGGGCGATCTTTTTGAGTTGTAAATTCAGACCCCTTCTGGCAGATGGCAGAGGTCGACACCTCTCAAATACCGGAAGATAGTATCATAGCAAAGGAGTAAAAAGTGCGAGAAAAAGTAATGATTGACGGCAATACCGCTGCGGCGACCGTCGCACACGCGCTGAACGAGGTGATTGCCATCTACCCGATTACCCCCTCCTCGCCGATGGGCGAGCTAGCCGACGAGTTGTCGGTCAAGGGGGAGACGAACTTGTGGGGCACGGTGCCCGACGTGACCGAGATGCAGTCGGAGGCGGGCGCGTCGGGAGCGGTTCACGGGGCGCTCGCCACCGGCGCGCTGACGACCACGTTCACGGCCTCGCAGGGGCTTTTGTTGATGCTTCCCAATATGTACAAGATCGCGGGAGAGCTGCTCCCGACCGTCTTTCACGTCTCGGCGCGGGCGGTGGCCGCTCAGGCGCTCTCGATCTTTGGCGATCACAGCGACGTGATGGCGGTGCGCGGCACGGGTTTCGGTCTACTGGCTTCCGGCAGTATCCAGGAGGTCATGGACAATGCCTTGATCGCCACCGCCGCCTCGCTCGAAGCGCGGGTGCCCTTTGTGCATTTCTTTGAAGGGTTCCGCGTCTCCCACGAAATTCAAAAAGTCGAGATGCTGACCAAAGACGACATGCGCGCCGTGATCGAGGACGAGTACGTCCTGGCGCACCGCGCGCGGGGCATGAACCCGGAGAACCCCGTCCTGCGCGGCACTTCTCAAAACCCCGACGTCTTTTTCGCCGCCCGCGAGACAGTCAATCCATACTACCTGGCCACGCCTGACATCGTCCAAAAGTACATGGACAAGTTTGCCCAGGTCGTCGGTCGCCAGTACCACCTGTTCGATTACTACGGCGCGCCCGACGCCGAGCGCGTGGTGGTGATGATGGGCTCCGGAGCGGAGGCGATGCAGGAGACGGTCGAATACCTGGTCTCACAAGGCGAGAAGGTCGGCTTGATCAAGGTGCGTCTCTTCCGGCCCTGGTCGACCAAGCATTTTGCCCAGGTCTTGCCAGAGACGGTCAAGGCCATCGCCGTGCTCGACCGCACCAAAGAGCCAGGCTCGCAGGGCGAGCCGCTCTACCTCGACGTGCGCAACGCCGTCGGCGAGGCGATGGGCGAGGGACTGATCGAGCTGGAGGATTGGCCCAAGATCGTCGGCGGTCGCTACGGTCTGGGTTCCGGCGAGTTCAACGCCGGGATGTGCAAGGCCGTGCTAGACAATCTGAAGGCGGAAAAACCCAAAAACCACTTTACCATTGGCATCGACGACGACGTGACGTTCACCAGCCTGGATTACGATCCCACCTTCTCCGCCGAGCCTGAAGGCGTCCACCGGGCCATGTTCTGGGGCCTGGGTTCCGACGGCACCGTCGGCGCGAACAAGAACTCGATCAAGATCATTGGCGACGCCACCGACAATTACGCCCAGGGCTACTTTGTGTACGACTCGAAGCGAGCCGGCGCGCGCACCATCTCGCACCTGCGCTTTGGCCAGACCCCGATCCGTAGCACGTACCTGATCAACCGCTCTGACTTTGTGGGTTGCCACAATTTCAGTTTCCTGGAAAAATACGACATGCTCGGCCCTCTCAACCAGGGCGGCACATTCCTGCTCAACAGCCCCTATGGCGCGGACGAGGTGTGGGATCACCTGCCTCGCCGGGTGCAGGAGCAGTTGATCGAGAAGCAAGCCCGGTTCTACGTCATTGACGCCTACGAGACGGCCAAGAAGCTGGGGCTGGGCGTGCGTATCAACACGATCATGCAGGCTGCGTTCTTCAAAATCTCTGGCATCCTGCCGGAGGATGAATCTATCGAGCTGATGAAGGAATTTGCCAAAAAGACCTACGGCAAACGCGGCGACAAGGTCGTCCAGATGAACTATGACGCCATCGACGCCGGCATCACCGGCGTCCAGGAAGTCAATTACCCGAAGGAGGTCACCAGCACCATCGAGATGCCGCCGCCGGTGCCGGAGGATGCTCCCGATTTCGTGCAAGACGTGCTGGGCGAGATCATCGCCGGGCGCGGCGAGCAACTCCCTGTGTCAAAGCTGCCCGCCGACGGCACCTATCCCACAGCTACCACCCAGTACGAAAAGCGGAACATCGCCACCGAGATCCCCGTCTGGGAGCCTGACGTCTGCATCCAGTGCGCCCAGTGCTCGTTGGTCTGCCCACACGCGGCGATCCGCGTCAAGGCTTACGACCCTGCACTCCTGGAGAACGCGCCGCCGACGTTCAAATCGGTGGACGCCAGGGGCAAGTCTTACAAGGGATTGAAGTGGACCGTCCAGGTGGCGCCGGAGGACTGCACTGGCTGCGGAGCCTGCGTCTACAACTGTCCGGCCCGCAAGAAGGACGAGCAGGGCAAAAAGACCGACATCCGCGCCATCAACATGGCGGATCAGATCCCCCTGCGCGAGCAAGAGGGAGAGAATTTCGAGTTCTTCCTGAGCCTGCCCGAGACCGATCCCTCGCTCTTCAGGCGAAACACGATCAAGGGCAGCCAGCTCCTCCGCCCGCTGCTCGAGTTCTCGGGCGCGTGCGCGGGCTGCGGCGAGACGCCCTACGCCAAGCTGATGACGCAGCTCTTTGGCGACCGGGCGATCATCGCCAACGCCACGGGCTGCTCCTCCATCTGGGGCGGCAACCTGCCCACCACGCCGTACTGCCAGCGCGAAGATGGTCGCGGCCCGACCTGGAACAACTCGCTGTTCGAGGACGCGGCAGAACTGGGGATGGGGATGCGCCTCACTGTGGATAAGCTGGCCGAGTACGCGCTCGAACTGCTCAACAAAGCTTACGAGTGTGAGTGCGAGCATTGCCAAAAGAACCACGCGCTCTTTGACGACATCAAGAACGCCGATCAGAGCACGCAGGAAGGGATCGAGACCCAACGCGCCCGCGTTGACGCGCTCAAGGACATTTTGACGGCGTGCGGCGACCACGAGCAGTTGCTCTCGGTGGCCGACTACCTGGTCAAAAAATCGGTCTGGACCATCGGCGGCGATGGCTGGGCCTACGACATCGGCTACGGCGGCCTGGATCACGTGATGGCGTCCGGTCGGAACATCAATATCCTGGTTCTGGATACGGAGGTCTACTCCAACACCGGCGGCCAGATGTCAAAGGCGACGCCGCTGGGCGCGGTCGCCCAGTTCGCCGCGGCCGGCAAACCGGTCGGGAAGAAGGACCTGGGCATGATGATGATGACCTATGGCACCGTCTACGTCGCGCGGGTCGCGATGGGGGCGAATCCCACCCAGACGGTGAGGGCCTTCATCGAGGCCGAGTCCTACGACGGGCCTTCGATCATCATCGCCAACTCGCACTGCATCATGCATGGCATAAACATGACCGAAGGCTTGCGTTATCAGGAGATGTCGGTCGATTCGGGAGCCTGGGTCCTGTTCCGCTACGACCCACGGCTAAAGGCCGAGGGCCGGAACCCGCTCACTCTCGATTCCAAAGAGCCGACCATCCCGCTCGAAGAGTACATGTATGCCGAAAACCGCTTCCGCATGCTCAAGCAGGCGGACCCAGAGCGGGCCGAGATGCTCCTGGTCAAGGCCAAGAAGGACGTAGCCGACCGGTTCAAGATGTACCAGCAGTGGGCAGAGATGGATTAGTCAATTCTTCAGATCTGCGGCGAGGCATACCCTCACCGCTCTCACCGAAAAGGAGGGGCGACCGCCCTGTGACCGATACAGGTCACAGGGCGGTTCGCTGTCACTGCTTGGCTTTCTGCGGAATCTACATTGACAGCCCTCCTCACCTGGGGTATACTTTGCGTCTTGCACTCAATGGAAAAGACAAATTTCACAGGAGGCTATGCGCTGGATGACTGCTGAACATCGCTCGAACAAAGACAATCCCCGGGCGCAGTTGCCGATGCGCCACATCGCGCGCGCCTGGTGGCCGCTGGCCGCCAGTTGGCTGCTGATGGCCGCCGAATCTCCCACGCTGAGCGCCGTCGTGGCGCGGCTGGCCGAACCGGAGATCAACCTGGCAGCCCTGGGCGTCGTCTATTCCCTGGCGCTGATCGTCGAGTCTCCGATCATCATGCTCCTCTCCGCCTCCACGACTCTCAGCAAAGACTGGAATTCCTATCTCAAACTGCGCCGCTTTATGATGAGCGCCGGGGCGATCTTGACCGTGCTGCACGTGTTGGTCGCCTTCACGCCGCTTTACCACGTCGTCGTCGTCGGCATCATCGGCGCGCCGGCAGAGATCGTCGAACCGGCTCGCCTGGGCCTGATGCTCATGACTCCCTGGACATGGGCCATCGCCTACCGTCGCTTTAATCAAGGCGTGCTGATCCGCTTCGGTCACTCGCGGGCCGTGAGCGTGGGGACCTTGCTCCGGCTCAGCTCCAACGGGCTGATGCTGGCAGCAGGCTATTGGATCGGTACCCTCCCCGGTATCGTCGTCGCCACCGGGTCCCTTGCCACGGGGGTCGTTGTCGAGGCGCTCTACGCCGGGCTGCGCGTGCGGCCCGTGCTGCGCGATCAACTCAGGCAGGCCCCGTCCGTCGAGCAGTCTTTGACCTTGCGCGCGTTTCTCTCATTCTACGTTCCGCTCGCCATGACCTCGCTCCTGACGCTGGTGGTGCAGCCGGTAGGCACCGCAGCGATCAGCCGCATGCCCAACGCCCTGGAATCGCTGGCCGTCTGGCAGGTCGTCACCGGGTTTATCTTCCTCCTGCGGAGCATGGGGTTGGCATACAACGAGGTCGTGATCACGCTGCTGGACGAGCCGCATTCCTGGCACAACTTGCGTCGTTTCACGGTTCTTCTGGCCACACTGACGGTCGTCTTGCTGGTGAGCGTAGCCGCCACCCCTCTGGCGACGTTCTGGTTTGGGCGTGTGTCGGCACTGGATCCGCGCCTGATCGATATGGCTCGTCAAAGCCTATGGGTCGCTCTGCCGCTGCCCGCCTTGAACGCTGTCTACAGTTGGTATCAGGGCGCCCTCGTCCGCAGCCGGCGCACGCGCGGCATCACCGAAGCGGTATTGATCTATTTGCTCACCAGCAGCGCGCTCCTGTGGGCGGGCGTCATCTGGGGACGGGTGACCGGGTTGTACATCGGCCTGGGGGCTTTTGGGATTGGCACCCTGGCGCAAACCGTCTGGCTGTGGCATCGCAGCCGCCCGGTGATGGAGGATGTACGGGCGCGCGATGCGGCTGCTGCCTTTGAGACGGCGGACGCTTTGGCTCAGTAGACTATTTCCTGATCAGTATGTTTTTCTGACGCGATTTTTTAGCCAGTTTCTTTTCCACGAAAAGCTTTTCTCCGGTGAATGGGTCCGTCTCCGTGTAGTACATCAGGGTGGAATACGTGGACGGCGTGGGGGTAAAGATCTGAACCTGTTCCGGGTTGATCTGGAGACGGCGGCTGGCGAATCGTCTCAGGGCGTGCATGTCGCGCTCGGTACAGCCAGGGTGAGCGGCGATCAGGTAATAGGTGAGGAACTGTTTTTTGCGGGCGGCTTTGGTCAATTTATAGAACAGGTCTCTGAATCGGAGCAGGATTTTCCGGCCCGGTTTTCCCATCAGTCGCAGGACGTGGCGTTCTGTGTGTTCGGGCGCGATCTTCATCTGGCCCGAGGTGTTGTGACGTACCACGCCTCGCAGGTATGGGAGGCCGTTCTTTCGGTCGGCGAGCACCAGGTCATACCGGATCCCCGAGGCTACAAAGGCTTTTTTGACCTTGCTGATTCTCCTCAAACGACTGAGGAGAGCGATCTGCTTGCCGTGGTCAACGTTTAGCTGCGGGCAGATCTCGGGGTAGAGGCAGCGTTTGTCCTCGCAGGTTCCTTGCCTGATCTTTTTCTCGCACTCGAATCCGTACATGTTCGCCGTCGGCCCGCCCACGTCCTGAATGTATCCCTTGAAATCGTCGAACTCTGTCAGGCGCTTCGCTTCTCTCACGATAGAATCCTCGCTCCGCCAGCGGACTGTCTTGCCCTGGTGGACGGCGATGGAGCAAAAGTTGCACTCGCCGTAACACCCCCGGTGCGTGGCGAGGGAGAACTTGATCGTCTGCAATGCCTTGACCGGCCCCATCTTTTCATAAAAAGGGTGCTGGGCGCGCTCAAAGTCCATTTCGTACACGTCGTCCAGTTCTTGCTGCGTGAGGTAGGGAGCGGGCGGGTTCTGGATCAGGTAGCGCGTGTCCTGCTGCTGGCACAACCCCTTCGCCGTGAGCGGATCGTTGTTGCGGTAGAAGGCATGGAACATTTCGGTGAACGCGCCCTTGTCCCGCGCCACCGTTTTGAAAGAGGGCAGCTCGATCGTGCCCGCTTTCTTCTCCCTGGAGATGTAGCAGATGCCCGGCAGATCTTGAATCTCCTGGCCTGCTCGCAGACGCTCGGCCAGCGCGACGACGGTCTTTTCCGCCATACCGTAGACGAGGATGTCTGCCTTGGCGTCGAACAGGATCGAGCGCCGCACCTTGTCCGACCAGTAATCGTAATGCGCGATGCGCCGCAGGCTGGCCTCGACGCCGCCGAGGACGATGGGGCAGGTGTCCTTGAAATAGCGCCGGATCAAGTTGGCATAGACGATGACGGCGCGGTTGGGACGACGGTCGTTCTCGCCGCCGGGCGTGAGATCGTCCGATCTCTTGGGTCTTTTCGTCGCCGTATAATTGGCGACCATCGAATCGATGCAGCCGCCCGTGACCCCCCAGAACAGTTCCGGCTCTCCCAACCGGCAGATGTCCTTCGAGTGGATGTCGGGCTGGGCGATGATGCCCACGCGATAGCCCGCCTTGAGCAATACTTGTCCGATCACGGACACGCCAACGAACGGGCTGTCCACGTAGCTGTCGCCCGTGACCAGGATCACGTCGAGCGTCTCCCAGCCCAGCTCGTCGAGTTCTCGTCTGGTGGTTGGTATAAACATAATTTCTCATCAAGAAGCGACGGCAAAGAGGCACTTGAGATAGGCGCCCTCTCTGAACGTGA
>Ga0180434_10000565_pt1 | contig 54147 bp, 77 predicted proteins | sample SS_ome_7_FD_132453 | JGI IMG/M metagenome (GOLD analysis project Ga0180434, IMG submission 132453) | Hypersaline lake sediment archaeal communities from the Salton Sea, California, USA - SS_1_D_2 metaG | ecosystem: Environmental > Aquatic > Non-marine Saline and Alkaline > Hypersaline >... | reverse complement strand
TCATGGCATACCTCCTAAGGTTTCCAATGCCTTAGCAGCCCTCGGACTGATGGCGTCCATACGGAACTCCGCCGGGGCCACTGTTGAGGATAGTTCTCCGACAGGCCAGTCAGAGATCCATCCACCTTTACTTACTTTCATCAGATAGCTAAACGTACCAGTTGATGGGTATAGATTACCCTCATCCAGCAGCGTCTGAATTTCTTCCAGGTACTTATGGCGGGAGTCTAGTTCGCCAGTAAAGAATACTCCCTTATCGTCTGCCTCTGCAGTCTTCCATACTCCAGCGGCATCCAACGAAACGTGCTTGTTCATTCCATGGTGGTAGAGCCACGGCCGCTGATTGTACCAGTCGAGATAGAAGTTCGTGTCCTTGGTGAAGTATGTACCCTCCAAGTCACGGTGGTCCTCGTCGCCAAACAAGATGCCATAGCACTCGTACTCCAACTCGCTACCGCCAGAGAACTTGATAGGCTGGAGGACGGTGCGACGTACTACCGCCAGCCCAGACTTATACTCGACCTGCACTGGCTTCCAAGTCTCAGGCTCAGAGAAGGCCACCTCACCATCGTTAAAGTCGTACTTCACCTTGGCATATCTGGAGTCGATGTCCACAATCAAATACTTATCGAATACCTCGTGGACGTATGGGTACGGTGGCTCCATGCCATAGGACTTCCACCAGGCATCGAGGACTACAGCCCTCTTCTGCCATAGTGACCAGTCTTTCTTCCCATTCACAATCAAACCTCCTTGCACAGCCCCGAAACTAGGCGTGTGTGCCACTCATTTCGTCAAGTAGAAATCCACAACATAATGCACCAAGTACGATGAAAATGGTACCACTGATAAGCACCATAGGTAGATGTAGCGGTCTCCCCGCTTTACGGGCAAGATTCTCCCACGTGATGGGTATGCCCTTAAATATGAGGGCAAGTGGGTGATCCACCGCATCAAGCCCCACGCTAATAAGGCCACCAACCCCGACGATATAAAGTGCTTCAATTCGTCTTGCACGGCGTTCCATATCCACGGCAATGCCCTCCAGAACCATCCACTGCTCACGTCGACGCTACCTTGGCAATCCTGAGCTGCAGTTCCTGCACGTCGAAGTCAGCGCCTGCATGGCTAGTGCACCTGACCCACAAGGTCACGTCTGCAGTAACTGCGGCGGCATCGAACGTACCGATGGCCCCGCAAGAGCCTACGTCCCCGCCAACCCCCAACTTCCTGGCGGCAGTGGCATTAGCCAGTTGAGCGGCGTCTAGCCTAGGCTGCACCTCGAAAGTGCGGCCTCCTGTACCACTAAAGGAGATTTGCCAGGATACAGTATATAGCCCAGTGACGTCTACCTGAATCTTATTGTTAGCCGCATCTGGAGTCGTATTCACCGCACAGGCGCAGTCGCTATCAATCTGGGTGATCTGATACCAGGTATTTTGCAGGGTCAGCGTTTGGCTACCGACCCCTCCATTGGTATATACCTCTCCCAGAGCCGCCAACCCGTAGATCAGGGCATCTGCCGTGATCTTCTTGGTGGCTGGAGCGCCTGCAGGGTCATCAACGATAGCCAGCACGTCTGCAGGGTCTGGAGTAGCCAGAGCCGTCAGGTCTGTAATCTTCTGGTCAGCCATTATGTAAAGTCCTCCAATTCAATTCCATCGCCGTCTTCAAGGAGTAATTGGTCTACCCCTGTCTCTAGGAGCATCACCCCTGGAGGTACTGCTGGGCAGGTATAGTCATAGCTCCAGCGGTCCAGTGTATTATACTCGTTGCCAGTTCCCCTAGGCATCAGCAGGAAGTTATCCAGTTGGTTCCCCTCGTAGGTAGAGAACATACCGTGTAGCGTATTATCCACGATCCCAGCATCTGCAATCGTCCGCGTCGTACCTACTTGGGCGTTGTTATAGTAGACCGAGTAGCTAGTACCGTCCTTGATAACTACTAGGGTAGCCCCTGCGGCGTAGGCAACGACAGTACTCTGAACGGTAGTATACGTACCTGCTACGCACTTTTCCAAGTAAACCATAGTGCCATCATGGTAGGCTATAACGAAGTTGGCTGGGCTATCCTTATCGTCCAGGTTGAGTACCAACCCAGCCTGGGTGTAAGCAGTAACAACGTCCAGCTCGGCAGATATCACTACGTCTGCAGTCGATACCTGCACGCTTGAGAACAGCTCATCGAGTGCTAATGCCTTAACCGATGTGGAGTCTACTGTGATGTCGTCTGAAGAGCTTGCACTGAGCAGTCTATAGCTGGTGGCGGAGGCCCGACCAGTGCCGATATAAGTCGCTACTGCTCCCATAGCTACGACTATGGCATTCCCCAACACCATCCGAACGGCTCCACCACCAGCAAAGCTGACCACGGACTCTGCCCTGTACCAGCCTCCTATAGTCAATACATTCTGGCGGGCCTCGACAGCATTAGCATCTGAGCGGTATATGTTAGCCGCTCCATTACCTGCCCCACCATGCCCCGCCCCAGACCCTACCTCGGTTACCTCCGTAGCTGGAGGATTGTCGTTAAGTACAGTCCAGCCATCTGGCACTCCTGCAGTCCAAGCAGTAAAGGATGGGTTGGTAAGCAGTTCGCTGCCAGGGGTAGGAGTATTCACTGCCTCATTCGAGCTTACTGCCCAGGTCGAGCCTCCAGACAACCATGCCTCAACTGGAGCAGGCTGACTGTCTGGTCCTGCAAACTCTGTAGAGCCAATGGCCCCATCCCCACGGCCAAACGCGTCGTAGGCCAGCGGCGTTGGCAGCCACAGGGTATCTGGAATCCTAATGAAGTCCACGTCTAGCGAGCCAGAACGGGCCAGGACCAATGGATATACAGGAGTCGTACTATCCTCAAGTATCTTGTAGAGTAGGGTCCAATAGGTATAGACACCACCCTTTATGAATATGTAGCAACCTAATGGGCTGGCATGTAAGACCAAGAAACGATAGTCGGTAGCAGCCGCAATCGTTCCGACGCCTACATCTGGAGTCGCTCCAGTACCCACTGCCCGTATATTTCCAACGCCGGAGATATATACTCCATACCGCCACGCCCCGATATTGGCAGGAGTATTATCCGACGACCAGACAAAGGCATAAGTATTTACTGCTCCCATGTTGACCTTGGCAGTAAAGAACCTACCGACTGCCCGTGCCAGGGAGTCCTCGTAGGACAAGGTCGGGTCGGTCCATGATAGTATCCCAGTCATACTGGCGATGCCGCTACCAACCACCATGTTTGGCGTCGTGTCTTGGACTTCCCTGGTTCCAGGGCCAGGGTCTGCTGGAGTGCCGTCGACACTGCCGGCTGCCCTGGTATCGCAAAACTCATCCCTGAGAAGCCATCCATCGCCACCTATGATACCCCGCAGGGCTTTTATTCCCCAGAGTCCTCTGAGGCCCATAGTCTACTCCTACTCCGTCCAGGCGTGTACGTTGACGATGCCACTGATACCAGCACCGCCAGCAGCCAACGTCACAGTCACTACTGAGTTGGCTGCAAACTTCATAGGTACTGGCCACGAGATGGGACCAGGACCACTGGTGGTGATGTCTACCTTGAAGATGGTAGTGGCTCCCTGAGCAATGGTAAGAGTGCCACTGGTCGGCTCTCCATCATAGGACCAAGTCACTTGCCCGATGACGTTACTCACTCCGGCACCTGGAGCTGCTAGGGTCACTACCGCTGCCGTGTTAGCCGCTGGCTCGTGATGATGACTGGCTGCTACATCTTGGCCAGCTATCTCTACAGCCACGCCGCTAACGCCCCCACCTCCAGCTGCTCCGGTAGTGATAATAAGGCGACCTTGATCATCTACCGCAATGGGCCTGGGCTGGCCCTGGTGGCCGCCCTTCACCCATCCGTATACACCTGCTCTCACTTGGAGCCATAGTTGATTAAATGTAGGTATTGGCATCAGTTGCCTTCCTTCTGAGCAGCTCTCACTGCCTTCCTGACAATCTTCTCCATGTCACGGCTAAATTGCCGATTAGCCTTGTAGTCGTCTGCTACCCTCTTCTCAAAGAACTGGCCCGCCATGGCTGGCACCACTACCTCGTGCCTGAAGCCTACTGTCCCTGGCGCGAATGGGGCTGGACCAAACCCACGCTTCACTCCTGGGTTAGGTAGGGCCAGTGCAGGCTTATACCTCTTGAAGCGATGGTGGCGCATCGTATGGGTCTTTTTGACCCTGACCTTATGCTCCTTGGTCCCAAAGCTCTTGAACTTCCAGAGCTTGACCCCTGGCCCCCTAGGAAAGACCTTGATGGAGATACCCGCCTCGCTAATCAGCTTCACAGGCAGGAACTCCAAGAACTGGTCATCTACGTCCCAATGCTCTATCTGACCCTCAAGTCCCTTCACGATCTTAGGGAACACGGTCTGCTGCATACCTTCCCCTACCACCCTACGGAAGGCGTCCATGTTGGCGTATACCCCTCTGGTCCTGAAGGCTCGGTAAAGAATTTCGCCAGCCAATGCACAGCCCCCTAACCAAGTGTGCGTGAACTCAGGCGAAGATAACGACCATCATCATACACCCTCACCCAAGGCCCATAGGCTTTAATCAGCCCCTTAACATCGTAGACACGGCCATCGTCGATCTGCTGCCCCAAGACGTGCGGCTCCACGATATTCCAGCTCACTAGCAGGTTTCTGGCCTCCTCAGTAGAGATCATACCGCCAATACCAACTATGTCGCTGGCTTGGCTCTCGTCGAAGTTCAGTTGCTTAGTATCCTCGTCTGGGTCTTGCTCGTCGTCCTGGTCTTGCTGGTCAGCGAACTCCTGGGCCCTCTGCTTGGCTTGCTCTGCCCGCATCTGCTCCAACTGGAAGTATACGGCGTTGGGGCTTGCCTCCCAGAGCTTACGGATGTTGTCTATCTTCAGCTTGGCAATCTCTGCCGCCTGCTGGTCCTCGTCGTCGTCCCTGAAGTCGAAGCGGAACTTGAGGACAGGACTGATACCGAACGGCCCGTTGAAGATGCGCTCTATAGCCGAAAAGATCGCGCCTTCACCCTTGGCCCTGGCTTTCCTGTGCTGTATCTCTGCCTCAGTTGCAGTGCCCAAGCTACCTGACGAGACTGGCCAATACTCTCTGGGGTCTACTCTAAAGCCCAGGGCAAAGGAATAAATAGCCATCTCCATCTGGGTACGCTCGTCAAAGGACTCCCACAGACGCCGCAACTGGAATAGCTCAGCACTGACGGGGTAGGCCGGGTCAATACCCAGGGCCACCATAATATCCCGCCAGACCGTATTGCCAGAGTTCTGCTGCCGGCCATCGTACTTCTGGTTGAGGTCTTTCCACTGCGGCTCGGTCATGTTATTGATAAAGAGGATACCTGCAGGGGGAAGGTCGCTCAGCATCTCACGCTTATAGGTAACCACATCCATCAGGATATGTGAGGTTGCAAGGGTACGGCTGAGGGCGCAGAACCCTACGCCCTTCATGGAGTCCCGACCATCCCTCATATCTACCATCGGGGATACCTGGCTCCGGTGCATCTTAATATGGCCATTCTTGGCCTGATACTTAAATGGATACTCTGGGTCGCCAGTACGGGTCATCTTGGACTCGTCTATATGGGCGAATCCCAGGGACGGCCCATCGTGGTCACTACGACTGGCCCTGCCATTCTCCAAGATGCCGCCCCCATCCCTGCAGAGGTAACCATGTATCCACGGGGCAGCCATAGACTCCCACCCCGCCCCGAAGTCGCTCTGGTAGAGTAGCATATTCCTGGCAGCCTCAGCCAAGGCCAAAGGCCCCTCCACGAACCAGTGAGTGGTAACTATCTTAGCCTGAAGGTTGGATACCGCTCCGGCCAGGAGGTCATTACCATACTTGGTCAGGTGCCTAACCAGGTACTCATCCCTGGTCTTGGAGCCGTAGGCTGGAACCTGATCCACGCCCTCACCGGTGACGTTCCAGCTGAAGACCCCAGAAGCCTGCTCTATCTCGGCTCCTGTATCTATGAGAGTAGTCCCTCTAGCTTCTGGCGTTTGTACAGTCTTCATGCTAGGTTCAACCTCAGGCACTCATGGTTACCCATGGAAGCGCAAACTAATAGGTCTATAGGCTTGGCCGTGCGCCCTTGGGCGTCCTTCTGATCAGACGCCTTCACAAAACGCATCTTATTGTCTCCAGTGATCTTGGTAGCTGCGGCATCTACGTGCTCCCTCAGTTCCTGGTTACCGTCATGGGCTATCATCCTGGTGAGTATCTGGTCCAATATCTGCCGGTCTGCTACTGAACGGTCTACCTGCTGCCCAAACTCCCTTACCCTGACGATACCTTCCTTCCTGATATCCATCATCATCTTATGGAGTTGGTACTTATCATAGACCAAGCAGACTATATTATACCTCTCGGACCAGTCCAATATACACGCTTCCAACGTTGTTGTCAGGTCTATCTTCTCTCCAGGCGAAGGATACCATGCCCTGACCTTACGGATCATAGTCTCCTTGTTCCTCCTCTGCGGGTCTGGATGCCTACTGACCAAGCAGGCCGCAGTTGAGTCGTGGCTCACTGAGGCGTCTACTGCCATCACTACCGGAGTGCGATGGTCCAGTGCTGGCACGTCCTCCTTACACGCATCCCACCAAGCCAAGTCGATGGCCTTATCCACAGAGTCTATCCAAAAGTTGCGATGGATACGGTCAAACTCGCTAGCAACTAGCTGACTCCGTTCCTGGGCATAATAGTCGTCTGTCTGCCAGGGCATCCTTCGTGCCGCATCTCCATCGTCCCAATAGCAGAACATGTTAGCGGCCTCGTTGGTGTAGCATGGAGGGTCGTCTGGACCGCTAAACTCTGGATGCCTTCTACCATGCTCCGTGCCCTGCTCGTACAGGGAGTAGAGTACTGCCGACTCATCCTTGTACCCTGCATAGGACTCTACCCACCGCATCGCCTTACCAAATCTGGTAGGCGGAATAGTCATCTCAGTCCACAAACGCTCCTTATGCTGGTGGGCATATCCCCACATCTCAGACCAGACAGTCAATCCTGGGTTAGCCCCTGCAGAGCCTTTGGGGTCGCAAGGGATGGCCTCTATGTACGTGCCATTAGGCAACGTGATCTTGGTCTTGGTGACGTTCCAATCCATATTAGTATTCAACGTCACGCACTGCTTGATGGCTGATAGGATACGGTCAGAACTCTGCTTACCATCGTTAGCCAAGCAATAGACCTCGTTATACCTGCCCTGGGTGGCCGCAAACCATGCAGCTACTCCCGCTCCTATCCTGGTCTTACCCGACTTCTTGATGGTACTATAGAGCATGGTCGAGTAGGGAAATCTGCCCCCATCGCCCTTGATAAGTACAGCTCTCAGGATGCGCTTCTGGATAGGATGGAGTATGATCGGCCCTGGCCCCAGCTCCTCCCCCGTCATAGGGTCGCGCCTGTCTGGTATCCAGAAGTTCCTCTCCATCCACCATACTGGGTCCTGCTCCAGCAGCTTGATGAGGGCTTCTCTCTCCTCAGTCCTCATGGTCGATCACTTTCGCTCCCTTGATCCTGAGCAGCTCCCTAGCAGCCTCCAGTATCTCCTCGTCGCTGTCGTTTATGTACATGTTAATCTGCCGTGCTACGATGGGCTCCCCCTTCATGTCGAGGGCGGTAGTCTCCAGGTCAGCTCCCACCTTAGCCAGGTCTAGTATCTCCTTCACAGTGAGAACGGTCTTGACCTCCTTGTGAACCTCTCCAGTCTCTGGGTCTACGGTAGTAGTCTCCAGGGTCTCCTTCACATGCTTGAGCGCGTTGGCTGCCTTCTTGCGCATCACTGATCCCAAGCCAGCCATACCTTTCCTGGTACGTATACGTTCTGCCAATAACGCCTCTCTGAAGTGGCTGTCCTGGTAGCGATCATACTCTGCTACCCTCTCACGCCACCTGAAGCGGTGAAAAATCTCGCGGAGGTTACCAACGACGTGGCCCTCAAAGTGCTCGGCAACAGCTCCAATGCTCCGGTCGTAGGCGGTCATATCCCTGTATTGCTGGAAGTAGGCCCATTGCTGGTCGCTCTCGTCTGGATGCCTCTCCCAAATGTCCCTCTCAGGTACGAACGTGATGGGGCCACCAAAGGGAACGGCTGGGACTACCTCGCCATCTACGACGACTGGCACCACCGTGTCTTCGTCATTCCAGCTCACGATCCCTCACCTGCTCAATTCTCAAGCCGATGCACAGCCCCGAACCTGGAGTGTGTAACTCCAGGTCGTTGGCCGTGTCTGGCTCCGTAACCGTCGCAATGACTATCTTTGTCTTGGTTATTAGGGTTACCCTCTCCCCTGGTTGGTCAAGTACGTTTAAGTTCAGCATCTATAGTTGAGAACCCCCCTCTTTTCAGGTTAATCCTAGCTTCTAGTATATACTAATCAGGCTGCCCTAGTCCAGCCTCCTTCATATGGGTGAGTTATGCTACTGGCCATACTTCTATCGGGTACTCCTGGTATGAGAAAGGTGAGCCTCAGGGTTATATCACCAAGTTACGTAAAACTTCACGAGGGGTATACTAAACTCCTAAACTCGACTAATTAGGTCTTTACTTTTAGAGAGAAATAGAGTATAATAGATTTAGAGTTAAGGATTAAGAAACGAGATACTAACTAATAACTAAGAGGGAGAGCTACTCCCCCTAGAATAGGAGAGAGAGAATGCTAGGCTTCGAGTTTACCTTAGAAGTAGAATTCGTTCCCGGTAGAGATAGCGATAAGGCTAAGAGGGAGAGAGAGTATACCTTAGTAGTTCTTAAGGAAGGCTTCCCCTATAGAGAGAGCAACGATAGCTATAAAGCCTATACCGCTTACGGTAAGGCCCTAGAGCTAGAAGCTAAGTTACCCCTCCCCTACTCGGTATCTCTTAGGAGAGTAGACGATAGGAGTAGGAATATTATCGAGAATATAACGGAGGTATTATAACCTAACTTTAGGGCTATACCCTAGTATAGCTCTAAGGCTAGACTTATAAACCTAATCTAAAGTCTAGTATATCCCCTTAAGGGGAAAAGGAGAATAGTAAGAATGGCGACTAAAAAGGTTTCGGTTAAGGTTATCGGCTTCTCTACTCGTAAGGAGAATGCTAAGGTTAAGGATTACTGGAAGGGTAAACTTACCCCTAAGAATATCCGCGACCCTAAAGTATTCGTCTCGATTAAGGATAGCTGCCCCCTTCTAGAAGTTAAGTACCCGATGTACGCTTCTAGGCTTCTAAAAGAGGGCAAAATCGAGGGAGTTAAACTCCTTATCGGGAAGCTCGAAAAGTGGTACGTCTACGTGCCCTCGATTACCTACTATAAGGAGAATAAATCGGTACGTACGGGTATGCGCCGCTTCCTCCTTAGAACCCCTATCGAAAACTTCGAGAAGGTTAAGGAGGCACTCGACGCCCTCGACATCGAGTATACCCTAGAGGAAGCGTATAAGGCTAAAAAGGGAGCTAAGAAACGTGCCCCTAAAGAACCGTCGGAGTTAGAGATTACGGGCATCGAATTCTAGTCTCTGCCCCCTACCAAAACTAAATATCCCCCTATAGGCGGATACGCTAAGGGGTAGGTAAACCCCTACTCTAGCGCCCGCCTTTAGGGGGCAGAGAACGTAATTACTATACTCCCCTACTCTAGGGGTAAAGGAGAAAAAGATGATAATGCTAAGGAAGGCTAAGGTCGTAAGGTTAACTAAGGAAGCACGTAAGGCTAAGGCTGCTGCCCTACTCGCGGCTGCTGGTCGAGCGAATATGCGAGCGAGAATGCTTAAGCAGGCTGCTAGGAGGTATAGGTAATGGATAAGTTTATCGGTATAGTTAAGGAAGTAGTATCCTTCCTTAATAGCCTGGGGAGCTTTACCCTGGGCGTGCGCCTGGGGAGCTGGTCTGGTAACGTAACTATCCCCCTATGGGTAGCAGTAGTACTTGCCCTGGTTATCTATAAGCTAGCCGACGAGGGATGGGACCATCTCCGCCGTCGCTGGCGAACCAGGCGACGTCGGTAGTCTGGGGAGGGCATAGTCCCTCCCCTACTCTATAACAGAATACTTTACCGGAGCGAGCTGTATGATTTTTTTTCAGCTCACGAGCTGCCACTCACCCTGCCTCAACGCCGTGACCCCATCAGGCTCACCCCCCTACCCTGACCCCCCTACTCTGCCCCAGGGGTATCCCCCTACCCTGCCCCCTACCCTGCTATATAGGCGACTCGCTCCCTCCCCTGCCTACCACCGCAATTGGGCAGCCTGCGGAGACTTTACTAAGAGCAGCCTGTCGTAGTATAATTAAGGTAGAGCTATAAGGCCGCGGGGCACCCTGCCCCTACCAGTAAAGGAGAGTAATATGAAGAGGTATAAAGTAACAGTCTTAACCGACCAGGGCACTAAGCACTACTGCGTAGAAGCAGCCTGGCCGTCGGAAGCCATGGACAAGGTCTATAACGCCCTGGAGAAGCAGGTCTCGTACTACGAGGAGGTATCCGTAACCCTACTCCACGACCTGCCTGCTACCCCCTCCCCTACCCCTAAGGGTGCGCATATATACCATAGGCCGTCTGACCTTCAGGTATGGGCCAGGTTACGAATGGAGGTAGTCCAGTATGGATATTACCTACGTAATCAGGCAGTCGTCAATACCTTCATAGACATGATTAACGAGGGGCAGTATACCAGGTCAGAGCTTAACCTCGTTGCCGACTTCATTAGCCGTACCCTTGGGGAGCATACGGCATTAGAGGGCTAGCACAGCCCCGATTACAGGAGTGTGCAGATGGAAGAGTTTACCCTAGAGTTTACCATAGACGAGGTAAGAGACCTGACCGACAGAGTCCTGGCTGACCCTGACCCCGTGCCCCCTACCCCTAAGGGTAAGATGTACGTGGTTAAGAACGTAACTGGTAACCAGGTAAAGGTCATCAGCAGTGCTAAGGCCAGGCTGGTACAGGAGCTGGGCCGCAAGCGTGCTGGGGCATACATAGCCGCCATGGAGGCATCCGACAACCGAGGGGTACAGTACTGGTTACGGTACCAGATAGAGCGCTCTGCCTTCCCAGAGACGTATAGCCTTATACAGGATGCATTGCGCTGGATTGCTCTGAACCCCCAGCCCCCTACTACAGACTGACCTGACCAGGGAGGGGGTATACTGATGATACCAGTATGGCCCCTCCTCTATAACCATCGTTAAGGAGCACAAACGAGATGAGCAACCATGTCCTGAGATACGTATACCATAGCCGCCCAGTCAAGAACCTAGCAAGGAAGGCAGCAGCAGCTGACCGCCGCAGGCAACGCCTACTCAAACGCTACAGCCGTGTCCAGGCAGCACTGAACTCGCGTAACCCCCTACCCTGGCTTGCCCCTATCCGACGCCATTACCTAGCCACCCTGACCTACAAACTGGAGCGTAACCTGGCTAGGCATCGCCACCGCGCGACTCGCCTGGCACTCAAGGAGGCCATCAAGCAGAACACCATCAAAGCCGCATACGAACTAGTTACCAACCAAGAGCACGACTAACCACCCACCCACCCACCCACCCACCCACCCTTAAAGGAGGGACAACTAATGAACTTAACAAAGACCCAGATGTATGCCATCCATAACGCATTACAAGCTCGTATAGATAACCTATCTACCAGAGCAACCCACCCAGACATCCCAGAGGTAAACCAAGAGCAGTATCGCCGAGAGATAGCCACCCTCAAGGAACTCCAGAAGGAGCTGCCCCTCACCCATCGCTACGCCACGATCACAGCCAAGGGGTACAACATGCCCTGCCCTAAGTTTTAATTGGTACTACTATCTAGACTTTACTTACCCCCTACTGTTATAGTATAATAAAGGCGATAGGGAATAACCGCAACTTAGTTTCTTCCTATCGCCTAGTCCTAAAGACGACCTTAACAAGAACGTGCACCACCTGTTACCATACCAGGCTAGTTAATAGCTAGCTGGTCCCTAGGCCACGCCGCTCTCTGCCTGCTACCCAGTCCGGCAGCCCGCAGTGATAAGCCTATGACTTAGGGACCAGCTAGGTAGGAATTAGCCTACCATAAGCCATACACACCTATAGGAGGTAATACCATGGCAAAGAAACAGGCAACACCCACCAAGGCAGCTAAACCAGCCAAGCAGACCAAGCAGGCCAAGCAGGCCAAGCCAGCCCCGCCTAACCCAGGGGCACGTTACCCTGAACTCCAGAAGCCGTATTGCGACTGGTACAAGATTAACGACGCCACGCCTGCGATGGGCCTGAAGCACAGCCAGTATGTTCGGCAGCTCGTGCGCAAGAACAGGGACAAGACCATCCTGAACCCGGCAACCAACCAGCAAGAGCCTATCTGCAATAAGGTCCAGATGAAGTCCTACGAGGTCTGGCTGATCAACCCCGTGTTCGTGGAGGGGTACCAGACGCGCACCACCACACGCTTGGGCCTGCGCCGATACCTGGTCAGATTCGACTCTGCCGTTGTCGATGCCGACGCCCTCTCTGTCGCTATCCAGGCCGCAGTCGCTGGGTTCTACCCAGACAAGGCCCCGACAGACCTGACGGAGAATGAGTTCTCCTTCGAGCCTGCATACAAGAAGAAGAAAGCCTCCACCCCAGCTAAGGCCAAAGACCTGACCGAGGTGGCTGAAGAGGACATCGACCTGGATTTGGATTTCTAACCACCGCCCGCCCGACCGCTGGCCCGACCAGCTAGGGGTCGTTGCCTAACCAGTCAGGCTGGCGATCACCGATGGCTATATCAGCTCTACTGCTCCCCCTGCCCTATCTATAGGGTAGGGGGTTCTTTTATTTATATAGTTTATAGTTTATACTCTACCTTACGCACCGACCTATATCAAACGACCTATCTAAACCATCGTACTTATCGCTATAAACTATAAACCATAGCAAAATAACGCTCCAAGGGGGGTCGGTATAGCTCTATATATATTTTAATTTAATTGAATTTTAATTTCTTCTCCTTTTGGTTCATCTAATAGTAGCTATAAAAAATATAATAATAATTATTTTATAATTATTTATTATTTATATAGATAAGGAGGGCAATACTACCTAAACTAACCCTAAACAAATCAATCTACATTCAAATAAACTATAAAGTAAACTATAAAAATAAACTACTCGCAGACCGCTTTTATAGCATTATCTTTATGGATTATACCCCATTTCAGGCCATGACTTAGTTTTTAGTAACTAAAAAGTAACGACCTGTTTTAGTTTCTAAAAACTAAAAGTATGACCATCTACTACCTTATCAGCCGTCTACCATAACAGCCGTCCTCTCCCCCTTTCCTACTTGCCAGGGCGTTTGGCCCTACTGGGGGGACTTTACTAAAGCCAGCCTGTTATAGTAAACTAGAAGGGAGAAAAACCGGAGCGAGACCTTAACAGGCTAGCTCCCTAGCTGACTACCCATAAACGCCTAATCCAGCTTAGGCACCAGACTACTAGAAAGGAACTGCTATGCACCTCCTAACGTATCTCCTAACCACTAGCAAGGAAGCCGCCGTATCCGCCCTAGCAGCCTCCCCGGACGTTGTTAAGCAGGCAGAGGAGGCCACCAACCTATCATACGGCGACCCCGACCTGACCGACAAAGACGACTTGCGCCTCTGCGCAGCCAGGAACCGTATCGCTACCCAACTTATCGACTCCCTCCTGGCCTATCTACCAGGCGAGCTGCCCAGCGTCCCTGAAGAGGACCGTGTCCAGCCATCCTCCTCTACACTGGGGGCAGGCAACGAGGACTTACCCCCTCCCCTGCACACCCCTGATTCTTGGGGCTGTGCCTCCCTTCGTGAAGGGGTTCCCTGGGGGTTCGACCCTGCCACAGGCTTTAGTCCTGGCCCTAACGACCCGACTGCTCCTGACTATACGTCCGAGTATGGTATCCCGCCAACGATCTTGGACAGCCTGACCCTTAACCCTGTCGACTTCGATCCTAACTACCAGCCGGTGTGGGCACCGATTACCACCCACTACCCTGAGCAGTCGCCTGACGAGGTAGAGATGCCCTGCGCTATGGTATACGACCTCGATGGTAGCCGATTGCATATCCAGCACCGAGGGGCATGCGCCTGCTTCCATAACGACGACCTGGGTATCTGTATAGAGTCCTTACCCGACCTTATCGAGGCCATCATCTTTGGGCGTATCCATGTAGAACTCACCCACGACCAGCTCCGTGCCAGAGACCTGGCTTACCGTACTATCTACTCGTCAGACGCGTTCCTAGATAACCCTGACCTAGTAGACGAGTACATCGAGGAGGCTGAGCACCTGGACGGGGCGTCTTGCTGGGCAGAGAACTTTACCGCCTGGCCTAACGACCTCCGCCCACTCTCTGCCGAGCAGATCGCTGCCTACGAAGCGCAGGTACTAGAGGACCTCCAGTGGTACATCAAGGAATATATCGACGTCCGCTGCGAGGCACTGCTCCACCTGCGCACTACCTACGAGAAGATGCCCTCTAAGGTTGAGGAGTATATCGCGGCTATCGAGGCTGAGTACAACGGCGTCAGTGCATGGCTGTACCTGCATGACCAGGTCACCATCGTCCACCCAGAGCGTGGTACCTTCACCAATTGGTTATCAGAGGACTTCGAAGCCTGGCAGGATGCCCCCTCTGGCGAGCGTGCTATCCGCCACGTATGGGAGTACCCGAATGACTAATACTGGCTCCACCAACTCAGGCCGCCCCAATCGCATCGACGAGGTGAGGGAGCAGATGGTCTGCGATTACTACCAGCAGGAGATGCCCGTTAGCCAGATCATGGAGCTAACGGGCGTCTGCCCTAACACTCTCTACGCCATCATAGACCGCAACGAGATACCACGTCGGCAACCCAGGGGTAGCGCCAAGTACGCCTCTATGCCCCAAGAGGAGCTTATCAATAAACTGGTCCCGCTGGTGGACTACCTGGTTAGCGACAGGCTGCTGAAGCCCCAGGCAGTCGCTGAGCAGCTAGGCCAGCCAGTGGACCTTATCGAGAGGATTATGGAGGAAAGGCTATGAACTCAGACGCACCTAGACCCGCTGACCAAACCAGAGATGGGCAGCAGGTTCCATATCGCTCTGACTTTAACCGTGCCTTCAGGCGGTTCGTCCATGCATATGATAACGGGACTACCCGCCAGATTATAGAGGCAGTCAACCGACTCGAACCGTACCTGACCAGCCATGCCATCCACGAGGAGAACTATAGGCATATCGTCATCTCCTACCAGGGCCGGACATTCGTTGCTACCCATACGCCTGCCCCGTCACCAGTGCTCTGGTCCCTGAGGCAGTCTACCTCCCTAACGATGGCCCCTTCTGAGGCTATCAACCATGGACCTACCGCAGTACAGCCAGAGGGGCTAGTTACCAATAGCGCATTACTCTTTGCCCTGCATAAAGAGGACAGGAACCCAGTACAGCATACCTGCTCCGTCTGTGGACGGTCTATATTTACCTTCGATACCCACACACCCCTAGGCTGGCGGCTGTGCGAGGACGGCGATTTGGTTTGCTGGCTGCACCTCCAAGAGGAGGGCAGAGAATGAATGCCATAACCTTTGCAGTGATGGTACTTACATTGACTCTGGTATTTGTCCTGTTCGTATTCCTGGCCCCCATTGCCATGGAGTTGGGAAGTATAGTAGCAGACTCCCTGGCTAATCGGCTAGAAAGGAAAGGAAACTAGACCATGACTAAGCAAGAGCTAATCGAACTTGAGGCCGTCCTACGTGAAGGAGATTGCCTCTCAGAAGAGTACGAACCGTTCGCCTGGGACCCAGGGGACCCGCCATGGGAGGCTGCCCTACAGTACGCGCAGGGCCAAGGCTTCATTGCTACTTGTCGTTGCTGGTCCAGTCCCTACTTCTACCCAGCGACCCGTATGCAGCCTGCTGAGCGTGGCTGGGATAACTGGGAGGATAAAGAGTTTACCTCCCCATTCCTGACCGAGTGCCTGACGTTCCTAGACCAACTAGGCATTAACCCAGAGGTATTGGTAGTATGAGGCATCTGACCGAGAAGGAGTCCGTCCTGGTAGACATCGTCCTCATACTGGCGTCTGGAGCCTTTTGGCTGCTAGGTACTGCTGGAGCCAAAAGCTATGGTCCCCAATGGCATGCCCTATGGTGGTCTATAGGATTCGTGCTCAGCATTATACCAGCAGCTAGGTCTGCCAAGAACCATTAACAGCTATAAACTACTGGCTGGGTGGTAGGGGTTTTGATTTCTCCTTTACCCTTCATCACTCAGTCAGTGGTCTGTAGAGGTTAACTTTACCTCTAGCCCGTCGAGTCTACTTACAGACTCGATACAGTGCCCTGTAGGGCAGAAAGGAAACGAACCATGGAACTCACTAAAGAAATCGCCAAGGCAGCCCAGGTACTTGCTAAGGTTGCCCAAGAAGAGGGAGCCACCTCGGTGCGGGTTACGTGCTTTGGTAACTTGAAGATCCATCGTAGTGGCGAGCGTCCTGAAATCTTCAGGCCAGCCGAGATCGGGCAGGCAGCAGGGGAGGACTCCAATGACTGAAGAGCCGACCACGACCTTTACCACCCTCAGAGAGAAGATGGAGCATGACCTCAAGAATGCTCAGGAGCAGGCGGAGCGTCTCAGTCTCTACCTTGCCCATGGGAACCAGGAGCTGCTCAACGTGCCTGTGAAGTATGCAGGCTACTACCTCAGCAGGCCCCTAGAGGGCCAAGTAGTGCCCCAGCTCAGTTACTATCCTAACCTGGATAGGTATAAGCATGAGCGGCTTTTCAGGCCAGTAGCGACGACTATCCTACGCATCCTCGACAAGGATAAGGTCATCGCCACGCGCAGTACCATGGACCCCAGGAGCGTGCGCCAGGACTTTGGCATCTCTGAGGACGGCACGCGTGTATGCCTCGTCTGGAGTACGGAGGACCCGCCTTGCCATAAGGTGGTAGTCCAACGTACCGTTGAGGTAGAGTGGTGCGGGGATGGCCCTGCTCCCCTCCAGGATGGCGACGTTGTGCTCCGTAAGGAGGATGCCCATGGATAAGTTAGTAGAGGCAGCCAAGAACCTCCAGGAGGCCAAGGCAGACTATACAGTGGCGGAGGCTGAACTTGAGGATCGTCGTCAGGCTTTCAGCCATGCCAGGTGCGAGTTTACGGGAGTAGTCCGAGTCCTCATGGGTATCAGGCACTTGAAGGAGGCAGTATTCTTGGTAGACGGTGTAGCCTATTACTGCACCCGCAGGCCCAGTGAGGGCGTTACCGTCCAGGAAGTACCAGTCATCAAGGATGAGGATGAGGAGGCCATGGATGCCTGACGAAGGCAGCTTCAAGAACCTGGGCCAGTTAGATGGCGCCAGGCAACGGGCACTCATTGCAGAGCAGGAGATTACCCAAGCACTGGACGAGGCCTCAGCAGATGCCCAGCGTTACGGCGACTGGCTGAAGACTGCCCTGAAGGAGTACATGGTGGAGAACGAGATGTACCGCTTGGTACTCACGAGTCCAGCCCTCCCATCGGGGGTGGTCTATTACTGCCGCCTATTCAACTACGAAAGCCCACTACAGCTTCTGCAGGTCAAGTTTATGGATATCAGGGAGATAGAACTATGAGAACTTATCTGCATAACCACCAGTGCGTCATCTGCGGGTATATCTTTACCCCCAAGGAGCTGGCCTCATATAGGCAGACGCTCAATGTCTTGGCTGCCAGGATCGCCAAGGGGGAGGAGACTCCCCCAGCCCCACCACTCTGCTGCCGGGTTCCTGGATACGTGGGCCTGCGGGACTTTGCTACTCTCTACTACGGGGAGACTTGGTACCGCAACCCCAAGGCCCCGTGGACGCAGACCCAACTCGCCAGGCACTTCCAGGATGTCCAGACTATCTCGGATATGTACCATGCCTTCCGGTTTGGTAACTATAGCCTGGCAGACCTGACCCCAGGTACTAAGAAGAACCATCCTCCTGAGGCAAAGTTCTTCATAGAGTGGGATGCTGGGGAGGTGATCATCGCCAGGCGCAGCCCTAAGGTCTTTAGGCAGAAGTGGGCCTACTGCGCCCTGGACCCAAGCACGACCCTGGGCAAGGCAATACAGCTCGCCAATGACCAGATGCCCAACCTGGCTCCGGTCTTCAGGGCAGACCTAGACGCAGATCGTTATGACCACCCCGACGTGGAGTGGTTACAGAGGCGCTATTGTGCCATAGAATGGAGGGAAAGTGAAGCAAAAGAGATGTACTCATAAGTGGAGCGCGGTCTTTTACAGGGCAACGCCGCACAGCCACCAAGCCTGGGTAAGGTGTACGAGGTGCGACTACGAGATGCCAGTTGCTGCTCCTCAGCCCCATAACTGGAACCTCTTGGGACGCTGCAAGGTATGCGGCGTTTCCAGGCAGGCCGTGGGGGCCAAGTCATGAGCTCAAAGACCGATTGCAAGCATCTCCATACAACCAGCAAGATAGGTAGGGTCGAGGAGGGCAAGTGCGCCTTCAGTATGTTCCTGATCTGCCTGGACTGCGGGCATAAGAAGGCCATTGGTGGTACGTTCCCCCGCCACGAGTGGGAGCTCAAGCCAGGGGCACGTCAGTATACCTGCAAGGTATGCGGGGCGGTGAAGTAATGCCAAGATATGATCCATTACTAGATATAGGCAAATGCCGCCACAGGTGGACCATCAAAGAGGTCAGGGCTGGCCCCTGTAAGCGCAAGCAGGTCAAGGTCTGTACGCTCTGCAAGATGGAGGGGGTGACCCTCCGTACTTGGTACGAGCATAAGTGGCAGACCTACCTGCATCCGACGAGCATGACCAAGGTCCATAAGTGCGTCGTATGCGGGGCCACGAAGGAGCAATAGACCCATGCCCAAGTTACCCGATGGAGTAAAGAGACTGCACACGCAAGGATCGGGGCTGTGCAGGGTGGGTGATTCCGTTTTCTTCTATATCCAGTCAGCCGACGAGACGTACTTCCTACCAGTCCAGTCGTCCAAGGATATGGACCCATACCACCGAGAGCTCAAGGCATTCCTAGTCCTCAAGTATGGTGAGGAGGTAGCAGAGGCTTTCCTAGCCGACATCCAGAAGGCCGGACAGCCAGCTGCAGACTACTTCCTAGACGACAGTGGCGAGCTGGACAGGTTCTACGTCATAAGTGAGGTGGATACCTTTCTTAGGTCGTCTGCCAAGGCTTGACTAAACCCAGCCTGTTAGAGTATACTAGAAGTCTCGGAGGCGTTCTAATCTCGCGTTAAAGGAGAACAGTCTTATGCCCAGCAGGATGGCAGGGTTGTCTAAGGACAAGAAACGTTGGCTACTGGCTATACCAGCAGCCGACATATACCCCATACAAGTAGTGGCTCGTATCTTGGGAGTACCTGTCCAGAAGGTCTATAACCACATCCATCGTGGTAAGCTCGCTGCCTATAAGATAGAGGACGTGGCCCACGTCAAGCATGCCGACCTCCTGAGGTACATGGACGGTCAGCGTAGGCTACATAAGGCTATGCAGGCCAAGATCAAGGCAGAGCCTACCTCCTGGACTAGGAGCGATCCTAAGGCAGACTTCAGTGTACCGCTAGACTATGCTTCAGTGGAGGAGTGAGTGTATAGGAGCACTCTGGGGGTGGTAGTAGTGGCCATCCCCACTCCTCCTCTTTTCCTTTTCACCAAAGGAGTCAGCTATGCAAATCTTAGCAATAGACCCAGGCGAAACGTCAGCATTCTTGACCGCCGTCGTCGCCACGTCTCAGGTACCAGGCATGGCAGTAGTTAACCATGGAGCCTGGCAAGGCATAGGGCAACTCAAGGTCGTAGCAGACCATTCCTTGTTCTACGCTGACCAGCTCGTAGTCGAGGACTACCGTGTCTATTCCCATAAGGCCAAGCAGCACATCGGCAGCCAGGTCTATACGGCTAGAGAGATCGGTCGCATAGAGTGGCTTGCCTATCACGCAGGGACTCCTATCACCTACCAGATGGCCAGCCAAGCTAAGCAGGCATGGCCTAACTCCCGTATGAAGATGTACCCAATGGTCCGAGAGTTTGTTACCAAGCTCAAGGGCCATCCCCAACGTAAGCATATCCTTGATGCCTACCGCCACCTCCTCACCTTTATCGAGCGTTCTGAGAAGCTAGGACTTGGGTTGAGTGTCCTGGAGACTGAGAATGAAAGATAAAGAGTATGAAGAGGCCAAACGGCTGGCTGATCAGGCATCTGGTATCCGATCCCTGATAACAGCAGCCATAATCAAGGACGGTGAGGGCGTGGACTTGAGGAAGTTATGCGCTCTCTACCCCAATATACAGAAGGAGGTCACACGTAGACGATGCCAAGAGAACTCAACGAACATGAGTACAAAGAAAGCCTGCGACTAGCCATAGGGGAGTTTCCGTTCTATGCTATAGTGGCAGCGGCAATGCGCCAGGCAGATACCGACAATCTAAAGAAGTTGAAGGCTGCCTTCCCTGGTATATGGGAGTCGCTTCTGGAGTGGGTACATAAGCCAATCTGGAGGTCGTCGATATGAGGACTCTCTATCCATACCAGCAAGAAGGAGTAGCCTACCTACAGGCCCACGGTCGGGGTTATCTATGGGATGATCCAGGACTAGGAAAGACCTGCCAAGCCGTAATGGCGGCAAAGGATATGGGCAAGCGTATCCTAGTCATCTGCCCTAATACCTTGAAGCGCTGGTGGAGACAGGAAATCCACGAGTGCGACCCAGGCACAGACGTGCTACTGGCCACTGTAGGAGGCAGGTTCAAGTACGACGCTCACGGCAACCGACTCGAATTTGAGATGAAGCTGCCATCACTGGCCAAGCGTCACCTCATCCCTAAGTGGACGGTCGTTCACTACGCAGGAGCTAGACTCCAGACTGAGGAGTTTGCCTCTGTACCTTGGGACGTGGTCATAGTAGACGAGGCCCACTACATCAAGAACAGGAAGGCTGCCAGGTCCAAGGCCGTCAAGGATGTGACGCCACCCGATGCCGCCCGTATCGGCCTTACAGCTACTCCCTTCAATAAGAACCCAGCAGATTGGTGGTCCCAGCTAGACTGGATGGCCCCCAATCGTCAGGACTGGCAATCCTTCTGGAGGTTCAGGGGGACGTTTGCAGAGTTTACTATGGAGGAGGGTGACTATGGTCGTTACCCCAAGTTCCAGGGGGCAAAGAACCTGGACCTCCTCTCCCGTGTCATGGCCTACTATGGCCTGCGTAGGAAGAAAACTCATGTAGCTCCCCAGCTTCCTCAGCTCCAGGAGACCTACCTGCCCTTGCCCCTGGAGGGTAAGCAGAGGGAGGTGTACCGTAAGCTCAAGAAGGCAGAGGCAGAGGCGCGCATCCTGGGTGAAGACGGCAAGATTACCAAGGTCATTATGGTGAACGTCCTTGCCAAGCTCACCAGGCTAGAGCAGTTCCTCAGCCATCCTTGGACGGTAGACTCTGGTATCCCAGGGGCTAAGCTCCAATGGACCAAGGAATGGACTTCTAGCTATACAGAGCCAGCGGTCATAGCCACCAGGTTCAAGCCTACTGCTAACCATATCGCTGGCCTCCTCAAGACCACGGCAATCAGTGGGGATATCAGCGAGAAGAAGCGTGCCCGTATCCAGAAAGAGTGGGAGGCAGGCCAGCATCAATATCTAGTAGGCACCATCCATACTATCGGTACTGGGCTGAACCTGGCAAAGGCCCACAAGATTATCCTATACGACCAAGTCCACTCAGCTATCCTGATGGACCAAGTTAAGCAGAGGATTCACCGCCTCACGACTGATCATCCAGTGGAGGCGATTTACCTACATATCGAAAAGACCACCAACGACCTGGTCCTCAAGGCATTCAAGCAGGCCTGGCAGACTATGGACTTGGTAAGGTCTATGATCGAGGAGTTGTCCTCCTCTAGGAAGGAAGTATGATGCACGACGCAGATGTAGGCAAGGGTAACCAAGTGAGCAAGATTGAGGCTCTCAAGCAGATAACAGACTTACAAGAACTCCTGGCCGCAGAGGCGGAGTGCCGAGAAGCGATGGCAGATGTGGACATCCCAGGAGAGCCTCACCTCAGGGGTGAGGCCGTTAGGGGAGTCCGTTGCCGTACCAACCCCTCAGGGCCGAAGCGCCATGCATGGCTGACGGTGGAGCGTACCTTCGAGGCCGGACACTACTTGCCGTGCCATCCAGGTAAGTGTAGTAATCCTCATGGGCATTCTTACCGAGTCAAGGTAGAGATGTTGGGGCATGTCAACGAGGCCGACGGCGTGGTAGTGGACTTTGGCGATATCAAGGAGATCATCGACGACTTGGACCACTCCTGGCTCAATGACTTCATTCCACTGCCAACTGCAGAGAATATTGCTCTGTACCTTCAGCAGAAGATAGAGGAGCTGCCCAGAGTAGAGATAGTAAACGTCACTCTATGGGAGGGCTTAGGAGGATGCAGTGTCGAAGTCTAAGCCAACCTACCTAGTACACTCTATCTTCCGGTCTATCCAGGGAGAAGGACGCTTCTCTGGCTGGCCTGCTACCTTCGTCAGGTTCCAGGGGTGCAATCTCGACTGCGGCTTCTGCGATACCAAGGGGTCCATCGGCCTTGAAGGGGGTACGACCTATACCCTGAATCGACTGGTTAAGGCTATCCAGCAGACTGCCCATGCCAACGACCTCCTGGTACTGACCGGAGGCGAGCCGTGCCTACAACCCCTGGAGGCCCTGCTAGAGGCGCTCATCCAGTTGAGCCATCCCATTCCATGCATCCATCTGGAGACCAATGGTAGCCTACCTATCCCAGGGGCACACCTAATCGACCATATCGTGGTAAGCCCCAAGCATATGCTCCCTGAGGGTAGCTACCTGAAGAACGTCGTTGAGGGGGCAGACGAGATCAAGTGGCTGGTGGGTGGGATGCCCTCTATAGCCAGGCTGAAGGCGTTCATGAACCTACACGACATAGACCCTCAGCGCGTTTGCCTACAGCCTATCTCCCAGGAGGAGCACTCCACCAAGCTGGCCTTCAAGGCATGCCTTCAACTCGGTTGCCGGCTGTCGGTCCAAGTCCATAAGTATATAGGGGTGAAATGATGAAGGAAGAAACGACAGCAGCCGCACACGCCGAGTCAGGGGGTGTGCAGGAGGACTTGATCCGAATCTCGGTGACTCGCCTGCTCAGGGCCATAGGAGAGAACCCCACTCGTGAGGGATTGGTTGATACCCCAGACAGAGTAGCTAGATTCTGGAAGTCCTTTATTGAGTACGATCCTGGCAAGATAGGTACTACCTTCGAGGCCAAGGGGCAGGGTCAGTTAGTAGTCCTCAGAGTCAATGACGTCTGGTCCATGTGCGAGCATCACCTACTGCCGTTCTCGATGGATGTCGTGGTAGGCTATCAGGTAAAGGATAAATACCTGGGGGCATCCAAGGTAGCCAGAGTTTGCTATAAGTATGCCCACCGTCTGCAGATACAGGAGAGGTTCCTCAATCAGGTGGCAGACGAGATTGCAGAGATAACGGGCCAGTCCTCAGTGGCAGCCTATGCCATTGGCCGGCATACCTGTATGCAGTGCCGTGGTATCGAGAATACGGGCAGCCTAGGTACGTCAGTTAAGCGGGGTTACTTCCTTGGTAATCCCTATCTATACCAGGAATTTATGTTCCTGGCTAAGGAAGGAGGTAAATGATGGGCAGTGTAAGATACTGGTATGATGAGAAACGCGGCGTCCACCGCGCCAAGATCACCTTACCAGGAGGCAGGACCAGGACTGTAGAGTCGGTATCCAAAGCTATGCTGAAGGTCAAAGTCCAGACCATCCAACGGAAGGATGCTGAACGCAGCGCCAATCTGAAGTTCTAGCGGTGGGGTGGATGGGTTGGGGGGCCCATCCACTATGCTCCAGAAAGGAGGCAGTATGAAGACCATTGCCAAGATAATCATCTTACTAATAGTAGCAGCTATATGGGCCTTACTCCTGACGGTAGTTATGGTAGGTATAGGGCCAGAGGAGGGCTTATGGATGATCTAGTCAAGGAAGTTCACGTCACTGACCTACAGACCTTTGTACTCTGCCGCCGTAAGTGGGACTTTGGCTCCACTCTCAGGCAGGGCAGGGGCCGTTCGTTCCCTCCAGAGCCATTGATCCTAGGCTTGGGGGTGCACGAGGGCTTGGACTATGGCTATCGTAACTCTGTAGGTACTGGTAAGCCGATGCGCTTTGTCTTTGATGACGCTAAGGATAGGTTCGATAAGTGGCTATCTGGACGCATTGCCAAGATCATCGCCAGGACAGGCCCACTAATCCCTGCAGAGGAAGACAACATGGCCAAGCTCAGGCAACTGGGCCTCACTATGCTCAAGCACTACGAGCTATGGTCTCCCAATGTAGACTATCCGTACACCCTGCTCTCTACTGAGGAGAGCTTCAAAGTGCCAATCCCAGGGCTGGATGCCGTCTATGCAGGGAGGTTCGACGGCAGAGTTCGTCACCTCAGAAGTGGTAAGATATACATATTCGAGTTCAAGACCGCCAAGAGCCTGGGCAATATGAGCGGCACGTTCAGGGGTATTCAGCCGACCGCCTATATGTGGGCAGCGGGGCAGCTATACCCCCCGACCCCTTCAGGTGTACTCTACCGTTGCCTGAGGAAGCGTATACCCGATGTACCCAAGCGGCTCAGTACCCCTATGAGGTTCAGCTCGGCCAAGAAGCAGCAGCTCAGCCTGGAGTGGTTCCGCTTCTACGTCCAGAAGTGGGCAAAGGCCAATGAGGTATCAGCGGAGGACGTCCTGGCAGCTAACATGTCGGTGGTCAGTATGCTGGGCTCTAGGGAAAACCAGTTCTTTATGGAGAGGAGGATACCAAGGACAAAGAAGCAGCTTAGTGAGGCAGTCATAGCACTACAGCACGAGGGTCGCCAGATGGTAGACCCAGATGTACCGATATATCCCTTGTCGGGCTACCACTGTAGTTGGTGCGCCTTCAAGGAGGTATGCGACTTATTCAACCACGATATGGCAGACGAAGCCCAGGCACTCCTGGAGATAGAGTTTGCCAATAGAAACTATTGGGAGGATTAAATGCCTAAGAAAAAGAAGCGCAAGATAGGCACGCTCAGTAAGAATGGCAAGAAGCTATGGGTTGGGGATCGGTGGGTTGCTGTGGATACTTGGGACGGCAACGACGGCACGCCATTTGACGATGGTAGCTGGCACAATGACCAGCCTGTAGAGCCATTTGCTGGCTACAACCAGATAGCCGCCCTTAGCGGTCTTGCCTCCGGGGACTTGAGCGTCATCCAGCAGGTTCGTCAAGTCAAGAGGGAAGGCAGGCGTCGTAGTTCGCTCGGACGTGGTCACGACTGGGACCCGGACTGGTAATATGAAATCAGTCAGCCTAGAACAGCCAGCCCTGCTCAAGGCCCTGATCTATGGGGACAGCGGCACGGGCAAGACTACGTTAGTGGGGTCGGCCATGGAGCATCCAGCCACGCGCCCAGTCTTGGTCCTGAACTCCAGGGGCCAGCCAATCAGCCTACGGAGGTATGACCCTCCGCCATTGGTCGTAGGTATCGAGAAGTTTGCAGACTTCAATGTACCCTACGAATGGTTCGCCAATGGGCAGTCCAGGGGGTGGAAGCAGCCAAGCCAAGCCCATAAGGACTTTACAGAGGTCGTCGCTGCCTACCTGGACCGTTGGGGATTCGACCACTTCAATACGGTGGTAGTGGACTCGATCACCCATGCCCAGGGTAGATGTATCCAGGCCGCGACAGGGCAGACCGACCTCAAACCTGGGAACAAGCCCAAGCGTACGGAGATTCAGCATTGGGGGGACGTCTTATCTATGATGGTGAACTTGACCGATAAGTACTACGGCTTAGACGTCAATGTACTGATGACGGCTCTGCAAACCAGACGCGAGTTTGAGGACTTGGGCTATACGTGGTACAGCCCTATGCTCCAGGGTAGGTCGGATATGGCTGTCCCTGCCAACGCCGAGCTGGTCGGTCGCTTGGTCATAGCAGAGCAACTCTCTCGTAGGCAGAGGGAGGACTTGGGGTTGCCAGAGCCAAAGAGGAACCGGGCGCAAGCAGGCCCTGGCCACTTCAATGTCCTACTAACCCGTGGAGGCAGGGACTTTATGGCCAAGTGGCAAGGGGTCATTGATGCCCCTCATAGCGTCCCGTCGCCAACCATTGGCAAACTAATGGAGGTGCTTATGAAGTAATTGGCTTTACCCTAGTGAGTAGTTGTTTTGTTTATCTATCTATTTACATGGCAAACCCTAGGAGGTTAACAATGCCGCAGATTTCTGTAGATTTTTCCAACGCAGCAGACTTTTCCCCGATGCCCGTGGGGGCTTACTGGATTGAGGTCAAAGAGGCCAAGCTCGACAAGTCCAGCACCAAGGGCGAGCAGATGGTCAAGCTCGTTGTCGAGGTCATCGACCATGAGGAGTACGAAGGGCGCAAGCTCTGGCCCAACCTGATGCTCGAAGGCCGAGGCGCAGGCATTACTGGTCAGGCACTGAAGGCCATGAACCTGCCCACAGACTTGGACCTTGAGGACTTGATTGGCGCTCAGGCCCAGGTGTACATCACCCAGCAGCTTCGCACCGTTGAGGATGGTGGGGATGGTCGTGTCCGTAACAAGATCAGCACCTGGATCACCGAGGAAGATGAGGAGTAGGCCACTGGCATTCAGGTGATTGCCTGTAGCTATGTACCAAAGTAGAGTTGGGGAGGGTAGACCGCACGCTACCCTCCCACCTCATCCCTCCTGCCCTAGTTGAAAGGCAACCATGGACCTCCTAAATTTATGCTTCAGTGGACTGAACAACGACAACCTCATAGAACTGAGTATTGGAGGCACGGATAGGGAGCATCGTAGGTGGATACCCATCAGGGCCATAGATGCTCTAAAGATACCTGAACAGCTAGACGTCTACTTTGGTCCAGCAGTACGGGCTAAGGCAGATGCCATAGGTAAGGCCAATTGCCTAGGTAGTCAGGTTCTCTGGGTAGACTTGGACCGTCCAGACTTGATACCTGCTGTATTACCTCCGTCGGCCATAGTCCGATCTGGCCACGGATACCACTTATACTGGAGGATAGATACCTTCATACCGGAACGTAAGGAGATAGAGACACGTAATGCCAGCCTGGCCCAGTCGGTCAAGGGCGATAGTTGTCATAATATAGACCGACTGATGAGATTGCCAGGCTCAATGAATATGAAAGAATCAGATGCCCCTATAGTGGTGTCTGTTGATATTATACGACCTGAGTACGTATACTCCCTTGGTGACGTGGATGCTTCCCTCGCCATAACAGACAAGATGGCCAGGAAAGTGAGGAACGGTGACCGTAGGGGGTATACGTCCAGGTCGGAGAGAGACTGGGCGATAGTGACTGCCTTGGTCTCTGCAGGAATGAGTGATGAGTCCATTACCCGCATCTTTGACTGCCATAAGTGCGGGGATAAGCACCAATCAGAACGGGGGCACTACCTAGATAAGACTATAGCCTCTGCCAGGGAATCCTCAGCAGAGGTCATTACTATAAGGACCAAGGCTGGCGATGGAGGTTCAGAGGACCAAGCAGGACCAGGGCCAGTCGTTGAGAAGGATAACTGCTACTACATGGCCTCCGGTAGAGGAGCAGCCCAGGTGTCTACGTTCGTGCTCGACCCCCTCCTCCTCCTTGAAGGGGATGAAGATGCCATCGTTGCAGACGTTAGGGCTAACGGTACTAAGCACGTCTGGAAAGGGGAAGTCTTTACCAAGACTGAGCTCAGCTCCCTTGGTAAGCTCACCCCCAGGCTGAATAAGGCTGCGTGGAACTGGCTTGGACGAGACCTTCATGTCAGGCAGATGTCAGCCTACCTTATCCAGCAACTACAGGCCAAGGGAGTACCTCTGGCCCGCTCGACCAGGACCATGGGACGGCACTCGATAGTAGACGATGACCGTACCTACTATGTAACCAGGGAAGCGGTCATAGGTTCTGACGGGTCTATCTGGAAGGGAGACAGTCGTGCCCCGATAGTGTATGTACCAGCTACCAAGAACCTACCATCCATCTCTATCACAGATAGTCACCTATCCCAAGAGGTCAAGGAGGTCATAGCGGAGAACCTGCCCAATCTCCACGACCCAGATGCTATCTGGCCTATGATAGGATGGTATGCTGCTACTCCACTGAAGCCGGCAATCGAGGAGGCAGGCTACCGCTTTCCCATACTCTCTGTCTCTGGTACCAAGGGCAGCGGCAAGACGACGCTCATCCAGAGAATCTTCCTGAGGATGGCGGGCTATACCGACCCCAAGGGGTACGACGCTAATACGACTAGGTTCGTACTGCTGTCCCTCCTGGGATCGTCTAATGCCCCTCCCATCTCGTTCAGCGAGTTCAGGGCCAATATGACTAAGGAGTTCTTGAGGTACATCCTCCTCAGCTACGATAGTGGAGTCGATGCCAGAGGACGGCCAGACCAGACTATAACCCAATACCCACTGACTGCGCCCTTCTCCATAGACGGTGAGGATCAGCTCCAAGACCCAGCAGTAAAGGAGCGTATTGTAGCCGTCCACCTCAAGAAGGATACCGTTATGAAGGACTCACCTGCCTGGCGTGCGTTCCAGCGGCTGTCGGCGGTAGACCTCCATAGCCTATCTCTACCATATGCACTGCACACGCTCCAAATCGGGGGTGTGCGGGAGGGTTTGATCGACGCCCAGAAGGAGGTAGATAAGGCATTCGTCTATCCTATGCCAGACAGGGTCAGGCGTAACCTGGCAGTAGCCTGGTATGGGATTGATATCCTTGCCGATTTCTTAGGAACGCCAAGACCACCTATACAGGTAATGAGGCAGGCCCTTGAGAATGTATACGTCGTGGCTAGAGGTAGGGCGCCAGTAGCAGCCGATGACTTTGTAGAGTTCGTAGTTAACATAGCTGCTAGGGGCAGTGCTAACTTTTCCTATAAGCTCAAGGATGGAGTCCTATGGTTTCACGTCACTCCAGCCTACCATGCTTATGCCTCGCACTCTCATAGGATGGGCCAACCATCGCTCAGTAAGGCAGCTATGGTCAGTATGCTAGAGGAGATGACCAGGTTTGTCCTACCAGCCCAGGTAATGAAGCTAGAGGGTAAGATGGTCAGGGCCCATGGGATAGATTTACAAGCTGCCTACGATGCTGAGCTAGATATACCATCAGAGATAACCACCAAAGAGTTCACGCTAACGATAAGGGGGTAGTATGGAACTAAATGAATACCAGAAGGGGGCACTCAAGACCTGTATGGGCTTCGATAGTGGAGTCCAGAAGCTGGTCTATGCTTCTATAGGATTGGGAGGGGAAGCTGGTGAGGTACTGGACCTAGTCAAGAAGTACGTCTGGCACGGCCACCCAATCAGGGCAGCGGCAGTAGCTAAGGAGCTGGGGGACGTCCTATGGTACGTGGCAGTCACTGCCGATGCCATAGGGCTGACGCTAGAAGAGGTAGCCACTTTGAACTTGGATAAGCTAGCAGGTAGGTATCCAGAAGGGTTCAATGTAGACAGGTCAGTCAATCGTGAAGATTAGCCTGGACCTATCGGCTACTGGCCTCAAGTTTACCAGGCCAGATATTCTGCAGCATCCTAACATACCCAAGTACCTGTCAGGGGTTAACCCAAGGACGTTGATGGGTAAGGAATGGTGGGATAGGCATCGTAAGCAGGTTTACGAGGTTAACAACTACCATTGCTTTGCCTGCGGGGTTTCCTCCTCTAACGCCAAGTATCACCAATGGTTAGAGGCCCACGAGTGCTACGACTACTTGTGGGATAAGTTGGTGCTCCGCTATAGAGAGACCGTTGCCCTGTGCTATACTTGCCATAACTTTATCCATAGCGGCAGGCTCTATAACCTGTACCTGGATAGGAAGGTAGCCAAGGACAAGATACAGTTTATCTTGATGCATGGGCTGGTCCTCTTATATGGGCAAGGACTCAAGCCAGATCAGAAGGTTATCTATATAGCCAGCCGTCTAGGAGGGCAGGCCCAGAAGTATATAACCAAGAACAAGATCAAAGCTAACACGCCGTCGGTACTGCACGCCGTAGACCTACTAGAGCCAGGTTGGCGCATGCAGTTTGAAGGTAGGCTCTATAATACTCTAGGAATGGAGGTAACTGAAGATGAAGGACAGAGCAGTGGTTCTACTTAGTGGAGGAATGGACTCCTCCACGGCCCTATACTGGGCAGCAGCACGTCCGAATACAGAGGTAGTAGCGATTGCCCACTTCGACTATGGGCAGCTTGGAGCCGACTACGAGGCCAACGCAGCGTTAATGGTGATGGGCTCTCTGGCATCCGAGCTAGGCCACGTCATCCCATTCCAGGCCATCAAGATTGACGGCTATGGACTAGAGGCTATCACCAGCGACGTTACGGACTTGAGACCTGGCGTTACTGACAAGTATGGTAACCCATCATCTTTCGTACCAGGACGCAACCTCTTCCAGCTGGCCAGGACTCTCCCCCTACTCTACAAGTACGACGCACATATGCTGGTCGGGGGGTGGGTTGAGCAAGACGTGGAATACCCAGATTGCCGGCAGGACTTCTTGGAGGCGTTTGCCGATACTGCAGTCCTGGCACTGGGAGGGTTCGAGGTTACCATTGCTCATCCACTCATAACCTTGACCAAGGCAGAGATTGTCGAGCTTGGAAGAGACCTGGGTGTTCCTTGGGAGCATACGCGTAGTTGCTACCGGAACGACGAGCAGGCTTGCGGTACGTGCGATAGTTGCCTCCTACGTGCCGCAGCATTCTGGGCCAACGACATGCACGACCCTGCCTATGACCTCGATGGCATGAGGCGCGTGGTCAGTCGTTGCATAGATGCTGGCTACATCGAAGCAGAATGAATGCCCTAGCTGCCCTGGTGATCATCTACGGCTGGGCTAGTCACTACCGAGAAGGGCTGATGGAGGAGGTGGTCTTGAACCGTATGAGGACAGGCCACCTCCCACTAATAACTCCTATGGTCGATGGCTATATAGCCTCTGCCGATTGCCGAGACATAGGCCAGATATGGGCACTGCGCCCGTATGGCTATAGCAGGTGGGAATACTTCCTGGTAGCCGATTGCGCAGACCATACCCTCACCACCGGAGGCTTGCCAGACGACCAGTGGATGATCCAGAACAATATCTTGGCAGAAGTAAACTACCCAACTGCCAAGAGGTGGGATACTATAGGCAGCTGGGTAAGGGTAGAGAGGAGGACTCATAAGGTATACCGACCATTTCAACTACCGTCAGTTAGTATATACAGGAGGTTACTGCAAGATGAAACTGTTTATTGAGGAGCAAAAGGTACTTGACTTGCTACTTGCCGAGTGGTATGAGGAAGTCAAGGGGTTCCAAGAGGATGCCAATGGCGTCTTTTCTGAGAAGGGCAAGATGTATGACCGTTCCTCTCCAGTCTGGGAACGCATCAACTTCCCCCATGGCTTTGTGCAGGAGCTCAAGAAGAAGATCGACAGGCTCAGTCAATTGCTGGATGGCTATGATCCCAACGACTTCTTCTCTGTACAATGGTCGGAGGTCGAGGAGGAAACTGGGGATGTCCATATCTACTCAGCCATGTTCGGGGGCCTTATCCGCATGCTACTGGCCAGGGAAGCAGAGAAGAAGGGCATCCAGGTGGAGGCCGACCCCATCGTCAAGGCCCAAGCAGGCAGGGGCGTGTCGCCCAGGAAAAGGAGGGGGAGCCGTGACTGAATTTGCGCCCGTACTACCACTGAAGATGGTGAAGCATCTAGCCACTGGGGTATACGTTATGCTCCAAGCCCACCTATTCAACGACCTGCCAGAGGACGAATGGGAGCAGTTCAGGGATCATAGCGGAGTCATCCTAGATAATGGGGTCATAGAGACTGGAGAGCCAAGGGTCAAGACCCTCTACAAGGTTGCCAAGGCTATCGAGCCATTTGAGGTAGTCTGCCCCGACGCCTTTATGGATAAGGACAAGACCCTCAAGCTGTTCCATGCCCATGCCCTGGAACTGTCTGCCTATGCCAATAGCGTTATGGTCGTACCGCAAGGAGGCTCTGTACAGGAGTGGGTGGAGTGCCTGAGGCAGATGATGGGTACTGACCTATGGGAGCGTATCCCTCAGCTCACCATTGGGATACCTAAAGTGCTAGACAAGTTCCCTGGAGGCCGCATCGCTGCCCTCTCATGGGTCAGGACGCACTGCATCAGATTGACTCCTTATATGGGGCATCCATCCAGGCTGCACTTACTAGGGCAATGGTCGGTTATGTCCCAACCTATCCAAGCGATCAGCTACTTCCCACATATCCGCAGTTGGGATACCACCTGCCCCTACGCGGCCGCCTTGCAGGGTCAGGTCTATACCGAGATGATAGGCAAGTGCAATATGACTGAGGATGCCTGGCGTCCAGAGGGCTACCTACTCAAAGAGACCTTGACCCTGGCAGAGATCAATCTCGCCATTTACCATAAAGCTACCAAGATGGCCTCTAATGAGGGAGAGAGGATGGGTCATGGCTAAGAGGGCCAAGCAGTTAGTAGAGCCAGTGGACCTGCCAAAGATTCATCATAAAGACCTACTGAAGGTATCATATGAGGACTTGATAGCAGCAGAGCGCAAGCATATAGCCCTGGGCGTGAAGGATACTGAATTGCCTAAGCCCCAGTGCATACATTGCCCACTGCTCCACCGTCCGATGGTTCAAGGCTCTGGCACACCCCCGAATAAGGGCGTGTGCAGAGGCGTTGTTTGCGGGGAGGCCCCAGGCAGGAATGAAGCCAAGCAAGGAGTCCCCTTCATTGGGGACTCCGGTAAGTTGCTGACGGCTATCCTAGAAGGAGCAACTGACCTCACCCGTGACGACCTATACTTTACCAATACAGCCCTCTGCCATCCACCAGCCAACAAGATACCTTGGAGGGCTGCCCAGTGCTGCCGTCCAAGACTCCTTGCAGAGCTGGCACCTTACCAGGCCGAGGGCATCCCAATCCTAGCAGCTGGAGCAGTAGCAGGTAAGGCCCTTACAGGTATCCTGCAGGGGTCGCTCAGAGGGCAGTGGCACGACGGGGTCATATGTACCTGGCACCCAGCCTATATCCTACGTACAGGAGGCCACTTCTCTGAGCTAGTCCACGACGTTCAGAAGCTGGCCAATGGAGGACCACTAGACCTGCCGTATCCTCATTACCACGTAGTCGAGGATATAGACGACCTCAACTACTGGGTAAATGCGATGCTCAAGCAGGGGAGGGAGGGACTCACCATCTGCTTCGACCTTGAGACTGATCAGCTGGTCTATTGGGAGCATAGGATACTATGTATGGCCTTTGCCTACGACGTCAACCGAGCCTGGGTCATTCCTGCAGAGATGGTCTACCTACCAGAGACAGCCGAGGCACTCAACCGCCTCTTTGCTCCAGATAATGGTATCACCTTTGTCGGGCATAACGCCAAGTTCGACATCAGGTATCTCAGGCACCAGTTGGGGGTCCAGGCTAGAGCAGATGACGACAGCTTGGTAGCTCACTACCTGATCGACGAGACCATGTACCACGGGCTCAAGCCGTTGCTGACTAACTATCTCGACATCGGAGACTATGAGGGAGAACTGGTCAAGAAGTACCTCAAGAGCAAGAACGATATGTACTCCAGTGTCCCAGCCGACCAGCTGATGGAGTATAACGTCCTGGACGTTTGCTATAACTTGAGACTCTGGTTCATCCTCAAGGAGCAGCTAGAGGCAGATGATATGTTCGAGATGCCGTACCGCTACCCACTGATGGCGGCTTTGCCTCATATGGTGGATATGGAACTCTATGGCCTGTACTGCGACGTAGACGAGCTTCACCGCTTGTCTGAGGAGATGGGCGATGGGGCAGTCAAGCTGCAAGAGGAACTTGAAGAGATGTGCGGGTACGAATTCAACCCCAACTCCTGGATGCAGGTTCAGAAGATCATGTATGACCACTTCGCACTGCCTACGGTCAGGGTTAGGAACGCAAAGCCAAAGACGACCTGCGCAGAGGCGAGGCTACTGATCAGGCAGAAGCTGGCCGGCTGGGGTCGCCAGGATTCTGTAGCCTATAAGTGGTTGGAGGGGTTCGACCAGCTGAAGTCCTTACTGAAGCTGAAAAGCTCCTACATCGACAACCTATTCTACCGTAAGAGGACCAATGCTAGTATGATCGACCCTGAGGGGAAGATACATCCCGACTGCCTCTTGTATGGTACAGAGACTGGCCGGGTATCCTTCCGTGACCCTGCCATCCAGACTATCCCCAGGCCAGGTACAGGCTCGGCTCTGGGGGATACCTGGGGGCAGTATATCAGGGCGGCCTACTGCAAAGCTCCTGAAGGATGGTCGATTATGGAGGTAGACATCTCCCAGGCAGAGATGAGAGTAGCCGCTGCCCTATCTGGAGAGCCATTCCTCTTGCAAGTATACCAGGAGGGTCGCGACCTCCACTCTGAAGTAGCAGTAGCTATGTACGGAGAGGAGTATACCAAGGACGAGCGCAACAACTGCAAGAAGTTCAACTTTGCCTACCTGTATGGAGGTACTGAGCATTCCTTCGCTATGGAGACTGGGATGTCGATGACCCTAGCCAGGCAGTTCGTCCGCAGGTATAAGAAGCTCATGACTACCTTGGAGGAGTGGAAGCAGGGCCAGCTCAAGACCCTGAGGACGCGAGGCTACGTGGAGACTGTAACCAAGCGTAGGCGTCGCTACCCTCTCATCACCAACGATAACCTAGACGATGCCCGTAAGGCCGCAGGGAACATGCCGGTCCAAGGGGCTGCCTCAGACGTTACCTTGATGACCTTTATCTCGGTATGCGACTGGCTAAAGGCTGAGGGTATCGACTACGCCAAGATGGTAGCTACTATCCACGACAGCGTCCTCTTGGAGGTCAGGAACGACAAGGTCGAGGAGGTAGGTAGAAAAGTCCAGTCTATCATGAAGGCTACTGGGGAGAAGTGGTTTCCCCAAGTCCCATGGAAGGTGGACATAGACCTAGGCCCAGATTGGGGCCACCTGGAGGCATACGATGACAAGCACTAAGGATGAAGCTATAGACTTCATCGTCGAGAAGGGGTACTGGCGTATAATAGATATGGGGCCTAATAAGCGCCAGGGAACTACCAAGGTGGAGCTATGTACCGCTGACCGCCAGGCCCTAGTCAATATCCAGCAAAACTTTGGAGGTACTATCAAGCCTCAAGACAGTATCTGGCGGTGGTGGGCAGGCAAGGCAGCAGATATAGCCCAGATTGCCCTGAGCCTACTGCCAGTTGCCAAGGCCCTGGCTACAGAGATGCATCGGTACTGCCAGGCATCGGGAGAACGCCGCTACCTGTATGTACAGGGCTTGAAGCAGAAATACAACACGAAGTCGATAAAAATCTCCAAGTTCACCGATTCAGCCCTGGAGGAGGCTCCTGATGAGTAAGAAGTGCGAGCATAATCAAGTGATGCATCGTTCTATACCATTGGGGGGCTGCCAGTTCAAGAGGATCAGCCAGTGCCTAAGATGCCAGAAGGTACTAAAGCAACGTACCATCGAGAGCCACGTCTGGGTCTGTAAGTTCACCTACGACTCGGCAGGGGCCATCCGAGGCCGTTATTGGAAGTGCTCATCCTGTGGTAAGGAGAAGCCTTATGAAGAGTAGAACTGGCTGCCCCAGGGGAGGTAACCATGAACCTGAGGCCCACGAGCATGCCCAAGGAGGCTGCAAATTCCAGGAGGTCTGGGTATGCAAGAAGTGTGGGGTGATTATCCAGAGAGGCAAGACGTTCTGTCGTCACGTGCCTACTCAACTTATTAAGAGAGACTCCAAAGGCCGAGCTATCGCCTGCGAGACCAGATGCGCCTATTGTAAGGAGGTGATAAGAAGTGAGTAAGTGTCCTGAGGGAGGACGCCACGATATCAGATCATCGACCATCAAGGTTGGGCCCAGTGAGTACAAGTCGCTCACCCGCTGCTCCAAGTGTGGTAAGGTGTTCGGTAAGAGTGGTAGATACCAGAGGATTACTCCTGCTATGCTGAGGGCTAAGTATCCATCAGCCTTTCAGGAGAAGGGGTGATCAAGAAGCCCTGCACACGCGCTAATTTCGGGGGTGTGCAGGGCCTTTGATTCTTTACTTACAATGGCAGGAGGCCCTATAAGAGGCTTTGGTCAGTACCACACCGAACCAGTGACCAATAACCATCGTCAGCAGAGTCTCCATAAACGGGGGTACTGGAATCTGCAGAGCCGTCATAACGCACCAAGTAACCACCAAGGCCAGCGTAGTGACCGCTTGTACCAGCATCCCATCCACGAGCAGTTCCCTCCAAGTCATATCTGCATCCTCTCTATTTCTAGCCTTACAATAACGACATCAGCCATGCTACTAACTGATCTCCAAATATAGGTTCCAGGACATTCAGCCCTGCTACGGCTATTACCAGGCCAGCCACCCACCTCTTGAGCTTAGCTACCTCAGCCTTTAGTGCTATTCTTTCCCTGTCGTCCAGTACCATCCTACCGTACTTGATCAATGTGGCTTGCACTGCCTGCGGGTCTATCGGCCTCCTCCAGACATGCCAGGCTCCTGCAGCCATCCAGTCGTATGCCTTCTTATCGTCGGCAAAGGCATCTATAATGACGCACAGAGGGCCGTTACTCTCTACCAGGAATCTTCTGATGACCGGAGTAGTAGGTCCAGTAGGTACGCTTTCCACTGCTATCAGTACGTCTGTAGCCTCCGTCTGCTCCAATGCGTCGTGGACTCCATCGGTGATCCTAACCGAGAAGTTCAGTCCTTGGGCCAGTTCTTCTACCCTTCTAAGCTCCAGGTCTCGCTGCCCCAGTATGAGTATATTGACTGTTGAGAACAAGTGTGCCTCCTAGGTAAAGGTTTTATAGAACCAGTCGCAATTGGCTGAGTTGCCTGCGTTGTCTACGAATACGCCCACGCGTCCTGCTGCAGGCGGCCCTGCCGTCCAGTTGCCATTCAGCTGGTGGGAGAAGGAGACAAGGTTACATCTTCCTCCATGCTCGCCCTTCAGGTAGCCATAGGCAAAATAGTTGGGGGCCGAGTAGTAGCATAGCAACTGGAAGGTCAGGAAGGTTCCAAATGGCACTGTAGTAGCTGCCGATACGGTGGTTATGGCTCCAGCATTATCTCTGTACCTGTACCTCAGAGTAGATTCTCCCACAACCAAGGAGCCATCTAAGAACATCTCCACCCAGTTGTTATCAGTACCGTCGTCTATGCGGACTCCACACTCCACGGTTATCCCTCCAGATACCCTTGCCTCTATGTACTTACCTTGCCAACTAGCCGCTGCATTGGCGATATTTGTATACAGGAAGCACTTGGCAGCGTCGGCCATGTACAGGTAGTCATCATTGTAGCTGTAGTATACGGCAGCAGGAGTGCCTCCCAATGGCGCGCCTGCCCAGGCATAACCAGTTAGGGTACCATTGCCTGGGCCAGTAGTCTCGCTTGGCCTGAAGTGGGCATCCCAGAGCGTAAGTCCTGGAGAGTTGATAAACCTACTAGCCAGCCCCCTGCCATCCATGTTGGGGAAGAAGTCCTGGTCGGCAATCACCTGGATACCATCGGAGTACCTGCGTCCTGAGACCACTCCTCCTATGTCCCAGGCGATCTCGTCGTCTACTGCCGCGTACTCCTTAGTATCGGCATCGGCATCCCAGATGTGGTCATTGCCGTTCATATCTAGGTCGCCATCAAAGGTATGCTTATTGGTCCAGGTAGGAGTGATGCCCTGATTTATAGGAGGAGCAGCGTCAGACCGCATAGCCGTAGTAGCAGTACCATTGACTGCAGAGGTACCAACCTGGGCAGTGGGATTAGCAAAGGACACCCCAGGCAGCCCTGCTCCAGAAGAGCCCCCTGCAGAGAATATCTCGTACTGATCCCCATCCCTGATCCTGACTACAGTAACCTCGTCAGTTACTGCCAGGCCCATGCTTTGCCTGTACCATACGTCGGTATTATACTCACCACGTAGCTTCACTTGGATAAGTCTGGGCCAGGTGGTAAGGCCAGCCGAGTATGGGTCCAAGTCCTCCACGGTACAGCCCTGGATGAACTCGGCAACATCTAACAACCATGGAAGTCTCTCCTTCATTACCTCCATGTACCTATGGATTAGGATCAGGGTATCCTCATTTGGTTCCCAGCTCATGGTATCTGGTTCTCCGCTTCTAGGGTAAGCATGGTAGTACCACTCCTGAACCCGTTAGGACTTACGGATATATCGGTAATATAAAAGTATTCGCTAGTCCAGTCGATATGCACTCCGTTGGCCGTGGTCCCTGCATAGGTAATAGCTACCCGGTCATAAAGCTCGAACAGCAATCCAGATAGCCCAGGGGCAGGCCACTTGACAGTATAGGGACGGTTCTCCCAGAAGTACCTCACTTTGGCCCAGTAGTCGAGTGCGTCCTGGTCGCTGCATCGTAGTCTGCTCTGGTTGACGACATTACCGTAGACATGGGTAGACGATATAGGATACTCGGCATGCAAGGTATCGGCGTCGTCTGTAACTGCATGATACCTGACTTGCCTGATCTGCTGGGCATCCCTAAAGACTACCTGCGGCCTGCCAGCGCAGAACTCCTTAGTGAAGGTCATCACTGAAGACGGCAGGGCAGCCTGGAACATTGGGTTACGTTCATAGTGAAACCCGTTACCCTTATCAAAGTAGGCCACAAAGTGGTCGTTCTTGGCTATGTTCCTGATGACGCCCCACATGTTATTGGATTCCCTGATCATGTACCTCTCGGCCCTAGCAGTGCCGTCCAGGTTGCCAGGGTCGGCAAATGGAGTAGTCTCTACCCCACTCAGGTCTATCCATCCATGCGGGTTCAGGGTAGCATGATATACCATATTGGTATGGGCTACCCAATCTGGGTTAGTGGCTGGAGGATTGCCCAGGGCATCATAGTAGCCCAAGATATGCCTGACCAGCCTACCCAGGGTCAGCCTCTCTGGGCTTACTCCAGTCACCGAGTCGAACTGGTGGTAGTTAGCACGGCCATCGGCATCCACATCGACAAAGTGTACTCCCTGCAGCCAGCCTCTCTCTAAGATGGAGTCGCTAGTCCTGGCCACGCATTGCGTAGAGCTACCCTTCACGTCAAAGACGAACTGGGCAGGGACTACGTGGCCGTGAAAGGCTTCCTGAGTAGGCATCCCATAGTCCCCAATCAATGGGTCCCAGGTGAGTAGTAGCTCCTGGTAGAGGTCCAGGAGGTCGGTATCTGCCATTACATTGAACCTGACCTCCCATCCTCCACGGTTAGCACTGCCGCTTATTGAGGATATAGCCAGGCTATCGGAGACATTAAGGGTAGGCAAGGTACTCCTCCGTCTCTGGCCTAGCCATGAAGGCGTCGCCTAAGGTGGTAGGAGTATACCCTCCTCCTACATCGGTCATAGTACCATCCTCTTTCAATGCATAGATTTGCCCGTTCACCCCGTCATCTCCCACCCAAAGTATCCTATATGCAGTATGGTCGTCGTTCCTATGAGTAACTATAAAATGCTCGCCATCATTACCAGGCCAATGGGGCCAGTCGGCTCCAGCCCCTCCAAACTGCCGGATGGTGGAGGGCGTGAACTCGATTACCTTCTGGCCAGTCATCAATAGCATGTACCTGGCATCTTCTGGGCTCACGCTCATAGGGCCATTCTCGGCATGTATCTTGACCCCAGACCGATAGGTACCATTAACGTTAGACCAGTAGACTATCCCTGCCCACTTCCTCCCTACAGAGCAAAATGCGCTGGCCCCATAGTTGGGCATAGTCGAGGCCCTACTCCAGCTGCCGCCATAGTTACCAGACACGTGTAAGGTACTCTCATCTACTCCTGCATCTTCATCTAACCTACCAGACGCGGCATATACAGTAGCTCCATTGCTCTCTTGGACCACTGCTAACTGGCCGGAGGTAAACCTCTGCAGCTTATTGGCTACCACTCCCATGTCGTCTATCACTACTGAATAGGCTATACTCCTCCATCCACTGAAGGTAGTAGCCACTCCCCAGATAGCGTCTGCTCCTTTGAAGAGTGGGCCATTCTTGTAGGCATGGAAGAATGCATACCCCCAGCCAGGTCTATTCTCAACAAAGGCCAGGGAGTCTACGATCTGTACGTCGTTATAGTTAGCAGGGTTATACCCCGCAGCGGTAATGAGGTCGGTGATGTCTTGCCGCTTTACCCAAGTACCGCCACTTGGAGGCACTTCATAGGTATAGATACCGTCGTACCTGGAAACGAATAGCCTCTCTAGTCCACTGGGCTCCCTGGTGATCTTGGCGTCCGTAAGGGTAGAGGTGCTCAGCTGGCTACTCTCTACCTTGGCCCAACTTCCAGCCCCAAGTACGTCGTCGTTACTCCATACGTACTGCTGGCTAGTAGCTATTCCCTTGACCTCCTCCCAGTTAGCCCACCTGTAGGCTGGGTAGCCGGCAGGGTCGCCTTCGTCCATGGCATCTTCATCGGCGCAGCTGAGGACTATTACCTGAAGCCTGCCAGTGCCCTCAGCTCCCAGAGTATCAGTGACGGTCAGAACCACGTCGTACTTGCCTGCAGCCACATAACCACCTAGTGGATGGGCCACTGACCCTGCTCCAGGCCAAAGTCCATTAGAGGTCTGACCGTCACCCCAAGTAACTTCCCAACTAGCTATGGTATCTGTAGGAGACCAGCTGTTGGAGTAGTCCATGGTAACTGCCTCGTTGGGGCAGACTACCTGAACGTCTAGGATGGGTACTGGTACTGGGTCTTTAGCTACCCCTACAGTATTACCAGATATACAGCAATAAAAGGCAGGGGTAATCGCAGGCCCCTGCACACCCCGAAGTTTACCGGCGTGTGCATAGCCTTTCAATGCGGCTACTAGCCCTGCAGGAAAAGGTGAAGTCATGTCCCTGTATCCCCCAAGTTGACTAGGAAGACAGCCACTATCTCGCTGGCTACTCCCCTCCGGTTACGCTTTACCACTGATTGGCAGATGGCATCGTTATATATCTCGTACTGGTCTATTTCTCCAGGGAGTCTAGTGGTCAGCGAGGTCAGAGTAGTATTATCGTAATCGAACCAATCCAAATCGCAAGATTCACCTACCACCCGACGCCATTCGAGCTTTGCATAGGCACTCCTCTTCTGCAGCCCATCCAAGTCCTCTCCTAGTACATTATGGGCCCAGACCTCCTCATCGGGTGAGGTGACTCCTTTACCATTGATAGCGAACACCACGCCTAGTCTAGCCACTTTGCATAGCTCCCGTCAATTGTATCAGGATACCCTGAGCGATAGCATCTCCTACTCCAGAGAGGTCAGCTCCAGATAGGCTACCTGATCCCTCTATGGGAATAGCCCCACCACCCCAACTAACCTGCATCGAGGACCCTATGGTGGTCATAGGCTCAAAGGAGTATCTCTCTGGTAGGTTTCCTTCTCCAGCCCTGAAGAGGGTAGGGGAAGATACCATACCACTACCTCCGAACTGATGGCCCACTGGTATATCCTCCCAGGGCATAGTATCGTATCCAGAGGAGCCAGTACCGACGATGGGCAGTACCCTAGCTTCGATATCAGACCTCAGGTTGAACCTCTCGATAAAGTCGTCCAGGATACCCTGAGCCTCCCCAGTGGGGCCAAAGAACTCCTCGATGATGGCGCTGACTTGCTCGAAGCCTATCTTGGCTTGCTTGGCCACCTGGTTCCAGTACTGGTTCCATTGCTCTAGGGACTTCTCGTGCCTGGCCTGCTCATCTTCCAGCTGCTGCTCCATATCCTGCTGGGCCTTGTCTCGGTTCTCCTGCCGCTTACGTTCAGCCTCATCCAGTTGGTCCTGCTCCCTGATCCTGATCTCCTCCAGCTGGGCCTCGTAGTGCCTGATGAGTTGGGCTATCCTCTCCCCAAACATCTCCTCCTCGCGAGCCATCCTTTGCTGGTGAGTCTCGTCGTCTGCCGTCATAGTATCCTGGAAGTTCTCCTCATCCTTCTGCTTCTCCAGGGCATACCTGGCATCCAAGTCCTCGATGCCCAAGACGTCACCCTCAGCTACTAGCAGGGAACGCTCATACTGGTACATCCTCTCGTTCTGGAGCTGCTCAATCTGGAACTTCCTTGTCTTCTGGAATACCTTGAGCTCATACTTCTCCTGCAGGTCGGCTATCTTGCTGAGGTGCTTAATGGTGGCATCCTCTACCCGCATGGTATGACTACGCAGGGCAGATTCTCTCGACCTCATGGCACTACGCTGGATACGGGCTACCTCATTGGTGTAGTTAAGCTCGATGTCGGCCAGCCTCTGCTCGTACTTGCGTTGTATCTTCTCCAGGTTCTCAGCGTGCTTCTCAAATAGCTCCTCACGCTTGATCAGCTGCTTGGTAATGGGTTCGATGTTGGGAGGCTCTATCTCGTAGGATTCCTTGTACTCCCTCTGAGTTGGGTCTACATCATCCTCAAAATATCCCAGGGCCTCTAGTGCCCTCTTTTGATTCTCTGCTAGCCTCTCCTCAAACTGGGCGCCCCCCATCAAGAGATCAGAGAACAGGCTCTGGACTCCCTTGCCAGGACTACCCGCCTCCACCAGCCCGCCAACTATAGTGGTAAATGCTGAGCCAAATACCACCACTTCTTCTGTAAGCGTTCGTATGGCTTTAGAGACCAAGCCAAGCACGCCTGTATCTTGGGCAGTGACGGTCAAGACGTTCTTGAAGTCCTCCCAGGTAGACTCTAGCTGCTTGTAGGGCTCAACTGCAGCCAATGCCTCGTCAGCTCCGGCAGCGAGTAGTTCGTTGGTACGCTCGACTATGGCGGCAAACTGGGCCTGGGCAGCCTCTCCGTGGGTCAGCTGATCGGCAGTCGTACCCATAGCAGCGGCATACTCTTGTAACGAGGCTTTGAGGTTGAATATCTTAGTTGTGGAGTCTGCGGCCTCGCCAGTCCCTTCTCGCATAGACTGCAGTAGAGACGAAAAGATATCTATGGCATCGCCGCCCCCAGTGACTGCAGCTACCCTGGCAGCCTCCCACAGCTCGGAGTATTGCTCGCTGAACCTGCCCTGATCTTCCAGAATACCAGCATTAGCTACCTTGAAGGCTTCCTGAGCAGAGATAGCCCCATTACTAACGTCTACCAGCTGCCTGACTATAGGACCAAGGTTTACCTCTGCCTCCCTAGCCAAGGCACGACCGCCTGCCCTCTCTGCAGCATTCTCTGCCCCCTCTGCCATCTCGTTGTATGCCCCGACGACAGCTTGGGACAGCAGCTGAGTATAGAACATTACCGTGATCATTTGACGGCGTAGGCGGATAAGGGAGGCAATCTGACGGTTAGACGAACTCTTGACAGCAGTAGCCTTCCGTTCACTAGACTTCACACTAGCGTCGGCAAGCTGCTTGGTATGCTTCTCCATGTTCTTGAGGGACTGCTCTACCCTCTTATAGCTTTGCTGGAACTGCTGATCTAGGAGTACTGCTTCAACCCCAAGCTGGGGGGTTTGCTCAGTCATTACGACTCCTTATCATTAGAGTCTCTACACGGCCCTTAGCAATAACCGTAGCCATCATCTGGCACCTGACCTCGTAGGAATGGGTATACCACTCATCTAGCGGTATACCCCATTCCATAGCTGCCATGTCTTCTGCTAGCTGAGGTCTATAGGTTACTGCGCTTTGCTCTCCAGGCTCTGGGGGCCGTCCCCAGACCTGGATGTCGTAGGGACCATGGCTGCCTCTGTATCCTTCTTCTCCACTGGCTTGACGGAATAGGTAACGGCATCTACCCTATCTATGTCTTCACTAGAAAGCAGGATACATAACTTGATGAAGAGTATCCTCCTGGCAACTGGGTCGTCGAGGTTGGGGCCATTCCTGAGGATCGTCCCTGGAGGCTCCCAGCCCTTTGGGGGCTCACTGCATGTCTCCCCGGCCTCCCATGGGAATGCCCACTTCACTACTCCATAGTCTATGTAATGGTCCAAGACTGCCAAGTGGGTAATCCTCTGCCACTCCTCGACTTCATCCCTCCAGGCGTCATGCTCCGGAGTTCCTGGCAGGTACATCTTGCGCTCAGTACCCCCAGCCTCAGACTCCAGTACCTGCATTGGTATCTTCGGCTTGGGATACTTGGCGTACACGTCGTTAACGGTGTAGGGGGGAACTCCCCTACACCATACGACCGTGCCATTATCGGTGACCACTTCTTTGAGGAAATGATCTTCAAAGCTAGTCATGCCCCCCTCCTTCTACTAGGTGGATGATGGCTGGACCTTGGCTGCGAACGTATTGCCGCCATGGGCCTCACCAACTACAACTGCATTGTTAGCGTCGCAAACGTGGCCGTCGTTCAGGCCAGAGTTAGTCGGCTGCCCACTGATGCGGTTCCAGGTCGCCCCGCCATCGTCTGAACGGTAGACATACCCACGCGGTGCTGCAGTGTTGTAGATCATATAGCCAACGTACTGGTGCTCGTCGAACTCAATCCAGTCTACGGAGCCAGAGCTCAGGTTCAGCCATTCCTCCCAGGTCGGGACTGTGGCAGTACCATCCTCTGTCCTGAAGAGCCTGGCATCATTGGTGCCAACGAACACGTGGTCCTTGTCGTTGACTGCTACCGACAAGAGGTTCTTACCTGCAGCAGGGCCAGTACCAGATGACCAAGTCTCGCCACCATCCTGCGTGAAGAGGAAGACATTGGCATTACCCACACAGTAACCATTCTTGTCGTCGTAAAAGACGATGTCGGTCAAGTCTTGCGTGGTCTCGACTGCAGACTCTACAGCTGTCCAACTCTCTCCAGAGTTCTCGGACTTGTAGATATAGCCACCACTACAAGCCACCATGATCTTGGCGCCAGTGATGGTAACTGCGTTGACCGTCTGGCCATTGACCGCGCCGATGAAGGTATTGGTCCAGCTAACCCCGTGATCATCACTGTAGGAGGCCTCTGCTGGAGCTGCCGGTACGGACTCCCCTCTAAAGGTCAGGTAACGTTCGCCACTGACGGTCTCCAGTCCAGTGATGGCTTGGATATTACCGCCAAAGGTAAAGGGGTCGGCTGCTGTAGCTGCCCAGTTATCGCCATCTGTAGTCTTTTTGACCTCAGAGTCGTACAGGTAGCCTGCAGAGTTGTCGAGGCCCATGATGCCATGCTCGCATAGGCCACGAGCATCCCCGCACCTATCCTCGCACCGCTGCGGGAAGAACCAGACTGCATTGCCATTGGCGGTATTGGTCAAGGTCTGCGCCTCTACCGTCAAGTGGTACAAAGTAATCCAGTCGGTAAAGTTGACGTTCATAGTCGTGTTTACCCTGGCCTCTGTATCCTCTGGCCCTCTGACCGGATTGCCGATACCCTTGGCATTGGCCTCGCTATCCAGTAGCAAGGTAGCAATCTCGAAATTGTCTGGATCCTGACGATTGCCCCGACATACCCAGTTGATTCTGAGTACGAAGTCGCAATTCAGGTCCAAGATAAAGTTAGCCACTGTTGCCAGAGGCTTAGTGATGGTGTACGTGCCGAACCCAGGCTCACCCTTGATGGAGCCGTCGATCTTGAACTTACCACTGTTCATGGGGTCGGGGCAGTACTGAGGAGTCGAATCTCCTTCTGGCTTATTGATGTCGCCAATACCTGTGCAGGTCAGCCACTTGAAGGAGTTTCGTCTCTCGGTCTGGTAGAAGGCATTGCCTTCAGCATTAGTAATGAAAGACATGGTTTCTCCTATCCCCCCTGTCCTATAGGCGACAAACTAGCCGCCACCGAACGGGCAAAGACAGCTCCCTTGGCAGTAGTACCAAATACTGCCTTAGCAACTGCAATGTCCGCTGTAACTACATCCTCTTCTGTCCTGTCCTCCTCCCACCGCTCCCTGGTATACCCGCACCCGCAAGGAGCTTCTGGAAGATATACGTTGGCCAGTCTTGCTATGGCTACGTCTAGTCGTGGAGGCCATCTATGGCAGTTATAACCTCGGTGACTCCTGTAGCCCGCTCTATACCATACCCTGGCAGCATCTGGGTAGTCCCCGTAGCTGAGGTCAGTTCCGGTCCAAGTCCCACCACTGTAGCTAGCTGCCCTTAGATGGAACTTACCTACCCTGACCGAGTCCACCACTCCACAGGCCGACTGGCAAGTCTCAGTACAGATAGCCGTGGTACCAGTACATTCCTCCAGGTCGGACTTCCAGACTAGCTGCCCTTGAGTCGATGGGTCGTTGTAGTGCCTGTAGATGTCTACTACCGATAGGAGGTCGCTGGCGTTACCAACTGCTAGTTCATCCAGAGTGAGCCACCTATCCGGATTGAAAAAGAGCCAGGACCATCCTTGGATAGTGCAAGTGCCGCCACTGATCTCTATGTCTAGGGGCCGGATGCGCCACTCCCTATCTGTGGGGTCTTTACCATACGGTACTACCTCAATCTCGCATGGGTCGGTCAGCGTAGTGGCAAACGTGATGGTAGCCCACTCGTTATAACCATCACTATCCTTATCGCTATAGACCACGTTTACCGGATACAAAGACTCCTGAAGCTCCCAGGTCTCGACCCCAAACTCGATCAGCTGCCCCCACTCAGTAAAGAAGGTAGGGTTACTGATCTTATGCCTCTTGGAGTTTCCAGGCCACTCCTTCTCCTCGGCGGCTATCCATACAGGTCTAGGCCAAAAGCCCAGGTACTCAGCTATGGCTACCTCGGCAGTCTCGATAGCCTTGGCAAGCTCCTCCCTCTGGACTATCCGGTTGGGGGTACTAGCATACCCAGACTGGTACCAAACGTTAGGGCAGTCTCCCCCCATAGGTCGGTCTGGGTGGATTCCCTGAGCCAGCATCCAGCCAGGGATAGCCATAATCTCGGCATACCTGTCTAGGCTTAATATTGTAGGCGTACTTGCTATAGCCATAAGGACTCCTAGTCTTTGACCCTGAACAGCCTATGAGAGCCTGACCAGATGTATAGTAGTTCGACTCCGCCAGAAGCAGCACACGCCCCTAAAAGCGCGTGTGCAGGTGTCTTGTAAAAGAGTACGGTAAAGACCACGACTGCCGCCAAGAACGATGTACAGAAGAAGCAGCTGAGGGTTCGGCCTAGCCAGGTCACTGGAATCCCGACTTTGTTAGTCATCCAGACCTTGCCCAGCCTATCCCTGATCGGGTCGCCCCATTTCTCATGGACAAGCACCATACTCAGCTTGTAGATCGCTAATGTCGCTAGCAGAAACTTGACCACCATCTCCATATCCATAGTAGACCATCCCCCTCCAATTCCTAGTCCAGAACTCCTGGATCAGCTCCTCCGGCATCTCGTCTACCCAGGCCCTCGCTGCCCCCCTGCGGAAGAAGGTACTGTCCGAGTCGTGTAGTGTGGTGAACTTGGGCATTTCCCTACTCTTTTTTGGGATACTGACCCCAAGCTTGGCCATGGCAGCTCCCAAGGCTCCAAATGGGTCTACCACCATCTCCTCATACCTGACGTAGGCAGTATTTGGCCTAGCCGCCCAGGTCATTACCGACTCGCTCCAAGGTCTGTACTTGATATCCTCTATCACCAACCTCTTCAGGGTACCAATGAAATGGCCCTTATACTCAGCATACTTGTCAGCAAAGAAGTGGGCACGAGATACCAATGCATCCCGGCCATCCCTGACTATATAGATGGCCTTGTCCTCGTCTTGTATATAGTTAGGCTTATCCAGGACAGCATGAGTCTTGATGAAGTACCTCTGCGGCCTATCACGCAGCCTATACAACTTATTCTTGAGCTTGTCGTTGATGACAAATCCGTAGGCTACTCTGTAGTCCTGCCTATTCAAGGGGGCATCGGCATGCATGGAGTGGGTCTTAATTCCATACAAAGCGTTTACTGCTATCCTAGTCAAGGTATTCCCCGACCTTGGATACGATGCCAGCCATATAATCATTGGACTACCCTAAAGGTATTACCACCGTCCAAGGAGGTAATGAACCTGATGTCCTGGCCAAGCACGCCTGGTCGCCCGTCTACTCCAACCAGCTCGCTCCCAGGCCCAGACACGTCGTATTGAGCCATACTAGGACGGCCAGTAATGGTAAAGGAGCCAGCACGTCTACCAGTGTACTCTACCCGCACCAACTGGTCAGCTGGTACTTGAGACATCTGAACTGCCGTCATGACAGACGACTGCGGCTGAATGGGCTTGTTATTTCCTACGATTTGTCCTGAGCAAGGTCCACAAGGCACTTTTATCCTCCCAGCGAACAGGTCGCTATGCATATCTCTCATTCTGGAATAGGCTACCTGGTAGCCTGTATCCGTGGCTAATAGGTTTGAAAGTCGGCTACCGGTATGCTTGCGGTAGTAATAGGTGACTCCCTTGACGTGGTGTCCGCAATGGCCCTTTTCCATCAAGGATAGGTAGTATTCCCAGTCCTCTAGGCCATGCTCAAGCTGGGACTTCCATCCACCAGCATCTTGCCATGCAGCCTTACTATGCAGGCCAAAGACTGGCATCAATAGCTGCTTCAGCATCAGGTCTGGGTCGAATGGAGGAGACTGGAATACACGGCTACCGTTCTCTCCAAAGATCACCGTATCCCCATAGATTACTCCATTACCGCACTCGCCCCACCCACCAAGCAAGAGCTTGAGTGCCCCTGGTGCTACCTTGTCGTCGTGGTCTACCGGAAGCAGGAGTCCACTGGTGCTGGCCTCTGCTGCTTGATTCCTAGCAGCTGCAGGGCCATACCCACTAGCCTTCATCCCACTGATCCGGTCGTCCCTGAAGAAGTCTGCCAGAGGCTTGAAGGACTGGCCTGAGTGGTCGTTAACCACAAGCAGCTCCCAGCTCTCTTGGTCCTGAGTCAGGATGGTCTCTAGTTGCTCCTTCATCCAGCCCACGTCCTCATCGGACTCCAGCTTGGCAGGCATAATCAAACTAACTAACGGCATTGCAATCCCCCTATCATATCAAACAATACAGGCACTCGATGGTCCCAGGTATGCTTATCCTTGATCAACTGACGTCCTGCTATGGCTATTCTTTCTCGATGATCTACGTTCTCTGGCTTCAGGTAGTACCTAACCTGATCCATCATATTGTTTAGGCCATCCCAGGCTATGCAGGTCTCGCCATCCACGAATCCATGCTCCTCCATACCCTCGAACTTCTGGACCAGGGCGGGACAGCCACTTGCGCAAATGTTGTAGAGCCTGTCGGAAGTATATCCCCAGAGATGGGATGCCTGACTGATGCTCAAGGCCATAGCGGAGTTAGCATATGCCTCAGCATTCTCCAAGAAGCGATCCCAGGTAGGATGCGTGTTTATCCCTATCTGGTGCCAGCCTGGGCCATAGACCTTCAGACTCACCTCGTCATCCGTCCATAACCGATGTACTGCCTCTCGTCTGGTCTTGGCCTCTGGAAAGACTCCAATACCGTAGAGGGCGCCAAGGAAGATCACGTCTGGCCCAGGGCCTTGAGAAGTCCAATTGGTAGCCCTCTCAGCCTCAAAGAACTCAGTCTCCACTCCAATGGGCCAGTATCCTACGTTACCTACCCCGCGCTCCAAGTACTCTGGATACAGGGTAGGCGAGATATGAAGGTGCAAGTCCACCGACCTGGCTATAGAGATGTCAAAGTCGCTCAGTGGGAAGTGGCAGTCCCCATTCCAATTCACGATCACCGCGTCAGGGCACAGGCGCTTCATTGTGCGTGCGGTCTCTGGAAGCACGGCGTTCTTGGGGACATGGGACTGAAGCAAGATAAGGTCTGGCTTGTTCCTATGTACCCAATCTATGGCGTACTTCTGCAGTGCTGCGTGCCCGTTCTTCCTGCTATAATCTGACTGGTTGATCTGGGTAGCCTCTCCGTACTTCTTGAAGACGTTAATCAAGGCAGTCCTCTCAGGCCAGTTAGGAGGGGTAATCTTGAACCGTACAGTCTTCAGAGTTCCCCTAGCAGCCTTGCCCCAGATGCGGTTATAGCCAGCAGGTATCCAGTCGCGCACGGCAGGCAGTCTGCCCTTCCACCTCTGCTGGAATGCAATGGTGTCTGGATGAACGTTACTGGCCCCCTTACCGTTAACGACTCTGAGCTCATCCTCAAACTCATAGTCGGTAACGCTGGCCTCTACTACCCTCAGTACGGACCAGCCGCATTCCCATAGCCTCAAGCTGAGCTGGGTATCTCCGGCGTAGGTACGGTAACCAGTACCCCACCATCCGACCAGCTCTCCAAGCTCCCTACGGATAATGCTGCACTGGCCATAGAGATAGCCATAGGCCCCTTGCCAACGGACTTCGCTCTTGGCCTTATCTCCCCTACGTTGGTAGACATGCCCAAACGCTCCTTGACCGCACTCAGGATGACTCTCCATGAAGTTATAGCCTTGGACGATAGAGTTGCCATTAACTGTAATGTCGTCGTTAAGGATGACGACGTACTCACCAGTCGCCGCCTCGCATCCAGCATTGTAGGCTTTGATAGCTCCTAGCAACTCCCCCTGCTCGATAAGCAGGATGTCGTCTTGCTCCTTGCACCAGTCGATGGTCCCGTCAGTCGAGCCGCCGTCTACCAGGATAAACCTATACCGCAGCCTGCCCACAGACTTCCTGGCAGAAGCTATCATCCTTTGTAGTAGCTGCAGTCGGTTGTATGTACCACTTACTAACTCTACCTGGTAGTTATCGCTCATTTGGCAAACCCCACTACATTCAGGGATATCAAGATGCCGTTGATCGTGGCTGTGCTAAAGTCGATATAAGAGCCAGCGTCCAGGTTAATCCTGTCCAGCCACTTATAGGCATTATACTTCTCCATCCCATAGAAGCCAGCCTTTTGGAGGTAGGTGGCCAAGGTTTCGTAGTCGAACACTACCCTATGGCTGTCCCACTCCGTCCTCTGGCCCCCATAAAACAATCCCCAGATACGTTCCAGGTGTACTCCTCCGGCATACAACTCCACCATGGTCTCGAAGTCTGGCACTGCTACCCTGAGCTCCCCTCCAGGTATGAGTACCCTATGCCATTCTTGCAGAGTACGCAAAACGTCGTATCTGTCTACGTGCTCCAGTACATGGCAGGCATAGACTGCCTCTACCGACCTGCTCTCAATCTCCGATAGGTCGTCTATTGTGGTCACTAGGTCGGGACATACGTCTGGATCAGCATCTATATGTATGTATCCCGGCAGCCTCTTGCGGCCCGAACCAAGATAAAGGCGCTTCATATATTGTACCCCCCATCCTTTCTTGTATCGCCCAGCTGTAGAGCTTTTGGTCCAATCTAGTGGCCTCTCTTATAGCCTCATAGACATGCCAGGGATAGTCCTCTTTTCTGAGTCTGCCTTGGCTGTTGACGCTCTTATACGCGAGTGGCACCTCCCAACCAAACTGCGCCCTCAACTGGTGCATAAATAAGTCGAATTGCTCAGTAATACCTATTACTGCAAATCTCTTTAGGTTCTCTTTGGCCATCTCCAGATGCTCTTCAGTAATGGAGCCATAAGGCAACTTCATGTCGCCTCTCTTGTCGGCCTGCCACATCTGGTCTGCCCCGCATAGGATGCGGACCATACCATTGTCTACAGCCCTGCACCTTCCTGAAGATACGAACTTGGCCCAATCGCTATCGAAATCTAGCATCACCTCGTTCATGGTATGCCAGCTAAACCTCTCCACGTACCTGCAAAAGCTAAGCACTCGATTGACTGGGTCTCTCAATAAGGTTATATACGTGTACGGCTGGCCTTCAGCCAAAGCCTCGTGCCAACCGTAGCACATATGCCCACACACCAACCGGAGGCGCATCTTCTCCTCATCGGACTTATCTCTCAACCATCCATACTCCTGGATGACGCTGCCCCGTTGCCGGAATATCTCTTCATCCTTAAACAGTGGATGCAAGATGCCCAAGGCTGTAGACCCTGCGCACTTCGGTATATGTATGTAGATGACGGTACTCATTCCCCCATCCCCCTCTCGTGATAAAAGGCTACCAGCCTTGGCGGTGGGGGGATTGCGCCTCGGCTGGTAGCCCACTAAAAGCTAAAGACTACTGGATTGGCGCCTGGGCCTCGTCCAGCTGGCCACACTCGCCATAGATACCCAGGTACGGCTTGTACTGCGTGCCGCCTTGGTTATCGTACAGGCCACCACTGCCGGTAACATCGGGGTACGTGCCCAGCGGCAAGCACACGACGTTGTCGATACGACCCAGCAACCACGGCATGCGAGCGATCAGGCGTGTCTTGGTTAGGAGCTTGGCATCGAAGCAGAGGCCATCGTGGAAGTCGCCTGCCACAATGAACCGACCGCCATCGGTGATGGTCAATGGCGCACCACCGACCATGCTCTTGATCCAGGACAAGCTGGCCCCGAACGTCTTGTTGAAGTCCTGGTACTCACCCCACAAGATCAGTTCGCCCTCGACACTCTTCACCAGGTAGAAGATACTACCACGCCACGCTGTATAGTTGCCATATGGAACTGCCGTCACTGGCATCTGGCTATCAGAGACTACTCGGATGCGACGGCCATCGACGACGATGTAGCTACCCTTCATCATGTCGTCGCGGATATTGGCCAGCGCCAAGCTATCGTTGCGGGTCTCAGCTGATACAGTCGTGTTCTGACACTTCAAGCCATACTCGCAGGCCCAAGCATCCAGGATACACTCCTTCAGTCTAGGATGCACGGCGATGAACTCGTCAAAGGTGTCGGGGTTCAGGTTAGCTGCCTGGGCACGGAAGCGCAGGGAGCGAATCATTGCCGCCACTGTCGAGACGATGCTGGGGCTGCCCAAAGCACCGATGACGTTGCTGCCATAGCTGGCCACGTAACTATCCAGGCCAGGAGTAGCGATACCACTGGCAGCGCAGGTCTTGCCCGTATTCACCAGCAACTGCAAGCCAGGGAACTCCCAATGCCCGCCCAGGTTATTGGCAGGGTTGCCCGTCCAAAGCTCAGTAGCCAGGCGGTTACGCAGGCCCAGGCCCATACCAGCGACTTCCAGGAGGAACTTATCCTGAATCTCCTGGCCCTGGGCGATGACCGTGTTACCTGCAGCGTCGGTGACGGGGTTAAAGAGCGCGACTCGCTTGTGGGCGAACGTACCCTTCATGCCCAGCATATCCACTGCGTGCTCGTTGGTCATCTGGCACAGACGGCCAAAGCAGGCACTCTGGACCGCTTCCTTGAAGGACGGCTTACCACAATCCCCACACAACGAGGACTGGGCATAGCCACTAGAGCCGATATACATCAGCGTGTCGTAGTACGGCGTCTGGACATCAGAACCAAAGAAGGACAACTCCCTCTCGATGCCGTGCGCCCCGACCATAGCATTGACGACTACAGGGTCGATCCCTGCCATACCAAACAATCCGCCATGCCCATAGATGGGTGGAGTCGTCACTGGATTGCCTGATGCTCGGATGGCACTATCCTGGGGCTGAGCCAGCGCCAAGGTGCCATCTGGTCTAACAACGATATTCATGGCTATACCTCCTAAGCCTTGTTCTGCCCAAAGATACGGCCACTGGGGGTTTCACCCTCTGCCAGTACGGCTGCCTCTGGGGGCTGATCGGGGTCAGGCTGCTCAGCGGCTTCCTCATCCCGACTGCGGATATAAAGGTTCTTGAGCCAATCACCCCCCGACATTGCGCTCTTGACCTGCTCAGCGGTACTCTTGGTAACCTCCGCCAACTGCCTGTCCTGGGACTGGATGGCCTGATCCATATCCTGGACTGCCTTGACGATAGGTTCGAGTGCCTGCTGCACCTCCTCCAAGACTGCCGTCCTGACCTGCTCGACAATCTCTTCCAGGGTCACAGTCTGCTCTTGCTCCTGTTCCTCCTGCTCGGTGTCCGTGGCTGCTTCCTGAGCCTCTGGCTGTTCTTGAGTCCCCCCCTCCTCCGACTCAACCTCAGCGTCACTCTTGGCAGCATTGGCACGAAGCCAGGGGATGCGGTCCAACAACTTGCTCATGGCATACCTCCTAAGGTTTCCAATGCCTTAGCAGCCCTCGGACTGATGGCGTCCATACGGAACTCCGCCGGGGCCACTGTTGAGGATAGTTCTCCGACAGGCCAGTCAGAGATCCATCC
>Ga0180434_10000564_pt1 | contig 54387 bp, 38 predicted proteins | sample SS_ome_7_FD_132453 | JGI IMG/M metagenome (GOLD analysis project Ga0180434, IMG submission 132453) | Hypersaline lake sediment archaeal communities from the Salton Sea, California, USA - SS_1_D_2 metaG | ecosystem: Environmental > Aquatic > Non-marine Saline and Alkaline > Hypersaline >... | reverse complement strand
TCTACAGGGGAGCCCCACCTATTGCTATATTCTGCGATACAATCTTGTTCTGGGGCATCACCACTAGACTTCCAACCCTTTATGGTTCCATACCACTCTTCTGTTGTGATTGTTGGGTCATAGATGAACATCTTGTCATTTTCAACTCTGATAAAAACGGCGGCGTGCCCATCGCCATTCTCAAATACGATTTGGGCACCAAATGCCCATAAAACATCTTCCTCTGCAAGGAATAGACTCAATAAAAGATTCGTTTTATCCTCACAATCGCCGTGCTTTACCTCAAGGGTTCTGTTAGGTGACTGGTAATAATCAAATTCTTCATTCCAAGAGAAGGGATTTACTATTGCTGTATCATAGCTATATTCGATGTTATTAGCAACCCAAGTGTGTAGGGTATCCGTATCAGCCCAATCTAAATCACCATCCGCGCTAGTACCGAGTATTTCACTTGATTTAGATGAAATATCAGGATCATTTTGAGTGATTATATTCCTAACATCCTCATAATTACCTGATCGCAATCTGAACCATTGATAATACGTACTCCAGAATTGTTCCAGCCATTCGTAATCCTCTATCAACGAGTCGTATTCTTCTTGTAGGTCTGCATAATCTGTTTGGAGGTCCGAATACTCTGACATTAGGCTGTTATAATCATTAAGCAAAGAAATGTGGGTCTGATGAAGGTCCGCATAACTTAGGTTAAGTCCGAAGTAATCAGCCATCAGTTGCCAGTAACTTGAGTTAAGGGCTGTGTACTCTTCTGTATAATTTCTACAAGTTTGATTAAGCTCATCGTAAAGATTCTTAATAATAAAATAAGTCGAATTAAGGTTTGAATAGTCAGTCCACAGACGATTTAGGTCTGAACTAAGAGCCGTGTTTTGACTTCGTAGGTAACTATTTTGGTTTGAAAGAGCCGTGTAATCATTTGATAATTTATTATGAGCTTCTACTAATTCCTCAAAGTCTGCTGTTAAGTTATCATAAAGGGATTTGGTGTTTAAGTATTGGGATTCCCAATCGTCCCGGCTATCTTTCATATCGTTGTATAGGGCTTTCCACTCATCTCTGCTTTCCGTAAGAGAGGCTAATTCTTGGAGTTTCTGATTATAGGCGGAGGATAAACTAGTAAAATTCTGTTGACATAGATTATAATTAGAATACCATTGGTCCCGCTCATTAAGGGCATTAGTCAAGTTATCGATAAGCCGAATGTTTTCATCTTTTGCACTCTGAGTTTCCTTTGTTTGATTATCATAAAGCGCCTTGAATTGGTTTTTATCTAACAAGGTCTGGTTGAGCTGTAGGCTGAGTTTACTATTTTGAGATATTAGTGATTCAGCTGTCCCGTTGGCTTCCCAATACTTTTGTTCCCATTCTTCTTTTTCCTCTAGGGTCATCATTGTCTCGTTTTGCCATTTCCGTACCTCTTGCACACATTCCCCCGTTATATTTTCACATTCTGTATTCCTCTTCTCATAGACTTCTTTCCAAATGCCTTTCTCTCCCGATACAGTGCCGAAATACCCAGCACTATAGGCGAGATAAGCAACCGCAATAATTAGGAGAAAAATCACTATTAAAAGAGAAAGCAGAACACGCTTCCCAAGACCCTTCTCTTTTGAAGAGGGTGAAATATTATCATCTTGTCCCATACAAGCATCCCCGGTCTTGACATAGACGATTTTATCACACTAAAAAATAGCGGGGTATCCCAATATAGAAAATTTATACAAAACACTCAAAGACGACTTGCCGCGAGACTGAGCGAGGGGCTCTCCCCTGTCAGCCAATTTGGGAACATTAATTTATACCCGGTGGAAAGACAGGTCAGCCTAACGGGGTCCCGCGATCGGTTGGTCGTTTCTCAGTCACCAAATGGGATCTGATTTTTCGCCGTGGGACTCCGGGTAAATAGGTCACTTACTCCGAGTTTTGAGTTTTCCTGTCTCCGGGTCAAGCCCCATTTTTTCCGCTAGGGTCGCTGCCTCCCCAGACGCTTCATCTGGGACGATCCCGGGGACTTTCCCCTCCGACATCTCAAGGAACTTTGCCTCTACAATCTTATTGAGGCGTTCCTCCAGCTTCGAGTCCACGAGGGTCTCAAGCTGGACATCGGAGCCGACAGTCGCACCGTCTTTGTCTCCCCCACAGACGGGGCAGAACTTAAAGGCGGACGAGTTCAGCCGCAGGCACGAGCGGCAGGTCCATCCTTCGACCCCATCAGCCCGGGTTAGCATTCGCTTGCGGATGGTCTCCTGATCGTCCCCCAGCTTGCCCCTTGCCCGCTTTATGTACTTCATCGTGGTTCTCATATCAGTGTGCCCTGCGAACTCCATTAGGATATTTGGGTCCTCCATCCATTCGAAACTCAGGTGGGTCAAGCGGCTTTTCCTCAGGAGGTGGGCGTTCTGCCCAGCACCCTCAAAGACCCCCCGAATTTCGTCACTCACATACCGCTTCGATACATCTTCAGTCATTCGGTGATAGGAATACAGGCGAGCCCCACACGCGCAGTTCCCCCTGTTAGTCTTGTACTCATTACCGCACTCTTTGCACCGATAGCGGATCACCTGAGGTCCATAAACGACCGATCTCAGCACATTGTCGGGAGAGACCTCCGAGCCGTTCCAAGTGACAAACAGGGGGTCATTCGGGTCCGCCCCCTTACGGATGTCGTGCCACCGCTGGGCTAGTTCGGTGTAGACTAGTATATTGACGGTGCGTGTTTTAAACTTGCTGCGGTTGCATTTTAGCTCCCATTTCCCGGTGACCGCATTTAGCTTAAGGTCGCGAACCCGGCAGCTTGCCAGCTCATCCCGCCTGAAGCCGCTGGCGTACAGGAGAGCTATCAGGCACGCCTTCATATCGCCGAGCCCCTGAGTGTTTGATGTCTCAGCAGCCTTGACTATCTCATCGACCTGAGCCATCGTGAGGGGGACGTATTCTTCTTCAGTCTCCTTTTCCACGGGGACCATAAAGCGGCAGAGGCGGGGCTGCTCCGTGGTTTCCAGCAGTTCGGGGTCGGACTGCCCCAGCCAGAATTTCATAAGAAGCCGAGCCCCCTGTGACGATTGCTTGGGCTTCTTATACTTGCGTTCCATCCACTCCCGGTATTCCCCCGCGAGATCCCTGTCCATGTCGGCGTACGTTCGCCCCTTCTCAGCCAGCCACTCAGAGAAGAATGCCGCACTCTTGGCGTTGTTAACCAAGGTCGCGTCCGAGCGGACGGGAGTGCCGTTTATCCCCTTGACTCTATTCCGTTGATGACGCTCCCAGCGGTGATAAAATTCGATGGGCTGTCCCTGAGCCTTCGCCGCCCGGGCGTAATATCCCTCTATTCGCTTCCGGTTGCCTTTCGATTTGTTAGCCATTTTCAGCCACCGCATACCCCTCTAGGGGTCTATCTTTAAATATATTACGATGGCTTTACGCATCCCGGGAGTCGCTGGCGAAATCGATGTAGTAGGCCCATTCCTGGAAGGGCTCGATCCGCCAGGGGTACCAGTCGAAAACCAGGTTCGCCGTCCTCCCCCTGCCCACGTCCCAGAAGGAGAGTATGGGGTAGTCCTCCGGGATATCCATCCTGATCAGGGTCTCTGCCCCCTGCTTGGTCTTCACGATGTGAATCATGTAGTTAATCACCGGCGTGGTTTCCCAAGGTAGGGAGGTGACGAACTCGTTGTCCTCTGCTGCCGGGACCAGCTTCACCGATGGCTTGGTTCCACTGGGACCCGAGTCATATATGGAGTTGGGTGTGAAGCTCACGGCGTAGACCTCCACAACGGTGGTTCCATCCCAGGAGGAGTACTGGTCCCTGCCACCGTACATCGCCGCCCCGCCAGTGGTCAGGAAACCCAGCCCCTCCTCCCTCACGGAGTTAACTATCCACGGGAAGTACCTGGGGGGGAAGTTATCGACCGTTGCATCGGATATCATTATCAGGTCGAAATCCGACCTCATCTTCTCCTCTGTTCTTGGCATGTAGATCCGCATGAAGCGCTCTGTCATGGCCGACTGGAAGATGCTGCTGTAGAGGGGAACCGTCTGGGCCGAGATCAGGGGGTCAACGAAGAGAATCACAAGTGGTGAGGCCGTTCCCGGCACCGCGTCGGCCCCCATGTTGAGAAGCCTAATCTTCCCGGTTTCCGCATCCCTCCTCTCTGACATCGCCGTTGAGACGGGGAGTGCAAAAAGAATAACCAGCACTACCAGGGTCAGCCTTAACACGGATGTCCCGTGCCGCTTACCTATTTTTGTGTAACGTCTGTTACTTCTCACGGGTGAGCTTCCTGCGGGGGCCCCATATATACCACAGCCTCAGAAAGGTCGGTAGGACGAACAGCGAGGCGAGGAATGCGAGGCCTATTGTGAGGGCTGTCACTATCCCGAGCTGTGCTATTGGTGGTATTATTGAGAGGGTCAGGATCCCGAAACCGATCACCGTGGTTACAACGGATCCGAAGAGTGCGCTACCGGTGTGATCCGCCGTCACGCACAGCGCACATTCGGCGTCGCCAATCCTGTCAAGGTCCTCAAGGAAACGCTGGGTTACGTGTATGCCGTAGTCTATGCCGAGCCCCACGGTTATTGCCAGGATTGTCACCGTCACCACGTTCAGGGGTATACCCGTGAAGTGCATGCTCCCGGCACCCCATATGATGACGAACAGCAGGGGAGTGATTGTAACCAGGCCCAGGGAGGCCGACCTCCTCATCACCAGGTATAGGATCGTCAGAATGCCCAGGGAGACCAGTACCGTGATGAGCACGGACCTTACCTGGTCCCTTCCGATGGAATCGAGAATATCCGCCGAGATTATCGGGCTCCCGGTTACCGTGACCTCCACATCCGCGGATTCCTCCAGGTCCTCGGCTGGCCGGGAGACCTCGCGCATGCTCTCGGCCACGGGACCGTAGTCCGTTCCGGACACTGCGGAAATCGTAACCTTGATTACCATGGAGTCATACACCCCGTCCTCCCTGTGAAGAACCCCGGCTGTCCGCTCCCCCGCGTACTCGTACAGAGCATCGTAGACCGCCTGGACCTCCGATCTGGTAATCCCGCTGTCGAGTTTCCCATCGGAGTCCCTGTCGATGTTTTTCGACCACACCTCTGCGAAGGCCGGGTCGAAGCGGAATGAACCCTGGTCCGAGAGGCTCCTGGCGAGTTCCAGGGGAGAATCAACCGCATCGGATGGGGCCGCATACGGGCTCTCCTTTGCACTATCCCCGACGGCCTCAAGGGAGGTGAACACACTCGGGTCGCTGATGTCTCCCTCTATCAGGACGTAAACCTGTTCCCCGCTGAAGTCGAAGTCCTCGAAGAGGATGTTCAGGCTCTCGGAGACCTCCAGGCCGCTGGGGAGGAAGTCCCGGAAGTCGAACCTTATCTCGAGTTGCAGGGTACCCCAGACTCCCGCCACCGTCACAATCGCTACTATTATAAAGACGAGGGCGGGATACCGGGCGGCGAGGGCTCCCGTTCCCAGCCCCCTGTTTATGCAGGCAACTCCGGAGGAGCAGACCATTTCCTCCATGAGCTCAGGCCTGTTGGCCTCGACCTTCTTCCTCGCGAAGCCCCAGCCGCCCGTCCTGTCTCTGGGAGGCTTTACCAGCGGAACACCCTTCTTCTCCTTCCTTCCGTCAAGAATCGCTTTGGTGGCCGGAACCAGGGTCACCATCAGGAAGAATGCGCTCACTATGCCCGATGCCGCGAGTATACCGAACTGCTGGATGGAGGAAACGTTTGAGCCTATGTTGCTCATGAAACCCACAAGTGTCGTGATCGTGGTCAGGAAGATTGCGAACCCGACGGATGCCTCCGTCCTGGTCAGGGCATCCTTTACGCTCCTTCCCCCGCGCAGTTCCTCCCGGTATCTCGAGGTGAGGTGAATACCGTAGTCGATGCCGAGCCCAATTATCAGGACCGGGACGGCGGTTATGGCCGGGTTGAAGCCGAATCCCAGTATGACCCCCAGACCGAAGACCCAGACCACCGCGAATACCAGGGAAATGAGGTTCAGGAGCGTGTCCACGATGCTGCGGTATATGATAATCAGGATGACGATTACGGATCCGAAGGCCACCGACATCAGCAGTGGTATGCTCTCCGCCGTTGCATCCGTTATGGCCTCGTTGACCAGCTCATCGCCTATTACCCTTACCTCCAGGTCGACCTGAGATTGTTCGACCAGGGACGCCATGCTCTGGAGATCCCTCTCAATTTCAAGGTACTGATCCTGGCTGAGGTTGCCATAGACGGTGAGGGAGAATATCGCATCCCCGGCGGTACCCCCGGTGGAATCGTAGTCCTTGGACAGGAGGAATGAAAGGATGCTCCCGTAGGGCGTGTTTTCCAGATATGTGGATAGCATCCCCGGCTCGTATGCTGAAAACTCAAGATCGACCGGGAAGGGCAGACCCTCTACCTCAATATCCAGGACCCCGCCTGCAAGTATCGTCCGCCTCTCGTCAATACTGAGGTTCAGGGCCCTTAGGCTGAGCGTCTCAGCGAATGGTGGCACCTCGCCATTTGGCTGGCCTTGGCCAGGGCTACCTGACCCCGAAAATGTCTCGACCGCCCTGTTAATGAAGGCCGCCTGGGTAATCACGATGCCCGGAGAGCTAAATCCGGTGGGATTTGAGAGGCTTGTTACTATAAGAGGAGATATGATGCTCGATTTTGAGATCTCCGCCTGGAATTCAAGCTGGGCGAGGAGGTGGTCCCTGCTGAGGACGTTCCCCTCCGATAGAAAGAGGGTTGTTATTGAGCGATCCTGGGCCCCGAAGGTCTCCTGAACCCTGTTACTGGCGAGTGCGACCTCCGTCTCGGGCTGGAAGTCCTCCTCGTTCGAAGAGAACTCAGTCTGCGAGGCAAAATACCCCATTATAAGGGTGAATATGATTATTGCGCCAAGGGCAGCCCAGGGCCTCCTGACAATCGCTCCTCCGTAGGATTCGAGAAGATTCAATCTAGATTCCCCATAAAGGTGATGGCACCGGCCGACGAATGGGACCTTATTAATCCCTTCCGAAACGTTCGTAGACTGCAATTCCAAGCAATAAAGATGCAATGCTCCATGCTGCTACTACCGCGAGGTTCTGTAGTACCGCGGGACTGGTCGGCGATAGACCCCTGAGGAACATGGAGGTCAGGGCATCTGTAACCCACCAGCTCGGAACGGCCCTGGAGGCTGCCTGCATCCCCGGTGAAAGGGCGAAGCCCATAAAGGTTCCAAGGAACATCATGGGAAGAATGAAGATGAAGGCCAGCCCTGTCGCCGACCCCGATGTCTTGGCAACCGAGGCTGTAATCAGACCGAACCCGACGCAGCATAGGGAGAAAGTCACTACTATTACGAAAGCCATCATCAAGCTTGGAGTCCCGCCCAACGGCGAGTACCCCATTAGCAGTGCCATTGTGAATATTAGAATCACCTGAACGAATGCGATGCACATGTTCGACATGGTGTGGCCCAAGATGTATTCTGAAGATGTCGTCGGGGTGGTCCTGATCCTCCTCAGGAGTCCCCTCTCCCTGTCAATAGTCATCGACTGGCCTACCTCCATAACGATGAAAATCACCCCGTAGGCAAATAGCCCGGGCACGAAGAAGTCGTAAAGGGAGAACTCCCGGCTCTGGACGAGGGAAGGGCTGCCAATTGTGATAGGCCTCGGTTTTGGACCCTCGCCGAAGATCGACGTCTCCATTACCTGCTGGACGATGGGAGGTATTGTCTGGATCGCGGTCATCGAGCCGGCGTCTATTGAAAGTGACAAACTGGTATTTCTCCACGAAGATGGATCACCGGGAGCTGCCCAGTATGACGCAACGCTGGAACCGAAATTCTCCGGGATAATGATAACGGCCTGGAGATCACCCTTTTCGAGATCCTCCCACGCGCTCCGGTTATCAGGGTATTCCTCCAGCTTGAAAATCTCCAGTGAAGACAGGTTGCCCAGCAGGTACCCGCCCCATGCACCTCCCTGATCGAGGTTGACATACGCCACATCAAAGGAGGTCTGGCCACCGCCGCCAATCCCCCCAAACGATAGACCAAATACGAGGGTCAGAACGGCTGGGAACAGTATGAACATGAAGAGCGACCCCGGCTCCCTGACCATCCTCTTCAGGTCCTTCATGGCCAGGGCGAAGAGCCTCCTTCGGTCCACCTCAAATCCCCTCCCTGATCGACCTTCCCGTCAATGTGATGAATACCCCCTCCAGGTCCTCTGAACCGTTCTGCTTTTTCAGGTCATCGGGTGAGCCCGTGGCAATCAGCTTTCCGTTGTCAATAATCCCCACCCTGTCGCAGAGCTCCTCGGCCTCCTCCATGTAGTGGGTGGTGAGGATTATCGTCTTGCCCCTATCCCTCAGGGACCTGATGAAGTCCCAGACCGCCCGGCGGGACTGTGGGTCCATCGCCACCGTGGGTTCGTCGAGGAATGCGATCTGTGGATCGTGGACCAGGGCCATGATCAGGTTGATCCTCCTTCGCATGCCCCCGCTGAACTTACCGACCCTCCTGTCCGCGTCCCCGGAGAGGCTCAGCCTCTCGAGCAGATCATCCGTGTTTTTCCTCACATCCCGGGAGGGCATCGCGTGAAGCGCCCCGAAGAGCTCCACATTCTCGCGACCGGTGAGGTAGTCATAAACGGCGGTGTCCTGTGGGCAAACACCGATTAGCTCCCTGACATCGCCGGATTGACCCGGCATTGAGAAACCCGCCACCTCAACGGATCCCTCCGTCGGGTCGGCAATACCAGCCAGTATGTTAATTAGGGTGGTCTTACCGGCACCGTTTGGGCCCAGGAGTCCGAACAGCTCCCCGGGTTTGATCTCCAGAGTGAGGCCATCCAGGGCAGTGACATCATCGAACCTCTTGACTAGGTCTTTGACGACGATGGAAGTATTTCCCTTTTGAAGATCTGTCACCATATTGCGGATCAACCCCGGCCTAGTTCCCAAACCTCACGCTGAATATCTCGGCGTGATCCATTTTTATTTTAAATGCCACGGGATCTTTCGGCTCCCTCGGTATCCCGCCCTCCCCGTTCCAGGTAACCGTCCGGTCGTGGGAATCGCCGGATACCGGATCGCAGTCTTCAAGGGTCCTTCCCTCCAGGTACTTGCCCTTGTACAGGATCCCCATCCTGATCTCACCCACTGGATCGGTCCTGAAATTTAGCTTCGCGACATCTCCATCGAAAATGACGTACGACGTCCTGAATTCGCCAACTTCATCCGCCCTCAGGCCGACGATCCGGTCCCTCTCCCAGCGGGCTATTCCAACATTCCCGAGGGGCTTGGCCCTTGTGTGTTTGTGTGGCAGGCTCCACCCGATGATGGGGACCCCGACCCCGTTGCCCGGCAGTTCGACCATTCCCGGACCGACGTCGAAACCCCCTGCGTTCCAACACTCCCTGCCCGGGGACAGGACCTGGTTCTCGGGGGGGAAACCCCACATGATTCCGTCCGGACTGGTGGCTAGATGGGTGTAAAAGACGTCCTCGGCCACCTTCCACCTCTTGGCGAACATGAAGTGGTAGTCGGGAGCCCCGGGATACGTGGTCTTGCCGTTGGAGTACCACAGGTCGGACGGGCCCACGTCGGGTCCGGGCCAGACGATCGTCTCGGGCAGCTGGAACGAGGAGAAGCTCTCGGACTCCGTGCGTCCGATGGCCCTCCTCCTGAGCACCCATGTCCTCAAATAGATCACGTACTTGCCGAGGAACTCGTCGTAGTACGCCACATTCTGGGTGTCGCTGCTCTGCCAGACGAGAGGCACCGGGAGGGATTTCCAGTGGAACCCGTCCGGGGAGGTCGCGCCGAAGACAGTGGCATGGTTTTTCCCTCGCTCCGTGTTAGGGTCGACCTCGTTGGACCTGCCCTCCCTGATCTTGGCATAATCATCGTCTCCCATGAAACCGAGGTACACGAGCTTGAATTTCTCCCCGGGGGGGCAGCTGGGGTCGACGAAGACGCTGCTCCCGTGGTATCCATACCTCATGTCCCCCCCGAACACGATGTTGTTTTCCCTCGATCCGTTGAAGTCCCTGATCCCCAGGGAGGGTTTCTCCCAGGTTACCCCGTCCCGGGATTCCGCGTAGCAGAGGAGATTCCTGTGACCGGCGGCTCCTGACGAGAGGTCCTCGGGGGGAATGGACTCGTACCACAGCCTGAGAACGCCATCCTCCTCGATCAGGCTCGGTGCGAAGATAATGGCCTCCCAGGGCCTGTCGGGAACCACGATGGATCCCAATACCTCCGGCTGGATGGTTCGGAGGCGTATCCCGCGCGGGATGTTGCCGCCCTTCCAGCGGAGCGGGGGAACGGGCTTGGGGCTCCATAGCCCGAGCCAGCTCCCATCCCCGGTGACCCATCCCGTGTCCCCGTGGTGGACGTACCTCCAGTCATGGAAGAAAATTACATTTGACCTGAGCCTGAATGGTTCCATGACTCCGTGGTAAGGGGTAATCATCGCGATCCCTCCCGGCGATAAACCATATGAATTTAACTCTTAACATGACCCGACTTTCCCAGCGGCACGCTCCCCCAGGTCCTGAACACGTCGTCTGGTGGTTCGCCCCTCTGAATCAGGTTGATAGCATCAATTGTGAACTCGAGGGGATTCCAGCCCTCGCCCAGCTCCCGTATGACGTCCTCAACGTCCACTCCTGCCTGTCCAACGCTGAGATGGGGGGTGAAGCCCTTCGGAAAGCTCGCGACCTCGTCACAATCGGGCACGACCTCGGACAGGGTCCCCTGGAGATCTGAGATCGTGTCACCTGGATCGGGATCGAGCCAGATCGTGTGACTGTTCTTCGAGTGCCGGAAGTACCGGAATTCAGCGAGCCGGACCCGGAACGGTGCGAAAGATCCGCATACCTCCTCAAACCTCCGGCTCAGCTCTGCGAACTCCCCCGGAGGCCGGAAGGGGTACACCATGGTGATGTGGGGCATCCACCTTCGGATGTTCCTGTCCAGTCTCCCCCGGATTGTCTGTATCGGCTCCCACATCTCCTCGGGCGGGATGAGGACGACCGCCGTCTTGTGAGTCTTCAACCCCCTACCACCCGTTTCATTCCACCCTCAGCACAGCCTCCGTGAACTGGGGAAGGTGCATGGAGCCGTACCTGACGTCCACGGGCAATACGTACATTCCGAACCCTGCTTCCCGGGGAATCTCCATGGTGAGCCGTGCCCTTCCCTCCTCGCCCGCAGGGATATCGATGGATCCGGGTCCATCACCATACCACCCCCCGGGCTTCACCAGGCTGCACCCCAATTTACGTTCGAACCCCGAGTGGTTGGTGGCCACGACCTCCACCTCGAAGGTCTCCCCACGGTGGCCAATCTGCTCGTAAGGATGGCAGCGAATCCAGTGCTCGTCCAGCCCGTAGTTCGGATCATCCCAGGGGAAAAGTCCCCCGAATATGGCAGGTCTGCTGGCCTGATTATTTTCGATGTAGCCCAGCTGTTCCCGGTCGAACCTGAACGCGACGTCCACGTGGGCGTTGAAGATATGCGTCGGCTCGAATTCCCGCAGGATTTCAATGCAGCGGTCGTAGCCAAGTCCCTTCCCGATCAGGTTCCTGTTGCCGCAGCAGTGGTCGTCGGTCCCGCCCGGTGTGAAGGAGTCGCCGGAGAACAGCAAACGATGGCCCCTTCCCTCCACAAGGAGCCCACCCGAATACAGCGTCTGCCCGGGCAGATGCAGGGCGGTCATGGTGAATTCGTGCCACCTCCACTTATCGCCATCCGCCATTCTCCTGTCGACCTCGACCCTTACGGGGGAGATGCACGGGATTCTCCAGGCGAGGGGGTCCCCGATGACCTCGGCAACGTGTTCCTCAGCGATGATCTCGCACCCGAACTCCTCCCTAAACCTGGGCACGAAATCCACGTGATCATCGTGGTGGTGAGTGATCCAGAGCCCCTCGACCGAATCACACCAATTCCCCATTGCCTTCAGCTCGTCGATAATCCCCTCGGCACCACAGTCCATTGCGAAGCAGGACCGGGACTCGGAGGATATGAACCAGCTGGTACCGATATGGTGCAAGTAGTCAGGGACGGGAAGGCCCTGCTTGATCGGCATAATGCCCGGTCCATCCAGGTAGGAGGGGAAGAGCTTGGGGAAGTAGTGCCTCAGGGAGGAGGTCGATGCCCACGTGTCGTAGCACCTCGAAAGTCTTCCCTCCAGCCTGCTGACGGCCCCCGCTGGATCTGTGATAACCTCCCCGTGCGATGGTACCAGAAGGTCCGGTTTCCTTCCAGCAATCCCTTTCAGGCTGCCTGTCACCTCATCCCTGGCTCCCATGAACCCGTGGTAATCCCTCGTTCCCTTGCCCTTCTGGAGGCTGTGGAGCTCCCACAGTCGCCCCTCCCCGTCGTGGATCAGGTCGCCCGAAAAGCAGACGATCTTTCCATCCACCCTCAACAGGTAGCTAACGCTCCCATCGGTGTGGCCCGGGGTGGACAGTACTGTGATCCTCGCCGGGCCCCATGTGAACTCCTGGCCATCAACATAGGACTCGGTGACGCGGATTGACCCGGTCAGCGTCAGGTGATGGGGATGGAACTCGTAGAGGTGCCACCTGTTCCCCCCGTCCTCCCAGTACCTGCCCACATCCTCGAATAGCCAACGCTCCTCCCCGGGCACGCCGATCTTGGTCCCGCCAGGCAGCAGACCGGCACCACAGGCCTGGTCCCTGTGATGGTGCGTGAAGACCACGTGGTCGGGCCGAAGGCCTATATCCCCGAGTTCTTCCAGAACAGACCCATCCCCGAGGTCGACGAGGAGGCATTTACCTCCCTGTCGGACGATACCGACGTTGATGTTGCCCCGGTATACGCCGAGGTGGTCCGTTATTTCGACCATCCCGGAGTCGGCACCCGTCATCAAGCCGGGATAACATACATCCGGTGAAAGATGTATCGCATCGAGGAAAAAGACTTATCCCGGCACCTATCGGGTAATCAGACCTTGCGATACATCATCCTCGTATTGTCCCTGGTCATGCTCGCAGGAAAAAGACTTATCCCGGCACCTATCGGGTAATCAGACCTTGCGATACATCATCCTCGTATTGTCCCTGGTCATGCTCGCCGGGGCCGCACGTGGCTCTGCCGAGCTCGGCTACTTCCAGGGCGTCTACGGGGTCTGGAACTACTCACTGCTGGGGGAGCTGGGCTTCGATGCAGTGTACCAGGAGGTCTGGTGGACCGTGGACCCCCCGCTCGCCCTTAGCAAGTTCGCCAACGAGAGCGTCGAGGCGTCAGGACATAACCTGTCCTACATCTGCGGGCCCTACTACCAGGTCACCACGCCCCCGTTCAACTACACCAGGGCCGTGAATATCAACGGACATGTTGAGAGCCGAACCCCATCCCGGGTCGACGGAGACTACTGGCGCGGGCTCATCCTGGAGCCGGGCCTGGCAATCGCCAACCTCTCGCTTCATTGCCCGATTTGGGCCATCGTCTGGGACATGGAGGACTACATGAGGGAGGAGTTCACCTACTGGGACTACACCTTCGACGATCTGGCCCTGCGAATGTTCGCAAACCAGACCAACAGGACCATCCCCAGCCTTGATCCATCGGACCGGGCCGACTGGCTTCGATCCAGGGGTATTCTCGAGGAGTTCCAGGGCTGGCAGGAGGAGGTGGTCTACCGCTATGCACTTGATGCAGAGCAACAGATTCACGCCATCAACCCCGAGCTCAGGCTGGGCATTCTGGCCTTCGAGGATGATTCGTGGTTTCACCTCAGCGTCCTCAGGGGATTCTCCGCCGGGACCCCCGAGGTCATGGCGTGGCACGAGGACACCTACTCAGGCTACAAGAAGGGCAAGATAGACCACAACAACGAGGTATTCTCCCAGCTGGGCATAAAGGGCAAGGTCGTTCCAGGCCTGTGGTCCCTCTGGATGGCCCCCTTCGATCTCCTCAACCACATGGAGTTCGCGACCCGCGACAACGGCGCCTTCTGGATTTACCAGAGGGCCACCAACCCCTGGGTGCTGGGTTCCGAGGATGACTACGTCAGGATCTTCGAGCTCTTCCGTGACCAGGTCTGGTTCGACGGGAACCCCGGGCCCGGGGAGCCCTTCCAGATATACCCCGGGCTCGAGATCCGGCCCAACACGGGGCCTTCCGGCGTCTCGGCGATCCTTGACAGGGGGGAGGCCGCAAAACTGAACCTGGCCGTGGCCAGCCCCGAGCTCAGCCCGGGGATCGGCAGCTACTGCTACATGGGTCGGAACCTGAGCATCCTGGAGAGGAGTTCAAACCTCCTGACCTTCGAGGATGTCCCGTGCTTCATCTGGGGGCTCGGACCGGGGGACCTCGATGCGATAAGGGCATGGTCGGCGATTCGCGAGCTGGATGACCTCCTTGGCCTCCACGAACGACTGGGTCTGACGGGACTCCCCGAGATACTGGTTGAGCTAAACACCTCGATAACGCAGTACGAGTCCGGCGATTACCTGCATTCACGGGAATCCGCACTGTCGGCACTCGACCTCGCCTATCCCCTCATAATGCAGCAGGTCTGGCCAACCGTGGAGGCGGGATTCGCAGACCCGCGTAACAGCCCCGTGCCCATGTTCATCCTAAACCGGGTATACACCTCGAAGAGGCAGTTCGACGAGGGGGATGAGGAGCACGGGAGGATCTACCTCATGAACGCTCTCAGTGAGTGGACGGAGGTACCTGATGGGCTGGTATTATCCGCAATTATCCTATCTATAATCCTCTTTTTTCAACGGTTCTCCAAGTGGACGCTTCCCGGCTGTCGGGAGGTCAACTAGTCGGCGAACCTGAGGGAGTACAGATCTGCATCCCTGAGGACGAAGCGCAGCCGAACCGGCTCTCCGGAGAGCTGACCCAGGTCCGCCCCATCACCCCAGGTAACTGACCGCTCCAGCTCGTCCCCGAATACCTCCTGACAGTCTTCGATTGAAAAACCTGGAACCGGTTTCCCGCCGGGTTCCTGTATCTCTACCTGTATCGACCCGGCGGCGCTGGTGGAGAAATTGATCGCCAACCTCTTCCCTTCGAATATGATAGTCCTCGTTATCAGTTCCCCACCGGATGCAGGTGCCCAGACCGAGACGAAACCATCCATCCGGAGCGTGTAGCGCCTTATCCCGACGCTGACGTCCGAGGGGTGGCCCTCGCTGTAGTACAGGGAGATCTCGTTCGGGGCGCCGTCGATCGCGGATTCGGTCTCAACAGCGTGCCATGCGGAGTACTGGTGCCCGTAGCGCCACGTCCCGGGGCGCTGGACCCCCGGTCGGACGAAGGCCTCATTCCACCTCGTGAACAGCACGCCATCCCGGCTGGCCATCAGCAGGCCCTCGGTGACCGCCGTCCCGTAGCGCTGGTTCACCGATGACCTCTCCTCCCGGTTTTCTAGCTCTGGCAGCGCCCTGGTGGAGTCCGACCACCCGCGGTCCACGTAGCGAGTGGGCAGGCCGATCAGCAGGTGCGGGGCACGGAAATAGGGCTTGACCTGGTTGGTGTACAGCTGCTCCTCGGGCGAGTCAGCATAGGTCAAATCCGCCTGGTCGCACCACACCAGGAAGTCTGTGGATGTGGCCGTTCTGATGGCCCTGCAGCGTGCCCCATCCTGGTTCTCGGTGAAGTATCGCCAGTAGGCCCGGTACTTCCCTATCGTCGGGTCCCAGAAACCCACGTTCTGCGAGTCGAAGGCCCCGTCGGTGATGACCGGATCCTCCTTCATCATGGTCCAGTGCACCCCGTCCGGTGACCTGAAGGCGAAAAGGCCACCCTCACGCTTTATCCCCCCGAGGGCCTTGTAGAGGGCCCCGGGCTCGCAGTCAGGGTTGGGGTCCTTGAACGGGGAGAAGTTGTGGGTGCCTATTCCCTTCAGGATGATGTTATTCTCCCTGGAGCCGTTGAACTCCACTACTCCCAGCTCCGGCTTCCTCCAGCGAACACCGTCCTCGCTCTCGGCATAGCAGTAGACCGGCTCCAGCTGGTCGTCCCCCTTGGGTCTCCGCAGGTCCCAGTGCAGTCCCCTGTAGTACATCCGGTAGATCTCGCCGTCCCGGAAAACAGTGTGGTAGCCGCAGCTGCTACCCTCCCAGGGCTGGTCATGAACCATAACGATTTCACGGGCCACGGGGTGGTGGAGGCGTAGCTGGGCGTATCCTCCAAGACCACCGATCAAGAACCCGTCTATGAATAGCTCCCTTCTCTTCCCGATGTTCAAAATTGCTCCTTGTCGTTCCTCACCAACCATCATCATATCCCCATTTGGCAGCGCCTTTGCTCTACTCCATGTCGATGCAGTGATCCTCCATCGCCTGACAGATGGCCTCGATGTTCTGGAGGGGCACATTGGTCCCGGATACCTCGGCCTTCATCATCAGACCCCCGTCCGGGGTGTTCAGCCTCTCCACGGACTCCCTTATCTGGTCATCGATTTCTTGTGGCCTGCAGAACGCGAACATCTGCCTGTCAAGGTCCAGATCGATGCACATCCTGCCCTTGTAGGCCCTCTCTATTCCCTCCAGGGTATTGGCCCTGAACTGGGGGTCGTGGACGGAAACACCCGCCTCCACGAGGTCATCGACTATGTCGACCAGGCGCCCGTCAGATGAAAGGTACACGTGGGATCCACCCCTCCTGCAGGTCTGGAACAGGGTCGTGAACATGGGCTTGATGTGCCTTCGGAATTGCGCCGGGCTTATCATCAGACCGGTTTGCATACCAATGTCGGTGTGGAACGATATTATGTCCACGCCGAGCTCCAACCACTTCTTGATCAGCACCATCTCATGCTCCTGGAGCATCTCGATCAGTCGAGGTAAGTGGGGGTCATCCGTCACGATGTCCCTCATGAGGTTCTTGAACCCCCTCAAAAAGTAGAGGCGATCAAACAGCCTCTCGCCGCTGCCGTGTGTCAGAAGGCCCATCCCGCGCCTCCTGTCCAGGTCCTCGCCGATTTTCTCCCAGTCCCACTTCCCACCATCGTTGTATATCAGGGGATCCGGCGGCTGGTACTCATCCAGAGCGCTCCAGTCCTCAAGCGGGTGTCCGACGACCTGCCCCTCCAGACCCGGTTGCACGTTGTACCATACACAGCCCCAGTTATCCGTGTAGTACCCCTCGTCGTAGGCCCCCCCGAATTTATCGTATCTCCGGCTGCCCTTCTCGTAGGGACCGAAGAGCCTCGGGTGGGCCAGAATTATGTCCTCGAGCCGCTCCCCGTAACCCTTCCACGTGGCCGGCGACAGGCCAAATGAACAGGGGATCCATTCGGGTTTCCTTGACTCGAGTGCCCTGAGAAAATTATCCCTGTACTCCCTGTTAGCGTGTTTGAAATCCAAGTCCAGACCCCGGTGTAGGTTGGGAAATAGGGGTGTTTTCATATAGTTTTCGGATTGGGGGAGACCTGAACCATGATGGCCAACTGGGAACAGTTATTATTTCACGGCTGGATCAGGCAGATCCGGAGATGTCGGTTCTTACTGCGAGGCTCAGGGCATGGCTTGTCCTGTCGCGTCCCCCGTTCCACCTCGTCGGCGTCCTCCCATTCATGCTGGGAGTTCTGACGGCCTTCAGTCTGGGGGGGGTTTTCAGGCCAGTTATCACTGCTTGGGGGGTTGCAGGGGTAATTTCCGTAATGCTGGCAACCTATTACGCGGGGGAGTACTGGGATGTCGAGGAGGACACGGCGGGCCACTTGTATTCAAGAAGCAGGTTCGCGGGGGGATCCGGTGTCATCCAGGAGGGGGCGCTGCCCCTAAGCCACGCCCTGTATGGTTCCATAGCCAGCCTGGCGATCGCCCTGGCCATCGGCGTGGTCCTCCAGTTCGGTTACGGAACGGGACGGTTCACTCTTCCCCTGGGCATCCTGGGCATAATCGGGGGTTTCTTCTATTCCACCCGGCCCGTCCGCTGGTCCACGAGGGGATTCGGCGAGGTATGGATAGCCCTCTGTTACGGCTGGCTCCCCCTTGCCGCCGGGTACTACCTGCAGGCGGGTACAATACCAGTGATAATAAACTGGATGGCAGTTCCGGTTGGGCTCACGATATTCAATGTCATTCTGCTCAACGAGTTTCCAGATTACCCCGCCGACATGGTGGCCGGGAAGAGAAACCTGCTCGTTCGCCTGGGACCCCGCAGGTCGTCCTATGTCTACGCGGCAGCAGCCATCTCGAGCTGGTTCGCGGTCGCAGCCTCCGTGGCACTCGCGATACCAATTCTTGCCGGATTTCTCTACGTACCCGTCCTGCTGCTCTCAGCCACCATAGTCGGGAGCGTGCTAAGGGGTGACTGGCAGGATCCAGACACGCTGGAGAGGATATGTGCCGGAAACCTGTTCGTCAACCTCGGCACCACAGCCGTCTACATCCTCGCCATCGGGGTGTTCCCGTGAAGTTCGATGAACCTCGGGTGTCAACCTCACCCAGGGTGAACCCCTACTGGTGGCCACCCGCGATGATTGGAAGGCAGCTTGCAAGCGTAGGCCTGGTCGGGATTCTATCCCGCTGGAAGGGACTGCCAGACTGGATCGTGAGGCACGGCACCCGCCTGCTCCCGGGAGCCGCCGGTTCAATCGGCATGGGCTGCATCGGCTTTCCGAACCACCCCGTCTGGGAGGTCACAGCGAAATGCAACCTGGACTGCATCCACTGCCACGTTGCCGGCAGGCCCGTTGGCCCCGAGCTGACCACCCAGGAGGGAAAGGAACTTCTCGACCAGCTTGCCGATGTGAGGGAATTCAGGATGATGGCCTTCACCGGGGGAGAGCCCCTGGTCCGCGATGATATATTCGAACTCCTCAATTACTCCAGGGACCTCGGTTTCAACAACACCCTTGCCACGAACGCTACCATGGTCGACGATGCCTCTGCCAGGAGGTTAAGGGACTCCGGGGTTGGGATCGCCGCAGTCAGCCTTGATGGCATGAGGGGGACCCATGACACCATAAGGGGCAGTGGTGCGTTCGACGCAGCCGTAAGTGGTATCAGGTCCCTCCGTCAAGCCGGGATCCCCCTGCAGATCAACGTGACTGCTATGGGGTTGAATTTGAAGCAGATCAGGGATGTCGTTGCACTGTCCGAGGATCTCGGGGCCAGTATAATCCTGGTCTACCAGCTCGTCCCAGTTGGCGATGGTCAGACAATCGCTGAATCCGTCCTGACCCGGGAACAGAACGAATCCCTGGTCGAGCTCATGGCGGAAATCCAGGGCAGCTGCAGGGCAGTGATCGAGCCCGTGGCCGGCCCCCAGTACTGGTCATATCTCCTCCACGAGCGTGGAATCCAGGGTGGACCTCTCCTAGAAATTGCGGGGAGGCTATTTCACGGGTGCGCCGCCGGGCGTGGATTCGTCTACATCAAGGCCGATGGCGAAATCCTGCCCTGCCCTTTCATAGAAACCACATGTGGAAACGTCAGGGAAACGCCATTTGGCACGATCTGGGAGAGTTCACCCGTGCTGGCGAAGCTGAGGGATCGGGAGAAAAGCCTTAAGGGCAGGTGCGGTGCATGTGTCTACAGGACCGTCTGTGGCGGTTGCCGAGGAAGGGCACAGGCCATGACGGGCGATTACATGGAAGAGGATCCCTGCTGTTTCCTCGACCTACCCAGAGGAAAGGATGGTGCAGAAACGTAAGAGCCTGGCAGAGGTCGTGGAACCGATAATTGAGAGGATGGAGGGCGTGGACCGGCTCCTCCACGACGAACTAGAATCCGCCCAGGAGCCACTCTCGACGGTCCTCCTCAGGACCACAAGGGGCGGGAAGAGAATACGCCCCGCCCTGGTCATCTTTGTTGGCGAGATGTTCGGGAGGTCGGGTGAGCCCTACACCAGACTCGCAGCCGCCATCGAGATGCTCCACACCGCCACCCTCATCCACGATGATCTACTCGACAAGGCTCCTCTCCGGCGGGGCAGGGAGACCTACCACACCATATGGCCCGTGAACGCGACCGTTCTCGCGGGAGATTACCTGCTGGCTAAGGCCGTTTCGATGGTGGCATCCCTGGATAACCCACGGATACTGAAGGTCATATCGGACACTTTCTGCAGCATGTGGTGGGGGGAGATAAGGCAGACCTTCGGCATCGACTGGCGAAAGGGCGGGATGGAGGAGTACCTCCGCGTTATCGATGCCAAGACGGCATCGCTTTTCTCCGCTTCCACCCAGATGAGCTCCATACTCGCCGGTGCCAATGAGGACCAGATAGAGGCCCTGCGGATCTACGGGAGGGAACTGGGGATGGCTTTCCAGATCATAGACGATGTCATCGATTTCACCGGGAAGAGATCGAGTGTGGGAAAGCCGGTTGCCAGTGACCTGAGGCAGGGAATCGTCACTCTTCCCACACTCTACTACCTCCAGAGGGGAGGGGATGATGTACTCATAGGTTCCATCCTCTCACAGGAGATGGACCGTGACCTGGACGATGCCGTGAGGGCGATATGTTCCTCCGGGGCCATCGAGGACTCGGTGATGGAGGCGAGGAGACACCTGGAGGCGTGCAGGTCGGCGCTATCAGACCTACCCCGGGGGCGATCCAGAGGTGCTCTATCCAGCATCGCCGACGTCATTCTGGACCAGGTGGGGCGGGCGGCCGTTCCCTGAGCCAGGCCAGGTTGAATGAGTAGTGGTTCCTGCTTGAGATGAGGTTAATCACCCCATCGCTATCCTGGCAGACCGAGAGGTACCCGCCGGGTTCGGCGTTGCTCGCGCTCAGTGTGAACGGTATTCCGTCCGTCATAGTAACCTCCCTTCCTGGACCGTCATCGGAGATCAGCCTCCTGAATGGCCAGGTCACCCCGTCATCGTAGGATATCGCCCCGTAGAGGCCCGAAACATTCCTGCTTGTCCCGGATCTATCCTCTATAGGCATACCACGGGCAAAGGACGCGAAGAAGAGGGGGCCCTCCTTGAGCCTCAGCAGAACGAGCCTCTGGCCACTTGAAATTGGCTGGAACCCGCTGGCCGTGTAGGCCCAGGATCTGCCCATATCGCTGGAGACGCTCATGGGCATCATGCCGTCGATATCATCCCCCCGGCCCAGGGCAAGCAGACGCCCATCCCCCATCTGGGCAATACCGGCGTGTATCCCTGCAGCCTTCCCCCCGGGATCCTCCCATGTCCTGCCCCCGTCCCCGCTTATGTGGATCGCGGTCCCACCCCTTCCCCCGGAGACGGCATCGCAGGGTAGCACAATGAATCCCTCCATGGTCATGAAGACGGATTCCACTGGCATGTGCCGGGTCCCGTGCTCGGGGTTTATGATCCTCGCCCTCGACCAGGTTGCGCCGCTGTCATCGGAGGTCCTCATTACGGTTGCCGTATTTCCCCAGGTCGCCGCAGCCGAGAGCCCCACGAACTGGTAGATCCTGTTCTTCCCGTCGAACCAGAGAGCCGGTGCATGGTCATCCCTGTCGGGAGCGTCCCAGAAGGGCGATGCGGGATCCCACTCAGTCTCACCCCGCCTCAGGCGACTCGCAAGAAGGCAGACCTCCCTTCCCGCCTCCTCCCAGCAGGAGTACCAGATCGCCAGGAGGTCCCCGTTGGGACATGCGGTCAGAGCCGGGTCGTGGTTATGCTCCGAGAACATAGGGCCGTTGGATCCCGCGGGTACCTTTACGTAGACCCTTGGACCCTCGAAATACGGGACCTTTGAATCGTAACCCTCCCTTGCGCATGACGGCTTTTCCTGCTTTACACACCTGCAGTTCAGCCCGGTCGGGGGAGGTGGCAGGGGATTGCCCGCCGGGTCCTCTCCCAGCACCACCCTGAAGCCCACCAGCCAGCTTCTGGCCTCCGGCAGGGTTCCCATCCTGTTTGAGGAGCGGAGGTAATAGACCTCGGTAGAGTGGCCCCCGGCGCGGGTCACCCTGAAGTCCCCATCGGCGTACCCGACGGGATCGACCTGCCCCCCCCCGGTGTAAGGGCCGTACCAGTCCAGGCACCATTCCTCCACGTTTCCGTGCATATCGTGAAGTCCCCACTGGTTCGGTGGAGTTACGCCGACGTGAAGGGGAACTACATCGGTGGGTTTGCTCCTCTCCGGGTCCGGGTACCAGCTCATCCTGGGGTTCTTCAGGTAGGCATCCGGCAGGGTATCTCCCGTGTGGTAGTGCGTCGTGGTGCCGGCCCTGCAGGCGTACTCCCACTCGGCCTCGGTCGGGAGTCGATAGTTTAGACCCTCCCTCTCCGAAAGCCAGCTTAAGAAGCCCGAGGCTTCATGCCAGTCCACGAAGACCACCGCCTCATCATCATCCTTCGAGAAATTCAGCTTGCCCCTCATTTTACGGTGTCCGGGCTCATATTTCTCGAACTGAATGTTGGTTACCTGACACGTTCCCATGAGGAATGGCTTGCTGATCCTGACCCTGTGGGTCGGTCGCTCGTCGAAATCGCCCTGGAGGAATTGCGGCCTGGGTGCCACCTTTGGCGGCAGCGGGGTTTTCCCTATCCCCATCTCGAACGTCCCGGGCTCGATCCTCACCATCTGCATTCCAACAGAGTTCTGGAAAAGCTTCCCGTCGGGCAGCAAATACCCACCGAACCAGAGCGGTACGGGGAACTATGTAAACGTTTTATTACCGCTCCACGGGAGTTAGACCATGAACAGGAAGATCATGATACTGGGCCTTGACGCCCCGATAGCTGACAGGGTTATCGACATGGCGAGGAAAGGTGTGCTTCCAAACCTCGGGAGGCTCATCGACGTGGGCGTGGTTGCCGAGAACTGCCTCGTTCCATACCCCACCATAACCTCCTCCAACTGGACAACAATAGCAACCGGGGCCTGGCCAGGAACCCATGGCATAACGGGGTACTCGGTGCACAACCCGGGAGACCCCCTGGACGTCTTCCACGGGGGGTTCGACTCCAATGACAACCTCTCCGAAACACTCTGGGAGGCCGCCGAGAGGGCCGGGAAGAGGAGCATCGTCTTCGACTGGCCGGCTGCATGGCCCTCCAAGATGAGGGATGGCATCGTCATTGGCGGTGGCGGGGTCGGGGTAAACAGCTGGAGGATTGCCCACCACAACCGGAGGGAGGGGGTTTCCCTGGGGAGCTACCAGCTGTTCAGCACCAGCGACTACCCTTTTTCCCGCCGGATTAGATTCTCACCCGCAGAAAACTGGAAGAACATGAAAGTTGATGGCGCCCTCGAGGCAGAGGTGGAACTCTACTACGATTCACCACCGGAGGGGTCCGCCAGCGATCCCGGGCCAAAGAAATGGTACCTCCTGCTTCTCGACTCCGGATCTGGCTATGACCGCCTTCTCATCTCCGAGTCTCGAGACAAGGAGAAGGCCTTTGCCGACCTATCCCCGGGTGAATGGAGCCCCAATGTGTTCCAGTCCTTCGATACCCACGGGAAAACGGTTGAGGGCGTATTCCGGTGCAAGCTCCTTTCCCTCTCCCCCGATGCCAGCGATTTCAGTCTCTACGTCACGATTATCAACGCCCTCGAGGGCTGGTCCGATCCCCCCGAAATATCCCACGAAATCCCCCGCGGTGAAGGGCTCCCTTCGCCAAGGGACGGTTACCTCCCCCTCATTCTCGGTTGGATAGACCTTGATACCCTCGTGGAGCTCGCCGAGTTCCAGCACACATGGACGGCCGATGCGCTTTCGTACCTGCTGGAAAATGAGAAATGGGACCTGCTCTTCCTCCACTCCCACTGTCCTGATTGGATGTACCACACCTTCTCATCAAGCCTGGATGCCCTCACAAATGATGACGAGGAGGACCTCGAGCGCCATCTCCGGACGGAGGAAAGGCTGTACCAGAGCCTGGACAGGATGATTGGCAGAATCGTGGAGCACGCCGACGATGACACCATAATCGTCATCACATCGGACCACGGGGCCAAGCCATCGCACAGGAAGTTCATGGTAAGGGACCTGCTGGTGGACGGGGGGCTGACGGTTCCCGTCGATGACGAAAGCCTGGCCGAATCGAGGACCCTTGGCCCGTCGCCGGTGGCCGTGGACTGGTCCAAGACCAGGGCCTATGCCCAGAGGATCTGCTACATCTACGTCAACCTCAAGGGGAGGGATCCCCACGGAATCGTCGAACCCGGCCTTGAATACGAAGAGGTCAGGGACGAGATCATCAGAACTCTCTACGATCACACCGACCCCGATACGGGACTAAAGCCGGTAGCCCTGGCCCTGAAAAACGAGGACGCCCGAATTCTGGGACTGTACGGTGACAGGATCGGGGACGTAGTCTACGCGCTGAACCCGGAGTTCGGTGGTGAGCACGGTAACTTCCTGCCAGCCGCGGGATACGGGATCGGATCCATGAAGGGCCTGCTGATAATGGCAGGGCCGGGAATTGCCAGGGGAGCCGTGCTGAAGCGCAACGTCTGGCTAACCGACATCGTGCCCACCTTATGCCATCTTGCGGAACTGCCCATCCCAGGGGACTCGGAGGGTTCCATTATACACCAGGCGTTCCAGGAACCCGACCACAAGCTAAGGGAACTCCTGGAGACCAGGGAGAATTATCGCCGGGTCATTAGGGCCTTCTCCAGTGGCCAGGCCGAGACCCACCGGCATGGTACCTAGTTAAACTACGCGTCCAGTATGCTCTCTGCCTCTTCCGCGTAGGCGTCCATGACGAAGGGTATCCCGGAAATCTCCGCGGCCTCCCTGGTCAGGGCCATGATGTCATTCCTGGTTATCGTCGAGATCCTGAAGTTGCGGCTACCAGCCATCAGCTGCTGCAGGCCGGTCCTGAGCTTCTGGCAGTAGGTGAAGATACCTATGGCCCCCAGCGGGATGTCATCTATCCTGGGGCCGTATACCTCCTTCAGGTCCTCGTATGCAACGAAGATCTCATCCACCTCGTCGCCATACTTGGCCACGTTCTTGGGAAGCTTGCCCTCCTTTATCCAGAGACCGATGTTCTTGCCGACCATTCCGGGGATCATCAGACCCCGTCCCATGCAGACAGATGTGAAGTAGGGACTGCCCATCGCCAGCGCCTTGAAGATTCCATCCTCCCCGGAGAACCCGCCGGCCATGGCGAGGTCCGGAACCCTCATCCCCTTCCTCTCCAGCTTCCCGGCGTATCGGTACGCCAGAGACTGCAGGTAGAATGTGGGTACGCCCCACTCCGCCATCATCGGCCAGGGACTCATCCCGGTTCCACCCGGGGCGCCATCGATGGTTAAGAGGTCCAGCTTGGCCTCAGATCCGTATCGGAGTGCCATCGCAAGCTCCACCGAAGAGTATGCCCCCGTCTTCAGGGTGATCCTCTTGAACCCCATGTCCCTGAGCCTGTCGACCTCCTCGAGGAACCCCTCGGGGGTGACGAAGCCGAGGCGCGAGTGACGCTCGAACTCCTTGAGCGCCCCGTCCTTGTAGGCCTCCTGGGTCTCGTGGTGGGTCGGGTCCGGGGCCACTATGTACCCCCGGGACTTGAGTTCAAGTGCCCTCTCCAGGCTGTCGACCCGAATTTCCCCGCCGATGCACTTGGCACCCTGTCCCCACTTGAGCTCTATGGTCTCCAGCTCGTGCTTGGAAGACACGTATTCCGCAACCCCGAACCTGGTGTCCTCGACGTTCATCTGGACCAGCATCTCGCCGTAACCATCGTGCCATTCCTTGTAGATTCCGAGCCTTCGGTCCATCTCGGGGGACTTCTTGATCATTCCCTCGGAGTCCAGCTCGAGCTCGGGGTCGATTCCACATACGTTCTCCCCGCAGACTAGGGTAATTCCTGAAATGGCCGCGCCTATGGCGAAGTGCTCCCAGTTGGCCCTCGCGATCTCCGTCGAGCCGAGAGCCCCTGTGAAGACCGGTAGCTTCATCTTGACCTTCTTATCCCAGCCGTACTCGACCTCGGTGTCGACATCCGGAAAGACCGCCGTGTCCGGGCCAGGTTCAACACCCTCTGGGAGTCCCTTTGCCCCCACCGCATATCCCTGAATGTTCAGGTGCGAGTAATCCACGGGGTAATCCTTGTCGGCCCCGACGGTGACCTCCCCGAAGGGACCCGAGTAGAGCACCTCCCTGCCCCTGAAGGACGAAAGCCATATCTCGCAGGCTCCCGTACATCCGTCAACGCACCTGGTGCAGATGCCGGACATGGGGACGACGCTCCTCGATCTGTTATGGGTTCCAGTTGCCTCGTTGGCGTTTGGACGTCTAAGGTTCATTCGATGAATCCTCCAGATCTCCCATTCTGGCATGGGTCCAGGCCGGATCAGTGGCTGGGATCCACTGCAGGACGGGGTGTACCCCCAAACGGTATTGCGTATAATTAGTATGCGTACAAGTTTTACGTATCAGTATGTATACTCAGTATCCGCCCCATCGACCCGGGCGGGGCATGCATTTTTCTTGTGGCCATCCTGATCCCGTGGGGGTACAGAGCTTGAGAGCAGCGAGAATGACCGGCCCGAGAGAGCTTGAGATGATGGAGATCCCGGACCCCATGCGGAAGGACGGGGAGTTACTGGTGAGGCTGACCCGGGTCACAATCTGCGGCAGCGACCTTCACGAGTTCAGGGGCAGAACCCCCAGACCCTACCCCTGGACCCCGGGCAAGCCTGCCCACGAGTGCCTGGGAAGAATAGTCGAATGCGACCGGGATTCGGGGTTTAGCGAGGGTGAGATGGTCCTGGTCAGGCCTCCAGAAGGGGGGCTTAGGGAAATGGTCTCTGTGGGACCCTCAAACCTGATCTCCGTTGAGCATACCGGGTTCGACCCAGACCTAGCCGTCATGGCCCAGCTCCTTGGCCCCGTCGTCCACTGCAGCAAGAGGCTGGGTAACCTCGTTGGAAAGTCGGTATTCATACTGGGGCAGGGCCCCGCCGGTCTCACACTCACCAGCATGGTCAGGAACATGGGCGCTGGCACGATTCACACCTGCGACCTTGTGGAGGGAAGGCTCGAGGAGTCCAGATCCCGGGGGGCCGATCGGACATTTGAAGGGGGCCCAGACCTCGTCGAGAGGGTTGGGGGGGAATACGAACTTGTAATCGAGGCGGTCGGTGACCCTGAGACCATACTGCAGGCACCCGGGCTTGTCAGGTTAAACGGGTTTATCATGCTATTCGGCCTTCCTGGCGAGGATGCGGTTCTCAGGCCCAGGGAGTTCTTCGGGAAACAGCTCACCATCACGACCACCGAGTTCCCTGACGGGGAAGATTTCAGAGACGCCGTCAACCTCATGTCCGACGGTCTCTTCGACATGAACAGCATGATAACCCACCGGATGCCATTCTCCGATTTACAGGAGGGCTTCGAGCTCGCCGATTCCAGGGCGGATGGAGTTCTCAGGGTCGTCCTCGACATGGAGTCCTAGTGGCTAGCTATCAAGCTCCCTCTGGTAGAACCTCATCGCCTCCATGAAGGTCCTAAGTGGTTTTCTGGACCCGTCTGCAACGGCCGTTATGCTCTCAGTCCTTGATGAAAACAGGGGCTCCAGCTGCTCCTCGGTGTACCGGGTCGCCCTGTATATGTGCCTGCCCTGGTTGGCCCTCCCCTGTCCCAGGAAGGGAGACCAGTAATCCCAGACGATTTCTTTCCCGGGCGTTACCTCGAAGATCCTCCCCGCGTCCGACTCGCAGATCAGCGTGTTCCCGTTTTGGAGCCTCTGGACCCCGGACCTGTACGGGGAGAAGAAATCCTCCCCAGCCTCGTACTCCCAGACCACCTCCCCGCTTGGGGGTTCAACCTCAACCACCCTTGAATACCCCCTGTACGTCCCGTTATCGAAGATCAGTATGTTGCCCCCGCCGACCATGGTCGGCTGGTGCTGGCCATCCAGTACGCCGAGGCCCCATGCCCAGCAGATCTCCTCCGCCTTCCGGTTTATTACACCTATCATGTCCAGGGCCCTGAAGCTGAAGAGCAGGTTCCCGGCCCTGAACCTGCTGTCCCTTCTCCCCAGGGGGGTATCAGGCAGGACCTCTATGGTGTTGGTATGGGCCCAGTCGGATGGTGCATTCTCGGTCTCCTTCCCATCGCCGTCCATGTACCTGTACCTCACTGGCCAGGGAAGGCCCCCCAGGCTCCTCAGCTCATCGATGTGCTCAGAGAAGGGAAATTCCCAGACCACATCGCCCGATCCATCCACCTCTATCACCACATCCGTCCGCATGTGGTCCGGGGCGAGGCCCTCCCTGTAGTAGCCCTCCACCACGGGCTCGTCCCTCGAGATAAGCATCAGGGTGTTTCCCCCGGGAAGACGCTCGAAGTCATGGTGGTAGGGCCCCCTCCACTCCCAGATCACGCCACCATCGGGGGTCATCTCCTGTATCCCCTCGCCGTAGTCGTCAACCAGGAGGTTGCCATCTGGCAGGACCTCCCCAAGCTGGGAGTGAACCACGGGCCAGGTGTGGACCACCATTCCCCTTATGTCGATGAGGAACTCGGTGTATCCGAATGCCGTTGAGAAGAGGGTGTAGCCCGGTGACGCTCTGGACCTGTCGTATTTTCGCAGCCCCAGCCTTCCAGGGGAGACTCTGTCCATCGGGGACCTTGTGTGAATGAAACCATCCCGGTACATGCCGGTTCGCTAGCAATGCCCTGCTTAGAAAAGTTACCCCAGGACCAGCGTCGCCTTCACCGTTGTTGGGTCCACCAGCTCGACCTCGAAGCCCATGTTTCGACAGATCCGCTTCATCCTCTCGTTGTCGCTCTGGATCAGCCCCCATATCCTCGACAGGCCCTTGTCCGACGCAACCCCGATTATCATGTCGGTGAGCTTGGTGCCCAGCCCCAAGTTCTGCCAGGGATCGCCAACCACGACCGCGAACTCGCCCTCGGACCCGTCGGGGTCGATTATCAGCCGGCCAATTCCGATGATCTTATTCCTCCCCCGCTCCGTAAGCTCGCCCACTATCGCCATCTCGCGGTGGTAGTCGATGTTCGTGAAGCGGACAAGGTCCCTGTGGGTGAACTTCTTCTTGGGCTCGAAAAACCTCAGCTGAAAGGTCTCTGGGGAGAAGGTCTTGAAGAACTCGACCTGCAGCGGCTCGTCCTCGGGCCTGATCGGCCTGAGCTCAACCGCCCTCCCGTCTGAAAGGGTTCCGTGTTCCCGGTACCTGACCGGGTAGGGCTCGATAACCAGGTGTGACCTGGGCTCCGCTCCCCCAAGCACCAGGTCGTGGTCGACCGCCATCCTGGCGTCCAGGGCCACGAAATCATCGCCCACGACCACCAGGGGGTTGATGTCAACCTCAATTATCTCAGGGAAGTCGATTATGAGCTGTGAGAATCGGACTAGGTACTCCTCAAGCAGCCCCAGGTTGGCCGGTGGCTTGTTCCTGTACCCCTGCAGCAGGGAGTAGACCTTGGTCTGCTCCATGAGCCTCCTGGCCAGAAGCCGGTTCAGGGGCGGGAGACCCACCGCTATGTCCCGGTATATCTCGACTCCAGTTCCGCCCTGTCCGAAGACGATGGCAGGGCCAAAGGTCGGGTCCCTCTTGCAACCCAGTATCAGCTCCGTCCCCGCATCTGAGACCATCCTCTGTACCGATACCTCCCTGGCCGTTGCCGTCGGGCAGTGACTTTTCGTGGACTCCAGTATCCTCTCGAAGGCCTCCCTGACCTCGCCGGGACCGTTGATCCCCATGACGACCCCGCCACAGTCGCTCTTGTAGGTGATGTCCGGGGAGTTGATCTTCAGGACGACCGGGTACCCTATGCCCTGGGCCATAGTAACGGCCGCCGTCGGTGATCTCGCTACCTTGGCCTTGGTGATTGGTATCCCGTATGTCTGGAGGAACTCCTTGGACTCCGGCTCTGTGAGCATCTCTCTTCCCATGCGGGCAACCTGGGTCAAGAGGGCCTTCAGGTGGTTCCGGGGAGGGGCCATCCCGTTCGGTAGCTCGGCGGGCGTCTGGTATAGCTGCTCCAGGTTCCTGGAGTACTGGTATATGTACATGTAGGACCTGACAGCCCTCTCAGGCGATGTATAGGCGGGGACCCTGTTTTCCCGGAGGAACTTGAGCCCCCTATCAACCTTCAAACCTCCCAGAAAGGATGCCAGGACCGGTTTCTTCGTGATGGAAGTGATATTGACTATCTCCCCGGCCACGTCGTCAGCGGAGGCCTCCCCCTGTGGTGTGTATATGACAAGCAGTCCGTCAACTCCCTTGTCCTTTATGCACGCCTCCATCGTCCTCCTGTACCTCTTCTCGTCGGCGTCGCCGGCGATATCCACCGGATTTCTCTTGCTGGCATGGGGCGGCAGGGCCCTTTCCAGCTTCGAGAGCGTGCCCCTGGATAGTTCGGCCAGCCTGCCCCCGTACTCCAGGAGCACATCCGTGGCCATTATTCCCGGGCCACCGGCGTTGGTAATTATGGCGAGTTTTGGTCCCTTGGGCGGCGACATGGTGGCTAGGATCTCGGAAACGTTGAACAGGTCCTCTATGTCCTCAACCCTTGTGACGCCCACCCTCTGGAATGCCGCATCGTAGACCTTGTTCTCGTCGGTTAACCTCCCTGTGTGGGACGCCGCCGTGTGTGATGCCGCTGCCATCGCGCTCTCCCAGTACTTGCCCGATTTCACGGCCACTATTGGTTTTGACCTTGCGAATCCCCTGGCCGCGCTCAAAAAGGACCGGGCATCCTTCACGGACTCCATGTACATGAGTATGCTCCGGGTCTCGGGATCCTGCCCGAAGTAGTCTATGAGGTCCCCGAAGTTGACGTCCACCATGTTCCCGAGGGAGACGAAGCAGCTGAAGCCAACCCTCGCCGATATTGACCAGTCCAGTATGGCGGAACCCAGCGCGCCGCTCTGGGAGATGAGGGCGATATTACCGGGATCGGGCATCTGGTCAACGAAACTCGCGTTGAGTCCCAGGGACGGGACGATAAGGCCCAGACAGTTCGGGCCCAGTATCCTCATTCCGTAGCGCTCCCTTATACCGACCAGCTTCTCCTCGAGAACCCTTCCCCCCTCGCCGCTCTCACCAAAGCCGGCCGATATTATTATCGCCGATGGGATTTCCATCTCCCCGCACCCCTCGATGATACCTGGCACCGTCTCCGCCGGTGTTGCTACCAGTGCAAGGTCGACAGGGCCATCCAGGTTCCTGACGTCTGCAAAACATTTCCTGCCGAAGACCTCCTCCCTGTTGGGGTTCACGGGGAAGAGATCCCCCCTGAACCCGGCAAGGAGGTTGCGAACCAGTGTGCAGCCGACCGAGCCCTCGTCCTCGCTGGCTCCCACCACGGCAATTGAACCGGGCCGGAACATCCTCTGCAGCTCCTCGACAGGCATGGCCCTTCCTCCGCCCTCAAAGGGGGGGTTCTGCAGCCTTTTTAATTAATCGGAATCATGGCCCATGATATCAAGCCAGGATCGGGGATCGTATTCTTAAGCAGGATGATCGGGTCCTGCGATGCCCACGAGGAGATCGAGTTGAGTATACCAGCTTACCCCCTATTCCCCGCCGACCTCCCCAGGTCCGAGTGGATTAGGTTCGAGGCGAGTGGCTTCGAAAAACCAGCCTGCGGGGTGATCTACGACCTCGAGAGCAGGCTTACAAACGGCATGCCCCTGGGTGGGGTGGACACCGGTTGCATCGACCTGGACCCCACCGGCCTTCTGGGCTACTGTACCATATTCAACACCCACATCCCCAGGCGGGGGCCCATGAACATGCCCTTCCTCGGGATAGGTATCGGGGAGAGGACTTGGATCCTCTGTCACCCGGTTTCGAGAGATGGGGAGGGGGGATCCCAGCAATCGGCTGAGGGCCGCCCGTATAATCTCTGGCGGGGTGACGGGCTCGTAAAGGAGGTGGAGCCGATCACCCCCATTCCCACGAAGATCGATCTCGGGGAGGTCGAGACCGCTACCGGCATTTCATACTGGGGCCACTACCCCGTCGCGGACCTCCAATTCGAGACGAGCTCGCCCGTCCAGGTCGCCCTCCGTGCCTGGTCACCCTTCCTGCCGGGCGACCTGATAACCTCAATGATCCCCGCAATCACCTGGGAGGTACGCCTCCACAACCAGAGCGACACAGAGCAATCCGGGGCCATAGTACTGTCTTTCCCGGGGCCAACTGTCGATGAGGCAGGTGAAGGTGGTCTCAGGAGGAATGAGATACGTGGAGAGATCTGGGCCACGGAGGTGGTCGGTGAAAAGGTCTCATACGTCCTGGCGACAACCGGAAAATCCCGCGGTGGGGGCGGCCTTGGCCTTGATGGTCTGGCATGGTCTAGGATCACGGAAGAGCTCCCCGCTGCAGGTGATGATCCAGGCGCTTCCAGGGCAATCGACTTTACCCTCTCACCAGGTGAGGGAACGGTTGTAAGGTTCATCCTGGCATGGCACTGCCCGACCTGGAACGCGGGCGGGTACAACTGGGCCGGGGCCGAGCACGAGTTCACCCACATGTACTCAAGTCACTACCAATCAGCCCTTGAAACGGCAACTGGTCTTGCGAAGAACCACGCCTCCCTGCTTCAAAGGGTCCTTGCATGGCAGCAGGTTGTGTACGGGGAGGAGGAACTGCCGGTCTGGCTTAGGGAGTCACTCGTGAATAACCTCCACCTCATCACCGAGGACGGCATGTGGGCTCAGGCCGGCGACCCGTTACCCCGTTGGGTCCGGCACGAGGACGGCCTCTTCGGCATGAACGAATGTCCCCGTGGTTGCCCCCAGATAGAGTGCATACCGTGCTCATTCTACGGGAACCAGCCCCTCGTCTACTTCTTCCCCGAGCTGGCACTGTCAACGCTCCGTGGCTACGCCGGCTACCAGTACCCGGACGGCGCGGCCGTGTGGGTCTTCGGAGGGTGCACGGGAGGAACCCCGCCAATAGACTTCGCGAATCCGACGCGCGGTTACCAGTTTGCCACCAATGGAATCTCCCTGGCGACGATGGTCGACAGGTACAGCCTTTGCCATGGTAGTGCTGACTTCACCAGGGAGTTCTACCCCAAGCTGAGGGAGAACATGCTGTGGACCCTGAACCTCAGGACCACCCCCTCCTTCTCGAAGGGCGACCGTGTGATCTCGATGCCAGACCCTGACTCCGATGAAACCGCCACCCCTCCCACGGAATGGTTCGAGGCGAGGGAGCCGGGTTGGCTCGGGATGACCGCCCACGTCGGTGGGCTCCACCTGGCCCAGCTGAGAATCGTCCAGCGCCTCGCCCGGGAGGCCGGGGACGACGGGTTCGCACGGGACTGCGAGAGGTGGATCGAGGCCGGCGCGGAGAGCATGGAGAAGAGGCTCTGGAACGACGGTTACTACCTGAACTACCTGGACCCCGAGACCGGTGCTAGGTCAGACCTGATCTTCGGTTACCAGATGGACGGGGAGTGGATTGTACGCCACCATGGCCTCGATCCCATACTGCCCGAGAACAGGGTCATGTCCACGCTGGAAACCATCGAGAGGGTAAACGTCGGTCTCACCAAGTACGGTGCCGTGAACTACGCCAACCCGGACGGCACCCCCTCAGACGTCGGGGGCTACGGAACGTACAGCTACTTCCCCCCCGAGGCCCTGATGCTTGCCATGACCTACATTTACGCCGGCAAGAGGCAGCTGGGCCTGGACATAGCCCGCAGGGTCTGGCACAATATCGTCTGCAGGCACGGGTACACCTGGGACATGCCAAACATTATGAGGGGTGACGAGGACACCGGTGAGAGGACCTTCGGCAACGACTACTACCAGGACATGATGCTCTGGTCTTTGCCGGCCGCCCTCAGTGGTGATGACTTCTCCGGGCCCTGCGCACCCGGTGGTATCGTGACCCGCGTGATACGGGCGGCGAGGGAAGGAAGGTAGTTCTCCCCGTGGTTGTCTTGACCGGGTAATCAGAATTCTCGGAACATATCGTGGGCACCCTTGAACCCGAGTATCCTGTCCCAGGGGAAGATCCTGGTGTAGCCCCGTTCCTCAAATCCCCAGCTCTCATAGAACTTCCTCGCCCTCTTACTGGAGTCAATAACGTGGAGACCAACGGCGGCGAAGCCCTCGTCACGCGCAAAATTAAGGACGAATTCCATTATTCTTCCCCCGATGCCCATCCCCCTGTGCTCGGAGTCGACGGCCAGCATGTCGATGTACAGCTCCCCCTCTCTCTGGCGGGTCAGTACAAAGACCGCGCCGACGAGCATAAACCTCATGATCCGGGGGCCCAGATGCCTTACCAGCCTCCAGAAACCGAACTCCACGGGCTCTATTTCACCGTACCTGAGGGCCGCTAGGCCGACAACCGACCCGTTGATGGTGGCGGAGACGATTCCCTCCGGCACGAAGTTGCCGGAGAAGTACTCCAGGGCAAGCTCCCTCGAGCCGAACATTGGGCACAGTATGTGATCGAATGCCTCGTAGAGTATCTCTGCTCCACGGAGCCTCTGGTCCGGGGAAATTCCGAAAGTCAGGTTTAGGTTCTCAACCTGTGCCATCGATTGGCCTTTGTCCAAGTCACAGTTTAATTTAAGCTCTGGCACTCGGGAGATGAGGGAGAGGAGAGAGGTTCCATGTGCACAATTGGCGGGATAATAAGTGAGGGGAGGGCGTTCCTACTGAAGAACTTCGACTATCCTCCTGTACCAACGGGCTGGGCATACTTCACCCCTTTCGATGGGGGCATCGCACATTTCGCCCTCGTCGACCACGGGCAGAGGGGGGTTAACTCGGGCCTCAACGAGGCGGGACTGGGACTCCAGATATCCCGGTCAAAGCCCCCGGATCCCGGGAGCGAGGAATCGGAGGAGAAGCGAACTGTTCTAAACGGAGAAATATTGAATCGTTTCTCCAGCGTTGGGCCTGCACTGGAGTACGTTGAGAGGTTCGTCGAGGAGAATCCACGGATGTACGGTGGCAATTTGATGCTCGCCGACGCCGAATGTATCTCGATCACGGAGTACATTGGCGGCAGGTCGAGATCCAAGACGAAATCGGATGGATACCTGGCCCGGGCAAACCACTCGGTCTTCGGACTGGTCGAAAACGAAGGGGAGGGTACGCTGGAAAGGTATAGGGCGATGAATAGGTTCCTGGGAGAGATCTACGACGAGATCGCGGAGCTTGACAACGACGGGGTCATCGCCAGGCTGAGGAAAGCCCTGCAAGAACACCCCGTACTTACCCAGAACACCAGGAGCTCCTTTACCATCTGCATCGAGGAGTCCAGGGTGGATTACATGGTCGGTGATGGCCCTTGGGAGAAGTTCAGGTTTTCCACCTCGTCGCGTTAGGTTCTTCACCCATCATGGAATGAAACCTGCAATAACAAATTACCAGCGGGCGTAATCTCCACGGTCTCGCCATCATCAAGGACTTTGCAGGGGCTAGTTCCCTCCGCTCGTGCAATTTTCCTGTTTTCGGGGTGCCTCAGCCTGATAAGGATCCTTGCGGGCCTCTTTGCCGCGGGCGGACTGAGGGACACGGTGAAATCATCCCCGATTCGATCAACGCATATCGAGAGGTCCACCGGACCGAAATGTGTCTCTGCCCCCGCAATCTCGACCATCGATCCCGGTTTCAACCACCCCCGCGGGATCGCCTTCCCCAGAAAAAGGTCCTCTCCCTCCTCGTGGACGAACATGGACCGGAGCGAGTAGGAGACCATGGACTCGTCCGAGCTCTTGAAGTGGTCCCCGGTCCAGTCGGCCAGTGTCGGCAGCGGGTGCTCGGTCATGGAGCGTATCTCGGCCCTCCAGCAGGCCGCGAAGCCGTTGAAAAAGGTCCTGAGGTAATGCTGGATCTGGTCCCGGTCCAGGTATGGTGAGAGGTCATAGATCAGGTTCGGCTGCATGCTGAATCCGCCCCGGCTGAACCACTGTGATCTGAAGTCATCCAGTGCGTAGTTGTAGGGGTAGTCGAGGTACCTGTTGCCCTCGAAGTCCTTCATGATCCAGGTGCTGACCTCGTCCAGTGGTTCCAGGACGGTCCCCACCGCGATGATGGCGCCCTCCAGGACCTCCCTTATCCACCCCACGTCCCTGCCCCGCCAGTAGAGCCTCGAGGGCACGTGGGGCACGTAGGTCCCGTCCCGCAGGCGAACCACCGGTGAGCGTACCGTGGATTCCCTTATCCCAGCGTCTATGTCCCTCCGGTACTCCCGGGCGTCCTCGAGTATCCTCGGTCCATCGTGGTGACCGATCTCCGTGAGCACCTCGCCCGCAGCGATCAAACCACGACAGGTAAGCGCATTGGTAGATAGCCAGTAGCAGAACTCCCTGACGTCCTCCAGCGATCCCGCCGGCAGGTACCCGTACTCAAGGCAGCGATTTCCCGCTTCATCGACCTTCTTGGTGGATGACCTCTCCCTTATGACCCAGTTGCAGCCGTCGGCCAGCCTGCCGGCTATTCTCCTCAGCCACGCGGCGTCCCGCGTGTAGCGATAGTGCTCGGCCAACCCCCAGAGCACCCAACCGTGATGCTGGTTGTAATCACCGTGTTCGTAACCGCCGGAGCCATAGAAGAGCCCTTCCCTTCCCGAAAAATTTCCCGGGAGCGGCACCGTTCCCTGGTAGTGGAGGTAGGTCTCCAGGTGCCTCTCGGCCTCCGCGTGGTAGCCACGGCGGTCCAGCTCCAGGATCTGCATCACGGCCTCGTTGGGAAAGTTGCCGTAGTTGAAGCTAGACACCCTTCCGATGACCCTGTCTGAACCTACCTCGTGGTCATCATTGATCAGTATGTGTGTCACCAGTGCCCGGTGGAAGTCATCTATGTCCTGGATCCCAGTCCTGATACGGGTGCCCTGATCTATCCGTGATTTCCAGTAGGTCCTGAGCTTATCGCGCTCCTCTGACCATCCCTTTCCCATAAGTTCCCCGATTTCCTCCGGGGTGAGGATATCGACGAAGGGGATCTTAATCACGATCTCGTGAACCCCGCTGCCTTCCAGATCTAGTTTGTAGGAAAGATTCCCATCTGCGGCGGTGAGCTCGCCCCTCCCTCCCGTATCGATTGCCATCCGAAGGGCCCTGGAATCGGGATCTGCGTATACCCGTCCATCGATAAGTTTGAGTTCTTCCCTGGACCTGGGGTTCAGGCACTCGCTTGAAACAATCTGAATAACCCCCAACGCCTCATCCCCGGTGTTCCTGAAGACCAGCCTTACCATCGCCATCACCGGGTCCTCCCCCTTGATGGGATCGGAGGAGAGGTCGCTGACAACCCTGGTAGCAAATACCTCCTGCTCGATGTCAAGGGCGCCGCGAGAGAACCTGGCCCTGTGTATAGGCAGGTAGCCCTCCTCCAGGAACCTCCCGCTGGGTGTCATCTGTTCCCAGTGAAACCTGATATACAGCCGCCTGGCGTTCCAGTGAAGCCTTCCGGTGTCTGGTCCTGGAACCCTGTGTATCATGCCCAGCCCTGCAAATACATCTCCGCTTGGCTCCACGCCGAACTTCTGGCGCCTTCCCTCTATGCCGACGATGAAGTGCATGGGCCTCTTTGGTGGCTGCTCCTTCAGGGCCCTCGCCAGTGTCTGCTCGGGCTCGCCATTCACCATGGAGTAGATGTTCTCGCCGCCGGTGATGTTTCTCACGAGACCTGGGCTGTATTCAAGGTCATCCTCCTCTAGGCTGACCAGGGCCCTCAGGTCCGGGATCCAGATCGGCCCGTCCCCAAGGTCATCCGGACGAAAGGAGAAGCTGGAGAGGGATGACCTAACCGTAACGACGGTGGCGTCGTGGGAGAAAGGCCCCGGGTGGGCGCAGAGCACCCTGATTGTCGTTCGCCTTTCGGGAAAGCCCGGGAAATCTTCAATGCAACCGTTGTACACCTCGATGTCCCCCTCGCACTCCACACCCTCGGGCAGCCCGCAGCCCAGCTCGATGCGCATCTCCCTTGATACCATTGGTGTGCCCGTGAAGACCTTGACAGATGCAGCATCCGAGACCCCGGAAAGCTTGATCTGGATGGTGCGCCTGAACGTAACGTCGTAGTTCCCGGCATCCGGTATCTCTCCTGTCAGAGGTTCGAATGCCAGGGTTACCCTCTTCCCATCCCCAGAGGCATTGGTCCGGGCCTCCACCCATCGACCGTTGAACCAGTCGTCGATTCCACCCCAGGCTGCTCGACCCGCTCTCCCTGGCTCCAGGTCCTCCTCCTTCGGACGATTTTCAGGCCATTTGTCCTTCCAGTACTCAACCTTGACCGATCCATGCGGAGGTACACTGCCTGGATATTCCAGCTCCATGCTGAAGATATCCCGCGGCTCCTCCCACCTCAGAATCCTTGCGTTATTCTCTGCGATTTCAAGCGCGAAGGGTGCGATATCCAGGGGCATGATCCACGGTCCAGATACAACAGGCTATTTACTCTTTGTGAAGGGCGTAACTCCGAGGTTCCAAGTTCAATGGTGGTGAACCCAGCTTGGCCCTCCTAAACCAACGGAATGGTAGAACGTTCCCTGATCACCAATGCGACCAACAGGTATATCAGAAGCAGGCTTGGGATATGCAAGTTTTCATTCAGGGGGAACCATACCGAGTTGGAGTACGCCCCTTTCAGCGTTAGCCACTCCTGCCTTTGCTGGTATTCGGCGGGGTATGCGGCGTGGTAGTACTCCGGCCAGCTGGCCTTCGCGGGGAACCTCCCGTCCATCGATAGGCAGTATACCTGGGTCTCGGGGTGGCTGTTGCCGTTGAGCTCGCAGATCCACTCCGAGATGCCATCACCATCGACATCCCCCCACCATCCCCCGCTTTCCTGCCTCCTGTTTTTCGCGATGTGAGGACTATCGTAGTAGGCCTCCAGAGCCCCTGTGGCCCCGTCTGTCACTATGGGGAAGGGAGCCAGCCACAGTATCTCCTGTTCATCATCCCCGTCGATATCCGCAATGAGCTGGTAGGATGACCAGTGGTTGGCTTGTGCACCCTCCGGGAGAAGCCCGTCGACGCTCCACTGTGTGAAGTTGACCTCCCACTTGGTCCGGGGAACCACCCCGCCGATATCGATGCAGAAGACCGCATCCCCTGACATGATCGCCATGTCCATTGACCCGTCCTCGTCAACGTCCCCGATGGCCTGGCAGAGCCTGATATCTATCCCCTCGCGTGGATGTTTCCAGGTCCACAGCTCCTCCCCAATACTGTTGATGCAGACGACCCCGCTGAGAGGGGAATCTGCCCAGGCAAGCGCCTCGTACTCCCCATCCCTGTTCACGTCGAGGACGATAACCGGTTGATATTTCATGTTCCCTCCAGTATCGAATCTCCAGTTCTCCTCCCCCGTTACTGCATCCAGGCAGTAAACATGGTAATTATCGCTGGTGCCGAGGATTTCGAACACACCATCCCGGTCGATATCACAGATTGTGGGATGACCCATGTTATTGTTCCCGAGCACGGTTTCCCACACCATTTTCCCCTCATGATCCACTCGGAAGAACTTGCCAGTTGAACTCAGGAAGAATTCCACAAAACCATCACTATCCACATCCATGGCCTGAGGGGCACCCCAAATCGAGGCCTGATCAGGGTTATCCCATGTCCACAGAACGGATCCATCCGGCCTGATTACGTGAAGTCTGCCAGTGGTCCTGGTCACAAGGGCCAGTTCATATCCACCGTCATTGTTCACATCGACGATAGAGACCTTGGTCGTTGGATCACCCGGCAACTCGTCCTCGCCGAGGGGTGGATAGATCCACTCGAACGAGCCATCTCCCTCAAGGCACCAGATCCTCTTGGAGTCACCCCTACGGGTACCGAAAATAACCTCCAAGACCCCATCATTATCGATGTCCCAAACCGTGGGGGCACACATGTGACCGGCACCGAAGGACTTGCCCTGGAACTGGTCGCTCGTGTTGAAGGCCCACTCCAACTCGAGCTCGACCACCTCTCTCACGATTATTTCCATATGGATATCCGAGGAATTCTGGGGATTCACCTCAACTTCGAAATCGAAATAGACATCCTGAACGTCCGAGGAGTTTATGGGGCTTAACTCAACATCTGTGCCATTGCCGTCATCCACACTGCTGTCCAGACCTTCGCTGAGATTTGCTGATGTGTTAATATCCATCCCGTCGAGGAGGACATGGACCTCCCTGGATATGGGGTCGATGCTGAGAATTGTGGTAAGCCCCATGAAAGCCAGGTAGACCACGGAGATGCATGCGAGCTTCGACCGCATGGACAGCATGGGCCTGATCTTCTCCTCCTTTTCCTCCTCTCTCGACATCACATCACCTTTGACACGGACTCCAGCAACCGGACGATGGATGCCCCGAGGAGGGTGAATAAAGCTGCGTAGAATAACGCGAAAGCGGGACCGCTCCCGAGGCTTATCCTCTCGACCACCAGTGATAGGGCCACGAGGCCCATGATGACCGTGACACCGTGTATGATGAGGTCGACCCTAGGGATGATACGGGGTTTGCCGGTCGAATCACTGATATCAGCCAGGTTGGCAACCGCGTACTTCGTCAGCCTGTAGGGCTTGTCCTTGCCGAAGAGCTTGGTCGAGACGTATCCGTGGGAGGCGAGGACCATAACGGCCCTCCTGATCTTCGAGTATGAACCCATGTACCCCTCATCCCCCCTCCTCTGACCGTATATCTCCTCGACCAGCTCGCTGACGGTTCTCTGACCCGTCAGCAGGGCCGCGATTATCCTGGCCTGGGTCAGATCCTGGACGTCAAGCTGCCCAAGCTCTCCTATCGCGTTAAGGACTCTCTCCTTGATTGCCCTCCTCACCTCGGTCAGGTTTGGCAACTCATCAGAATCAATCCCCGGCATAACCAGGGAAATAGATGCATTGCTGCTCTTAAAGCCCACGATGTTTTCGGATTCGAAAACGCCAGGGTCACCCCCTGAAAATCCACCTGGTCGCGGTCTTCCTGAAATCCCCCTCTAGCCACGCCATGACAACCCGGGGACGGAGGGTAAAATTGGCATTTCCGCCCAGATCCGCAAGGGGCATGCCGTACTTTTCGAGGTAGGCAGCGTTGATGTCGGCGAGTAATAATTCTTCAACCACCTCCTCGGCCCTTCCCTCGACGATAACTACATCGTCCCCGCTCTCCAGATTAACCACCATTCCCGGGTTGGTTGACAGATTGAGCGCCTTGCGGGACCTACAGTCCGTATTGAAGAAAAACGCGTCATCAAGCCAGATGCCCCAAACCGGGGTCACGTGGGGATTTCCGCTTGGCCTGGTCGTCGCCACCCAGTAGTTGCGCGAGGCGATCATGTGATCACTCACCCGCTCCCAAGACAGCATACCCGCCGTACCCGTGTGGATGCCGTACCCCTCGGGCATGGTCGGGCGGGAACGTTCAGCGAACATAATTGAGTTTGGTACACACACAGGAAAAGATATTCCGACATGTACTAGATGTCGGTTTTCATCGACCTGGAACCAGCTCGTCTAGGTTCACCCTCGCACCGCGCTGTGAGGATAGCAAGGTCGCCTCGAGTACAAGAAGAGCCTTGAACCCGTCATCAAAGGTGGCAATTTTCGTGTCCTCCCCCCGAACGTGGCCCGCGAAGGCGGACATCAGGGCCAGTGTCGAATCCCCGCCGCTCAGGACCTCGCAATCGACCATCTCCGTGCTGGTAACCTGTCGCTCCCTCTCCACGCCTGCGCCGGGGTCGAAATGGACCCTGGTCATCTTTATCCTTTCCCGGTCCTCCATCTCCGCGTTTCCGTTTCTCCCGAGGATGTGGCAGAAGTTACTCATGCCCGTGCCCCCCATGCTGACCATCACGGCGGCGGCAAGGCTCTCGTCCCCGCCGCCGTACTCGACGTGAATGCTGGCGGTATCGATTGCACGGGTGGGGGTGAATACCCCGGTTCGAACGCTCCCACAGACGGCCCTCGGCGAACGTCCCATCAGCCAGTTCACAAGGTCTACCTGGTGGCAGGCCGCGTCCATGATTCCGTATGCGCTTCCAGGGTGCAGGTATTTCTCGAGGAAGATTCCCCGCTGGCCCGTCAGTGTGATCTGAATGGGGTCAAGCTCCCCGGTAATTCTCTTCAGCGTCCAGAATGCTGGCTCGAAACGGCGCTGGTATCCTATCACTGCACTCCGTCCGCTGGACCTGGCCGCCTCAACCATTCGGTGTGCGGCCTCTATGCTGTCGGCAATCGGTTTCTCGCAGAGCACGTTCTTCCCCGCCTCCAGGGACCTGATGGAGAGCTCTGCATGGTCTTTGGACTGGGTGACGATAACCACCGACTCCAGGTCCGACATCTCAAGCACGTCCTCGACGCTTGTGTAGGCCTCGACGCCGTACTCCTCTGCGACCCCCATGGATCTCTCCAGGTCCAGGTCACACACGACCAGGAAATCGATCGCGGGGCTGGCGTTCAGGGCCCTCGCGTGGCCAAGACCCCTTCCTCCGGCCCCTATCAGGGCTGTCTTCATTCCTCTCATGGCTGAAGCCTTCTCTCCTGCTTCGACCCGGGGTATTCCAAGAAAAGTCTTACCGAGCCGAGCCCCGGCTTCCCCATCAACCTCTATATTCCGCAGACATCTCTCAGGTATCTCCTGCTCTGGCACGAGCTGATGGCGGGCGTTTTCCGGGTTCTATCCTGCTCCACGACTATCCAGCCGCTGTAGGAGTAATCCCTTATCGCATTCACGATGGAACTCCAGCACAGGTCACCCGACCCTATCTCTACCGCACCATCGAGACCGCCCTCGAGGTTCTCCCTATCCTCTGGAAGAACCCCGACAACGTCCTTGAAGTGAAAGAGAGCAATCCTCTCAATGAACTCACCGATGACCTCTAGAACACTTCCCCCGGCCCTGTGTACCCACCCGAGGTCGAGGGCTAGGCCCACCAGCCCCGGATCGCTGCCGGCGCATATCTTACTCAGGACCCGGCAGTCATCCTCGATTTCCCGGTAGTGGTTGTGGTAGCATAGCCTAATGCCCGATTTCTCCGCAAGCATTCCCAGGTCATCAAGGTTGCCCAACTCCTCATCCGAGGGTGGACCACTGATTATGATTTGGTAGCCCCCGAGCTCCGCCACGGCCTCCAGTATCCCGGTTGCCTCGGGAAATCCGCCCCTCGCCTCCTCCATGCCCAGGCAGGTGCTGTCGGTGTGAAGGCCGACGAGCTCAAGCGAGTTATCCGAAAGCAGCCGGTCTATCCTCTCCGTTCCCAGCAGATCCAGGTGGCGGGCGCCGACCTCCACTCCCCGGTAGCCACATCCCGCTATCTCTTCCAGAACCCTCGGTAGTTCTTCCCTTATCGCCCTCGAGCCCCACACTATGCTCTGGCACCCCACATTGATACCACCGGATCCAGCCATGTCCCTACCAGAGGCCGCGAATACTTAAGCGTTGCCCAATTGTCTCTGAAAAAAAGGCAAGATAGAAGAATGCCGATGATAGGTCTGTCTCCATGCCCAAGTCGTCTCAGCAGGACAGGCCAAACATCCTGTTCATAACCACCGATGACCAGGCGCCCTGGGCTCTGAGGGAGGCCGGCAATGCAAACTTCCTGACACCCAACCTCGACCTCCTCTGCGGCCAGGGAACCAGGTTCAACAACTTCTTCGGGGCCTCAGCGGTCTGCAGTCCATGCCGGGCAAGCATCATGACCAGCAGGTACGGGGATGAAACGGGAATACCCGACTACATCCCCCGGAGGGACAATGAGACGGGCCTCGATCCCGGTCTGCCAACTTGGCCACGCGCTCTTTCAGAGGCGGGTTACAGGACATCGCTGGTTGGCAAGTGGCACCTGGGGGGCAGCGATAGACACCACCCCACCAAATTCGGCTACGATGAGTTCGTGGGATTCCGGCACGGTGCCGGGATATCAAGGGACCCCGTTGTAGAGGTAGGTGGCAGGAGGACGGAGATGGAGGGGTTCACCCCGGACATACTTACGGACTTCGCGCTTGATTACATCCAGCGTGATGAATCCGAGCCATTCCTGCTCTCCCTCCACTACTGGGCTCCCCACGCAAACACCGATAACCTGACGCCGGACGGGGACCGGACGTGGCTGCCTCTGAGGGGTCTGGACTGGAAACCCTTCAGGGACATGGATCCGGTGATACCAAACCCTGACTACCCAAAGCTGGATATACCCAGGCTCGTCAGGATGACCAGGGAGTACTGCGCCAGCGTTGCCAGCGTTGACCGCAACATCGGGAGGCTGTTGGGGGCTCTGGACCAGGGGGGTAAAGGGCAGGACACGGTGGTGATATTCACCTCCGATAATGGCTACAACATGGGTCACAACGGCATCTGGCACAAGGGTAATGGCAGGTGGATACTGGAGGACAACCGGGGGTACCGCCCGAACCTCTACGACAACTCCATGAGAGTACCTGCAATAGTCAGCTGGCCCGGGAAAATTCCGGAGGGGAAGGCCATAGATCATACTGCCTCCCACCTGGACTGGTTCCCCACCCTGATGGAGATAACAGGTACCCGGTACGAAAACATGGTCAGGGGAAGGAGCATCCTGCCCCTGCTCCAGGGCAGGGATGTTGAGTGGGATAACGGTTTCTTCGCCCAGTACTCAATGTGGGAATGGAACCAGACGGGGGCCAAGCTCCGGGCATACCGCTCCGGAGGCTGGAAGCTGGTCCGTGACTTCGCGGGAACTGTCGGTAGCGAGCTGTACAATCTTGAAGATGATCCCGGGGAGACGACGAACCTTATTGATGCGGGGGATACAAGGGCAGAGAGGATGAGAACATACCTCGAAAGGGAAATGCTAGCCCAGATGGAAAGGCTGGGTGACGAGTACTATCCCGGCTGATACCAGGGTGATGTTCACGAATAGGAAAGTGGTAGGAAAATCAGGACAGGATTGTCGAAAAATTCGCTCCATTTAATACAAACTCAACAGGAAGTCATGCTTCAAAAGCACTGAAGCTATGGAGGTGGGTAGGATTTTTATCAAAGAAAGCGATAATGAAGCACGGGTTTCATGCTGAGGGGATCTCTCGTCATCCTCGTTCTCATCTCGATATCACTGGGATACCTCAATGCATTTGCGGAAATAACTGAGCCCAAGATCAATGTCCTTGCCCTTAGCAAGGTCAGCGCCGTCCAGAAACTCTCTAACTGGTTCTCGGTTGAGCCCTCTATCGAGCACAGGATCGTGCCCACCCGGGTCTACGGCGACGACACGCGAGAGGACATCGAGAGGTACATGCGAATCTACTTCCCGAGATCCGAAGATGATCTACTGGCCTATAATTTCTATTACCTAGCTCAAACTGACATGACCTTCCTCAACCCTGCCCAGGAGCTCTGGATATATGGTGCACTCACAGATCACCAGAAGGGCGGCGTTAACACGAGAAGCGTGATGAGCACACACAGCTGGTTCAACATCCCATGGGCTGAGAGCATGGTCTCCGAAGCATTCCCAAATGACGCCGACGCAGTGATAGCAAACGAGGCCGATCAGGAAGGAGCCCCGGGCCCCCTGATAATAAGAGACGATGAGAAACTGCCTGCAATAATAAGCCCCTACAAGGATCCCCTCGAGGGCACCTTCAGAAATCTCGGTGGGCTAAACACCATACCAAAGCAGGGCTCCGTGATCCTGTCCTATACCAAGAATGGTGCGGGGCTCGGATACCCGATTCCAGGCCAGATAGCCCATATCTTTTACTGGCGGTGGAATAAATCGATAACCTTCACCTTCAGGGACCAGCCTATGCATTTCTTCTGGAACTCTCTTGGCTCCAGCACGAGTAACCACTTCGCTCTGGATATCACCGTAAACGTCATATGGTTTTCCACGGGCCGAAAGCTCCCCGATGACCCGTTGAAGGTGCACCAATTTCGAAGGGATTCATTCGAATTCAACATCGAAAAATCCTTGCTCATAAGCCTCCTGGACTTCGCCGAGGCATTCGGAGCGAATCCAGCAAAGCTCTACCAGCAGCTGGACGAGATACAGCTAGCAAGGCAGGAGACCGCAGAGCTCTATCTTGAAAGGCAATTCGATGACGCCTATGAAAGCATGAAATCACTGAAGGGAGAATTGAAAATACTTGAAAAAAAGGCCTCAAAACTCAAGGGAAGTGCATTAACATGGGTTTACATCGTGGAGTGGCTCAGCATAACCGCGACAAGCCTCTTGGCGGGCTTCATCATATGGACCCTTATGATCAAGAGGACACTCTACCGAGAGGTACGGTCTACACGAACTGCTTTATGATGATTTGATTGCATACCGAGATTTTTCCCGGGCTTCAGTATCTATGCTTGGATTATTACCAGTATCTCCGAGAAGGTAATCTCTGGCGCCTAATATTGGTAGAAGAAATAAAAACAACAGAGCTATCCGGAATTCATTAACGAATAATTCAGGGTACTTGCCGCGCATCTGGTTCAGGGTTTTAGCGGAAAGCGAGTAGTAACCCAGATCGAACCACTGTTTCACCTGGTTTAGCTCGTTTCGAGCTGACTCCAGGACCCGTCCTTCCCCGGTGGCCCGGTCGATATTCTGCCCCACAAGCCCTATCTGGTCTGCCAGCTGCCAGTTATTTTCGCCCAGTTCAACTATCCTCAGTATTTGGCCTATCGGCGTCGGGTCCTCCCTCCTGATTTCCATTAGTGATGGGTAAAAGCCACGGGTTTCAAGTAAATCGAGTGCATCCAGAATCCATGTTTCCAACAGGGATGTGTTCATACCCACTTCACGATGCTTCTGCAGCAGCGTTTCTGCTTCATACATGCATTCGGTAATATTTCGAATTGGTTCAAGTATGTGAAGCGCCCTTGAATACAGAATCCCTCCGCCGGTCCAATTTCCACCATCCAGGGTTTCTTTCGCTCTGGAAAGGTACTGGTTAGCCTCCTCGAGTCGGCCCGAGACCACCTCACCCAGCCTCCTCCATTCCGGTCCACTGTCTTCATCTAAATACCTCTGGAGGGATGCTGTAAAAACCATATTTTCCCTCAGCAGACTCTCCAGCGCCATCGCAGACTGCCGATTTTCCGGTATCAGGTTGAAGCATTCCACGGTCCTCCCCGAATGGGGTGGCAGATCGAGGCCCACCCGGTAGTAGGTTCTGGTCGATGCCCTGAATGCCGAATCGAGTTCACCCCCGATGACGAGAGATCCCCAGCCCGGGCCCTTGCCCGTCAGGTTGAAAATCCAGGAAGAGTTGTAAAGCCCAGTATCCAGGTTATTCCTGACCTCAAGCCTCTGGTAACACCCGCACCCCTCGGCAGGGCAGACGTCTATGTCGACGAGTTTCGTGGGAGTGGCCGAAGCCAGGTCATAGGGATTATATGAACAGGAAAGGATCCCGTCCTGGCCGTATTCCACGATCCTTATCATGTCGTCAGTCCGGTCGGGGGCGCCGGTAACGAGAAGAAGGGATCCACCGGGCATTCGGTACGCCAGGTTATTGTGGTTGTGACCAGCCAGGATGAGGTCGTAATCATATCCGTCAAGATCAAAACCCCGCCAGTGGTCATGGAACATTATCGTAGTCAGGTTCCTGTTGCTGCTCGAGACCTCATGACCGAGGAAGTCAAGCTGTTCGGGCGTGAAGCTGCTCCGAAAATTCCCTCCTACCACCTCCCACTTGTGGTCCAGGGAGATGAAATTCACCGGACCGAGATCGAAAGCGTAGTCGGGGTAGGGGTTCATGAAGGCGTAGTAACCGATGTAGGAGTTGGCAGGCCACCCCAGCCTCCAGTCCATCACATTAAAACGCGCATCGTGGTTCCCGGGCGTGTAGAAGATCGGCGCCTGGAGATTGTGCACTATGAGGTCCGCAAAGTTTTTCGCGTCCTCCTCGGTAGCCGGGGGCCCAGTGGTTATATCGCCGGTGATGACGACGAGGTCCGGCCTGACCAGGTTGATAACATCGATGCTGTGGACCACCCTCTATGCCGTCCTGTCGCTGAAGCTTCCCGCATCCATGTGGGTGTCGGTGATGTGGACGAGGGTGAGGTGGTCCCTCTCCTCCCACACGGAGAGAGCGTGTCTCTCGACGTCCCGCGATTCGCCCTTCCAGACGTACACGTCGTAGATTCCAGGTTGAGCATTTTCAGGGATAATCGTGCTGAGGACATACATCCCTTTCCAGGTGGCTATATCACGTACCGGCAATTGGATCCTTTCGCCGTACAGGGATATCTCGGCCTCCCACGCCCCCTCTACCTGTTCCATTAGAACCACGCCTAGACGGAGTTCACCACCCGGTTCCAGGACGGCCGGGAGGCCCAGTATCGGGTATACGATGCTTATCTCGGACCTGTGGAGGCCCTGGTATATCTTGGTAATCTCAAAGGTCCTCGCTTTTATGGGGAGGCCAGCGTGGGCTAGGGGCAGTAATAGCATTATCCCCACGATTGTTGCCATGGACCTGAACATGGGCCCCCCTCACCAACACCAAGATCCCCTGAATAAAAATATCCTGCCGCTCCGCGGAAATCGTCATAACAATGGAAACACCAATTAGCATCCCGCTTTCCCCACGTGCATGGTCGATGTCTTCGAGGCCAGCGACTGGCAAACCTACGCCATTGATTACCGTAAACCCCTCCAGGAGGTCGAGGACATGGCCTCGGAGATCGATGTCGTTGACGGGGCCGTTGATGCCCTCGTTGGGCTTGGAATCCTTCCCCATTCCGACTACGACGGCGAAAAGGTCCTTGCCCTGCGCAGTGCAATCCGCGAGAGGTTCGACATCCCGTGGACCGCAATCACGCCCCGTATGCAGCGGCTCCTCTACGCGATAAACTCCATCGCGAGGCCCAGGGTGATGGTCGCCGTGGGGATATTCTGCGGGGTAACATTCACATCGAACGCCGGTGCGGCAATCGGGCCCGGTTCCGTCTACAGAGCGGATAGACTTGTGGGGATAGAGATCGAAAAAATAGAGGCCGACCGCGCCCGGAGGAACGTCGGGCTCATCGACCCTGAGGGTCGCGCCGAGATCCTGGCGGAGGACGGGCTGGACTGGCTTGAGAGGTACGAGGGGCAGATCGACCTGCTATACCTCGACGCGAACGGCAAGGGCAAGGGAAAGGGCATCTACCTGGACATGGTTTTGGCCGCCCGAGACAACCTGCGCCCGGGAAGCCTTGTCCTGGCCCACAACTCGGTGAACTCCGCCCGGAAGCTGGAGGAGTACCTCGATCACGTCAGGAATGGGAGTAATTTTCGCAGGAGCATCAACATGGTCATCGACGGTGAGGGTCTCGAGGTATCCATGGTTTGAGGGTTCATGCGAACCGCGTGGCCTTTACCTCCCTGAACATCCTCCGCCTTATCATCAGCGTCCAGAGTACAAACCCCGAGATTATGCCGGCGGATGAAACCACCAGCCACTCCGAGACGTAAATCCAGAGCATCGCCTCATCCTTTAGGCGAACCGCCTCCTCCGCTATCTCGACGACCCTGGGGGAAAGAGAGTTGAGGAAGGAGATCGTCGAGGGGTAGTCCTGCTCGAGATAGCTGTCCATGGACTCCTCCATCTCCACCTCGATCTCGAAAAGCCTGTCCGAGAGGGGAACGGTGTTCACCCCCAGGTTATCCGCCCACTCCATCATGGAGAGCACCAGGGACTTCTGACCCTGGTATATCGTGAAGAGACGCCTCGCCTCCCTCCTGGCCGGGATGTCGCTGACAAGGGGCATGTCCAGGGAGTAGAAGATCATGTTGGTGGCCACGTCCAGCCCGTAGGGATTGTACTCCTCCGACCACCAGGAATCGAATATGTGGGCAACGACCCACTGCATTCCTGCCCGTGTTCCACCGGGCCTCCATGATACAAGCCATGGAAGGTTCTGTGGACGCATATAGCCCCACACGACCGCCCCCTGCCTCACGACCATCGTGGTTATCTGGGTTCCGACCACCTTCTCGACGCCGTAATCCAGGAAGGGGGTCAGGACGGGATCCCTCTCCCTCACCAGATCGACGGTGTAGCCCTGGAAGTGAAAACCTTCATGCTCTGATATCGGTAACAGGTCTGAGAGGATAGTGGGAACCCAGGCGGTGTCCCAGGCCAGGCTGAGGCCATTCATGGCAACCATGCCCTCCTCCCTGAAGGCATGGTCAAGGTCGTGGATCTGCCTGGGCACGAAGTGCTGAATGCGCGCGCTGTGGAATACCATCAGATCGTAGCCGTTGACGAGCAGCTCCCGGGTCCTGGGGTAGTACACCCGGTCGAGCTTGCGCTTGTCGTCATCACATAAATCAGGGGGAAGTGGGTAGAGGCTGTGATCGAAGGCAGGATCCCTCAGGAAAAGAATTCTGAACGGATTAGACCAAACATACATGGAGTGACCGATGACCAAGCCCCTTATCCTCTCCCCGGGCTGCCCCTGGATGAATGGTATGAGAATTAGCAGCAGTAGTAGTAGAGCCGAGCACGTGCAGATCTTCGATTTGCTGGTGTACAACCTACCTGCTTGAGGTTATACAGCGTGAAAAAGCTTTCGAGGCCACAGGTCCCGGTGATTAGGTTCCCTTCCTAGCCACGGCGAATATCCGGAACTCATTCTTGTCAGGGCGGCTAGGGGAGCCGGCCCCGATACCGGCGTAGTAGTCCAGCATCTCGAAGCCGTTGCTCTCAAGTATCCTCCTTATCTCGTGGAGGTAGTAGATCCTCATCCTGTGTTGCTCCACGACGTCTTCCACCACCCGATCTCCCCGGGTAACCAGGTACTCGATGACGATGTCCAGGACGCTAGACTCGAGGTCGAAGTTCGACTCCGAAATGTGGTAGATCATGCCGTCCTCCATCTCGACCTTGCTCCAGGTCTTGTACGGCGAGTCCTTCAGCCCGCCTATGTTCCAGAACTCGAGCATGAAGAGGCCACCAGGACGGAGGTGTTTTCTCAGGCCGGAGAAGAGTCGATCCAGGTCATCGTCGCTGGTCAGGTACCCGAAGCCCCCGAATAGGCACATCACTGCGTCGAACTTCCTCTCTCCCAGATCGATCTCCCTCATGTCCTGCTCCAGGAAGGCCGGGTTTTCGGTTTCACCCGCCTTCTCCCTGGCCCTCTCGATCATCCCCGCTGAGATATCCAGGCCAACCGCGTTGTAACCCCTCCCGGCCAGGGAGATGCAGTGGGTTCCCGTCCCGCACGCCAGGTCCAGTATAGAGCTGCCCCCGCCAACCCCGTGGGATCCGAGGATTTCCTCCAGCGCGTCGCACTGTTTCTCGTAATCCAGGAAGCTCAGGTAGAACTTGTCGTAGTAGGTGAATGTCTTGAAGTAGGGTCTCTCCATGAAGGGGGTGTGCAAACTGGGAATATAAGTAATGCTGTATCATTAAAAATCGTCTGGATCCCAGATCGTGGCGGCTATGTATCTCTCTCCTTCAGGCTCGTCGTTGAAGTAGTAGACGGTGACGACCCTCCCGTCGGGTCGGACTACCGTTCGAGGGTACCCCAGGTCGTGATTGCCCCCGTCATCCCGGAGGATGATCTCTCTGCCCCAGGATTCACCATCATCCCGGGAGAGCTTTGCCCGGATCCCGTGTGGTGCATCCCTGAAACCGTAGACAAGGCAGAGCCTGCCATACGGGAGACTGTGGAGGGTGGGTGGGTTACCACCAACTCCCGTGTTGTCAACGGGCCTGTTCACATAGTTCCAGGTGGATCCGCCATCCCCGGAGGAGTAGAGGTCGATCCAGTTTACGCCCTCCTCCCTGCAGCGGACGGCAACCAGAATCCGGTCTCCAACTCTCACGCTCGCCGGCATTATTGAAAATCCCCCCGGCTCGGGCCCTATCCAGGATAGGAAGCTGAAGCTGCCACCGCCATCCCCAGTGCGGGCACAGAAAACATGGCCCTCCTCTCCATTTGATTTGGCCGCGGTCAGGAAGAGAATACAGGATCGGGAGCCCTCAATCAAGTAATCGGTTCGGGCCGCGATTCCCGGTAGGCCGAAAGTTGGGAGTCTGTAGGGCCCATCCCAGTTCCTGCACCTGTCCCAGGAAAAGTAGAGCCATGACCTGGCACCTGTCCTGAGACCTGACCTCGCGCACATCATTGCGAAGTCGGGATCTGAAAAGTCAAAACCACCGGGGCTTTCCTGTAGACCTGACAGGTCATCACCGACCCTCAGGCCTGGTTTCATGTGCTCGTCCGCGGATACCCCCCTGCCACTGGGCGATTTGTACGGGGCCTCCTCCACCTTCCATGTCAGGCCGCCGTCGAGGCTACGTGCCTGCATGCCAACGAACGGCCTTTCCCTGTCCCTGGTGTGAAACCCGCCTGAGCTATCGTGATAGCCCAGGGTAAAACCAACGACGATCTCCTCTCCCCATGACCATATGCCGTAGTTAGCAGGCCACCCGGCGTACCTGCCATTCTCCCGGAAAACGGTGATATGATCCATGTCCAAGGACTGTATTCCCGCCATAAATAGGATTCGAGTAAAGGACGACGGGCTCCTCCAGGGGATGTGTTGGGTACCTCTGTTCGGGGAAGAAAAGAGTGTTTTTCCGCCGTCCTCGGGAAATGTTCCCGCGGGGACCCTTAAAAGGCTCCTTCCTACCCCGGGGCTGTTAGTTTTTTCCTGGCCCTTCTCAGAAGGGTTTTCCTGAGTTCCCCCAGGGTCGTCGGCAAAACCTGGCGGATAGGCAGTTCCCGGATGCAGTGGACCAAATTCACCAGGGTCTTGGATTGTTCGCAGCAGGGGTCGGAGTAGTCGAAGTAATTGTGTGTGAATATACACAGGCAGGGGATCCTCCCGTTATCCCGGATAACCCTACTGAGGTAGACCTCCAGTATCGGTCGGTGCCATTCCTCCAGATTCCCGCTCTCGATCCGGAGCTCCCAAGGGAACCCGTTAGGCTGGAGCCTTCCCGGTACAGTGGTCACCGGTATCTCAAGGAAGGGCAGGTCACCCACTTCCAGCCTGCTCTCCCGACTCGTCCAGTGAGGATCCGGTACCGCCCCCCTCCAGACAGCCGCGAAACCCGGTGCATCCCGCCCGGGGTCGGATACGGATCCCTGCCTGAAGTCAAGGGAACTGAGCACCTCGAAGGTTTCGTCGCTGGCCGAGAAGTTGCCGGACCTGAAGGAGCGTGGTTTAATCCCCAGTGCCCGGGTGAAGGCACTCATGGCCCCGGAAATCAACTCGGCCTGGTCACCCCGGCCGTACTCACCGAGGTATTTCCCGTATCTGTGGTCCGCGAATGACTGGGGGTGGAGGTGCAACCCGAGCTCAACGCCCCTTGACGCGAACTCCAGGAATAATTCCCTATGGCGCTGAGCACATTCCGGCACGATGAAAAGGGTGGGCGGAAAGCCCTCCTCCAGCAGGGTGTTGCAGTAACCCCTGACCGCCCTCTCGCTCAGCTCCCAGGACTCGGGTCCCCCCGGAGGCGACTCGGAGGCGATTCTCTCGCAGTCCATGGTGAAGGCGACATGCAATTCCCTCTCCATTTCAACCACGCTTGATCACCATCACCCGGCCATCCTGCCGGGGTAAGACTACCTCCATCTCCCCGTCACCGTCAACGTCCGCGACTCTGGACCTCACCTCGCCGTTATACCAGTATCCCTCCACCTGGGAATCCCTGAATGGTAGTGCCTGAACAAGGTGCCCCTCGAGGTCCAGGAAGAATGCCTTCAGATCAAGGCTCCGTGTCTGGAAGCAGTCGTGGGAGGTGGGGCTACATGCCTGCTCGGCAAAGAATATCTCTGGCTCGTCCCCGGGTAATCAAGACACCATATGGCAGCGTGTCGGCAGCACGTGCCAGCCAGGAAATTCACGGGAATCGAGACTGGATAGGGGAAGTTCTCCTATCTCCATTAGTTTCTCACCGTTGCCCGAGATCAGGGAGCTCCTGCCCCTCCAGCCCCAGAGCTCCGAGATGAAGATTACACTCCCCTCCTCCAGAGTTGCGTGGGTGATCCACTGCCCGTGGTCGAACTCCCCCGACATATCCCAGACCTGATCCCCATTCTGGTCCAGCAGCATGCCCTTCTCCACCAGTATCTCCATTCCAACCCCCCTGAAATCCGCCATGGCGATGTCGTCGAAATGGGTGTCCGGGTAGTACTCGTCCACTCTCCGGCGAAGAAGGATTTTACCATCGTGATCGAGGACGACCAACTCGCCGATGTTTGCCCCATCGCAATACCCCATGTTAACGTGGTCCATGGTGCAGAATGCGATCTCGTCCTGCCCATCACCGTCCAGATCTCCCGTGTAGAACTCGTGACCAAAGTCGTTCCTGAAACCCCCTTCCCTCCAGATGATCTCGAAGTCCTCGTCCAGGGCCGCTACCTCCCCGCCCGAAATGGCAGCGACAAGACCCCTCTCGTTTTTTCCCATACCCAAGCTCGCCAGTAGCGGAACCCCGATGCCGTAATCATCCCTCCCGTAGGTCCCAAAGGAACGTTCCCTGATCGTCTCTCCCTCGGCATTGATGGCCACGATACGGGATTCGAACCCCCTCCCGAAGCTTGGCACTATAACCTCCTCTCTCCC
>Ga0180434_10000563_pt1 | contig 54558 bp, 74 predicted proteins | sample SS_ome_7_FD_132453 | JGI IMG/M metagenome (GOLD analysis project Ga0180434, IMG submission 132453) | Hypersaline lake sediment archaeal communities from the Salton Sea, California, USA - SS_1_D_2 metaG | ecosystem: Environmental > Aquatic > Non-marine Saline and Alkaline > Hypersaline >... | reverse complement strand
GTTCGTCAGGATGCGACTGATACCCCATCCCTTGTTCAGGACTCCGGCAAGTGTATCCTCCTTGCCGTGATACACGACGTCCTTGTTGAACTGGATGTGGGTATTGTGCTTGATCGCCTGGATTACTTCCCAAGGCGCTCGTTCCAGGTGGTAAAGCGTACCTTTGTTGATGAATTGCTTGTAGTGCTGCGGGATTCGCCATACCTGTCCGACCGTGTCGGTGTACGGATCCCAGACCAGCTCCATCTCATGCGGATTCCACCGCTTGACGATCAGCTCGTCCTCCTCAGTCGATCGTCTGTCGATGTGCTTCCACTTGCCACTGTACTGGCAGAACGGACAAGTCGCCTTGAACTCGTGCCCGGCCCATGTCATACCGAACTTGGCGTTGTCGTAGATCTGCTTGAGTGGCGCCTCGAAGCCGCACTGCGGACACGAGAGGTGTCGCCGGAATGGCGTCACGACCGAGGCGAAGAAGTTGCCGTAGGTGATGTAGTCCATCGCGATCAGCCGCAGGATATCCATGATCCCGAGGGTGTCGTTCAGGAAGTCGAGGTACCGCTCCTTCGTGTCTCTGTCGGTTCCGTCGATCTCGATCTCCGTGATGAAGTACGAGACGATACGGTCGACAGCCGAGCGGTACACACCGTTGGCAAGCATGATGTACTCGCACCACCGCAGAGCATTCTGCAGTGACGAGGGCATCGCCAGGGAGGCATAATCGCAGAAGGGATCCGGGAACGGTTCGATGTTCTCGCCGCCACGATTGTAGCCGCCCGAGAAGGGAGGAATCAGAAAGGACATGGGATCATCCTGTGGTTAGTCGCGCGAGGCTTGATCGGACAACCGCTTCACAGGATCGTCCTCCAGCTGGCGAGTGACTTCCTTGATGCAGCTTGCTGCTGCGTCGGCTGCCGTCTTTTCCTTCTTCTTCTCGTCCTTGACCTCGGGTGTTACGCCCGGGCGGACTACGCCTTGTTTTTCCATCATGTCGTGCTCCCAATCGAGAGTGTCGATGCGTTCCATCTCGTCTAGCGAGGGCGCGCAGCGTTTTGCCTTTGATTTCACCGATTTAGGCTTCATCATACACCTTCTCGACGCATACGGGTAGCCTATCCTTCCTGAGTGATAGCACCGCCAGCTACGTTGTACGGATGCTCTTGTTTGATCAGGAAGATCTGATACTCCATGCCGCTCGCCTCATGGACGAACTTGATCTCCGGGTCGGTGGCGATGTAGAAGACGTCGCTTCCATCGATGTGGATGGCGATGTCCTTCGACGTCGATCGCAGCTTGATCCGCGGATAGCCGCGGACACGGATGTCGTAGCAGAGGACCAGGATGTGGCCGTCACGGACCACTTCATGATACCACGACTCGATGGCGCCATCGCCGTTCTCGATCTCGAACTCGACCTTGTACGTCGGTGCGTCGTTGGCGAGAGGCGGCGCTGGATGTGTCGAGGCTACCGGCGCTGGGGGTACACCAGATGCCTGCTCGAACATCGACGTGGGTGGTGGCTGTTGCGGCTGCGGTGCAGTCTGTTGCGGCGCGGGCGGCTGCGACCGGCCTTGTGTGGAGAACGACGCAGGCTGCGGCGGACTCTGATAGTTTGGTGGCTGTGTGAATCCCGGATCTGGGATGACTGTCTCGGGCCGACGTGTTGTCGGCACACCTTGCGGGGCTGCCGCTGCAGGTTGCTGCTCTGCCATCTTTACCTGGCCTCCTCCTTCGGTGGCTTTGGGCACGACGTACGAGCCTGGAAGCGGAACTGGTGCTTCCCGACGACGCTCTGCTGCTTGTGCCGGCCTGTCTAGCCTATTCGTAATGGCATACTGGGCCAGCAGATCCGCAGCACGCTCACGTTGGTCTTTCTCGTCGGTGGCCTGTCGAATGCCGAACTCGTTGACTGCTTGTTGCAGCCCTGCGTCGGTCAATGCAGACGGGTCCATGACGAAACCGTAGCCCTGGATATCGGGATCGACGTTGATCCGCGTGGCTACAGCATAAGGGTCATATCCGATCGGAGCTCCGTCGATGGTGGACTTCTTGACGATCGTGCCGTGGGCACCCTGAATACCGGGCGGTAGGGCACTCGCCATGCTTCGTCCAGTCAGCGGGAGATTCTCCTCCGTTGGGTCGTGATACTCATCGGGTGTCAGCCTTGACTTGTGCTCGGCAACATCACCACGAGAGAGTTCTATTGCTGTGAGAGGCATTGGCTTCCTTTCCTGTCAACACCAGCCTACTCCATGAGGCTGCTAGCAACAATAGCTAAAAAAATCCCAGGGCAGCGACGAAACTGCCCTGGGATTGAGTTTACTCCTCTGAGGCTTCCGTTTCCAGAGCGCCAGGGAGATCTTCTTCCTCGAAGCCATGCTGATGGATCATCCATTCAACTTCGGCCTCGTGTAATGGGTTAGGATTCTCCGAAGCGCGAAGGGTGGCAATAGCCTCTTGGATGCCAATTTCCATACTCATAGGTTACTCCTCAAGGTCTGTCTGGGCCGCAAATTCGGCCCTAGGCACGCGACAGAACCAGAGATGATCCGGTCCGATAACCGACATCATCGCTGAACGTGTAGAGGGGACACCGAGTTCCCCGCTGGGCGACATATAGACGCACAGGAACTCCGGGTAATCAGCTGGCCAGAGCGGCAAGAGCACGGGCTCGAGCTCGCATACTTTGTCCAGCCACACAGCAGCGTCACCGCCGCCGCGGTAATTTACTACTGTGATTTCGCCTTCTGACATCGGGTAAACCTCGGATTGACGTCTTCATGGGATAACTCGAACCGGACACCGTCGTCGGTGCCTTGCAAGTCCTCCGGATATAATCGTCGTCTCTGGAAGTCTACGACCATCGGAATGAACCTAACCGATGTGCGACGTAGGAAGTCGGCATGGGGCATCTCTCTGGGTTCCTGGACCCCATTCAGTGTGTACCGCATGTAGTCAGCGGCACTGGCTCCGTCGCCCTTCTGCACCAGCTCGTAATCCATGACACGTTTGCCATTGATTGTCGAGACGCCACAGGCGTCGACCAGAGGCGAGAGATCTTCTACCTCAGGCAACGCAGCAGGACTCTTACGGAGGTTCTCCACATCGTAACGCGTGGCCAAGAACTTGAAGCTGACCGCGACGCCGGTAATACCGGTCAACTCGATCTTCTCCTCGTCTGGAATGTGCTTGGGGCACGTCGATGGCGAGAATACCATGTAGGCGCTCGGGATGGCGAACGACCCACATTGCGAGAAGGAGGTGTATGCATGCTTACGCCTTTGCAGGTGCAGCTTGAATGCCTCCTCCTCTTGCCCAGCAAGCGACGGGTTTTCGATAACCTCGTGCTTCAGGCAGCCGTTGCGGCCGGCGATCTCGTCAAGGAGTTGATCTTCCTTGTACGCGATCGCCTGTGCCAGCAAGGCGCGCACGCAGGATAGTGCTGAGGTCATGATGGCCTTGTTCTCTAGGTCGAGTCGAGCTCCATGAGCGCCACCAAAGTTGTCGGACTGCAGCCCGGCAGCTTTACGCTTTTTCTCGATCTTACGACGCTGTACGTCGCAGATCGCCTGGACGCTCTGCTCTTCCCGTGGACACAGTTTCGAGTCTCCGCTGGGCACCATCTTTCTACGTTTGGCCGCTACCAGCGAAGAGACGGACTGAAGACCTGGCGCGAGCCAGAGGTCTTTAAGCCACTTGTTTCCTTCCTGCCCGCCGAGGATGCACTCACCTTGATTGGTGACCCGCATAGAATAGCCCCGGCAAACAAGCCTATCTCCGTATACATGGGTTAAGACATAGTGCGTCTTGCCGAGATGGTCCGCGGGTCGGCTGAGCTTGACCGATCCACACGGCGGCATGGGCACCATAGCCACGAAACCCAGAATGTCCCGCTGATGCTTCCTGACACCGATGCGAACCAGAACGGTCCATCGGCAGAGATGCTGCAGCGGCAGCGTAAGAGAAGCACTCGATCGTGCAACTACGTCTTCCAATTCCAGTGGATTCAGAAGCGGCTTGCCGTCGGCGTTCTTCTTCGCTTGAACTTTCTGCGCGAATAGCCTAATTGACTGAACGATGTCGACTCCATTCTTCCCAGCCATCAGTTCTTTGGGCCAGGTGGAGCCTTTGGTATATGCAGCGAACATTTGTTCGGCCATCTCCGCAGCGACATCAGTCGTCTCCGGAGCCTCGTCGACAGTTTCGCGTACATTTACGGCGGCTTGAGCGCCGCCAATTTGAAGTCGTCTAACTTCATCCATTGACACTTTCACCTCATCGGTGTCGGAGGTCAGCCGGCACGAACCCTATTACTAGGGGCAATGCGTGGCCAAAGCTCCTCGAACAACTCTTCTGGCATTTCCTCTTTTGGGAGTCCGCCTGCCACGGTAGTAGGCAGTATCTCGGATCCCGGAAAATGCACCGCGTATACTACCACCCGCACAGTTCCCAAATTGCCTTTCTTCGTATAGGTTTTCTTGTACTTGGGACGCGGGTGGTTCCTGGGAAGTTTGCGAACTTCCGCTGAAGCTACACTCACATGACACCTCCTTATCTAAAGGGTCAGGAACACAAAACGAAAAAAGGTACCAGGTGTTAAGCTGGTACCTTATAATGCCTCGTTTTGGACGCGTGTTCGATTAGTCCTCTTCGGACTCTTCTCCCACGACTCGTGTGTCGCTGACGTCGGGCACGATCTCGACCTCGCCATTGTCGGGATATCGTTCGCTTGGTGCGGCGTTGGCTTCGTCGGTAAGTGTGCCACTACTGTCGACAAACGGCAGGATGTCGCCGCCCTCGATAGGAATGGCCTTCTTACCTGTCCAGAGATGCCAATGTTGACCTTTCTGGATCAGCCATCGTTGCCCGTAGAAGATTTGGATGAAATGCTTGTGGTCAGGATCGCCTGCTTGCGCTGCTCGGCATTCGTTGACAAACGCGGCGGCTTCCGATTCGTCGTCAAACTTGCGTGTGACGGGTAGCTCGTCGCAGTTGGTCTTGCCGTACACGATATAGATGGTGCCGACGAAGTCGCCGGTGATCGTGTTCTCGACGAGTTTGAATGCCTGACTCATACGCCGAAGAATGGCGAGTAGGGCATCTTGCGAGAGCTCGACAGGCTTCTCCTTGTTTTGCTCCCGGATCTCCGTGAGGATCTCGTTGGCGGTCCTGGTCTCGCCGTTGCGGAACGCCTCCATAGATGCCTCCATCAGTGCAGGATCGGGTGCCGGGATCGGGGGTTCGTCGGACATCTATTACTCCTTGGGTTGCGGGGCGGGGCGGTCAAAAGACGGGTCGATCCGCTTCGGCTTCTTGTCGAAGTTCTCTGCAGTCATCTTGCCGGTGCTCGACGAGATGCGTACCACCTGTTTGACCTTCCTGCCGCCTTTGCCTTTGGTCTCGACCTGGGCGGCAATCTGCGTGCCCTGCCCAGAGTAAAAGAACGGCTCGATGACCAGCACGGCGTTTTGGAACTCCTTGCTAGTCGCGATGCTGTTTCCCTTTTCGTCCTGTAAGGTCCAGTGGCCCTCCATGACTGTTGGGAGCTTCAAGTTTGTGCGCATCGTATTTCTCCAGAAGCGGTTTGAAACTTGGACTATCCTTGTGCTGCAGCTGTTGGAGGTCGCCCTTGAGGACAACCTTCCCCATATCGATGACCTCCTGTCGAGGTGGACGCCGTATGAACCTGGGCGGAGTCGGAATGCCCATGTCCACGACCTCCCAGCGGTTTTTGCTGCCATCGACGCAGAACACTGTGATTGTAATCTTCGGGATGTCCGGATGGAATACGCTGTACCTCTCGGCCAGCACCGGATCCAAGATTTCGAGGTCTCCGGAGAAGACCTGAAAGTACTCCTCGGCCTTGTGGTCGAGGATGGCTACGCCACCGAGATGCTCTGACAACGATGGCCACGCGTCATGACCGACGGCGCAGACCACATTGTTCCAGGGCAAGCCCCGCAGCGTCTCCTTATCCAACCCTTGGAAGACGGGCTTCTTAAATGGCTGCCGCATCAACTTGGTGCCGGGACGCTGCTGTGCGTACCATTCGGCGACCGGGTCATGCTGCATATTGGTATACGTGAAGATGGCACCATGATTGAAGAAGTGCCACTCCTCTGCCATTTCAGACAGGGCGAAGCGGGTCGAGATCGTCGACATCGCCGAAGTCTCAATCTTTTCCGTCCAGTCTTTACCCGGGTTGAATAGTTCCATTGTTTTCTCCTGCTAAGGGAGGCAGGCCGCGGGTGCCCGCGGCCTGCCTGGACCCCATGGCATCGGTCATGGTCATTGGTCATCCTAGGGAATCGAACCCGATCTCCGGACAACACCATAAAAACCGGAGAACCGAGGGTTATGAGCCCTCGAGCTACCGTCGCTACCGATGATCAATGGTTTGACGACCGTCGCGAGAGTGTGTTTTACTCCGGCACGAACAGCTGCGCCTTGATGGCGATTGCTTGTGCCTTCTTAGCCAGTTGCTCGGCATTCGTGATGAACTTGTCGTCCACCTCGATACCAAGATACTTGAACAGGCTGTACAAGTCAAAACTCTTCCGGCAGTTGGTCGGCAGCACCACGTCGAGCGGGTCGTAACACCCGATCGGGTTGTGCCACAGGCGTACCGGGACGACCGTAGCGTGATCGGGATCCTCGGCATTACGCTTGAGGACCTCGACCGCGGCGATCCGCAGCACTTCGCGGATGTTGAACCCGAAGATGATGCTATCGGGCTCTGCATCGCTGTGACGCAGCGAATTGCCGAACTGCCGCGGGAACGTCTCCATGAGGAAGCGCAAGAGCGGCAGAGCCACCTTGCCTCGCTCGTGCGGAGCCGGCGCGGCTTGGGAGTAGAGGACGTTTCCGTCGTTGTCCATCACATAGGCGGACGCCAACACAGCGGTACCGGGATAGTACAGCTGGTTGTCCTCGAAGGCCGTGATGTTTGGGATGGTGGAATCGGGGTAGGCCGCTGGAAGGGCTGCCGCTTGCTCGTGACGAAGCTTGACGCCACGCTCACGGTGCTCCTCCTTGGTCTTCTCCCGAGTCACCGACTTCGAGATTTTCACGTCGGACACGAACTGTGCCCAGTCAGTGGCGACACCGATGGTGGCGCCTACAAAGATCGTCGATGGTTTTGCCATCTTTCCCTCCAAGTTAAAGTCAAAAGTCAAAAGTCAAAAAGTCAATTTTGTTCCTGAGAACTATTTTAGACCCTTGGCATAGGTCTCGACCGTCATGGCACAGGCATGCATCGCATCGGCGATGTTGTCGGTACCGCTGGTCTGGAAATTCTCCGGATCGAGCTCGACCCGAAATTTCTTGTTGGCGGCTTTGATCATGGCTGGCTTCCCGGCATTGCCTTTGCCGGTCGCCCACTTCTTGATCTCAGAAATGGACCAGCTCACAGCTGGTACACCTTGTTCTTCAGCCCAGGTAGTCATGGTGATTTTGAGGCCACCCAGCAGCTCAGCAGCATTGGCGATACGCGCCACGATGATACCAAGCTTCTTTCCGCCGTACATAGCCTCGGACGGTGTATTCTTGACGTCTTCGAACCCGATGATGCTCGGGCTCAGGACGAAAAGGAAGTGTTTGAGCCGCACGTGTCGCAGCGGCCCAGTCTCATATGGTGCAACCTTCAGGTCCAACTGCCCGCCCACCATCTGGATCTTGTCCCAGTCGATGGGTTTACGGGGATCGAAGTCGCAGTACGCAACTCCGCAGTTGTTCCCGAGGTCGACACCTAACGCACGAACGTGCCCCTTCTTCAGTCCGCTGAGCTTCTCGGAGAGTTCCTCCGGCTCGCGGTAGCGTTCAACCTTGGGCATCTTCCTCGACGATTTGAGGTGTGTCTGTGACACCATCCAGCTGGTCAGCGAGACCAGCCAGGCGACGGTGCTCTTGGAAAAGATAGTGCAGTACCAGACTGTCAGCGCCAGCGGCGTGGGCAGCACTCGTATCGAGTCCAGCCTTCTTGAACAGTCCGTACGTTTCGTCGCAATGCTTGTCCAGCGCCCACAGAACGCCACGTCGCCGCAACTCCCCGATCCGCCACGCCCATTGCTGCATCGTCTCTCCTGGAGCCGGCAGCGGGTCGTCGATGTCGTCGAGCTGGGATGCCTTCTCGCAGATGCCTGTGTCGTACACCAGATCCGGGTGGAAGGTGAACGGGATCCGCAGGAAGTTGTGGAAGTGGGATTGGAAGAACTCGCAGTCGAAGCGCCACCCGTTATGGGCGATCAGCACTTCTTTGCGTTGCTCCATGTCCTCGAACATTTCGAGGTAGTGCTGGAGTGTCGCGATAGGCTCTTCGCCTTCGCACCGCAGGGTGTCCCACGAGTGGAAGAAGGACTTACCACGCCGAAGCATGGCCTTCTCCACGTTGTAGAGATCCTGCTGCATTTTCTCATGGTCGATACCAGGGTATTCAGGCCAGTTGAGATAGACCTCCTTGGTTTCCACAATCTCGTGGTTACGGACCCGCGTGTGCCCGATCGAGCAAATCATATGCTCTTCCGGGCTGACGCCGGTCGTCTCCAAGTCGACGGTGGTGTAGTTTGCGGGGAAATTGAACCGTTGGGCAAACTCTTTGAACCAAGTCCTGGACATGAGTGCTACAAGTTGATTAGGGCGTGCAAGGGCAAGCCGGACTGCCGTCTTAAACTGCGGCATCATCGTCCTGCTCCTCATCGTCGTCCTCTGGCACTCGCAAGATACCATCCATGGCGTGTTCTACATCCTCCAGCAGCTCACGGATCGTGGCTGGGGGTTCATCATCCGCTTGACTGACATCTTTTACGCCGGCCCAAATAGCCGCCAGGCATACCTGGCCGAGCCGTGCGTAAAACAGCATTTGGATGGCGGGAGCTAGCTGGTCGAAGCCAGCCTTCTCCATCGCCACAACTGGATTCTCCAGTTTGATGATTTGGTTCAAGGCCGAGGCAAATTGCTTTGGTGCCTCAGTGACGACGAGGTCCTCATAAGTGACTCCGTTGTCCTCCAAGAACTCACGTAGCCACGGTTCCCAATGCTCTTCTTCGAGGGCAACCATGGCGCCATAAGCGAGGCTCGGCCCGATGTGGGCAATGTCTCGCTCGGGACTGTAGAAAGGATCTCGCTCCTTGCCGCGAGATGTCTTCCTTCGGATTTGGAACAGGTGTTTCTTCTTTTTGCTCATATACCAAGCTTACTATACGATCTTTGCGGGTTCAAGCCCCGCGGGCTCGAATATGTGGGACCAGTATCGTGTACTGTCCTCGTCGTGTAGGCTGTCCCACCAGACGTGGCGAGCCATAATGGGAGAATATCCGTAGATGTCACATCGCGACACCCAGTGATCTTCCACGCGCTTGTAGGTGGCTAGCTTACCACCTTCGTCTTTGGGTACGCCGTACAGCCGTAGGAGGTGCACATCTGCGGCAATAACACGGCAGTCGTCAGGGTGGCATAACTCCATTCCGAATGATGCGACTTTGGGGCCAGCGCCGAAAACGAGTCCCTTCTCCACGAAGTTGTCGCGCCAGCGGGTCCAATTGTCATAGCCAGCATTGTTGATGTGGCCCAGCAGACGATTGTATCCCAGCTTTTTCAGCTGTGCCTTATGCAACGCATCAAATTTACATACGCATTTCGCATTGGAATTATACATACCGCTGCGGCTGCCTACGAGTACCTCCACGAGCTCGTCTTTCGTCGCCCATGGCATCGTCATTATTGCCTGGTATGCTTCCACATTCTGCTGCCAGTTTAGCTGGGCAGAGCAGAGTGCAAATATCCACCGCTTCCAACGCTCTTCGTCGGTGTGCGGGGTTATCGCATGCCAGTATTTCGCATACTGCTTGATCTTTTGCGGATCCAGCTCATCGATCGCCTGTTCCGCTGGCTTTTTCTTCAGTCGCATTGTCCTTTCGGATCTTCACACCACGAGGGGTTCTATTGTCGGTAGCGTCGAATGAGATCGCGGCTGCTGCCTCGCTCATGACGCGTCGTTGCTCTTCCATGGATTCTTGAATGATTTCCGTGAGCTTTTGTTTTATGACAGGCAGCAGCTTCTCCTCGAGCCTCCTGTGGAGGTCTGCGCTCGACGTCGTCTGAAACGACGTCGAACTGGTGCCTGACTGTCTGCGGAGCTTCACCCACGCACCAGGACGCGTGATAGCCCTGCTTATTTGGATCTGCAAGAAGCCGTACTCCTCCAACGAGTTCAGCCCATTGATGATCTCGTTAGCGATCTTCTGCTCTTGCTCTACCGCCTTGGTAGCGTCGGTCAGCGTTTGAGCAGCACGGTTGATCTCGTGGATCTGTTGGTTGTCTTGTTCGCTTGGCATGTCAACTAGGCCTGGCTGCTTTCTTCTTGACGAACTTCTTCTTCGGCGCTCGCTTCTTTGCCGTTCTCCTCTTAACATTGACCTTGCGCGCAGCTCGCGAATCAGCTGCTCCGTCGTCATCGTTCGTCCTGGCGGCATCGGTAACCTCCAAAGTGTTTAACCCTACAGGTTGTGGTGTCTGCTCGACAGCAGGTGTCGAAGACAGCAAATCCAGCAGATTGTCAATCCGCGTGTGGTAGGCTTTAGATTGATCACGGAGGAATTCCGTGAGTGCAGTATAGATGACGACCCGCATACGCGCTGCTAGGCCGGCATATGCATGACCGCTGTCGCCACAATCACCAGCCATAGTCCCTGTGACGCGGAACTCGCCGTCATCGTCGAAGTGGATGGTAACCTCCGGGCGATCGCCCTCTTCATCCGCCTCCAGCTCCAAATCCTTCAGCAGGTCGTCGCAAAATTCCCGCCCACGGCGGCATTCCTTCAGTTCCTTCAGGTTGCCCTCCATGATCTGTACGGCACGACTGGCCTGATCTCTTTCGATCTTATTCATCACTCCTCCTAGGCCGCACTTTACGCGGCTTTCTGTTATCGGATTCGTCTTCCTCCTCAACTGTGAGGCCGTTAATCTCGCAGAGCAGGTTATCCCGCTTTGCCGTCCACTCCTTGACGCGCTCCGCCGCATGCTCCCGGATCAATCCGCGGATCTTCGGCTCCAGCTCGTCTGCGAGTGTCTTATGCTTCAAGCTGAGTGCTCCGCGCCCAGGCCATGTGACCGTCAGCGGCGGCGAACCGGCCTTCGGACACAGCTGTAAATCAACCTGGTTGTTATTATCGAGCTGTGCCACCAGTCGCTCCACGTTGGTGAGGTCGGTTTCGACTACCTTCAACGCGGCAAGCGACGCAGCGATTACTGCGGTATTATTCTTCAGCCTCTTGACTTCGCTCTCTGTCAGGGCCATTTTTAATCCTCACTTCCAGACTCAGTGTCGTCTTCGCCATCTTCGTCCTCTGCGTAAATCGTGAACGGATGGGTACCCGCTGGGCAATCGAGGTAGCCGATTGGGCATTGGTAGCAATGGTGCTTGTAGTCATGCGGGCACAAGAACCCGCGTCGGAACCTCATATCGATGATCTCGTGGTTCCATTTCTTAAACGTCTGTGTACATTCAATCTTTCGGAAGCCGGGCTTGCCCTGCCTGCAGTACTCCGGGTCGACCAGAATCCACGTGCGGAGATTGCACAGCTCTTTCGGATGACTGTACGGACGCTTGCGGTAGCGATTAGTGTATCCACACTCTCTGGCAAACAATGCACACACGCGATTCGACCAGAAGGTCTTGATGATCGCCGGGCATGCTGTACCCGCCAACACTCGCACCCGAAACATACCGCCGGGCGCGCCTGTCGACGCCTGTGCGAATTCCCTATCGAGAATATGGGCAGGCATCCATTCGAGGTCTGTCTGCACCGTCCACGGCGGGACTGCTATCCCGCTCTTGAGTAGGTCTAGATTCCCGGCGAGGCGCCAGACCGTGTCGTTCATTAGGTCCTCTGTCAGCAGGCTGCCGGCAAGGTGTCTAACGGAATCGAACACGGCGTGACGCTTGACGCCTGGCAATGAGACACAGATAGCATCAACCAAGTCCTCAAAGTGCTCGCCCGTTGGCGCGTACCCGTAGTACTCAGTCAGCGTGTCCTGCATCATCCTCTCCCGGAGCTGGTAGATACGGGAGAGTACATATCTCGGTTTGTCCGGTAGCAGTATCTCCGGGTTGCTCAAGGTCTTCTACCTCCAAAGGATCAGCGTACCGTTCGTATATGTCTGGGACGTTCAGCCACTCCACAGGCTCGACCCAGTAGTCTGGTACGACCTCGTATGATGTGCCTTCGTCGTCGGTGAAGTATACGAAGCGGTGCACCTGCTCCGTCACGGCAAAGAACTCGTAACCCGGATGCTCTATCGGCTCGCAGCTCGCCACCATTGCCGCCAGTTCCAAGATACGATCGGGATGTCCCATCGCATTCAGGTAGTCGAGCATGGCGCTGACGAGCGGAATTGATCGAGTTGCCTCAGCACGGGATGGCGTTGTCGCATCCGTGTCAATAATGTAGGGCAGCACCGATACGGTGACCGCCCCTTTGGTCCAAAGCACCCTGGCTTCGATATGCCCCTCATTCCTCGTGACCTCCAGCCGGTAGCCGTCGGTGGCCAGGCTGTACGGGTCGTCGAGGGTGAAGAGCTTACCGACCTTGGGCGGTTCTGGTTGCTTCGACAATCGGACGCGTTTCATCTGCGACCTTGTGGACTTTCGACCACGCATCCAACAGCTCCCTGCCGGACCTGTCTGCCAACATGGCAAAAATGGGACGCATTTGTGCCAAATCGGCAGGCGTCATCTGGTTCAGGTCCAATGAGGCATCAATGGGCTTCCCATCGGAGGGGAACATCACCTTGACAAACGGCAATCTGGGCCGTTCAGCGTCGGGATCTGCGGCGATCTGGTTGAGAGCCGCGAGAGCGGCCCTGAAGAACCCATACGCATCCGTTTGCCGCTGGAGGTCTGTGTGGACCTGCTGAAGCCCGGAGGCGTATTCTGCGAGCGTGGGCTGCTGTACGGGCGTCTGTGGAGCTGGCGTTGCCGTCTCCACGGTTTGCTGCACCGGAACCTCAATCGGCCCTGGTGCGGGTGCCATCGGTGATGGCATCATCGGATTTTGTGGGTCGTCCATTTTTCCTCAGTGAATCTTAGCGGCGAAGCCTACCCAGAAGCGGAATACGTTTTCCCCCTCCGAGGACAGGTCTTCAATGGGTTTGCCTAGAATGATATGCGTCCGGACGGCATTGGGCACCGCCTCGACGTACCGCTGGATGATGTCCATGGAGCCCAGCATAGCCTCAACAGGCTCCATGGCACTCCGATAGGGGATCAGCGGGATACGCACCAACTCGCCGTCCTTGATGACCGACCATGCTGTAGGGCCGTCAGGACGAGTAAAGTCGATGGGTTCCGCACGGACTTTCCACATGTCCGTGCCATTCCTCGGCAGCAATCGTTCCGCCCGCTCTTGGGCGATCAGATGCTGCTCGATGTCGACGATTTCAGCTGTGTGTTGTCGTTTCATTTCTCTTCCTTTCGAAACGTGTTACGTTTATAGCGTACACCAATCGGAGGCTGAGAAAAACCCCTCCGCTCAGCGGAAGAGCCAACAAGCGAATCGTCGCAGTTGATACCTAGGCCTTGCGTGTAGTTACGAAGCCGGTAGCCCTGCTGACGGCAGAGCTCGCCGAGCATCATGTCGCCGCCGTTGTGTTCGAGATCCTCAGGCGGCCAGTTATGCTGCTGAAGGATCTCCGTTCGTATGGTCCACCACCCACCGGTCGCGAACCTCAGTGCTTTCGGGATCGCTTTGCCGTTATACCACGGCTGATCCTCAATATAGGCTCGCTGTCCTCCTCGTACTTTCATCGTCCAGATGTGGCCGCACATGTCACAGTGGGCCATGCATTGCCCCACGTCCATGAAGAACTCGTCCGGCGCGTCGGCCCTGATCAGGCTGTCGTCGTCGAACCACATGACATATGGCGACTGGATCGGATGTGTGTAGAACAACCGACGCATCAGCGGATACTTGTGGTAGGGCTCTTGTCCCTTCATGCAGACCTCGAGAGGTCCAGCAAGAATGGGGTTGTCGTTCTTCTCCATGAAGATGTCGACGTACTTCAAGAGCACCGACTCAGATGCTGGTGAGAGATTCTGCCAGCCTATCCGCAGAAAGAAGGAACGGTAGAAAACCGGCCTGGCCAGAGAGGACAATACCCTCTCGGCCAGGTCCGGATAGTCCCCGTATAGAAGGACACAAACCGTGTATGGTTTGATCATATGCCGACGCGTCCGCGGCGTGTCGGGCCCTGCTTGCCAGTCCGCTTACGCTTCTTGGCCCGCTCGGCAGCCCGCTTCGCTCGCTCCTTGCGATTGCGTTCTTCGCTGAGGCTGACGACTTCGTCATCGTCTTCCTCTTCTTCCTCTTCTTCGTCTTCCTCGACTTCAGCGACGACGTCTTCATCCTCTTCCTCTTCTTCCTCGTCGTCCTCTTCGTATTCGACTTCCTCGTACTCTTCCTCTTCGAGTTCGTCGTCTTCGTACTCTTCCTCTTCGAGCTCCGCTTCCTCTGCAGCAGCCTCATCGGCTTCTGCCTGCGCCTTCATGCGTTTCTCGACGTCCTCTTCCGCCGCCATGAGCTGGTCGATCAGCTCGTCGGCGCGATCCCGCATATCCTCCAACGACACCTTCGTCGCTGCCAAAGCGCCGGTGAGCTTGTCATCCAACTTGTCCGAGGGGATCTCGTGGACTTGGTCGGTGATGCTGAACGCGTCGCCGGTCCATGCCTTGTCGAAGTTCTCGATGAACTTGTTGGACTGCGAGGTGACATGCGTGAGCATGCTGCGGGCCGTCGTCGGGATCTTGGTCTTTGGCTTGCGGCCGGAGCCCCGCTTCTTGCTGTCACAGTACTCCTGGACACGCTGACGGAGAACATCGGCAGTTTGATTCTTGGCGACAGCCGTAGAGGCCAGCTGCATACGCCGATCGTCATCGCCAATCTTCGCCAGGTGCTTCAAGTGCGACCAGCTGAGGCTGTTGCCCGCTTCGCCCTTCAGCTTGACGTACGTCATGAAGAGCTTCTTGGTGCCGAACGTGTCGACAACCTGCATGGACTCCCGCAGAGGACGTCCGTTGCTGAAACCGAGGGCGATGCCGAGCCGGTCCAACAGATTGGCACCATACAGCTCTTGATCGCTCTGGGCGTCTTTGTAGATCTCTTGAATCTTCTTTCCGAGCTCCCAGTACCACCAGATCGTATCCTTTTCGATCTGATCGACGCGGGTCCGGAGATCCTTGTACGCGGCCTTTTCCGCCGCTGTAAACGAAGACTGCGCCTGCAACGCAGTCCACTGCTCTACCTTCGCAGGCAAAGTTGTTTTGGCCATTTTGGCTCCTACGGTTTGAATTTCTGTGCGAGGACGTCGAACGCTGCCCGCTCGAGTCCTTCACGTGTCTCAGGATAGTGACCGTTGGCTACGTCCATCAACGTGATGAACAGGTCATTGATAGTTCGCTGCTTCATCTCTTCAATCGTCGGCGAATGCGAGAGGAGGAATCCAGTATCATCCTCAATACGCCCACGTAACAGAGCGCGACGAACTACGGCTGTCGCAAGACCTTTCTCGGTATACTCGGTCAGGCGACTAACCAGTCTGCGTCGTTGTCCCTTGTCCGGCCTGTCATTCTTGACCATTCGGAGGGACTGTGATAGGTGCTCAGTGTCCGTCGCTATCTTCTGTAGCTTCGTCCATTCCCCAAGCACTCCGACAAGCATCGTACCCATTCGCTTCATGAAGGATCGCCCAGCATGTGCGATGCCGCGCAGCGGGCCGAGGCAACGAAAATCGTTGTCGACCTGCAGCACGGGCGCACATCGCACGCCGCATTCTCCTGCCTCACTGTTGGTGAAGTAGCAACCACCGCGCAGCACGCAGCCGTCCGGGGTGCACCCAAGTGGGTCTTCGGCAAGGAACACAGCAGTCATACGGCGACCGATCAACGCACCCTCGTAGAACTCCAGCGGCTGCTCGTGCGAAGCGAGCAACTCCCTGGCACCCTCGAGGAGCTGGTAGTTGGCCAGATACTTGTAACGCGGACCCACAACCCCGTCGACGCACTTGGTCAGATGATTCTGAATCATCATGCGGCCACACAACCCGTCCCGTACACGGAACCGGAGGTTGACACAGTCGTTGAGGATGCGGATTGCCAGCGGTATAGAGACCACAGCATCGTAAGAGCGTGAGCTCAGTACTGCGCCGCTCAGGTCGGAAACCAGTGGCCACAAACCGCGGGCCACGTACCGACACACCTGTTGGAACGCCAACGGCGACAGTGCAAACCCGTTATCCTTCAGCCGTCCCTTAGCGTCGATCGCTATGTCTTCGGGCATCTGGATAGGGACTTGCACTGTATGCGCGTCAGCTTGTTCCAGCAGTGAGAGGAACTCATCAAGCTCTTGCTTGGAGTATGTCTTCAGTTTCGGATTCGCCAGGAACTCTTTGTTCATGAGAACAAAATTACCATTCGTTTCGCGGACCGAGCCGCTCGACGAGGTGATCCAAGGTTTCCAGATAGTAGTAAACACCGTGCAGCTTCCACAGCCGGAGGGTCTTACCCAGCTCGGACATGCGGAAGTCGTGTAGGACGTGATAGCGACCGCGGCCCTTCCAAGGGAAGACAATGCCTTGGTAGCTGATCTCGCCCTGCTTGAAGTCCTCCCGCCGTACTTCCATCTCGGCAAAGATGGGAGTACGCAGAGGTCTCATCTCCAAGTCGCGATCGAACTCCTCGAACTGCCGCTGCCTCATCTTGATCGCGTGCAGTTGAATGGGAAACCCGAACTCGCTCAGCATGCGGAAGGTCAACAAGCCGTCGTTGTCTTCCATCACGGAGGAAAGTGCTTCCTGCTGATAAGCCATCAGCTCAGCCTCGCCAACCTTGATCTTGCTGATGACTCGTTTGACAGCACTATGCTCGTACTGAGCCAGCGACTGCACATCCGAGTCGTTCATCTCGGGAAACAGATCCATCGCCTCAACCATTACTGTTCCTCACTTGGCCAGTCGGCCATTTGCGGATACACGTCAACCTCGCCGGGCATCTGCTCCGCCAGTGCTTACGCACGACGCAGCTTGTCGTCGGCAGCGTCCGCTTGCGCCACGATGTGGGCGTATTCGTCTTGCTGCTTCAGATAGTCGATGCCTGGCTGGAAGAACTGTCGCCGGGCAATTCCGCATACGTCGTACAGATCGCCGAGCACGTCGGGACGCGTCTCCAGCATCACACCCAGGTCGTGGGCAGACATTGCATCGCTGGATGGCACACCGAGAGCCTTCGACCAGTACAGTTTGCCGGCGGAACCTCCGGCCTTCTCGTGAATGTCACAGGCTTCCTTCATACGTGGTACGATCCGCTCGGCTTTCGCCTTCGGCAGACCGGCACCGGTAGCCAGAAATAGGATGGATGCCTCCCACCACTCGAATCGAGCGTGGAGCCTGAATACCTCAGGTGCGTCCTCCTGCAGCCAGGTCTTGAACCTGACCTGTATGCGAGCATCTTCCGGACCGTAGGAGTTTTTGATCATACTCATACGGACGGTCGCTGCTTTGTACGTCGAGAACTCTTTGATCGAGCCGATGCGTTCCATCTCGATGATGGCCGCACACTGGAACTTCAGCGCCCAGCCGCCCGGGATGGCCATGTCGACGGAGCCGTCGGGATTCCGTTGCACCTTGAGGTGATTGACACCCACAAAGGTGAACGGCCAGCCCAGCAGCATCTGCGGGTACGCCCGCATGAAGTCGGCCATCTGGCGAGCTTCCACCGGGAAGTGCAGGTCGGCGTGACCCTTCTTCGCGATGTTCTTGAGCGTATGCTCCGAAGCCTTGCCCGTCAACGAGTCAACGACAGCGCACCAAGGTACGACACGACCAGGACCGTTCGCAGCATCCATGTTCTTCTGGAGCTGGTTCGTGTACATGATCGTCTTCTTCTGCCAATCCTCGAACGTAAGGCAGTCCTCAACACGGACAGCCTTGGGATCGTAGTTCAGCACAGCATTACGCAGCTGTGGCGTCGCCTTGGTCTCTGCTTCGCACAACAAGCCGGCGCCACCACAGATACGATGCCAACGGATGATCTCCGCGGCCAACGTCGATTTGTACGACGCCTGTGGGCCCACGACTTGATAGATGCACGAGAGCGGAAGGCCCTCGTTTTGCAGCAGATAACGCATACTGAATGCAGGCACCGGCAAGACTTGCAGCACTTCATCGTGCCCCACAAGCATGCCCTTCTTCTGCATCTGCGTCTCTACTTTCGACACGACGTCTGCAAACAGATCGTCGGCCGGAAACATATCCACCACTGGTTCTGGTGCGTCAGACTTCTTCGTACGTTTCTTAGCCATTATGGTTCTCCTGCATGAAAAAGCCCTCGCCGCCCGAAGGCGACGAGGGTGTTAGAGAAACAGCTAGAACGTTAGCCCTGCCCTGCTTCGGAAGCACGTTGCCGTGCTGCCGCCAGAGCATCTTGCGTGGCCTGGCTCCGCTCGGTCGACGCGTGCGTCGGCTGCGGATCAAACCCCTCTGCGGGCTCGGCGGGAGGTCCCGCCGCAGAAGTCATGTCTGCACCAGCCTGTGCCGGCGCGGATTCGTTTGTCGACACAGGCTGTGTTTGTGTCGGCATTCCGGGATCCGGCGCGGTGGCTGTTTGGCCGCCACCCATTGGGTTGCCGCCTGTTGGTTCCATAGGATTTTGATCTCCTCCCATCGGATTGTCGCTGCCGCCAAACGGGATGGCGTCAGTCGTGCGTTGCGCGTTCGCTTGGTCGTACACGTGCTGCGGGATGTACTCCCGATACACGTCACCCAGAGCGTACACGATCGCTGTTGCAGGGATGCCGGCATTGCACAGCAGCCGGACCTGCTCTTCGATGGTCGGGATACGGACAATTTCGTCCCATGGCTTCACGTGCGCACGAGCTACCTCGTGGATCGCCGGGAAGGAGGGAAGAATGCCGTTGCCGTAAGTCTCCAGTAACTCTACCTCGTAGCGGTTGTTTTCGGCCGGTCCGCCGCCAACTCCCGCAGTCATGCTGACACCTTGCCCGCCGGGAGCGTGCTGGGTGCCTGCTTGGTGAAACTGCACGAACAGTCCGCTATTCAGATCGGTAACGTCTGGATAGCAGTATTCGCCGTTCTCGCGCTTCTCAGCGAGCTTGTCGATGAGAGCCTTACCAGCTGACTGGCTCATCAGCAACACGACGGGCTGATGCTCCATAGCACATCCACGAGGCGGTTGCTGAGGAACAGACTTGTGCTCCATCAGAATGCCCTGCATGATGTACCCGTCCTTCGGAGCGCTGACTGGCGCTCCACGTCCCGCGCCGCCGAACACGAGCGGATTCCAGCTCGGGTGGCCCTGGCCACTTTTGACGGCTTGGGTGATCGCGCGATACAGCATCCACACGGGATTCTGTTGATCGTCGACGGTCTTGTCGCGAGGATCCTTCAGAATGAAGGTGATACCCGGATTTCCGAAGCTGAATGCCATCGTGTACCGACGGATCCAATCTCCGTAGTCTCCCTCCTCGTCGCTGAGGCGGAACGGATCCCATTGTTCAGGGTCTTCGGGATCCTTGCCTGGGAATGGCCGGAAGATCGTCCGGGTTCCCTGCCAGGTTGGCCGATAGATTTGGCAACCGGCGTTGTCGTTCAGGACGTACATGCCCTGAAGCCCACGTTGAGAGCTTTGGCCCTCAGTCTTCATGCGATAGCGGCCTGCCGCCGCACCACCTTGACGAACCATGATGGTTCCTCCAATAGAAAGTTAGGATTGAAAGTTGTAAGTCAACGGTTGAAAGTTGAATCCTCAGTATGGCATACGGGAGCCCTCATTTCAAGCATTTTTGGGCTTTTTTCCGTATTTTCTGTCGATTCCCAATGCATCGCATTCCTCCCACGTCAACTTCACGCCCCACCGAGTTGCTACATCGGTATCGAGGCCAAATCGGTACTCTGGGCTGTCCGGGTACGGGACACCATCCAGATCACAAGCTCTAAAAGATACGCGGTCCACCATGCATTCTGGGAGGATCTCGTCGCATACGATGTCGAGGCTTCTGGTAGGAACCTCCAGCACGATCGCGTCGTGGATCTGGAGGACGATTTTGAATCCTAACTCCGCCTTGCGTGGATGGTTCTTCAACCAATACAAGGCGATGCTGACCGCATCAGCCACCATGGACTGAAACGGGAAATTAAGTGCCTGGCGCTCCAATTCACCCATCGCGGCCTGGTCGCTCGTTTTGATGAAACGGCGATACCTTCCGAAGCAATTCCTAAGCCATCCCGGTTCCGTAACCCTTGCTCGAAGTGCCTCTTGGAGTCGAGGGATACCTGGATACGTCTGGAAAATGGTCTGGATAATTTGCTCGGCCTCTGATGTGGTGATCGGGCAGCCTTCTTCTTGGCACTGTCGGGCGCAGGCTTCTGCCGTTCGCCCATAGCCCACTCCGAAGATGATATTCTTGGCAGCCACCCGCATGCCCTTTTTGCCGATTGCCTCTAGCCCGGCCTTTGACGGCTCGCAGTCTAGATTGAACGCCAAGCAGGCTATGTTCGAGTGGATGTCATATTGGTTTGGATCACCATCGGGTAGATTCGCTCGCAAGCAATGGTCCAACATGGTGTCGTCGCGTGCCTGAACAGCCATCCCCATGAGTTCAGCGCCTTTGTAGTCTGATTCGACTAGGACACTGGGTTCACCATAAGCGGGGTCCGTGTTAGACACGATGAAGGAACGAATCGGCCACTTGTACTTGTCGCCCAGAATTCGTCGATAGTCGTCTTCGCGACGTTTCGAGATATTCTGTAATGGTGGGCGAGCTGACGACGCACGGCCGGTTTCCTTCACCTGCTGGAAGCTGCTGCGAACTCTTGAATCGATGCCGACATATTTTGCTATGCCGCCACCGTAAATCCGTTGACCTTCTTTGTCCAAAGCCAGCTCAGTCCCCTCCATCTTTGGAGGACGGAATACCGACTTCAACACTTGGTCAATCAGCTTTACGTCACGGAACTGCAACGCCAATGGGTGCTGCAGCCCTAAAATCCCGCACACCTCCTTGTCGGTAGATGGCGAGTATTTGTCTTGTTCTCCACGGGCGCAGACCCAGCCCCAAGGCTTGCCCTTGCCCGTGGATTTTACAGGGTTTAAGTACAACGACATCGCACCCTTCGGCCGTACGCTGATGCGTTCGCCGGTGGTCTTGTCGCGCTTGGGAGAATACTTCTCACCAAACAGAAACTCCGTAGCGTGGTAGTAACTTCGCGGGTTGAACCCCGGCCAGTTGATGTCCTTCTGCAGTTGCTCGAGCTTGGCCGCCCGTACCTCCTGAAAGAGGTCGGTCAGGTCATTTACCCTCTGCCGGTCGATCTTGACGCCGACTGTGCCCATCTCGTTGAAGGCCGGGAAGGCCATCATGGAGATATGGAACGGCAGCCAGCAGTCATTGCCCCACGGGTCAGCGTCCAGAAGCTTGCAATGGACGTCCATGAGCTGACGCGTGTACGCCGCATCATAGCCGCCATATGGTAGAAGAACCTCGTCCGGACACTCTCCGTATCCATCCAACTCCTCGTCCTTCATCTTGCAGATGGAGAGGTAGCTCTTCTTCCACTCCTGTAGCTTTACGTCCCAACGAGGGGCACCGCAGTACCGAGACGCCATGACCTCCAACTTGAAGTCACCTGTCTCGGCGTATGCGTGCTGTGCCAGTGCCACGTCGAATCCGCCGGCGTAGTTGCCGCCACGGATCTGCTCGACAGTTGGCGGTACAGCAAACCTATGCGCGATGTGCAGACCGTTGTATTCCAGCCATGGCAAGTCGGCTGAGAAGAAACTACCTCCGATCTGCACATCGTCACGATCCAAGAGCCTGTTCAGCTCGGCAATGGCCGCACTCGCTGACGGAGCAAATGCAGGCGCGCCACCCTTGTATCGCAACACAATCACCGCGGCGTAGTGCTCGTGGTGACTGATCTGTATCGTCCGCAAGTACGAGCCTGGATCGCCCGGATGCTGACCGTGCCACTCGCCGTCGACTGCGATCTTCTTCAGTCCAGGCAGCGAGATGATATGGTCAACCAGGTCCTTCAGTTCTCGTTCCTTGTAGATGCACTGGATAGTGATGTCCTCCTCCGACGACTTCGTGAAGGGTTGCCCCTTGATCAGTCGGGAGAAGTTCTTCATGGTCGCCTCGAACGCTGGGTAGAGCTCGGTCGTCCGCAGGACGGCCGCCGGATGGACCGACGACATGACCTTCATCTTGTGGATAACAGGATCTTCACCGTGTTCGTGGATCGGCACCTCGACTTCGACGTACCGTCCGACCATGTTGTTTACCGTGTGTCCCGCCCCGCAGACTGCTTTGGTAGCTTCTGCACCGAGGCACAGTACATAATCTGGCTTGAGGAGCCGCAGCTCTTGATGCAGTAGTGGGAGACAATCTTTAATCCATGCCTGTGGGAGGGATGAAGACTGAGGATTGAGGTTTGTCCACCGGCAAATGTTACAAACATACCAGTTGTCCATCTCAAATTCGTCGATGCCGACATGCATGGCGACGCGCCGAAGCTCGTCACCTGTCGGACCAACTAGGTTCCGGCCCTCTTTGATCTCGTCGTTGCCGGGCATTTTGCCGACGACCATGACGAGGGGCTTACCGTCAAGGTGTTCACGTATGTCGCAAGGTCCGCCTGCGTCCCATCCCCAGTAGTGTCCGGGGATGACACGTGCTACCTCGGTACGACCCTTGATCTTCACAGGGAAGTAGAAGTCGTTCGAGTACAAGCATTTCAGGTACAGACATTGCAGGTTCCAGCCAATGTGTGTGACCTCTTTAGCGGCGCCAGAGCCCTTCGTCTTGAAGGCCACGTTGTCGCCGATCGCCGTCGCGTGGGCAATGAAGTCAGGCCCAGCGTGCGGCATTCCGGGAGAGTTAAGCGGGTAGAAGGGAAACTCCCTTGCCCGCGCGTTGTCCATATCCCCTTTGAAGATAGCCTCTAGATCGGGGATCGGGATGTTTTCAGGAATCATAGTTGTGACAGGTCCACACCTTGTTCAATCGAACTCGACAGTAAAAGGTCCCAGAAACGAGCCTGGGAGAGGTCTGCTGGGTCGGTATCGGGCGGCATGTTGACCACCACGGTCGGAAGTTTGTCCAGCATGTTCTCGATTTTGGCGATACGGTCGCCGGCATCCGCATCGAGTGCGATCGCCGCGGCCTTCCATTTCATCTTTATCATCTCGGCTTGGTGCATGGAGATGTCCTTGCCGAGCAGGCAGACCGCGCCAGGACCAACAGCCCAAACGTCCGTCACGCCTTCAGTTATGATGCAGAAGTTTTCATGCACCGCACGATCGTGCCCGTACAGCATCAGCCGTTTGTTGATGCCGGGCGAGTTGTAGTATTTCGGGACGCGAGACGCCTTCCAGTCCATATCGTACGGCGTACGTGCCTGCCAACCGACCATCTCGCCGTCCATACGGATAGGAATGATCAGGCGGCCTTGGGCCATGCCGTACTTCGGATCTCCGCCTTCGCAGTAGGATACGCCCCACTGTCGGCCCACATCCGCGGCATTGAATCCGCGGCTGTGCAGGTATTGGCAGGCGAGATGGTCGGATTGCAGCTGATCGAGGCGGATGCATCGTCCTGGCCACTCGACAAGGCCGAGCGACGCGGAGGCGACGCCTTCACCGATCTGGACCCGCACTTCCTCCCGCTCGCGTCCGATGGCCGAGTACAACCAGGTACGTAGCTGATGGGTGTTCTCCGGGTGCTGCTCACAATGTTCGTTGTAGCACACCCACGCCCACCAGAAGTTGTCCTGACGACCAGGCTCCTGCTTATCCAATCCAACACCCCACCGATGATTGATCCACAGACGAAATCGTGTATCCGTCGTGTTCTGCCGAGCGCAGAAGGGACAGCAAATACGGTAGTATTCGCCGCCTTCGATCATCTCGTATCGGTTGTCGAACGTGTATTCGCCAGACATCCGCTCACCTTGCTTGGCAATTCTTACCTCGCCGAAGCGTTTGCATAGCCTGTTGTAGAGCACCTCGTTCAGCACAGGCATCCCTGGGAGCACGCTTTTGAAATCGTTGACAGGTCTAGTTGCTTGTCCGTCACTCATTTCTTGGCACCGTGTTCTCGATCTGTCGCTGCTTGTCTGACTTACGCTTCTGTGCACGGCTGGTATCGACCTTACGTGCGACACGCTCACCTTCCTCGCGGAGGGAAAGCCCACCGGTTGCCGGGTCGAACATGAAATCTTCGTCTACGTCTTCCATACGGCAGATCTCGCCCTTGATCTTGCAGATCACAGGCGGGACGGACTCAGCGTGTCGTGTCTTGGTAGCGGCTACCTGGCAGACACTGTGTTGCTCGTCCTTCTTGCCGATGCAGAACGCATACCATGCATTGTTAGCGAATGATGCACACCATTCCGCCTCTGAGTGATGCGGCGTGGTTCCTGGCGATCGCTTGGTCAAATTACCCTTCAGCTGGTGCGGGACCCATACAACGCAGTTCAGCGGCGTTGCAATCTCCCGCTTGGCCATGCCGAGAAGCCCGCCAAGCTCGAGTGCCATGTTAGAGCCCTCTACGGCGCCACGCTCGGCCAGCAGCTGGTTACGCACCATTTGCCCCGCCCAGTCGATGAACACCGCCCGGATGGGCATCTTACGCTTACGCTGAATGGCCATCAGTCGCTGTCGGACCTCAGGGATACCGCCGCTGCCACCTTCGCCGCCCTCGTTGAAGTCAACGAACTCGACGTATTGGTTGATCCATGGGCGAACCTCTGCCAGTCGTTCCCTCTCGCCGAGACGCTCCTTGTTCGACCCCTGGTACATCCGCTGCTCATACAGCTTCAGATCGCCGGTGGTCGACAGCTCGTCGTCGCTGCGTAGGAACCGCAGAGTATCCTTGTCCACTTCCGCTGCATAGGACATGGCCCGGATTTGCATCATCCGAAGGCCATCCTCGTAGCTGAAGAACACGACCAAGCCTGGTTCGCGGTCGCCTGTGGTAGCATACATGTCCTGCAGCCTCGCGATCTCGACCGCCATCTGCATGGACAATGTAGTTTTACCCCCTCCGGTGCCGCCGATGATGACGTTGCAGTCACCCGGCTCAGAGCCGCCGTCCATCATGTCGTCGATGAACTTCACGCCGGTGGGCCATTGTTCGCCACCGACCTGAGCAAAGCTCTCGGGGATCTTGTTATCCTGCTTAATCCGGCCGATCGACTGGATGACGTCGATCTTCTCGCGGGCTTCCGCCACGATCTTGGGGAGATCGTACACGGCGTTCCCACGGGCATCCTCGATAGCTGAACGGATCGCAGCGCCAGGACCTCGATCGACGAGGACCTCACGCAGGATCTCCATGGCAGCGTCGGGATGCATGCTGGTTGGTGGCCAGAGCTTCTCGTCGAAGATCTGCTGACAGAAACCGTCAGCCATGTCGATGGCCTCCTCAGTCATCACCGGCATCTTTTCCATGTTGGTGATGGTGTCCTTCGACAGGGCAGGGTACGCGGGCAGCATCTGGAACTTGTCGTAGTATTCCGAGATCGCCCGCCACATAGCGCGATAGGCCTGTTCGCCGGCTTTGGAGAAGTGCTCTGGTTTGAGCCAACTCTTGGCCGCCTGAAAGACCTCCTCGCAGTGAACGAAATGTGCAAAGAGGAAATCGAGGTCGTGTTCGTCGACTGATCGATTCGGTTGTACTTCCATTGTACCGCCTAAATGGTTTCTAGGATCTGTTCCACTTCTTCTGTAAGTGGTCGCGGAATGATATCCTTCCACGACCGGAGGTAACCGGGCGGGTCCGTCAACGCTTGCTCTATAGCAGCGGCCTTCAAGGACTCCGCCAGGCCGGACATGTTCTCGCTGACAGCCAGACAGTATCTGAACAACGGCGACATCTTGCCAATTTTGTTCTGGAGAACAAAATCCCACAGCTCTTCACTGCTGTACTCAGGGTGTCGCCGATGGGCCTGCACCATCGCTAGCTTGAATTGTCGTTTATCTGATTCCATCGCCTGCCCAAGGTACGAATGTGCCCTGTCGGCGTAGTTGTGGTACCGCTCGAGTGCGTCGTCGGAGATGAGCATGTTCAGCAGCGGGCCCTCCATCAACGATTCGCTGATTGGGGACGAATACTTGAACTGGGCATGCATATATCTCTCCGGGTCTTTGACGCCGATCAGGAGCAGCTTCCTCGCCAGCTTGAACCAGAGCTCTCGGAGCTCCGGATCTCGCGTATGACGCGGACGGATTTGGCCCACACGAAACTTTCGGAGGTCATTCTCGCGATGGTACGCAGCGAGCAACCGCCGCGCCATCTTAGACGTAGTGTCCTGCGGCTTTACGGGCCGTACGAACTCTTCTGCCTCGTCATCGGGCGGTTGTTGCATCATGCCTGCGTTATGTACCGACACGTTTGTACCTCGTTCCTGGGGCCCAAACTTCACCGTTTGGCCGGAGCTGTGTCCAGCCTCGCTTGTCATAGTCTCTACGACGTGCCATGGACCGTCCCTTGAACTTGCCGTCCCAGAGATCCATGAAGTCTACCATGATGCCGCACTGCTTCCCGGAGCCCGGGTCAACACGACACACACGTCCGGGCAGCTGCACGTTTGCCGTTTCACTGGCACCCGCATCTGCACGGATCAATACGTTGAGCGAGTCGAAGCTGACACCCACAGCCCACACGCCAGTGGCGATGCAGCACATGATGTCCCGACGCTCGAACCGCTGTCGCAGCGAGAGTCGTCGCTCGGTCGTCATCTCTTCGTGCGGCGCGAGAAGGTCCGCATTGATGTATCGCTGACGCTTCTCGGGATCTTGGAGTGCTCCTTCCGAGTAGCACAGCTCTGCCTCTGGTAGCAGCTTCCGCAGGTGCAACGCATGGTCGATAGTGTCGACGAGGATCAGCACCTGCTGCTCTCGCTGCACGAACTCTCTGGCCGCCTGCGCTATCACGGCGTTGCGGTGCTGGTTACGCCAGAGGCCGTTACGCTTCTGTGCTACCAACGACTGCAGATGTGCAACCGGATTGGGATCGATATGGACGTCCAACCACTGTACCGTGATCGGCGCCACCAGATTGTAGCTCTCAGCCTCCTGCTGCGTCATCTTGAAGATCTTCGGCCCGAAGATGCCCTCCATACGGTAGTGGGCGTTGTCGAGCCGCATATCGGACGTCGCCGTGAACGTGAAGTTCCGACTGTGATGATAGTTGCCGAGCTGCTTGGCCAGCCGGTCGGTCATGAGCTCATGACCTTCGTCAGCCAGCAGGATGTCAGCATTGAAGTTGGAGTGATGCAGGCTGTCGGCAGTGTACACCGTCACCCTCGCATCTCGTCGCTTTCCGCCACCGACCTGGCCTACACTGGGGATCCAGCGCGTCAGCAGGTCTTTGATGGTCAGCACGACGTCCTTCCTCTTGGTGACGATATCGATCTTCGCGTGCTTGTAGATGGACGCGATCATCGCCATGATGTACGTCTTACCGAACGCAGGTGGTGCGTCGATGATGCCGTACTCGTGCATGTCGATCTGGGCGAGACAATCCTCCTGTTTTGGACGGAGTGTGAACCGCTCGAAGAGTCGGTCCCAGTCGGGGGTATAGATGCGTGGATCTTTCGGCGGATCCTTGTCGATGTAGATGATCTCGTAGCCCAGCCCAAGCAAAATCTTGCGAAGTTTGGGGTAGAAACCCTTCTGGCAGCAGAGCCGCCCGGCGTTGTCGTACTGGAACAGCCGACGTCGCTGGGTAACACGATCCTGCCGGTTGCCCGTGTTGGCGTTGTACGCCCGAGCACCGAAGTTCATCGTGATATGCGTGTAATATAGAGGCCTTTCGAGCTCTCGATACACGTGTGGCGGGAGGGGATTACCGTGTTCGTCGGCTATCTCGATGAGAGGCCCGCCCTTACGAATTACCGCCTTATTTGCCATTGACAATCCACAAGGTCTTCCCATAGTGGGTTGACCGACTGCGCAGGATCAGCTATCATTGGCAGTAATACCGCCCGAATGACCGCGTCCTACAAGGTCATGAATTTTAGGCCCGACCTGACCCGTCGGGCCTTTTTTATGTCGTTATCCGCGCTTGCGTTGCTCTTCTTCGAACTTCTTCTGGCATGCCTCACATGGCTTGCCGCCGTTGCACCGGGGCTTATGCTTGCCCTTGTAGTACTTGAAGTTCCGGCACTCTTTGCTTGTGTCTTTCATCGTGTTTTCCTGACGTCGATTACCTCAAATGTTCCATATCGGTCCGGCTTGTACGGACTGATGCCGCGGTACTTGCCCGCGGTACTTAGAAGTTCCCGGAAGTCCTCCACCGGAATGGTGTGTGGTAGGACTGCATGCACGACGATCTTGTCGCCGGGAAAGAACGCTTCGTGGACGGTGTACCTCCCTTGCGCATAATACCGTTTGAACTCCGTCGTTTCGCCGTCCACAACAGGTGCCCAATCGATGTCATTGACATCATCGTGATGCCTATTGACGACTTTAGCCGCGTAACGCATGAGAGCCTGCCACCAAGTGGGCAGGAACATTACGCGGCCGTTTGGGTCCCGCAGCATCCTGCTGATCTTCTTATGTCGGCAGTCGCCCAGCGAGTGCTGGTTGAACTGCAACGTTACTTCAATCTCGGTCACGGGTCCATCCTTTTACCCATCGACTCTCCCGATACTACCCAGCCCCGCCGATCCTGTCAACGGGCAAAACTGACGTGCTGGGTAGTATCCCATATTTTGTATCCATATGGGAGACGTGTCCCATATTTAGTGGTCAACTACCTGTCCGCTTTTCCAGAAAATAGCCCAGTCGGGACTGATGCCCGAACTGGCCACTGCTGCCGATGAAGGTGTCGTTCAGCGTGTCCTCCAAAGCAGGACTAAGGTTTTCGAGATAGTCATCGAATCCGTCCATCACAGCTTGACGGATCTTGCCTTCCCACTCTTCACTCTTGAGGATCTCCTTCGCTATCTTCCTCGCCCGCTTGGCCAGCGCATCACGGAGTTCGGTCTTGAACGTCCACTCCTCCAACAGCGCAGTAAGCGTGTTGGTCAACAACGCCGTGATCTCGTCGGGCGTCAATCGCTCGACGATCTCGGCTGCGAGTTTGGCGCGTACGGCTTCTTGAACGTCACTTGGATTTAACATGGTTATCCTTTACATAAGGCAATGCTCTTCGTACGCTGCGACTTCCGTTTCGTAGTGGAAGAAGTCTCGCGGACGGAATAGCGGGGCTTGCATCTCAGGCACAGCCTGAGAGTCCAGATAAAGCTCGCTTAACCATGTGTGTCGAAGGAACGCGATTAGACGTTGCGACGCACGCAGATCGGCGAGCACGGGGTTGGGCTCTACGTTGGGCAAACCGATGCCCATACGATTGCCCCATACACGCCATGCGAAATCGTATGGCGCTAAACCGATCTGATGACAGCTCGGAACGGGTAATGGCGTCACCAATTCGAAGTTCTCTTTAACCTCCGGGATCTTGGCGTCATTCTTCCAGCAGCGAAGCACAAGTGAGCACCGCTGATGGTGCCGCCACTTGGGCGCTACGCCAGCCACACCGGCTTGGGTCTTCGGATTTAGTCCCAAAGAAGCCTCAAGCTTGCCAAGCCGATCTGGATAGCACGGGTCGATGAACCACCGTGGATCGCGGATATACGAGATGAGTCCGGCTACGTGTGCCGGGTCGAGAGAGGTGATGAACGATAGTGCCTTCCACGCGGGATGGCTGTTCAACAGCCGGAGGGCCTGCTTGCTGGTTGCTGCTCCGTGTTTTGCGGCTTTTAGCACTTCGACGGACAACGCATACGATCTGTAGTCGTTCTCTGTCACTTCGTGGAAGCCGCCCTTGCTGGGAGGCTGGGAGCACAACCGCATGCGGGCCAACATGGCCTCTGGGTTACGTCGCTCTGCCTCTGTAACACAGACGAGCGGCGTCGCTACCTCTACGCTGGAAATGAGATCCTTCTGTTTGAGGTGGAACAATTTAGTGATCAACACAGCGTTGCTGTGCGAGCCGACAAGGCGGAAGTGGTCCGCGGATCGGGCAACTGGCCCTTCCAAGAACTCGTCCACAGAGACATGCGATGGCTCCGGCATACCGGCGCCGCGAATGTACCAAACCTTGCCGTCCGATACGTGCAATTTCAACGCTTTTCGATCAACTGCCTTCATTGTTGAGTGTGATCTGGTGGTCGAAGAGATGGCCAATCCTCGGTTCATGGGTGACGAACAGGACTTGCAGGCCACGCTCATGCGACAGCTCACGTAGGCGCTCAAGGGCCCGCGGCAAGCAGCCAAGATTGTGTTCATCCAGCCCTGCGGTTGGCTCATCCATGATGAGCAAGCCCACTTGGCCGGCGAATGTAGCATTCACGGTGATCCGGAACGCCATAGCCAACACGATTCGTTCGCCAACTGACAGTCGTCGATCGGGTTGCACACGCACACCATCTAAGAAGCGTGCCGTGAAACCCAGATACTCGTCCATTTCGACACGGAACGGCGCCTCGAAGATTTCGAGGGTCCTGTTCACGTCCTCGAGCATTTGCTCGATATACGTATAGCTTACCACACGGGGAGCCTCATTGCGATGAAAGACGTTTCGCACCTCTTCGAGGTGGGCAACGACCTCGCGTATTCGCCCCGCAGATTCCAGCGTGGCGCGTACGTCGCCGAGGAGATCCTCCCAGCGTTGGATAGTCGCTTGTGCTACAGCCAGGTTGCGGCTGAGCTCATTGCGCTGTCCGAGCTTGTTACGGAGAGACCCAAGATTGCTCCGTGCGGTATCTGCTTCCTCTGCTAGCACGACAGGAATGTCTTGCAACTGCTTGGTTACGTTGGCCAGTCGTTCGCGGAGTTGCTCGAGAGCACCACCGACTTTGGCCTGTTCCTGTTCAATCTCGGTCTTCGCCTTCTGCAGATCAACAAGTGCGGTGGAGAACGACTCCTGCTCTTCAAGGATCTCTTTGCAGTCGGACTCCGGCATGTTCGGCGCGGTTAGCGTCGACAATGCCGCTGCCCGTTCTTGAAGAGATGCCTTCCAGTCGGCGAACGCCTGACATTCTTCCCGCCACTTCTTGAACTCCTCGACCTCTTCGGCGAGCATTTCCAGTGGCAGCTTGTCATGCTCCGCAATCTGTAGCGTCTCTCGCAGATTGACCAGCTGTTCGCCCACGGTATGGGCATCGGGCAGTTCCTGGTTGCACGTGGGACATATCGTCGCCATGCTGTCCAGGTCCTTGATGCGCTGCCGCAGAGTGGCACAAGTAGCACGCAGCTTGGTAAGCCGCTCTCGCTGCTCGTCGTCCATGATGGGCTCGTCCGGGATCTCGCCGAAGTCGGCCCGCTGTTTCTGGTAGTCGGCCTCGTCCTTGGCAAGTTGCTCGCGAGCTGCCTGGGTCGCATGGTAGGTCTGCCACTGGGACAGATTCTTCTTCGCCGTGGCAACATCGCCAGCGATGTGCACGAGGGCATCTGCCAAAGCGTCGATGTCGACTTGGATGACCTTCGTTTCTTCCGCAAGCTCGCCGAGCTCACCAAGCTTACCGTCGATTCGCTTCTGTACGATATCGCGGTCGTTGGCAAGGCGCAGTCTGGTATCGAAGCCGGTAATGATCCGGTTCTGATCGGCAGAGTACTCCTCGACGTCCTCCGGGATGTCGATTGACTCCATTTCCTCTACGATGTCGTCGGCAGCTGTCTGGGCGGCGGTGAGCTCGTTCATGATCGCGGCCTCGCCCATCAATGTGGTAGGGACCTCGATGTCTTTGGTGAACTCGCCAACGTACCGCCAGATCTTCTCGGCGTTCTCCAGGCCAAATAGCGATGCAAGCGATGATGCTCGCTCCGCCGGCTTCTGGTCGAACATGCTGTCGACGCCTCGCTGTTTCACGAACACGTAGTCGCTGATCTGCCGCTTGCTGGCACCCAGCCGTCGGCCGATCTCCTCGTTGATCGTGTTGACCGTGCTCCAGGACGCCTCGCCGATCACCAACTCGTTGGACGACGGCTGCAGGCTTCGGGTCACGGTCATCTCGTGCTCGCCGTGCGAGAACTCCATCTGCACGAATGAGCGGTCTTTCGGGCCACAGCCCTGGTAGATGTCTGCAGCCTTCTCCCGTTCGCCGCCGGAATCTCCGATCATGGCAAACTGGATGGCACGCAGCAGGTTCGTTTTTCCAGCACCGTTGGACCCAACAATCATGTTGAGTCCAGGCACCAATCGTATGTCTTGGCGCCGGTGCTGGCAAAAGTTCTCAAGTTGAATCCGGCGAATCAGCATCGTCGTCTTCGTCCTCGTCTTGTTCTGGCAGGAGATATTCGAAGAGCTCCATGAGGAGCGATACTTCTCTCGCTGTGCCTGGAAGGAAATCGTCGCGGGTCACGCTAGGCAGCAGGGAAAAGTCCAGCAGCCTGTCAGCCATGTCGCAGTCCATGGGCAACTTCTCTGTACAGAAGGCGGCCCACTTACTGGCTTGGCTGGTCTTTGGTGCGACGACATCCATGATCTCGTTGAGCGCGTCGCCGCATTCCTTGGCGTGCCGGATGGCAGCCTCGAGCAGACGGCGGAACGAACAAAAACTCTCGATAGCCCTGTACATCAGAGCGTCATCCACTTTCTTGGCCACTAGGTTCTCCTTGTTGAATGATGCCTACAGGTGCTATTGGCGGATCGAGCCGATGCTTCTCCGGGTCGTCAAAGAAGGAGACGAGCCCTTCGCGAAGCAACTCCGGCGCGAACAGCCGCACTGCCTGTGGAAGAGTTAGTCCGTGCGAGCGACGTCCTTTACGGGCATACTGCGCCGGATCCTCACCTTTACACACGTGTGAAAGGTTGATTTTAACATGCCCATATGCCTCGCAGCACCACCGCAGATTGCGGATGAATCGAGGGACAATGGGTGTATGGTGTGATTGATACAGTGAATTAAGCATCCTTCACCTCGTAGTTAGACCAGGCGCATTCTACCATGCGCCGCTTCTGTTTACCGGGACCGGCAGCATGGTTCGCGATTTCGAACTCGTGCCGAATCCAGCCGTTCTCCTCCAGCTCTGTAATGTACAGGTCCGACGAGTACCCGCTGATGAGCACTTTGCCCTTCAGCTTGCGTATAGCGGCCAACAGCTCCTCGTGCTGCTCATACGTCATCTCGTTCTCGCCGTACGCCTTACGGCTGCCTTTGGCGCGTGTCGACGGGAGATACGGCGGGTCCAGATAGAACATCGTCGTAGCAGCGTCGTGATACGTCATACAGGCGATGGCTGGCTGGTTCTCTATCTGCCAGCACTGGACCGTGTCCAGGATGGTGGGCAGCATATCGTGTATGCTCCCGAGATGCCCAGACACCACATCGGATATGCCACGGCGTGTGCGGCTCTTGGACCGGGAAAAGTCCTTCTTCCGCCCGCCGAACGACATCTGATGCAGAATGTAGGTCAGACGCGCTTTCTCCGCATCGTTGGCGGCGGCGTATGCTGCCGGATCCTTAGCGGTTTCAAATTCAGCTTCGGAATACAGCGTCGTTTGAAGCAGAATCTTCATGACCTCCGGCTCGTCACGCAGCATGGTGAACATGTGCGTGAGCCGAGTGTTCGTGTCGTTGTATACGTCAATGCGGGGCCACTGGCGGGTTGGCTCGGGCAAGTTCAACTTGACCGAGGCCAGACCGCCGTAGGCTTCCACGTGTTTCTTATACTGAATTGCGGGAGGATGCAGAGCAATGATCCTCCGAGCGAGATAGGCTTTGCCGCCGTGGATCTTACCCAGTGGCGACACCTTCTGCTTCCGCGCCTTGCTTTTTGCCATTACGATCGGTTCGCACCCTTCGTGGTTGGCGTTTGGTGAGTGCATCGGGGTCGAAGTCGCCGAGTTCCTCGGTGAGCTCATCCCAGATGGCTTGGAGTGCTGTATGTTGATTGCAGGCCAGTAACTGGTCCTCGTAGTATGCGACACGATCTTTCAATGCTTCCAGCTGAGCACCGACGGGATGCGTAAAGCGGACCGCTCGTTCCGCGTCTTTTACTTGGCTGCGTAACGCCTGCGCCGCTGCTTGTGGGAACTTTCCGAACGGGACTGACTCCGGGTTGTGCCCGTATTGGTACGACCCAAGATGACAGTCGTTCGGCGGGATGCCGGTTGCGCGGCTGACAATATCCCGCTGGAAAGATTCTTTGAGCTGCTCAACGGCTTCGACTTTGGCCGCGTGCGCTTTCTTTGCCTTCTCTCCCTCGTCGTGGAGCTTGGAAAGCTTCTCGTCGCACTTGCGGATCTTCTCGAAGAGATCGTCGCAATTAGTCTTGTCGGCTACGGCTTCGTGCGCCATCGCCGCAAGTTCCTTGTCCCAGTCAGGGTTCGCAGCCGCGATTCGCTGTTTCTCCCGTTCGTGGATCTGTCGGAGCCTTTGTCGGAAGTACTCCTTTTCCGTCACTGTCAATGCCATCTTTAAGTCTTTCGGTATACAAGTGTTGAAGTTCAGATTTGAAGTCTTTGGTGCGAGCCAGCCTGATGGCGTCGTCTCTGACGGCCGGGTTCTCGCTGTATAGCTCGTTGATGCAACCTACCAACCCACCTTGCAGCACGGCGGTCACGCGCCGTTCCGCATCGAGGGTTATCTGTGGGTCCTCAACGGGCATCACTTGTAGGAAAAGATGCACCGAGCTACCGACGCAGCCCTCAATCCGAGGACGTGCTTCTGGAATGTCGGCCCGATACCATACCCGCAGGATGTTGGTACGTACGCTAGTATGCACCATCTCTTGCGGCACGCGTGCCGGGTTGTCTTTCCAGGTGTCGATGAAGCTCTGGAGCTCCTCTTCCGTGTGTATCCGACAGTGAAACACTCCGCGGCTCTTGAGGGGGATGATTGCCGTCGTCAGATCGTCGTAAAGCAGCACGACGCTCTTGGCTGGCTCCTCCCCGATGTTCTGCATACACAGCGGGCCGGGCGAAATCACTCGTTTGGTTCCGTAATCGGCGACCACCGTCTTGTGGTAGTCGCCCGTTGCAATGATCGACGGTGTTGCCGAGCTGAACCAGGCATCACCGCGGTCGTCGCCCATGAAGTCCTTCCAGACCTGATGGGTAAGAAGAAGGTCAACTTCCGGGACATCATTCAGGGCGGATTCAACGTCGCGTGGTCTCTGATAATCGAGTCCATACGCGACGGCGTTACCCACCTCGAACGTCTCAGAATGCCGGTGGTCAGGCCACCCATGGATAGCGCACATCAGCGGTGGGTACGACAGTTCGTGCTGCCCCTGGACAAATGGTACTTCGACATGCATGAACTCAAACTGCTTCATGGCACGCCGCATTGTCATCAGGGCATCGGACTGTTGTAGTCGCTGATCAAATAGGTCGCCCAGGAGAAATACGGCCTCCGGGCGGTAGTGTTCGGCCAGATTGACAACCTGTTGGATACCGTAGCTGGTATCGCCGGACAGAGTCTCCCGGCGGTACCATACACGGTCCTGACGTCGGATATGCCAATCGGCAGTGATAATCGCAAGTGGCTTTCTCGGCATCTTGTTCTCCGGAACAAAATTCAGTCGTCGAGGGTGCGTATCTTCTCCAAAATGTTGAAGAATGCTTCCTCGGTATGGAACACCTCGTCGTCGAAGTCGATGACCGCTGGATCGCGTATCGGCTCCACTGTGTTGTCTGGGGTGACGCCCAGAACGGTCACGCGGTTCTCTACTAGCATATTCTTTAGCCGGTCGTAAAACCAGTCCTTCATATCTGTGAGACCGCGTGCGTGTTCCATTGCCTGGTCGATAGGTTCGTGCTCCCAAAAGCCCTTATCCCAGACCAGCTTATCGACTTCCGTCATGCCTAACATGCGAATGAGTGTTGCCAACGCCACCCGATCCCTTTCGAAGGCGTCGGCATACAGGCGTTGGTAGTAACGTGAAGGCACCTTTCCCTCCAGTTGATTTGGTGGTAATTACCGTGTATATTGGGGACAACACTACTGCAAGGAGGTTACCATGCTCGTATTATCCCGCAAAGAAGGTGAACGTATCCGCGTCGGTGACGACGTTGTCATCACCGTCGTACGGGCAGGCAAGGAAGTGCGCATCGGTATCGACGCTCCCAAGGAGATCAAGATTCTCCGGGAGGAGCTTCAATCGGCAACGCCATTGCCTGCTGGATCCTCTTGAACATCTGCTTCTTAGCAGACTCTGCCAGCTTCTGGGCCTGAGAGACACTAGCGCAGACTACGGATTTCTCCGTACCTACGATATGTCCGCGCCCAGAAGCTGGCCAGTAATCTGCTATGTGACTGCCTCCGTAGAAGAACTGCCAGTGACGATCTTCGTCACTCACGACGATGCGGATCTGCTCGAATGCGAGCTCATTCCGCAACGTCTCCAGCCCCCTCAGGGCTCTTTGCAGCTTCTCCTGCCGGAGCAGCTTCCGAGATTTCTGCATCTACGCCTCGAATGCGATCGATGATCTTCGTGGTGCTCATATCGAGAGCGGGCTCCACGGCGATGAACCTGCCACCCCATGCTGCCATTTCGGCGACGCCAGGGACGTCATCCTCCAGGTCCTTGAATTCGGGACCCTTGAACAGCAAGTTGGGCCGCAGCATGATGATCTCCGGCGTGGGTGTATCCCCGTCGAACGGGACGATGATATCCACACCATTGAGAACTTGTATCATGCGAGCTCGCATGTCATAGGACATTGTCGGCTTCCGCTTGATCCGCTCGGCCGACTCGTCCGTGTTCATTAACACGACCAGCACGTCGCATTCCTCCGCAGCCTGCTCCAGCAGGTGGACATGGCCAGGATGCAGCATATCGAACACGCCATTGGCTACTCCGACGATCTGCCCGTTCTCGCGCGCGGACTTGCAGAGCGTACCGGCACCCCTGACGTTCATGTTCTTGATCTCGTCAAGCTCACAGGCCAGTTTCAGGTGCACGTCCATCATGGATACAGGATAGGCACAGATCCGCTCAGCCTGACAGGCTCCGGCGGCGAGTGCATATCGGGCGGCACACTCAGCACCTTCTCCCGTGAACAGAGCCATTGTCGCTGCCGCGGCCACAGCATCGCCGCAGCCGCAGGTATCAATCTCGTCGGCGGTCATTGCGTCGACGACCTTGATCTTCTTGAGGCCCTCTCTCGCCAGCACAATGCCGTCCTCGCCACATGTGGTGATACAGTTCTTGATCCCCATGTGGTCGACGACGTAGGCACTAGCCAGCTCGACGGTGGTCTCGTGCTCCGTCTTGACGCCTTCGAAGAGCTCTTGCTTGTTCGGCGTGATGATCGTTGCGCCACGGTACTCCCCGAATCGGTGGGGCACCGGATCGACAACAACCGGGATATCGACCTGATTGGCGTACGCAATGACCTCTGTGACCACATGGGGTGTACAGACACCCCTGTCGTAGTCGGACAGCAGGATCACTTGTACGTCGAACAGCTGGAGCGCCCGGTGGAACTCGTGCATGATCGTGTTGTCCGCGTTCGGCAGGTTTTTGCCGCCGATACACTGCCGAGACATGAGCCGCGTACCCGCGTACTGGCGTACGTTGGTCTGCGGATCGTAGTTCGGGTCAACGATCTCCATGAGGAACGACGGATTCATACCCGCCGCCTCGAGAGTTGGGCGGAACTTCACGCTGTGCTTGTCGGTGCCGAGCATCGTGATAAACACCGCAGGGCACTGCAACTCCAGCACAGACATGAACGCGTGGGCGCCGCCGCCGAACAGTAGATTGGTGTGGTGGACATCGAGGATCGGAACCGGGGCAGTTTGATCAGTTCGGGTGACCTCACCCTGTTCCGCGATGTCGAACATCGTGGGCCCGATGACGAGAGCCACCTGTTGCTTCTCAGCCGCTTCCGTTGAATTTGTCATCCACTTCCCTCCTTCTTTGGTACGTATCGATATCGAACGAGATATGTCGGAGTCCGCTGGTTTGCGGCGGACGAGCCGTACATTCCGGGCAAATCCGATTGCCCGCATGTTTAGAGAGAAACATCGTCTGGCACCTTAGGCACTTTCGTTGTTTCTCGCTTCGTCGGTCGTCTCGAATGGGCATCCTTGCGGCTCCGTCGCTCGTAATCGAATCGTTCGATACGTGCCGTCAGGATAGCGGAAGACATAGTCTCTCTGCAAGATCCGTATGGGCGGCAGCGAAGGATTCGGGGCGTTGGGATAATCCGGAGTTTCGGGCGGCAAGGAGATCCAAGCATCGAGATATGGACCGCCGTTTTCGTGGGTAGCCTCCGTCACTGCGATAGCGACGGTAGCAGAATCGTGTGGTAGCTGTGCGTAAAGTCCGGCAGAGATCACGCCGGGACGATCCGCTTGCTCGTTTGCCAGTGCTGCTTGCATCGACGCGAGGATCTGGTCGGGCACATCCAAAATAATGGTCCGGCCCTCCTTGTCTCCGTCTTTCGTCTCGGCAATCGTCATGTGCCCAACTTCAGCAGGAACCTGCTGCAGCTTGTCCATGAGGTCGCGGTCGAACTGCCGGGTGATGTACGTTTGCAGCGTCAGCTCCTCTGGTTGCTCTGGCACCATACTCTCTGGTGCGCTGTACGCCTTCTGTGCTTGCTCAACGTATGCTTGATCGAGCACACCGAAGAAGGCAATCATGTCGTCGACCGTCGGCTCCTTGCGGTCCTCAAAGTAGGTCTGCAAGATGCCCAGCTGGTCGGCCGACGACAGCTTGTGGCGTATGACAAGACGTCGAAACGTCTCACTAAGGTCGTTCATGTCCGCGTAGACTCCCAAACGTGGCACGTAGCCGCGTATTGGCAAGGTGATTGAGAAAGTCTGCCATCATCGGGGCTTCCGCTGACAGCCATGGTTCCGGATATCGGAAGGCCTTTCCGATCATCCAGGCTAATGTGTAATCGTCCGGACTCTCACGCAGCACGGCCCGTTCCTTCAGGAAGGACCAGTCCCACATGGGCGGCGCGACTGCGACACAGGCGTGTCGGATCAGCCAGTTGCCGAAGGAGCCGTCAGGCAGCTCCCCCTCGCTGGTCACCGGCGTTATCGTATGCCAGTAGATGCCGCCATGCGTCTGCTTCAGCTCTTGACGAAAGATGCGACGCAGCGGTATGTGGCGATCCAGGACCTCGTACAACGAGGTGCCTATGCTACCGTCCAGATCCGTAAAGATCGGCTCACGGACGCTTTTATGACCCAGGGCGTATGACCGGGCTATTACACGGACGGGGGCGCCATTCAGCTCCTCCTGGATGAAGTCCCGCACGGCGCGGAAGACGGACATCACCTGACGAGCATGGCAGAATGGACAGATCCTCAAGGAGCAGGGCCGCGTTCGGGGCATAACTTGCACCGGCACGGGTGGACAATTGCGCGCATACTCGAGTTTGTCCTCGGTGCATGCCGCCCAACCAACCTCACGCAGCTCCTTACTCCTGAGAACCCACCGCCCACGGATGAATCGTAATGCCGACAACAGCTCATCGGATCTGGTGTTGGTCTTCCCGCACAACGGATATACCGTCGCGTAGTATGCGGCCACGCCAGCCGGCGATAGCGGCACACGTTCGTAGCGAAAGGGTATGGGCATCAGCGGAACTGGTCCGCGATGGCCTTGCCGAGCTTGCTGAGGAACTCTCGAAGCGAGCTCTGATGTATGGGCATCGCCAGGCATTCGTTGCAAATGTCGAAGGCCTTGCTTTCGTTATTGGGCCCGTCGGTACCGACAGGTGTGATCCTGACGATCGTATACGTCTCTTTGCCGGGCTTAATGTGTGCTTCGCAGATGTCGCAAATTTTCTTTTCCATTTTGTTCTCCGGAACTAAATCGGCACAGGGTGCCTGCGAATGAGCATGCTGTAATGAAATTGGGGGGCGTCTCACCACAGCGCTCTTTCCGCAGGCAACCCTGTCCGGTCGGGCTTTCCAGCCTTACTCAGTCGCTCCCGCCACCATCGTCTGCGCGGCCTTGGCAGCCGCATCGACGAACTCGTCTACCGACACCTGCGACATGGCGAAGGTGAACTCTCGCTTGATGAGCGCAGTCGCCTGCGCCACAAGCCCGAGCCGCATGAGCGGATCGGTAGTAAGCTTCGCAGCCGCCATCAATTCGGTGACGGCATCGAAGTCGGACGGGATTTCCAACATCGTTGCGCCCGCAGGTGCGTCCGTCGCGTCCACGATCTCGACAGCCTCGACGGGCTTGTCCTCGTGGTTGCCATTTTTGCGGGCCTCAGCCTTTTGTGCCTTGGCTTCCCTGGCTTTCTTGAGACTCTTCTTCCGTTTCCGGTTGATAGACTTCTCTTTCTTCCAGGCGTCCAGGGCTTCCTTCCGTGTCGAAACACCGTACTGCTTGCAGAGCTTGGTGGTACCACTATAAATGTGGTGCTCACGCAAGTCGGGGAACTCGTCTTGGTTCTTCTCGACGATCTCCCCAGCAGGGATGTTGCCATGTTTCTTGATCAAACGGATGGCAATCTCGGTGTAGTTAGGGGCTCCGTTTGGCCCCTTACGCGGCTTCTGCTTTGCTGCCATTGGCAGGCTCCTCCTAATCAGAGGTCATAAAAAATCGGGTCGCAACCACTGCGTCCCTGGTAGAACTCAAGGTTACCTATCTTAACAGGTAGGGTCGAAAGTAACGCACGGGAACTAGTAATTAACAACTAAATCGTTTTTGAACTTTAGTTGTTCGTTTACGCTAGAGTTCCTATCGTCACTCTAGCGTAAACGAACGCCGCCGCACCCGTTCGGTGGGCGGCTCTAACTAAAGCCCATACAGAAAAAAGGATAACAGGTCGACGAGCTGGCTTAGCCCATATTGGCACAAAGACACCACCAGCTCCGTCGACCGTTCCAGTATCAGTCGATGCCGATACCTTTATCCTCATGTCTGAAGTTCTTCATCTTGGCGCGCGCTTCTTTGTCGGCGCTCCCAGGATAAAGCCTCACGTCGTCGAGGTTGAGTTTTCCGTTGATGATCATCCACTGAAGTAGCAACCGTCGATACATCTTGTCCTTGTCGGGATGATCGATCGGAAGCAGTCCGTAATGGACGCTCATCTTACGATAGTTTTGCATCACGTTCGCGCGGTGTTCTTTGTACTTGGTACAGAGGTCGATGAACGTGGTCGCTTTGTTCTGGGTGGCTTCGGCCCAGGTCGGAATGGGACGGTCGTCCTGAGGGATCTCCTTGGGACTCTCCATCCACTCTTCCGGTAGCCAAGTGTCGTTCGACCAAGCGGTGATCTCCGCCTTGACTGGTTCGTCGTCCTTGTTGACGATCTTGACTTGTGCCGTAACACTGCACGTGCCGCCGCGGCATCGATTTGCACCGTCGGCGTCTCGGACACAAGCCTTCGAGAGCAGGACGACACCTACCGCCATGAAGAGGACGATAAGGGCCATGCTACTCTTGCTGCTTCCTTCACTCATGGATGGGCTCCCATCAGGTAGGCGACCAAGCAGATGATGTGGCACACCAGTCCGATGATCGCGAAGATTATTGCGGCGCCGCACAGACAGCCGTCGTTGAAGTCACTCATGTCAGAATCCAAATACTTTGCCGAGGACAAGGACGATGATCGCAGCGAAGGCGCAGACGAGCGCAGCAGCAGCCACCATGCCCTGCCTTCGCCGGGTACGTGCCTGTGCAATCAGTTCCTCTTCAACTGCTCTCTCCAGGCTCGTCATCTGCCTGTCCTCCGGTTGATCTTCCCTTTGCAAGGTCTTTCTCCTTGTTGGTTAGCATTACGTCATCCACGAAGTCCCCATTCAGCGTGTAGGTGTCCTCTCGAGACATCCACACGAAGACAGGATCGTAGGTCGACTTGTCGGTACGCCACTCGGCCACGCCGGCCCAGATGGCTGCTTGTTGAATGACGCGCTGGCCATGCAGCATTCCGAGGCAACCCATAATGGCGCCTCCTATTATAATGCCGCATAACGCACCCAAGGTGAACCAGCCCATTATCCCGTCTCCTTCCCTGGCGTTTCGACGCCGTCGCTGTAGAAGCGATCAAACTCCCAGCCGTACTCCCCACGCCATTCGAATACCGTAATGCCGTGCGTAGTGACTCGCTTCCGGGCTGCCTGAAATTGCTGGGCGCGGTGCATTGCACTCGCCACGCCAGACCACCAACCGAGGAAGAAGACAATAGCTGTGGCTGGGATGCCAATTAGAACACAAACGGCGATAACGTTTGCCATGTCACCCTCCGTAGTTACTCCTGATATAGGTAAGTGTAAGTCGCGCGTCCCACGCACTCGATGGGATTTGCATTTCTGCCGCCAATAGTATTGGTGACGGGCTATGTTCTTTCTCCCAGATGTCCCCGCGGACCCAAACCTTGCATATCACTAGGTCGGAGATGTTGCGGAAACGATTGGAGAATCGAACGATATCGTTTGCATGCTGCATGACGTGGAAGCCAGAGCGGTACTTGGTAGCCGTCCGGCGATCCCCGTCCCATGCAGTCTTTTGATCTGCCTCGATCCACTCATCGAGAGGCAGTACGCGTGAACCCTGCACACCGTGGAAGAGGGTGGCAGGCACGCCGTTGCGATCCCGAAGCATACGCCAGCAGACGCGCCACTTACATGGCGACGTCGCCGGGGTAGCCTGGGAAGAAGATTTCGATCTCACGCTTGGCGTTCTCTGGCGAGTCGCTGGCGTGGATGATGTTGTGATGCGGTGACTTGGCGAGGTCGCCGCGGATGGTGCCCGCCTGAGGAGCCGTGAAGCTGCCCATGAGAGTGCGGACTGTGGTTATGCTGGTTTCGATGGCGTGCGGCACATATGCAACGCCGGCCACCGACAGGCCTCCGGCCATGAACTCTGAGATGCGTTTGTAGAAATCTTCGTCCTTGAACTTGCCGTACAAGCCTTCGATGTGCTTGTCGGTCATCTGCAGTGCTCGCATCCGAAGGAATCGGACGCCCTTCCGCTCCAAGCGTTTGAGGACCTCACCCATGAGACCTCGCCTGATGCAGTCGGGCTTGAGGATGATCAGTGTCTCGCTCATACGATAACGTTCTCCGTGTAAACAATGGGAGTTGATCTGAATACGTTTATGTCTTGCATCGCGTCCATCTGCAACTGGCGAACACGCTCCTTGCAGACGCCCATGACGTTGGCAACCTGCTCGAGTGTCTCGCCGTGGAAGCGACGAATCAGGACTTCTCGCCGACGGGCTTCCATACGACTCACGATGAGGTGGAAGCGATCGAACAGCTCGTCGAGGTCGGCGTTCTCGTATGGCTGCTTTATCTTCTTGTCGGGAAGCACGTCGCCGAGCTTCAATGCGCGCTTGCCTTCGCCACGACATTCCGTGTTCGTCGACAACGCTGGCTTGGTTGCCTCGGGGAACCTCTCAATCCACTCCGGTCGCGGGATTCCTTGGAACCATGCGATCGGCAGGCGAATCAGGCGGTCTTCCGCGCGGTACTTCAGCATGTACTGTCGCGACGCCCAGCCGGCATATGTCTGGAAGCCGGCCCGGGACTCGTGATTGGGATCCCACGCGTCGATGGCGTGCATGGCGCCCAGGATCCCCTCTTGAAATAGGTCGACGGCGGGGACGCTCTCGTTATGCAGCTTGATTGCCAGCCCCCACGTGTACCTTACGACGCTCTCGATCGCCTGCTTCCACGGCCCGGTGTCCTCCTTACCGGCGGCGGCTGCAGCGTCGAGATCTTTTCTGGGCAAAACGCCCACCTGCTGACATATGCGCGACATCCACTCGCTATCGTCCAGCATTGCACTTTTTGTTCCTGGAAACAAAATTACGTCCTCCATAGGAAAATGGTTGCGTGGACGGGGCGCCCGTGTGGGTCGCCCCGTCCAGCTCAGGGAGGCACCGCGTAACGACCTCCGCGTGAGACCCATCATGTGGTCGCGAGTCAGGTGTCATTTGCACTGTGTGACTGATCGCGAACCGGCACAATTGACGGGCGGCGGGCCAAGCGACGACACTCAGCGACGCCTTTTTGCCACGCTCTTGTAGGTCGTACGACGGCGTTGCCTGGGCTTTCTAGAAGGTATGCCCTTCCGTCGGTTGAATGTGCACCCTGACGGAACGAGCTTGCGGAGCAGCTGAGCGGCCTCGTCGCCGTGTTCGGCGCGAACGGCATCGACCAGCTTTCCGCGTGTCTGCTTTCGAATCATTGCCCGGGCGAAGCCCTCATGGTCAAAACCTCTAACACTGTTGATCCAGAATTCGTCGAGATTCCGGTCAAACACTTCCGCGAACGCGTGGAAATACTCCATGTGGAGCTTCGCGTTCTTTTCAATTTTGGCCTGCGTTCCTTTCGGACACTTTGGCCACATACGGCTATCCATCGGTCCTCCGTTTCCCGTGGCGTTTCTGGTAGAACTCCCACCATAGCTTTTTGCACACCACGAAGTCTAGTGCCGGCATTGCTGCCGCGACGCTGCGTCCGCCAGCTACCATGATGTAGTAGCCATCCTTCCGCTTTATCGCTCGATCAGAAACCACCACGTACTCGTTGACCGCGTGTCCCGGGGACAAGCGAAAGTACACTGCCATACCCAATTTTACCTGCTTACCGTCGTACGTGACCACTGACTTGCTCGGGAGCTTCGTCAGCTCCACGTCAGGGCAATGGTTTACGGGAATGGTGTTTGGCATGGGTGGAGTCTCCTTATGCTTGCAAGGCAAGCACTTTTGCTGAAATTTGCAGATAATAGAGGTTGACGATTTCTCACAGATCGGTTAGTATGAAGGTAGCAAGGTTATTTTTCTCACCCAAGCGAGGATACGGATCCATGGCACGCGCCAAAGAAACCCCCTCCAAACTCGCCCAGCTCGATGCACTAGCCGCCCTTAACGACGACGAGAAGATTCGCAAGATACGCGATCTCGAACGGAAGTTGGCCGCTGCTACGTTGGCAAAGAAAGAAGCTGAGGCAAAGTACAAGCAGTCCGAGAAGGACTTACTCCTGGCCGAGGACAACACCGAGTTGATTCTTGCGACCCAGGACGAGAAGACGCTGCGGAAGCTCGAGATGAGCAAGAAGCGGCGTGGCAGGGGCAAAGCCTCTGCGATCATCTGTGTGAATGATTGGCACTGCGAGGAGAACGTCGACCCGGAGGTTACCGGGAACGCAAACAAGTTCAACCCGAAGATTGCTGATCGTCGCATCGAGAACACCTGGCAGAAGGCGGTGTACCTTCTGGATACCATCAAAAGCTTCAGCGACATCCAAGAGGTCGTTGTCTGGGCTGGTGGTGACATGATCAATGGCTACATCCACGAGGAGTTGATGGAGTCAAACTTTACCGGTCCTGCCGAGGCGATCCTCTACACGCAGGAAAAGCTTATCACCGGCATCGAGTTCATCAAGTCCCAGGTCAAATGCGACCAAATCACATTCCTTGGCAACTACGGCAACCACGGCCGTACGACTCGGAAGAAGCCCATTTCCACTGGTTGGAAAACCTCATGGGAGTGGTTGGCGTACAACAACGTCGCACTGCATTTCCAAAACGACTCGAAGGTCAACTTCAAGATCGCGAAGGGCTACCACCTCTGGATGCCCATTCAAGGCCACGATGTCCGCTTCCATCACGGCGACGCCATCAAAGGCGGTGGCGGCATCGGCGGCGTTCACATTCCACTGAGGAAGAAAATCGCCCAGTGGAACAAAGAGCGCCAAGCTGAGTTAGATGTGCTCGGTCACTTCCACCAGTATGCCGAAGACTGGAATTACGTGCTGTGCGGTTGCCTCGTCGGCTACAACGCTTACGCCCAATACATTGGTGCGGAAGCTCAGCCGCCTACCCAAACGCTCATAGTTATAGACTACGAGCACGGGAAAATCCTGTCCATGCCAATTTTCTGCGATGACACACTGGTGAGGTAGCATGCGTTTCGAAGAAATCTACCTGGATATGGATGGCGTGATCGCTGATTTCGTCCACGCCTTCATGCATATCCACAAGCGAATGGATCTGGCACACAATCTGACAACCCGCTGCCTCGAAGAGGTGCTGGGCATCACGCAGGAAGAGTGCTGGGCACCAATCGTCGACGAGAAGCATTACTTCTGGGACGAGATCCCGATCTTCCCGTGGGCGATCGAGTTGTACCAGTTCTGCCGCCAGATCGGGCCGGTGACATTCTTGTCGCGGCCGATATGCCTGCCCGAGCTCAACGGGCGAGACACCGCGTACTGCGTACGTGGCAAATTGACATGGCTCCGCCGCAACTTCGGCCAGGAGATCGACGAACATGACGTCATCTTCACCGGCCGTAAAGAGAGCGTGGCGAAGCCCGGCGTGCTGCTCGTCGACGACGACGAGCGGTACGAGTTGAAGTTCCGTGAGCGGGGTGCGCGGCAGATCGTGTTCCCTGCGTGTTACAACCGTTTCCGTGCTCGGTGGGACGAACCGATGGATTGCGTCCACGAGCAATACGAAGGACTGCTAGAAGAATGATGACCATCCCGAATCCGGCGCTGACTCCGGAAGTGATCGAAGCGATCAACAGCGAGCTCCAGTATCAGAACTCGTTCGCTGACACCGATCGCAGTGACGGCAAGGACCACGGCGTAGTGGGCCAGCTCGTCACGCTTGCCGTGTACGCCCGCAAGGCCGAAGAGGCTTGGGTGCACGGCGCCGACGAAGTGAAGACGCTGCAGGCCCTGCGTAAGGTCGCAGCCATCGCCTGCCGGGCGATGTTGTTGTACGGAGCCCATCCGCGGACCGATTACATGGACGCCCATGGAGACTGGCAATGGAACGACGACTGAATCTCGCGATCTGCGGACCCGGTCGCTGCGGCAAAGACACCGCCATGCAGTGGCTCTCCGACAACACGATTTTGGTCAATGCTGGCAGTACTAGCGAGGCGGCAGCACCGCTAGTATTTGACCGGATTGGCCGAGATTTTGGGTACGTCGACCCTCACGATTGTTGGGAGGATCGGCATAATCACCGGGTCCTATGGGCCAAGATCATTTGGGAGTATAATCAGCCCTTGGGAATCACCCTCTACGAGGATATGCTCAAGGAATCCAACCTGCTCAACGGCATCCGGAGGGCCGGCGAATTGCAAGCATTGCTAGATCGCGGCATGATCGACCTTGTCGTGTGGATCGAGCGGGATGTGGATGAGGACCCTTCCCTAGAAATGTCTTCTGACGTGGCCGATGTGATCATCCCGAACAACGGGACGCTGACGGAGTTATATCAGAAGCTCGCGCGGCTCGCGAAGGTACTCGGAATCCTCAGACCAGGATAACAACAGCATGGACATCGGTCTTGGGTGGTTATCTGATTTACTGCGGTGGGCATCAAGAATCTTCCCGAGAGGTCTTCATGTCGACAAGACTCAGGAAGGTGTGATGCTTACCCTCGGTAGAGCGAAGCGACTCAGGCCTGGCTTCCACCTCTACTGGCCTCCCATCCAAAGACCGATAGTCCATCCTGTTGTCCGAGATACTCTGAACTTAGAGGCTCAGACATTACCGCATGATAGCACACTACCACTTGGCATCACAATATCAGTGACCGTTGTTTTCCGCATAAAAGACATCATCAAAGCGATGGTCGAAACATACGACTTCGAGACCACGATACGTGACCGAGCCCAAGAGGGTGTTATCCAAGCAATCGTCGGTAAGACGATGCAAGACCTGGTGCGGAGACATCAACGCATCAACCATATGATCACCAACAAGATCCGAAAGGACCTTGAACCGTTTGGCGTCGACGTGGAAGTAGCATTCATGTCCGACTTCCATCTCACCAACATGCACCGGGTAATCGGCTCGACGCAGATCATCCCGTTGCCGCAGAACGAAGAAACCGAGGAAGCAGAGTAATGGCGAAGAAGAAGAACTCCCCACTCGACGAACTCGAATCGCGAAGCCGTGTTATCACAGCCAGGACGCTCAAGGGCGAACAGAAGGAACTGTGGAATGAGTTCGTCATCAGATGGCAAGAAGGCCGCTACGACGGCATCTCCCAACGCGAACTCTTCGAGTGGGCCAAGCAGACCTTCGGGCTGAACTGCTCGGCGAGCGCGTTCCGCAACGACCTCGTTGCCGGGCCCAAAGAGTAAAAATCGCGGCCGCGGTGCGCCAGAAGGGATTAGCTACCGACGCACCACGGCACAGCGTTAAGGCCTACTCGTTGTACATGGCCAGGCATTTTGTCGAGGCCGAGTTGCTGTGTCCGCCGATGAGCGAGCCGCTCGTCTTCAGCCAGCGTTTCTGCCATCCCCAGTCGTCGCGGACCAGCATGGAGAAGTCCTCAGCGTTGAGCGTGATGAGTGGCGTCTCCGCCATCTCCACCATCGAAATCGCGAGGTCGTAGTCTTTGACGTGGTTCTCCGGCGGGTTGAAGTTGACGCCGACGTATGCGGCTTCGCCCTTCCTCAACTTCGCAACCAGTGCCTCACAGTGTTCTTGTGCACGCTTGCAGTATGCTGCGAGCGCCTCGTCATAGATCTGCTGATGTTCCTCGCGGTTCTTCCGTAGGGTCTCAAGCAGTAATTCTTTCTTGATGGGAATTTCAATTTCCAAGGTAATTCTCCTTTCATCAAAGTCTGCCATTGCCAGGGCGCCGGTGTGCCCGATGCACCCGCCGATCGTTTCGTACGCGTAGAAGTCCAGTCGAGGGATCTCCACCCGATAGCGGGGTCCTTCGATGTACACGTCTCGCGGTAGGCGGGCAAACGGGATTTCAATGGCTGCTACCAATGCTAGCCTCCAGATCGTCTCAGAGGGCCGCTAAGGCCCGGGTCGCAAATGGGCTCCTGGGAGCCCTTTTCGGCTTTACGGGCCGCGTATGGGCCTCAGGAGGCCTCTCACGGCGGTTCCGACGGCTTTTCGTCTCGCGGGATCATGTCAATCAGCGGGTTTTCCGCTTTTTTCCAATATGGCCGCTCGGTCAGCCACTCTTCGAGGGTCATGGTGTAATCGTAGGCGCCGACGCCGATGGCCATGACGTACGCTTTGCGGTCAGCGTCATAGAACACATGGGCGATCGGCAGCAATCCCTTCCACCTGCTCGAGTAGATGAACATGCCCGGGTAGGGCTCAACGTGGATCGGGAAAGACACGGAGGTTTCCACGATTTCGATTGTGTCGTTGTGGAGCTTCACGCCCATTTGGGCGAACGCTTCGTACATCGTCGTCTCCACTGAGCTGTTTGATCTCCTTCTTCTCTATGGATTTTACTTTGTCGAAGTCCAGCTGCTCTCGGATGCATCGCTGCACCTCGTTCTCGTAGCAGTGGTTGCAACGGATTGCAGGCAACTGGGCTCCGCCGGTGAATGGATACCATTCGGTGGTTGACGTGCTACACTTACCGCAAACCCTTGCCTCCCTTTTTGTTGTTGGCACGTTTGGCCTCCCTTCGCTCTTGGTAAAGTTGGTCGATGAGCCGGATGAACCGTATCCGCTGCGGACACGGTGGGCTGGCGAGGCTGGGTCTGTTGTATAACAGCCATACGTCAGCGGATTTGCGGCGGCCCTTTTGCATGTCATCCCAATACTCGCCGACGCCATCGACGCCGACGAGTATCCGGATGTGCAATGCTTGCTTGATATCCCAGGTTAGGTTCTCATGCACGGCACCACCTCACGACAAGGAAAGTACCGTCGAAACAGCGTGTTCATAACATCATTCTCCTTCCTGATTGGTGGCTACGCGTAGCGGGTCTGGAAGCGGCAGCATCTCGGGCGGTTCCGTTGGGATGCCGAGATCCTCGCATGTCTCATCAACTGCTTTTTTGGCGTCCGTCTGCAGATCGATGCCGTGGAGTTCGGTCCTGGTCAGCTTCCGTTTGACGTCCGCAGCGATGCGGGGCATGCGATGCGAACATTCGTACGGGAAGTTGCCTAGGTACCAGCTGTCCAACGCGTCGACCATCGTGCTGTAGAACGCCTTCGTATGTAGGTGCTTCTTACCGGTGCTGGGCTTGTCATGACAATATTCGTGGAGAATCATCATCATGTACTTGTTCCAGACCCGGTAGTTGGCTCCCAGTTGCTTGACCTCCTTGCGGTTCAGCGCGATGAAGGTCTGGCCGTCGGTCCAGTGCTCCAGCGGCCCGGTGCCGATGAACAACTCCCGGCTGCCTTTGGAGTTCCGCACCGCATACTGGATCGCATGCATCTGCGCACGCAGCACCTCTAAGACGATCCGTTCGACACGGGTGAGCTCCTTCTCTTCAAGGATCAGGTGCTCTTTGCCCATCGCCTCAACGGTCTTGTCGTAGTCGATGTACTGCAAGTTGTATCCGTGGATGCCGAGATCGTAGTAGGATTTGTTGATGATCCACACCAACTGATGGCCGTTCTTGGCGTTCCAGCGATCCAACATCACCCTGTCGAGGACAGCGGCAATCTTGGCGTCTTGGATACGACGACATTCGTACGACCAGTGTCGTGTTCCCTCTGGTGCGAGGGTCACGACACCGCGACCAATACCGTGTAGGACCCGCAACGTAACGTGTCGCTGGTCCTGTAGCAGCGTGTGCAGCTTGGCAGCACGCGCGTACTGGGTCGAAATGTCCTTGTCCTTCATCGACGTCGCGACCCGCTTGCGGTCCGCGTCGTTGGTGATTGGCGACCGTCTGTTGGCCGTGTTCTGCGACGTCGCGTTCTGCGTGCGGGCACGCGGGCGTCGTCTGGAACTAGAATTGACCACGTTGCCAGAACTGTCGCGAGCGACACTCGTATTGGCTACGTGTGTGCGGATATTCGACGAGATCTTGGTCCACACCGGGCAGTCCGACATGACGTCGTTCCGCGCGAAGTTGACCTTGATCGGTACCTTAGTGACCACATCGCCTCCGGTGCCGAACCGATACCTGTTGATGGTCAGCACCTTCACACCTTGATTGTAGACTTCGAGGGGCCCGTTCTCGCGGAACTTGATGTCCGCTTCCTTGAGCTCCATGTCCCATTCAATTTTCGAGCGGTCTTTCGTGATCGTCTTGTCCTCACCGTTCAGATGGATGGGGATCCGGACGAACTTCACGTTCTTCTTGATTTGGTCGATGATGTCAGCATGCTCGACGTGGGTGAGATGCTTGTACAACTCGACGGTTACGGTGCAGCCCGGATAGTTCTCCAGGCCCGTACGGAGCCTGTAGTCCAGCCCGTCCTCCTGGATATCGACGATCATCTCGAACTCGCCGCTGCGCCAGGTGTTACGCCCGTAGGCGAACAGCTGTCCGCGGCCCATCCGGAATCGGCCGAACTGCTTCTCCTCTTCGACGGAGTGTGGCTGTCCGAATACCTCGAAGAACTCTTCTATTTCTTCTTTGGAACGGAAACCTTTACCGTCATCGGATATGATGAGCATCCCTTGCGTACAAGTGATGTCACATCTAGTAGACCCAGAGTCGACGGAGTTCTGGACCCCTTCGACGCTTGCTTTCCATAGGCTGCCGGCTTGACGCTGGATGATGTCGAGCAGCAGCTGCTGATGCATTTTGAAACGGCGTGTTTCACTCTGTGGCATGCCTTCTCAGTCGTATACCTCGGTGTTTTCTGCCTTCGCTGTACTCGTCGGGTAGGACGGGATCAGGCTCATCGGGCAGATGGAAAAACTCGTGCCGGTAGACTGTCTTATCCTCTGGGATCTTCTCGATCTTTACGATGTGCTCCAGCATGAGGATGACGGCGCTCTTACGCCGGGCATCTGGCTGGATCACGAGGCGAGGAAAGTCGCCAGCGCTGAACGTTATCACACCTTCGTCGCAGACCTCCCAGGATCTGCCAGTCAGGTGGTTTCCATATGTGATGCGGTATTTCTGCTTCTTGTGGTACCAACTCCCGTCGAGCATTCGCTCAATCTCTCCCTGGAAGAACACGACCAAAGCGAATGGCATGTTGTCCTCGTAGAGATCAATGTGCAGCGGCACCGGCGGGATCTTCTGTAGTACATCAGTTGGAGAAGTGGTACACTGACACGTCTCCAGGGAGACCTGGGTATCGACTGCAGAGCTTTTCGATTGCTCTGTCATATGTATCCTCTACGTCTTTCCGGGCCTGCCGCGAGACTTCGTCGACCAGCACGTTGAGATTGACGCGATCGCGTTCGATGAAGTGGAAGTGCAGGATGAACCCGTTCTTCTGGTACTCGTCGAATGCCTTCCAAAGCTCCTGGTGTGCCCGGCGAGAGCCGGGGTTGTTGCCGCACGTGGCAACCACCTGGGAGTCAGTAACGATATGCACGTGCATAGCACGACCTACCTTGCGTAGCTCATGCCGCCGTTGCCTTCCCGGTCCGTCCCTGCCAGCATACCAACTCATGGCGTGCAGATACGGAAATAGCTCTCCAAGAGTAACGGTGCCAGTGTTCATGGCGCCGTAGAAGAGCTTCCTGGCACGACTGTGCCGATCGATAAGAACGGCAGCCCATCCGGCGCCTTGTTTCCAGCCGGTGCCGCTGCCGTCGCCAACGATTAGGGTGTCCCACTCAGTTATCTTTAGATGGTCGAGCAGGTCCTTCAGGGTCGCTATCCCCTCGATCTGCGGCTTCGCCTTCTTTGGCGCCTTCCGCTTCACGTCGTTTGCCATCGATCTCCTCTTGGAGTTGTTCGCGAACCTGCAGAGCGAGCTGGAAATGCTTGTTGGTTGCAGCCATTACCGTCTGCGATACGCGGGCGGCTTGGAGGCCGGCCTTTCCGATGAAGAAGGGGTCGTTGACGTCTCCGACTACCAGCACGTTGGGCTTGGTCTCTTCGAGGCCATCGCTGTAGACGATGCCGATCACGAGGCCTTCCAGCTCCGGGATGTCGGCGAGCATGTCCTCGGCGAGTCCGTGGAGGGATTCAACGACCACCTCATTGAATTTCTTCTTGTCGCTCATTTTGTTCCTGCGAACTAAATTCAGTCAGCCGATCGTGGAGATCGGCCATAAGAAGGGAAAAACGGGTAGCCGCCAGGGCCCAAATCGGGAAAAACAAGATTTGGGTCCAAGGCGGGTTCAGCCAGTGGCTTGGCAGCCAAAACAAAAGTAGGAGCCAGAATGCCGCATGGTATGTCATACATTTGTGGCACCCTGCTAGCTGTGCTATCTTTCCACGACCCCACGCGCGCCACGTTAGGCCGGTTTCGCGGACCTCGTCCGGACGCGGCTGCCCCCAGACACTGATCCACTCACGGACCTCGTCGAAGAGCCCGGGCTCGTGTAGCCAGGCATCGACAAGCGCGCCGGCGGCGAGGCACACAGCAACGAACTCCAGGATTGTCATGGCTACTCCTATCCGCGGTCGCCTTGGGTGAAACCCTTTGCAGCATAGAATGCCGCAATGATGGCGCCAATACCTGCGAGGAGCGGAATACCGCAGAGCGGTCCGTCCTCAGCGGAGATGAAGGCGCAGGCACCGCAGATTATGGCGATGAAGAACGAGGTCTTGGCGAATGATTCGAACATCATTCCTCCGGTGGGCCAAGATGCCACGGGTCGTCCTGAGTTGAACCTCTATCCGGTGGAGGATATCCGTCCGTCTTGGTCCAGGCCGGCGGTAGTGGCCGGCTCATCGGATACCTGAGGACCGGATTGTTCTCCGGGACAGTGGTCGGCACTGGGCGGCGGTAGGTAGGCCGCAGACCAGCACGCTCGAGGAACAACTTCGCGCTCATGGTAATTGCCATATTCAGCCCCTCCCGGCTGTTTGTTAGACGGTTTCACTCTTTTCGTAAACCGTTTTTCCTAGCTATACTATCAAAGCCAGCTAAGATAGCACCACAATACCCATAAGGTGAGCAGTGCGAGGAAAATGACACGCGTCTGTTTCCAGGCGTGCCCTGCAAACTCTTCGACAGCGCGGAACTTTTCGAGCTCACGCTGCTTATCATCAGGAGACATCATGGTAAATCCACTCGATGGGCCGGACGCATTGGCCGCTGCAAAGATGCAACTGATCGCTGCCTCTCTGAACCCTGAGGAGGTTGCCGACCTGACTCCGGCTGAACGCGTGGCCCGTTTCGGGCTGCTGATCAAGACCGGACTGATCGACTCACTGGCTCAGGCGCTGCCGCTCCTGCTCAATCTCAAAGGAAAACCGTACACCCTGCAGAACCACTTCCCGTTTGAGGAAGTGTTCCGCCTGCGGATGCCATCTGCCCTAGTCTACAAGACCGGGCGACAGGTATCCAAGTCCACTTCCCTGTCGGCGCACGGCGTGCTTACGTCTGTATCGATCCCGAACCTAACCACGCTCTATGTAATGCCGCTTTTTGAGCAGGTTCGGCGTTTCAGTACTATGTTCGTCCAGCCATTCATCGACCAAAGCCCAGTACAATTCCTGTGGACAGGAACCGATACCGTGAACAGCGTTCTCCACCGATCCTTCAAGAACCAGTCAAAGATGCTGTTCAGCTTTGCCTTCCTGAATGCTGACCGCGTCCGCGGTATCTCCGCGGACAAGGTGGCTATCGACGAAGTCCAGGATATGAACTCCGACCACCTCCCGATTATTCGGGAGACGATGTCGGCCTCCGATTGGGCGCTTCGCCAATTCACGGGCACGCCCAAAACGCTTGATAAT